>Ga0163215_100078_pt1 | contig 311103 bp, 300 predicted proteins | sample SynspAceP_FD_185934 | JGI IMG/M metagenome (GOLD analysis project Ga0163215, IMG submission 185934) | Saline lake microbial communities from Ace Lake in Antarctica - Synechococcus sp. Ace-P (Hybrid Assembly) | ecosystem: Environmental > Aquatic > Non-marine Saline and Alkaline > Saline | place... | reverse complement strand
GAACGTACATCATCACCGTCAGGCGGATAACTTCGGGCGACGAGTTGAAATAACGGAACGGATTTTTCATCCGCAGAGGCTACGAACAGTCCATTCTTGGCTCAAGTCATTTTGGTCTGACACTGCCAAACTCGAGGATCAAATCTCCCGACTGGTTGAAGTGATCACTAACGGCTCAGCAGCAGGCATCTCTGCCATCACCGACAAACTGCGCCTTCTCGAAGGACGGCTCTCAGGTCTGGACGAGCCATCAGATAAGGCTCCCCCCAATATCGAATGGCACCCCAACGCAGCTGAACTCTATAAGTCCAAAATCGTTAATCTCCAGGCTGCGCTTACCGCCGACACCATTGTTCGGGAAGAATCCACTGCGGCCTTGCGCGGCCTGGTCGACAAGATTGTCGCCTACCCCGCCGAAGAGCGCGGTCAGTTTGAATTAGAGCTGCATGGGTATCTTGCCGAAGCATTCAATCTCGGAATGCACGGGAACGTTGGCGGAGGGAGAGGGATTCGAACCCTCGAAACGGTCACCCGCTTACACGCTTTCCAAGCGTGCGCCTTCAGCCACTCGGCCACCCCTCCGACGCCGGGATTGCATAGCCGAAGCGCCCCCCTGCTGGCAACCACTCTGGCGACCAGTTTGGCATCGCCGGGCGTTTTAACAATTCCCCGGATCAGCCCTTGTGCCGGTCACCCGGACTGGGTTTAGTATCGGGACACGCAGAAACAAGAAAAAACGGAACGTGGGGCCAGATGGCCAGGTTAGTTGGACGGATTATCGGGTGGATTCTCGTGATCGCGGCGGTCGCGATTTTTGCGCGTGATATCCTTGCCTCGATCGATACCGGCGCATTGGCGATGATCTCGGCCGGAGAGCTGTGGTTCAACCTGCATCAGACCAGCCTGCAGGTCGCCGAGCCGGCTGTTGCCCGCCACATTCCCGTGATCGGGCCATGGCTCTGGCACCCGGTGATTTCCACGATTCTGACCTGGCCCGCCACGGTGGTGCTGGGTGTTCCGGGAATGATCCTGGTACGCCTGTGCCGCAAGCGGCCGCGCAAGGAAGGCATGTTCAAATAGGACGACCTGCCCTGGATCAGACGGACGTTCACGGATATCAGACCGTCGGGAAGGTCGTTAAAACACCGCCGTCATTGCGAACCCGCAGGGTGACGCAATCCAGAGTGAGCCTGGCTCTGCTCTGGATTGCTTCGACGCTTCGCGCCTCGCAATGACAAACACGAGGCGCCCTATTCGTCGCCCATGCGCAGCGCCTGAATGAAGGCGGATTGCGGAATTTCCACATTGCCGTACTGGCGCATCTTCTTCTTGCCAGCCTTCTGCTTATCGAGAAGTTTGCGTTTGCGCGAGATGTCGCCGCCATAGCATTTCGACGTCACATCCTTGCGCATGGCCCCCACGGTCTCGCGCGCGATCACCTTGCCACCAATGGCGGCCTGCAAGGCCACCTTGAAAAGCTGGCGCGGGACCAGATCCTTCAGCCGCTCGCAAAGATGCCGGCCACGTGCCTCGGCCTGATCGCGATGGACGACCATGGCCAGCGCGTCGACCACATCACCATTCACCATGATGTCGACCTTCACCAGATTGCCGACCCGGTATTCATCGAGTTCGTAGTCAAAGCTGGCATAGCCGCGGCTGATCGATTTCAGCCGGTCATAGAAATCGAACACCACCTCGTTGAGCGGCAGGCGATACACCGCCATCGCACGACCGCCCACATAGGTCAGGTCGAGCTGCTCGCCGCGGCGCTCGGTACACAGCTGCAGGACCGATCCCAGATATTCGTCGGGCACCATGATCGACGCCTTGATCCACGGCTCCTCGATCTCGTCGATCCGGGTCACGTCGGGATAATCCGTCGGGTTGTGAAGTTCGATCTCGGACCCGTCGGTCAGCTTGATGTGGTAGACGACAGACGGTGCCGTGGCGATGATTTCCAGATCAAATTCGCGTTCGAGCCGCTGCTGGATGATCTCCATATGCAGCAGACCCAAGAAGCCGCAGCGGAACCCCATGCCGAGTGCCGCCGAGCTTTCCGCCTCGAATTCGAAGCTGGCATCGTTGAGATGCAAACGCTCGAGCGCATCACGCAGATCCTCGTATTCGGACGTGTCGGCGGGATAAAGCGAGGAAAAGACCACTGGCACGGAGGGCTTGAAGCCGGGAAGCGGCTTGGCGGCCGGCCGGCGGTCATCGGTGACCGTGTCACCTACATTGCAATCGGACACGGTCTTGATCGAAGCGGTGATGAAACCGATCTCTCCGGGCCCCAGAATACCGGTCTCCGTTCGCGCAGGCGTAAACACACCCACCCGGTCCACCGAATAGGCATAGCCCGTCGACATCATGCGAATCTTCTGGCCCTTTTTCAGGACCCCGTCCTGCACACGCACCAGCGCCACAACCCCCAGATAGGGATCGTACCAGCTATCGACGAGCAAGGCCTGGAGTTCGGAATCCGCATCACCCTGGGGTGGCGGCAGACGGGTGACCAGCGCCTCGAGAACCTCGGGAATGCCCAGCCCGGTCTTTGCCGAGATCATCACCGCTTCGGACGCATCGATCCCGATCACATCCTCGATCTGCTGGCGGATGCGTTCCGGCTCGGCGGCAGGCAGATCGATCTTGTTGAGAACAGGCACCATTTCCAGATCGGCATCAATCGCCAGATAGGCGTTCGCCAGCGTCTGGGCCTCGACACCCTGGCTGGCATCGACCACCAGCAGCGCGCCTTCACAAGCGGCCAGCGAGCGGGAGACCTCATAGGAAAAGTCCACATGGCCCGGCGTGTCCATCAGGTTCAGGTGATAGGTCTTGCCGTCCTTGGCCGTGTATTCGAGGCGCACGGTCTGGGCCTTGATCGTGATCCCCCGCTCGCGCTCAAGCTCCATATTGTCGAGCACCTGTTCGGACATCTCCCGCTCTGTCAGCCCGCCGCAATGCTGGATCAGGCGGTCGGCCAGGGTCGATTTCCCGTGGTCGATATGGGCCACGATGGAGAAATTACGAATGTGGGAAAGATCGGTCATTTATCGGGGAACAAAGCTCGAACGTTAATGGGGGCAATCACTGTCATACTGTCTGTGACGTACGGGGATAACTGTCAAATTCGGGACATGAGCCATTCCGGATATTATTTTATACCCTATTTATGACACACCCATCGCGCCTGTTTTTTTATCTAATTCAATTGGTTACTGACATTTTACACACAACACACAGCGCCTTGAGATTTCTGAAATTGCTGTTCGCCGAAGTGGCAGGCTGTCCACAACCTCATGTGGGTACGACCGCGTGGTTTTCTAACCCCGCAGCGCGCCGCCGGTCGCTTTTTCGACGGCTGCGACGATCTTGGCTGAAATGTCCTCAATCTCGGCGTCGGTGAAGGTTGCTTCGGAGGGTTGCAGGGTCGCCTGGATGGCCAGCGACTTCTTGCCCTCTTCCATGTTCTTGCCTTCATAGACATCGAACAGCGCAACTTCGGTGATCACATCACGGTCGGCGGCACGCGCGGCACGCAACAGGTCACCGGCCTGAACATCCGCGTTCACGAGGAAGGCGAAGTCGCGGCGGACCGGCTGCAGGCTTTCGAGATGCAGCGCGGGACGGGACGATCCCTTCTCCTTGCGCGGCGGCATATTGTCGAGGAAGACCTCAAACCCGACCACCGGGCCACGTACATCAAGACCGCGCAGGACGGCGGGATGAATTTCACCAAAATAGGCGAGCACGTTCTTGCCCAGACGCAACACGCCCGAGCGTCCGGGGTGGTACCAGTCCGGCGCATCGCGGCTGACCTGCAGATTGGCGGCCGGCCCGCCCGCACCCTGAATGGCCGCCATGGCATCGGCTTTGGCGTCGAGCGCATCGGCCGCGCGCGCCTTGCCCGACCAGTGCGCGCCTTGTGCGTTGCCGTGGCGCACACCGGCGGCCACGAGCTGCTGTCCGTCCGGGGTCGCGTCCTGATAGGCCGGTCCAAGTTCGAACAGGCCGACATCGGCAAAGCCGCGATCCGCATTGCGTCCGGCGGCGAGCAGCAGATTGCCCAGAATCGAAGGACGCATCGCATCCAGCTCGCTGGAAATCGGATTGGCGAGCACCAGTGTCTCGGGAAGTTCGCCGCCAAAGAGTTCGGCCTGCGTCCGGCCCATGAAGGACCAGGTGACCGCTTCATCCAGACCACATGCGGCCAGTGTCCGGCGCACATTGCTCGCACGGCGCTGTTCCGGGGTGATCGCCACCGAGGGCAGAGCCGCATCGCGATCCAGCGACACCGGGGCAATCCGGTCAAAGCCGTGGATGCGGGTGATTTCTTCCACCAGATCGGCTTCACCGCCGATATCCGGGCGCCAGGACGGAACGGCGGCGGACATCTTGCCGTTGAGGCGTTCGGTTTCAAAACCGAGCGCGTCGAGGATTTCGGCCTGACGGTCGGACGGGACATCCACGCCGCCAAGCGTCGCCACCCGGTCATTGCGCAACTCGATACTGCGCTGCCAGTCGGGCATGGATCCGGCGCGGACCGGCTTGCTGACCTCACCGCCGCAGAATTCCTGGATCAGGCGGGCTGCGACTTCGGCGCCCCATTCGGCAGATTCCGGATCAACACCACGCTCAAACCGGTAACGCGCGTCGGATTCCATCTGCAGCTTGCGGCCCGTCGTGGCGATGGAGACCGGATCGAACAGCGCGACCTCCAGAAACACCTCGGTGGTGTCTTCGGTGCAGCTGGATTCAAGGCCACCCATCACACCAGCGAGCGCTTCGGCGCTGTCGCCATCGCCGATCACCGTCATTTCACTGTCGAGCTTGAAGTCTTTCTCGATCAGCGCTGTGAAATCTTCACCCGCGCGCGCACGGCGCATGGTCAGAGTCTTGTGCTTGAGCCTGGCCGCATCGAACACATGGAGCGGGCGCCCCAGATCGAGCGAGACATAATTGGTTATATCGACGAGCGCCGAGATGGGCCGCAATCCGACCGCGCGCAACCTGTCCTGCACCCATTTGGGTGACGGGCCGTTGGTCACGCCCTTGAAGTGTCGCCCCACCACATAGGAGCAGGCATTGCCGTCACCGGCGACGGCCCATTTCACCGGGCTCTCATAGCTGCCCGCGACCGGCGCGGCGGCGTCAAACGGCTTCAATGTGCCCAGACCGGCCGCAGCCAGATCGCGCGCGATACCGCGCACACCGGTGCAGTCCGGGCGGTTCGGGGTGAGTTCGATATCGATCACCGGATCATCAATGCCCAGCACTTCGGCGAAGGGTTTGCCCACCGGCGCATCGGCTGGCAGATCGATGATACCGTCATGTTCGTCGGACAGGCCCATTTCCCGTTCGGAGACGAGCATGCCACTGGATTCGACGCCCCGGATTTTCGCGGCCTTCAGCTCAACCTCGATGCCGGGCACCCAGGTGCCGACCGGGGCGAACACGCCCTTCATCCCGGCGCGCGCATTCGGCGCACCGCAAACCACCTGGACCGTGCCCGCACCCGTATCCACCGTGCAGACCTGCAGGCGGTCGGCATCCGGGTGGGGTTCAGCGGAAATCACATGAGCGACACGAAAGGCCGACAGTTCAGCAGCCGGATCATCGACCGTGTCGACTTCCAGCCCGATGCGGATAAGAGTCTCGACGATCTGGCTGACCGGCGCATCGGTCTCCAGATGGTCTTTCAGCCAGCCGAGGGTAAACTTCATCGGATGGCCCCCGATACACGCATGTGTCGTTCCCGCGAAGGCGGGAACCCATTAACGCCAATGCTCATCCGGGCAACCGCCTGCGGCAATGGATGCCCGCCTGCGCGGGCATGACGAACCTTGGCACAATTAACGCCCATCACAGCCCCCGGACCATCGACGGTACGGCCAGCGGCACGAAGCCGTAATGCTTGAGCCAGCGGATGTCAGCGTCGAAGAAGGTGCGCAGATCGGGAATGCCGTATTTCAGCATCGCGATGCGGTCGATCCCCATGCCGAAGGCAAAGCCCTGATACCGGGTCGGGTCGATCCCGCCATATTCGAGCACCTTGGGGTGGACCATGCCCGACCCCATGATTTCCAGCCAGTTGTTGGCACCGTCGCCGAAATTGCCGATCCGCAACTCGCCGCCTTCCCGCGAGCAACCGATATCGACTTCCATCGAGGGTTCGGTGAAGGGGAAATGGCTCGGCCGGAACCGCACGGGCAGATCGGGGATATCAAAGAACGCCCGGCAGAAATCGATGATGCAGCCCTTGAGATGCCCCATATGGGTTGTCTCGTCGACAACCAGCGCCTCGATCTGGTGGAACATCGGGGTGTGGGTCGCGTCGGAATCGCTGCGATAGGTCCGGCCCGGGGCGATGATCCGGATCGGCGGTTTGGAGGTTTCCATCGTGCGGATCTGCACCGGCGAGGTGTGGGTCCGCAGGACCGGCGCGGGACGGCCGGGTTCCGCGTTCAGGTAGAACGTGTCGTGCATCTGGCGGGCCGGATGCTCGGGCGGAATGTTGAGCGCCGTGAAGTTGTGGAAATCGTCCTCGATATCCGGGCCTTCCGCGACCGTGAACCCCATCTCGCCGAATATGGCGATACACTCCTCGGTGACCTGACTGACCGGATGCAGGCGGCCTTCCACGCGCGGACGGACCGGCAGGGTCACGTCCACGGTCTCACTGGCCAGCCGTGCTTCCAGAGCCACCGAATCCAGCATCGCCTGACGCGCACCGATGGCCGCCTGAACGGCGTCCTTGACCCGGTTGAGCGCCTGACCAGCTTCCTTGCGGGCGTCACCGTCAAGCTGGCCAAGGCCCTTCATCTGGGCCGTGATCGCACCCTTCTTGCCGAGCGCGGACACGCGCACAGCCTCAAGCGCGTCGAGGCTGTCCGCCGCCGTCACTTCGGCAAGCAGGGACTCCTGCAACTCGGTCGTGTCAGGCACGGTCATGGTTCACCGGTGAGCTTCGCTGACGCAATCCGTTTCCGGATCGCTTCAGGCAGATGCGTTGAGGGCGTTCTGCGCCTGATCGACGATTTCCTTGAAGGCTTCCGGCTCGCGGACGGCGAGGTCGGACAGGACCTTGCGATCGAGTTCGATACCGGCCTGCTTCATCCCGAACATGAACTGGGAATAGGTCATGCCGTGCTCCCGCACACCGGCATTGATCCGCTGGATCCAGAGCGCGCGGAAATTGCGCTTCTTCACCCGGCGATCGCGGTAAGCGTATTGCAGGCCCTTCTCGACCCGTTCCTTGGCAACGCGGAAAACGTTGTTATTCCGGCCCCGATAGCCCTTGGCGGCTTTCAGGATCTTCTTGCGACGTGCGTGACGCTGAACGGTGCTTTTTGCGCGTGACATGGGTTAGCCCTTTCTCTGATAGGGCATCATCGGCTTCAGAATCTGCTCGTCCGACTTGGCGATAAGACCGATCTTGCGCGCCTTGCGCTTCATCGACTGAGAGCGCTTGCGCATGCCATGGCGCATGCCTGAGGGTTTCATCTTGATTTTGCCGGATGCCGTAAAGCTGAATCGCTTTTTGGCAGACGACTTCGTCTTCATCTTGGGCATTTTGACCTCGCTTGTGCGGGTTGACGCTTGCGCGTGTGATTCAACGGGTAGGCTGCCCCGGGCGTTACAAATCGCCCTGCCGGACCGTTGGTATTCGGAAACGGCAGGGGTTATAGCCGTGCTGCACCGCACTGGCAAGCCTTATCCCCCGGATTCCATTGCCTTTCGGCGAATCGAATCGTAGCGTTCGCGCCACACAAACACGTGCATCGGGGGAAGTATCATGGATCTCGGACTCAAGGGCAAAACCGCCATCATCACAGGTGCCAGCAAAGGGATCGGCAAGGCCATTGCCGAAGTGCTGGCCGAGGAAGGCTGCAACCTGCATCTGGTCTCGCGCACAGAGGCTGATCTGAATGCCGTGCGCGATGATCTGCAGGCACGATTCGGCATCACCGCGCATGTTCTCGCGCTAGATCTGGCAAAGCCCGAAGCCATTCAGACACTCGTCGATGCGGCCGCCGACGCGGATATCCTGATCAACAATGCGGGTGCCATCCCCGGTGGCGATCTTTCAAAACTCAGCGACGACGACATCAAGGCGGGCTGGCAGCTCAAGGTGTTTGGAACGGTGGGGCTGGTTCGCCACTTCTATCCGCGCATGTGCGAACGCGGCAATGGCGTGATCATCAACGTGATTGGCATGGCGGGTGAGCGCGGGCGGGCGGCCTATATTGCCGGCTCCATGGGCAATGCCGCACTGATGCAGATGACCCGCACGATCGGCGCAGAGAGCATGAACCACGGTGTGCGGGTTCTGGGCGTCAATCCCGGCCCGACCCAGACCGAACGGTTCCAGCTGCTGGCGCGCGCCAATGCCGAAAAGCAGTTCGGGGATGCCGAACGCTGGCCCGAAACGATGGGGAATCTGCCTGGCGGCCGCGGCGGCCTGTCGGAAGAGCTGGCCGCCGTGATCGCATTCATGGCCAGCCCGCGCGCGTCCTGGGTGTCGGGAACGGTGATCATGGTCGATGGCGGGCAGCACTCACGCCCGCCCGCCTAAGACGTCACGACCCCTGCACAAATCTCTCCCGGTGGCGTAGCGTGCGGCAACGCAAACATCGCCACCGAGGGGGAACATCATGGATCTGGAACTGTCCGGCAAAACGGCCATCGTGACCGGCGCGAGCAAGGGCATCGGCCGCGCCGTCGCCGAAGCCCTCGCCGAAGAAGGCTGCACGCTGCATCTGGTCTCGCGCACGGAAGCAGACCTGAACGCCGTCCGCGACGATCTCAACACCCGCTTCGGTGCGCAAGCCACCGTGCATGCCCTCGACCTGTCCAACGAAGCCGATGTGGCCAAACTGACGGCGGCGGCGGGGGATTGCGACATCCTGGTGAACAATGCCGGCTCGATTCCGGCCGGCGATATCACCCGGCTCGACAATTCCAGCATCAAAAGTGCCTGGGACCTGAAGGTCTTCGGCTTCCTCGGTCTGATTCGGGACATCTATCCCCGGATGTGCGAACGCGGCTCGGGCGCCATCGTGAACGTGATCGGCATGGCCGGCGAACGACCGCGTGCCGCCTATATCGCAGGTTCCATGGGCAATGCCGCGCTGATGCAGATGACCCGGGCACTGGGCGCGGAATCCTATGACCACGGCGTGCGCGTGGTCGGCATCAACCCCGGCCCGGTCGAGACCGAGCGCCTCGTCCGGCAGGCCAAGATCAATGCGGATATGCAGTTCGGCGACGAAAGCCGCTGGCGCGAAACCCACAAAGACCTGCCCGGCGGACGACCGGGCCGACCCGAGGAAATCGGCTGGCTGGCCGCCTATCTGGCCAGCGACCGGGCATCCTGGGTCTCGGGCACAATCGTCATGGCCGATGGCGGCCAGCACTCACGCTCAGTGCGGGCCTGAACATCGTGTCATGCCCGGATTTGATCCAGGCATCTCCCCCATCCACGTCATTGCGAACCCGCAGGGTGAAGCAATCCAGAGCGGCCATGGCTCTTCTCTGGATTGCGTCGGCGCTTCGCGCCTCGCAACGACGAGAGCCCTGCAAAAGTCGGAATTGACCCCCATGACGGTGAAGCTCTACCGCGCTATCATTCGGGCATGACCACGCAAAAAGTACCCGTCATCGACATCGCGCCATTCCTCGCCGGGGAACGTGATGCGGTCGTCGAACAGGTCCGGGATGCCTGCGAGGGGATCGGGTTTTTCACCCTTGTGGGTCACGGCGTCGAGCCGGAGATCATCGAGGACCTGCGCACGAACGCGCGCGGATTTTTCGCGCGCCCCGCCGAGGAGAAGAACACCGTCCATCATGCCGACCCGGCGCTGCCCCGCGGTTACCGGGCCATTGGTGACGAAGGACTGGCCTATGGATCGGGTGAGGAAACCCCGCCGGACCTGAAGGAAGTCTTCCATATGGGCCCACCCGATTTCCCGAGCGACCCCTATCACACCTGTGAGGCGGCAGCGGGCCACTTCATCGAGAATGTCTATCCGCAGTCTCCCGACAGCTTCCGCGCGGCGGCCACCGCCTATTACAGGCGCCTGGAAACCCTCAGCCAGACCATCGAGGAAATCTTTGCGCTGGCCCTGGACCTGCCACCGGATTTCTTTCGGGAATATACCGATCGTCAGATCGGGGCCTTGCGGATCATCCGCTACCCCCCGACCGAGACCGCTCCCCTGCCGGGCCAGTGGCGCGCGGGGGCACATACCGATTACGGCACCTTTACCGTGTTGCTCAGCGAGAACCGTCCCGGCGGGCTGCAGGTCCACACCCGCGAGGGCCACTGGATCGATGTCTCCACCCCGGCGGACGCCTTCGTGATCAATATCGGCGACCTGATGATGCGCTGGACCAATGACCGGTTCGTGTCCAACCCGCATCGGGTGGCAACCCCGCCCACCGAGGCCGGTGCGGCGGCTGACCGCCTGTCCGTCGTGTTCTTCCATCACCCGAATTACGACGCCGAGATCACCTGCATCCCGACCTGCACCGACGCGCAAAACCCGCCCAAATACGAACCTGTTTTTTCCGGCCCCTATCGGGTGTCCAAATACACCTCGACCCGGCTCAAGACCGAAAACGACTGAGACCCGACGTGGCAACATTTTTTCTCATTCACGGCGCCTGGCAGGGGTCCTGGGTCTGGCAGAAGCTGACACCGCTGCTGGAGGCTGCCGGCCATGCAGCCATCGCGGTCGATCTGCCCGGCGATGGCCATGACGACACGCCACCCGAAACCGTCACGACCATGCGCATCGCCGAGAAGGTCGCATCCCTGATCGACCGGATCGACGGTCCCGTCATTGTCCTGGGACACTCCATGGGTGGCACCGTGGCATCCCAGGTCAGCGAATTGCGCCCCGGACGTGTCTCTGTCGCGGTCTATCTTTGCGCCTTCCTGCTGCCTGACGGCCAATCCTGTATCGACTTCTACGCCCGGGCCTGGAAACCCTGGATGACCGGCGCCCATGCCCGTGTGACCCATTCGGAAGACGGTCTCGTCTCGATGATCGACCCGGAGGCAGCAGTCGAGGTCTTCTTCAACACCACCGACCCGGACGAGGCCCGCGCCGCAGCCGCGCGCCTCACGCCTCAGCCCGAGGCCTCACGCCGGTCCCCGCTGCAACTCAGCGCGGAAAACTACGGATCGGTTCCCCGCGTCTATATCGAAACCCTGCAGGACAAATCGGTCTTCCATGAGCTGCAGAAGCAGATGTACACCGAGACACCTGTCGACAGGCTCTACACGCTTGATACCGACCATGCTCCCCTCCTTTGTGCGCCTGAACAACTGACGGAAATTCTGGTCGAGATTGCCGACGAATACGCATCGTAACGTCCTGTTTCTCGTCATGCCCGGACTTGATCCGGGCATCTCCTGAACACCCCGAGACGTGATGCGCACGTCACCCCCGTCCACGTCATTGCGAACCCGCAGGGTGAAGCAATCCAGAGCGGTCCTGGCTCTTCTCTGGATTGCGTCGACGCTTCGCGCCTCGCAATGACAACAGCCCGACACGGACCACGCCCCTTTGATGTAGGGGCGGGTTTCAAACCCGCCCGCCCTGGGTCACAAAAAAGCCCCGGGCGAATTTCGCCCGGGGCTTTCTGTTTCTGATCTGACGCGGGTGCCGCTAGCGCGGGGACATCACCATCACCATTTGACGGCCTTCCATCTTCGGCATCTGCTCGACCTTTGCGATCTCGTCGAGTTCGCCACGCACACGTTCGAGAACCTGCGCGCCCAGATCCTGATGGGCCATCTCGCGGCCACGGAACCGAAGGGTGACCTTGACCTTGTCACCGTCATCAATGAACCGGCGGGCGCTGCGCATCTTCACGTCATAATCATGGGTGTCGATATTCGGACGAAGCTTGATCTCCTTGACCTCGATCGTCTTCTGCTTCTTGCGCGCCTCGTTCTTCTTCTTCTGTTCCTGATATTTCAGCTTGCCGTAATCGATAATCTTGCAGACCGGCGGCGAGGCGTTCGGTGACACCTCTACAAGGTCAAGACCTGAATCCGCCGCGCGCTGCAGCGCGGCATCAAGTGCAACAACGCCGAGCTGTTCGCCATCTTCGGCAACAAGGCGGACTTCGGATACTTCAATATCTTCGTTGATCCGTGGGCCCTCGCGCTTCGGGGGGCTCACATCTACTGGACGCCTAGCGATTATCGTTCTCCTTGGATGATTTGTTCATAGGTTAAACTATAGCACGCCCTCTCAGGCGGCGTCTTTATGCGCAGGACTTTGCGCTTCGGCACTAAGTTTGCCGACCGCGTCGGCCAACGCAAGCACTTCCTGATCCTTCGAACCCAGCCGGCGAACAGCCACCGTGCCTTCTTCGGCTTCCCGACGTCCGACAACGAGGATAGCTGGGACATGCAGATGGCTGTGTTCGCGGACCTTGTAGTTGATCTTCTCGTTACGGGTATCGGCTTCGACCCGCAATCCCGCCGCGCGACAGGCCGCAGCCACTTCTTTGGCATAATCGTCGGCATCGTTGGTGATCGTCGCGACCACCACCTGAACCGGCGCCAGCCAGAGCGGGAAACGCCCGGCATAGTTCTCGATCAGAATACCAAGAAACCGTTCGAAAGACCCCAGAATCGCGCGATGCAGCATCACCGGGCGGGCCTTCTCGCCGTCTTCGTCGATATAGGTCGCATCCAGCCGCTCGGGCAGCACGAAATCGACCTGCAGCGTGCCACACTGCCAGTCGCGCCCGATGGCATCCCGCAGCACGAATTCCAGCTTCGGACCATAGAACGCGCCCTCGCCCGGATTGAGCGTGAAATCCAGCCCGGCCGCGCGTGTGGCTTCCATCAGGGCGGCCTCGGCACGATCCCAGGTTGCATCATCACCCGCGCGCACTTCGGGGCGGTCGGAGAACTTCACCGCGACTTCGGTAAACCCAAAATCGCGATAGACCGATTGCAGCAATTCACAGAAGGCCTTCGTCTCGGCCACGATCTGATCCTCGCGACAGAAAATATGCGCATCGTCCTGAGTGAACGCACGTACCCGCATGATCCCGTGCAGCGCGCCCGAGGGCTCATAACGATGGCACGAGCCGAATTCCGCCATGCGGATCGGCAGGTCGCGATAGCTCGTCATGCCCGAATGGCTGTAGATCTGCACATGACACGGACAGTTCATCGGCTTGACGGCCAGAACGCGTTCATCCTCGGCATCGATCGTGAACATGTGCTCGCGGAATTTTTCCCAATGGCCCGAGCGCTCCCAGAGCGCGCGGTCCACCAGCTGCGGTGTCTTGACCTCGATGTAACCGGCATCATCGAGACGTGAGCGCATATAGTCCTCGGCCACGCGATAGAGCGTCCAGCCATTGGCATGCCAGAAGACTGAGCCGACCGCTTCTTCCTGGATGTGGAACAGGTTCATCTCGCGACCGATGCGGCGATGATCGCGCTTCTCGGCCTCTTCGATCATTGTCAGATGAGCCTTGAGCTCCTTCTCGTTCCGCCACGCCGTGCCGTAGATGCGCTGGAGCTGCGGGTTCGCCGCATCGCCACGCCAATAGGCACCAGCAACCCGCATGATCTTGAAGGCCTTGGGAAGCTTGCCCGTGGAGGGCAAATGCGGACCGCGGCACAGATCGACCCAGTCACCCTGCCGGTACATCGTGATGTCTTCGCCCTCGGGCAGCTCGCCAACCCATTCCGCCTTGAAGGTCTCGCCCTCCTTGGCAAAGAAGTCGCGGACATCGTCCTTCGTCCAGACCTCGCGGATGATCTGCTCATCGCGGCTGACGATCTCTTCCATCTTCTTCTCGATGGTCTCGAAGTCCTCCGTGGAGAACGGCGCTTCGCGATGGAAGTCATAATAAAACCCGTCTTCCGTCGACGGACCGAAGGTGATCTGGGTGCCCGGAAACAGTTCCTGCACGGCCTCGGCCAGCACATGGGCGGCATCATGGCGGATCAGTTCGAGCGCATCATCGTCCTTGAGGGTGATGATCGCCAGTTCGCTGTCGGCCTCGATGGGACGCGCGAGATCACGGATTTCGCCATCGACCCGCACCGCAAGCGCGGCCTTGGCCAGGCCTGGACCGATATCGGCTGCGACATCCGCGCCGGTCACGCCGCGCGCATGGGTGCGCGCGCTGCCATCGGGCAGCGTGATCGTGATCTGGTCGGCGGATGCTAGGTCGGACATATCGTCCCCATCGTAAAAGATAAAAGGTGAAGGCGGGATTTAATCCAGCTTGAGCTCTGCTTCAACCTCATCGACCGAAAGTTCGGTCAGGAGGTCGCGGCGCAGGATCGTGACGTCGGGACCCTTTTGAGCACACAACGCGGGGTCAGAGGCAAAAGAATAAAGCGCGACGGTCGGACAACCTGCCGTCGCGATGATGTGCATGGGGCCTGTGTCGTTGCCGACCGCGCCAGCCGCACCGCGCGCCAGCACGACAATTTCGGCAAAGCTTGTCTCGGCGGTCAGGTCACGGGCGCCCGCGCAGAAGGAGTCGACCGTCCCCGTGGCATGGGCATCCGCACCCGCGCCGATCAGGACAGGCGTCACGCCTTTTGCGACGAGACGCCGCGCCAGTTCGGTGTAGGACCCCACGGGCCAGCGTTTCTCGGGACGATGCGCCGAACCACCCGGCACCATCAGAACATAGGGTTTCTCGATCCCGAAGCGCGAGACATCCGCGCGCACCCAATCGAGGGACGGTGCCGGCACGTCGGCAATCCCCGCCATCGCAAGTTGCTCGGCCTGGCGATCAACCGTGTGCATGTCATCGCGCTTCTTGTTGGCATGGGGGTGCGAGGCGAACCGCGCAATTCCCGACCATTCGGGCCGACGCCCGGGCAACATGATGTGAAAATAGCTGCTCGACCGGTCCGAGGTCTGGAGGTCGTAGACCCGGTCGAACTGTCCCCGCTTGAGGCGATGCCGCAGCCAAAACCAGGCGCGCCAGTTCTTCCAGCCGGGGCGCTTGTCGACCCAGATATCATCGAACCAGCCGCTTGCCTCGAGAAACTCCCGATAGGCCGGGCCGGTCAGCAAGGTGATATGCGCATCCTTGTGATGTTCACGGATCGCGGCAAACGGACCGGTTGCCTGCACGACATCGCCCAACGCACCGAGCTTGATCACGAGTATGCGCGGGGCCGCATTGCTCAATTTTTGTGGCTCTCGAACACGGCGGCATAGATACGCAGGGTCGAAGCACACATGCCGGATTTGGCATAGAGCGAACGGGCGTGATCGGACGCACGGACAGCGAGCGCGGCGCGCGCATCGGCATCGAGCGACAAGGCGGTTTCCAGCGCCTCGGCAAATTCCTGCGGATTACCCGGCGCGAAACGCCAGCCGGTCACACCATCGACCACCTGTTCAGCCGCTCCGCCATGATCGGCCACCACCACGGGGCGGCCCATGGCCTGGGCTTCGGCGATGACCCGCCCGAAGGCTTCCGGGTCGGTCGAGGCCGAAACCACAACATCCGAAAGCATGTAGGCGGCAGGCATATCATCACAATGTCCGACGATCTGGACGTTGCCACCGAGACCTTTTTCGGCGATCTGGTCTTCGAGTTCCCTGCGATAGGCTTCCCGCCCCTGGTCGGAACCCACGAGCAGGCCGGTGATGTTGAAATTCTCCGGCCCAAGCCGGGACTTCAGCCGGGCCAGCGCTTCGATGAACAGCAACTGGCCCTTCCAGCGGGTCAGCCGGCCCGGCAGCAAGACAACCGTATTGTCATCCGGCACGCGCCAACGGGTCGCCACCTCGATCATGCGGTTCGGGTTGAAACCCTCGGCATCAAAGCGCGCGGTGTCGATACCGCGTGGCACCACATGCACCTTGGGACCGGTAACCCCGTAATTCTCCGCAATATGATTCGCGATGAAATTGGAATTCGCGATCACGGCATCCGCATCGGTCATCACCGCGTTGTAGCGTTTCTTCAGATCACCCAGCAGCCCGGTGCCGAAATTGTAGGTACCGTGAAAGGTGGTCACGAAAGGCAACCCGGCGGCACATGCGGCCGCACGCGCGCTCCACGCCGGAGCGCGGGAGCGGGCATGCACGAGTTCGATATCCTCGGCGTCGATCACGTCTCGCAGGCGCTGGATGTTGCGCCGGATCACAAAGGGGTTTTTCGACGCGAGCGGCAGAGTGATGTGTTTCGCACCACGCCGCTCCAGTTCCACCACCTGGCGTCCGCCTTCCGAGGCGACGACCGCTTTCTTTCCGGCCAGCACCAGCGCTTCGGCCACATCTATGGCGCTGCGCTCCACACCACCGCCCCCGATATCAAGGGACGGCAGAACCTGGAGCACGACTGGCAGGCGGGCCGCCGTGTCACGACGAGCCTCCCCGTCCGTTCGTGCGGCAGCGGGTATGGTGCTAGAGTTGAAAGCCTCGTTCATCCGTCCTGCGTTTCTGTTCCGCGATTCATGGCAATGGTTTCCACCGACAGCTCTCTTGAATACATCAAAGCCGAAGACGGCACGCGGCTGGCATTTGTCGCGACCGCAGCGACGCACCCCGATCCGGGACCCGGAATCGTGTTTCTGGGTGGCTTTATGTCTGACATGACGGGCCAGAAGGCAACCGTTTTGGAAGCCTGGGCCCGAGAAACCGGTCGCGCCTTCCTGCGCCTCGACTATGGCGGACACGGAAAATCCGGTGGTGAATTCCGCGACGGCACCATCGGAGGATGGTGCTCTCACGCCCTGACCGTGATCCGTCATGCCGGAGAAACAATTGCCGGACTGGACGAGAGTCTTGTGCTGGTGGGCTCATCCATGGGCGGCTGGATGGCCGCACTCATCGCCCGCAATCTTTCACAATCAGGCGGAAACCAGAATGTCGCCGGCCTTGTCACCATTGCAGCCGCACCTGATTTCACCGAAGACCTGATGCCCGCCCGTCTGGGCCCCGAAGTCATGGCCCAGATCGCGGAAACCGGAATTTACGAAGCACCATCTGCCTATTCCGAACGCCCCTATGTGATTACCCGCGCCTTGCTCGAAGATGGCCGGGAAAATCTTGTGCTGACCAAACCGCTCGATCTGGATATCCCGGCACGCCTGATTCACGGCACCGCCGACCCGGACGTTCCCTGGACCCAGTCCGAAAAGCTCATGCACGCCCTGAACTCCAGCGATGTAGAACTGATCCTGGTGAAGGATGGCGACCATCGCCTTTCCACACCGGCCGATCTGGCGCGGCTGACCCATATCGTGGGAACGCTGTGTGATCAGCTCTCCGCCAGCAGGGCCGCCAGCCCCGCACGATAATCGGGATAGGCCAGTTCGACCCCGAGTTCGTCCTTGATCCGGGCGTTCGAGACCCGCTTGGATTCGGCATAGAAGCTGCGCGCCATCTCTGACAATTCAGCATCTTCAAACGGAATCTCCGGCGGCGGGGTCACGCCAAGCAAGTCGCAGGCATGAGCGATCACGTCCTGCGGTGGCGCGGGATCGTCATCACACACATTATACGCCGCACCCGGATTGGGCCGGATCATGGATGCCGCCAGCACCGTCGCAATATCATGCACATGGGTTCGGCTGAACACCTGCCCCGGCTTGACAACCCGGCGGGCCTTGCCCTGGCGGACGGTTTCCAGTGCATTCCGGCCCGGACCATAAATCCCCGCGAGCCGAAACAGATGGACCGGCAGCCGGTGTTCGCGCCAAAGCGCGCACCAAGCCGTCTCGGCCACCTCGCGCCGGACACCGCGTTCGGTCGAAGGATCGAGGATGGAGCTTTCGTCGACCCAGTCGCCGCCCCGGTCCCCGTAGACGCCGGTGGTCGAGAGATATCCTGCCCAGGTGATCTGGCTAGCGCGCACGGCAAGGTCATTCCCGTGATGGATGAGCACCGGGTCACCATCGGGTCCCGGCGGCACCGAGGCCAGAAGATGGGTTACGCCATCGAGCACCGAGAGATCGGCCAGCGGCTGCCCGGCATCAAACAGATGCGCCTCAATCCCCATATCTGTCAGCCTGAGGGCCTTGTCGGAACTGCGCGTAGTGCCGCGCACGGTCCAGCCCTCGGCCAGCAGCCGCATGGAAAGCGCCTGGGCGCTGAACCCCAGACCAAAAACAAACATGACGTTCGCAGACATGTGCCACTCCGTCGTCAGACAGGGTTTTGCGCAGACTCTGCTACGCTGCTAGACCAATGCCTGCACAATAGGAGCCTGTGTGTTGCGCCGTCCATTCATCCTGACCGTCACCATCTTCGCCGCTGGCCTTTGGCTCAGCGGGACCAGCACGCCGTCAGCGCAGACGATACGCCTGTCCGACCTGCCCGACACCGAGGCCTACCGGACCTGTATCGCGCAAACCCAACAGAATGCCGAGGCCGGATTCGAAGCCGCGATTGCCTGGCGTGATGAAGGCGGCGGGCCGCCGGCCCTGCACTGTGTCGCGCTGGCGCTTTTCGGGCTGGGCCAGATGGACGAAGCCGCCAAGCGGCTGGAGCAGCTTGCCGATGGGATGCCCGAAGCGAGCGATCCCGAGCGCGCCTCCGTCCTCGGTCAGGCTGGAACAATATGGCTTCAATTGCGCAATCTCGAACGGGCGCATGAGGTTCTCAGCAAGTCCATCGCTCTGGACGGGCGCAATCCGGAGCTCTGGATTGACCGCGGCGAGGCATTCGCCCGTGCCGGTGAATACTGGGATGCCATCGACGACTTCTCGGCGGCACTCGATCGCGCACCGGGCCATATCGACGCACTGATTTTTCGGGCCGCCGCCTATCGCCTGCTCGATATTGACGACCTTGCGCGCGACGATATCGACCGGGTGCTCGACTTTGCCCCCAACCAACCCGATGCGCTGGTCGAACTCGGAGCCTTGCATGCCAAGAACGGCGCATTCGATGATGCCCGCGCGGTCTGGTTGCAGGTCCTGTCCATCGCGCCGGACTCGGCCGCTGGCCGTGCCGCACGGGCCGGGCTGGAACAGATGGACGTCAAGGTCGAGTAGATTTCGACGATGGGAATGCCGGTATCCCCTCCCATTCTCGTCACTCCCGCGAAGGCGGGAATCCATAAACACCGGAGCCTTTCCGGTCAGGCACTAGCGGTTATCGATGCCTGTCTGCGCAGGCATGACGACGGGGGACTGGAAGCGGATCAGAAATCCGGGTTGGCGTAGTGCTTGGGCGGCGGTATTCCCGGGATGTGATCCGCCAGGATCGGCCGCAAACTGGGGCGTGACTTGACCCGCGCATACCATGTCTTCGCCTCGGGAAAGTCTTCCCAGGGTACATCGCCGACATAATCGACGCAGGAGATTTGCGCAGCCGCCGCGATGTCGGCCATGGAGAAACTCTCCCCCGCCAGCCAGTTCCGGCGTTCCATCAGATACTCGATATAGGCCAGATGGGTGGCAATATTTGCATGCCCGGCCCGGATCGCCGACGAGGACGGCGCACCCAGACCGAGAAAGCGTTTGTTGATTTTCTCATCGACCAGATTGGCCGTCACCTCGCGCTGGAACTTGTGATCAAACCAGGCGGTCAGTCGCCGCACTTCGGCACGCGCAACCGGATCGCCACTGATCAGGGCAGGTTGCGGGCTCGTTTCTTCGAGATACTCACAGATCGATGCGGAGTCCGCGATCACCCGGGGCGGATCATCTTCCTCGCCGGATTCGATCAGCACGGGCACTTCACCAGCCGGGTTCAGGGCCAGAAACGCATCACGGCGTTCCCAGACCTTTTCGAGTTCCAGTTCAAAGGAAAGCTTCTTCTCCGCGAGCACAATTCGCACCTTGCGCGCGTAGGGGCAGAGCCAGAGATGATAGAGGGTCCGCATATCGGGCCGACCCTAGACGAGCGACGCGATTCAAGGGAAGCATCTCCGTGTTCCGACAGCAGTATTCCCGGACATGGAGACCCGAGGGCCAAAACTAGTCGTCAGATTTCTTTCCGCGCCCGAAACCCCAGCCCAGGACCGTGACGCAAAAGGCGACGATCACCCAGATGACGGTCAGCGGCAATGCGATCAATCCCACCGGCGGAACCACGAACAGCAGCACGATGGACACGAAAAATGCCGCGAGCGCGACTCCCATGATCAGCGCCCCCCTGTGTGCTCGCCGAGGAAGCGCGCCAGATCATCAATCATGCGTCGGGCTTCATCGATCATGCTGGAAAACCCGAAAAAGGCGTGCATGACACCGGGGTAGACCACCAGTTCATGCGGGTGGCCGGCAGCCTTGAGCTTCTTGCCAAGAGCCAGTGAATCATCCCGGATCGGATCAAGCTGGGCCGCGGACACGAACACCGGCGGCAGGCCCGCCGGATCCGCCTTGACCGCAAATGCGCGCGGATCGTTGCGATCATCGGGGTCGGGCACATAGTCGTCATAGACCATCTGCGTATAAGCCGTGGTGAGCATGAAATCACCGCCCCCCAACTCCTTCATCGAGTCCGACTCGAGGTTGTAATCAAGGACGCCGTACAGCGAGGCGACGGCCTTCAGCATGTCACCGTGCCCCTTGTCGCGCAGGGTGAGCGCCGTGCCCATGGCCACACTCGCCCCGGCCGAAGCGCCACCCAGCGACATGCGATCCGGGTCGACACCCCAGTCACGACCGTTTTCGGAAAGCCATTCGACGACAGCCACGGCCTCGTCGATCGGGTCGGGAAAGCTGTGCTCGGGCACATGCACATAATCGGCGCTGACGATCGCCCCGCCCCAGGCCTCGGCCAACTGGCGCAACTGCAAATCATTCGTGCGCGGGCTGCCGATCTTGAACCCGCCACCATGGAGATAGACAAAAACCGGCAAACCCTCGGCATCGCTGGGCTTGTAGAATTGCACCGGAATATCCCGGAACGGTCCGGGAATGCTGCGCGCCTCGTTGACGGCCATGTCGGGACCACCGGCATTCCAGTGTGCCCGCACGGCTTCGGCGCGCGCACGAACTTCGACGATCCCCTCGCCCGGGCCACCCGCCGCGGCAACAAGCTCGGCATTACGCTTCAGTGCAGCGGCCTGTTGCGCGTTGATCAAGGCCTGAGGGTTGGTGCTGGTGTCGCTTGGCATGATGTGCTCCCTGAATTTTTCGAGCCTTTAACCTAGCAGCAATCGCAAAACCAGTCCTGCTCTGGCGGAAATCATTTCCGCCATGCAAGCAGGATTTTGATTGTCGGCCCCGCCGCATGGAAGTTCTTCGGCGACCCGCAAACGCGGTGCTATAAGGCGGCTCTCTTTCGTGTCCGGATTCGGCACCATGCCGCTTTACGAAATATTTGTGCTCGCCGCCATTCAGGGCATCACCGAGTTTCTTCCGGTGAGCTCCTCGGGTCACCTGCGCGTCGCGTCCGACATCATGGGGCTTTCGGAAAACACTCTCGTCATGGATGTGGCCGTCCATGTGGGCACGCTCTTCGCCGTCGCGCTCTATTTCTGGCGTGACCTCGTATTCATGATCGCCGGCCTGGCCAGTAACGCACGCGGCCGCCGCCATGACGGCGGGAAGCTCGCAGGATATCTCGTCATCGCGTCGATCCCCGTCGCGGCGGCCGGATATTTCGGACAGTCGCTGATCGAGAACTCCTTGCGGACGATCGAGATCGTCGGATGGACCACAATCGGCTTCGGGCTGTTGTTGTACGCGTCAGACCGGATCGGCATGAAGATCCTCAAGCTCGAACACATGAACCTGCCCAATGCTGTTGTGATCGGGCTGGCGCAGATTCTGGCACTGATCCCAGGCACCAGCCGTTCGGGGATCACCATCACGGCAGCGCGCTTCCTGGGATATGACCGCACCGAAGCCGCACGTTTTTCGATGCTGCTGTCGATCCCGGCCATTGCTGGCGCAGGCCTGTTGATCGGTTTGCGCGTGTTTGAAACTGGTGACCCGGTGCTGACCCGTGGCGCCCTGATCGCGGCCGGCCTGTCCTTCGTCACCGCATTGGCCGCCATTGCGCTGTTTCTGCGCTGGCTCCGGTTTGCGGGATTCGGGCCCTTCGTGATCTACCGTCTGATACTCGGCGGCGCACTTCTCGCCTGGGCCTACGGCGCCTTTTAGTTCAGCTCATCGACGCGCGGCCAAGGCGGCCGCCCTTGCGGTAACGATGCACATAGGTCGGCAGAATGGATTCGACCGGCGTCGGCTGAATCCCCAGATCGCCCAGCCCAAGCGCGTCATCGGCCACCACATTGTCCTCGCGCAGTGACTTCATCGAGTCGCGCGTAACGGGCGGGTTTGGCAGCAGGCCGGCGAAGGTCGCCTGAATGTCGCCCACGAAGAAGGGAATCGAAACCAGCAGGCGCTTGCGGCGTATTTCGCGCAGCAGCAGCTCCATCAACTCACGGAATGTCAGGACCTCTGGCCCGCCCAGCTCATATGTCTTGCCTGCCGCTTCGCGCGCATGCAGCGCGGTCACGACGGCATCGGCGACATCGGCCACGTAGACGGGCTGAAACCGCGTCTTGCCGCCGCCAAACAGCGGCAGCGCAGGCAGGATGCGCGCCAGGCCACCAAACAGGTTGAAGAACCCGTCTTCGGGGCCAAAGATCACTGATGGCCGGACAATGACGGCGTTGGGAAACGCTTCGCGCACTGCCACTTCGCCAGCCGCTTTCGAGCGGGAATATTCCGACAGCGCGATTGCAGACGCCCCGATGGCTGAGACCTGAACCATCGCGGTGCAACCTTCATCGGCCGCAGCCTGCGCGATGGTTGCGGCGGCCTCCACATGCAGGGCCTTGAATGTCTGTTTCCCGCGTTCGGCCAGAATACCAACCAGATTGATCACCGCATCCGAGCCGGCAACGGCACGGCGCACGGCATCTGCATCCTTGATGTCACAGGCGATCGGGGTGACCTGACCAACCTGCCCCAGTGTCTTGAGGTGCTTGGCTGCCTCAGGATCGCGCACCGCAACCCGAACCACCACATCCCGATCCGCCAGCCGTTCAACGACATAGCGCCCCAGAAAGCCCGATCCACCAAATACCGTCACTCGCTGCAAATTCATCGCACTGCTCCCAGGCTGGCCGCGTATAAGACCAACCCGCTGTATAGCGCCGCCCCCGGGTTCTGCCAAGCGTGGCGGTTGACACGGGCAAGGAACAGGCGCTAGCAACCGCTCGCCTGCTCTGTATGTTTCGGCACCCGCACCACAACAAATCGGATTTGTGATTTGGACATCGAACTCCACCGTCACGACCTGCCCGACGGGCTTGATCTCGGCAATGTCATCGCCGTCGACACCGAAACCATGGGCCTCAACCTGATGCGTGACCGGCTTTGTCTGGTCCAGCTTTCCGCTGGCGACGGCGTCGCCCATCTTGTGCAGTTTCCCGCCAGCGAGGGTGACGCTTATGACGCACCCAATCTCAAGGCACTGCTCGCCGATACCAACCGCCTGAAGCTGTACCACTTCGCCCGCTTCGATCTGGCCGCTATCCAGCGCTATCTGGGCGTGGAGGCCGCGCCGATCTACTGCACCCGCACCGCCTCGCGCCTCGTGCGGACCTTCACGGACCGGCACGGCCTGAAAGACCTGTGCCGCGACCTGCTGGGCGTCGAGATCTCAAAACAACAGCAAAGTTCTGACTGGGGTGCCGATGAACTGACCCGGGAACAGCTGGAATATGCGGCCAATGACGTGTTCTTCCTGCATGAACTCAAGACCCGGCTGGACGTCATGCTCGAACGCCATGACAGGGTTCATCTTGCACAGGCCTGCTTTGACTTCCTGCCAGCGCGCGCCGCGCTCGACCTGGCCGGCTGGCCGGATATCGACTTGCTGGCACATAGCTGAGTTTCCGGCCTGAAGCCGGACGCGCAAACCGCGCGAAGTTTGACGAGTCACAGCATTCATCCCATACTCCAAGCAATTGATTCGCGTGGGTTTCCTGCCGTTCCTGCGCATCCTGCAATCACTGAAACAACGCGATCGAAAAGCCCGTGACCGGGACGACCACATCCGACAGCACCGCGAAGGACGCGTCGCAATCCAAAGGTGATATTGGCGCGGCGCGACGGGTCCTGCGCCTCGAGGCTGAAGCCCTGCGCGTCATGGGCGAAGCCCTGGACGATACCTTTGTGCGCGCGGTTGACCTGATCCATCAGGCTTCCGGTCGCACCGTCGTCACAGGCATGGGCAAGAGCGGGCATATCGCGCGCAAGATATCCTCGACCTTTTCCAGCACGGGCACGCCGTCTTTCTACGTTCACCCCGCCGAAGCCAGCCATGGCGACCTTGGGATGATCGCCCGGGAAGATGTGGTGCTGGCCCTGTCGAATTCGGGCGAAACCCCGGAACTGGGCGATGTGATCAACTACTGCAGCCGCTTCAACGTCCCGCTCGTCTCAATCACGGCGCGCATGGACAGCACGCTGGCCGATAACAGCGACTGCACGCTGCTGCTGCCCGCCGTTGCCGAAGCCTGCCCGATGGGGCTTGCGCCCACCACATCCTCGACCGCCATGCTCGCGCTCGGAGATGCGCTTGCCATCGCGCTGCTCGACCGTCGCGGATTCACCGCCGAGGATTTCCAGGTTCTCCACCCCGGCGGAAAGCTCGGCCAGAACCTGCTCCGTGTCGGCGACCTGATGCATGGCGGCGATGATCTGCCCCTGATCACCGCCGAAGAACGCGTGTCGGACGCCTTGCTGCTCATGAGCACCAAGGGGTTTGGCTGCGCCGGCGTGACGGATGCTTCGGGCGATCTGATCGGCGTGATCACGGATGGCGATTTGCGACGCCACATGTCCGACACATTGCTGCGCCTATCCTGCGGCGAGATCATGACAGCAAATCCGAAAACCATTCGCAGTCAGGCCCTTGCCTCGGAAGCACTGGGATTGATGAACGCGACCCAGATCACCAGCCTCTTTGTCGCGCAGGAGCGACGACCGGTCGGAATTCTGCACATCCACGACTGCCTGCGTGCAGGCCTGGCCTGAAGCCGAGATGAGCGAACCCGGTCTCACATTGCCACCGGCGGCCGGGCGCGCCAGTTCCGGAGGCACCCGACGCTCACGGATGAACGACTCCACGCGCCGACGCCGCAGCGGTTTTGGCCGATCCCGCCTCGTCAGCACAATGAAATACCTGTTGCCCGGCCTGGCCTTTGCGATGCTGGTGCTGGTCGCGGTCTGGCCGCGTTTCGCGCCCCAGGAAGACAATTTCCGCATTGATCTCGCGGCGGTTGGACCGGCCGGCGGCGCCAAGCCGCAGGTGCTCAATCCCCGCCTGCAGGGAATCGATTCCGAACAACGCCCCTTCCACATCACCGCTGATCTCGGCTCGCGCAGCAAGGCCGATGGCGGCGGCGAGGTCTATGATCTGACCAACCCGAAGGCCGATATCGTGCTGAAAGACGGATCCTGGATCGCCCTGAATGCCGATGACGGGGTCTACGAATCCGAATCCAACATTCTCTATCTCACCGGAAATGTGAACCTGTTCCACGATGAAGGCTACGAATTCCAGACCTCGGCAGCTCGGGTCAATCTGGAAACCAGTACCGCGTCGGGGGACGAGCCGATTGATGGGCAGGGCCCCTTTGGCATCCTGAACGCGCAAGGTTTTCAAGTTCTCGAATCGGGTGAACGCATTGTCTTTACCGGACCGGCCAAGATGACGGTCTTTGAAGGAGCGCCCCCACAATGACGCGACTGACGCTGTGTTTCGCAATCGCCGGTGCAGTCTGGCTCCTCGGATCCGCCGAAAGTTTCGCGCAGTCCTTGGGCTTCGGCCAACAGGGCGACGGCCCGATCCAGATCGAGGCAGAAGACGGTATCGAATGGCAACGCGCCAATCAGGTCTATGTCGCCAGCGGCAATGCGCGGGCAACCCAGGGTTCGGTCTCCGTACAGGGCGATGAACTGATCGCGCATTACAAGCCCAGCGCCACGGGCGAGAACGAGATTTATCGCATCAACGCCAACGGCAATGTGCGGATCACCTCGGACAGCGAAGTCGCGCAATCCGACAATGCGGTCTACGACATCGACAATGGCGTGCTCGTGCTGACCGGCGACACGGTGCGCCTCGACACCGCCGAAGACACCATCATCGCACGCGACAGCCTCGAGTATTACGAGCAGCGCCAGATCGCCGTGGCGCGCGGGGAGGCACTGGCCATTCGCGACGACCGGCGCCTGCGCGCGGACATGCTGACAGCGCATTTCGGAGAAGGCGGCCAGCGGGCATCCATGGAACGGATCGAGGCAACGGGCAATGTTCTCGTCTCGACCCCGACCGAGATCGTGCGCGCCGAAAAGGGCGACTACAATCCCGCGAGCGGGCTTGCCACCCTCACGGGAAATGTGAAAATCACCCGCGGGGATACCCAATTGAACGGTGACCGTGCAGAGGTTAACCTTCAGACGGGTGAGAGCCGCATTCTCTCGTCGCGCTCGGGAGAGCGGGTGCGCGGGTTATTTCTTCCCAAGTCTGGTTCCGGGAACGGTGCCGGACAACCACCCAACACTGGCCCGAACGGGAATCGATGAACGAACCGCGACTGACCAGAACGACAAACGACGGTGGCACCCCCCGTCTCGTGGCTGACAGGCCCGGGCTTGTGGCGCAAAACCTTGGCAAGCGCTTTCGCAAGCGCCCGGTCTTGCGTGATGTTTCCTTGCAGGTGCGCCAGGGCGAAGCCGTCGGATTGCTGGGCCCCAACGGGGCGGGCAAGACAACCTGTTTCTACATCATCACCGGCCTCCTGACCGCTGATGCGGGATCGATCTCGCTCGATGGTCATGACATCACCGAACTTCCGATGTACCGCCGCGCCCGGCTTGGGGTTGGTTACCTGCCGCAGGAATCCTCGATCTTCCGGGGCCTGTCGGTCGAGCAGAACATACGCTCGGTTCTCGAAGTGATCGAACCGCAGCGTGACCGCCGCGAAGCCATGCTCGAAGACCTGCTGGCCGAATTCTCGATTTCCCATCTCCGCCGAACCCCGGCCCTCGCCCTGTCAGGTGGCGAACGGCGACGCGTCGAGATCGCGCGGGCACTGGCGAGCCAGCCCCATTTCATCCTGCTCGACGAACCGCTTGCCGGCATCGACCCGATCGCGGTTTCGGACATTCGCGACCTTGTCCGGCACCTGAAAGATCGTGGTATCGGGGTCCTGATCACCGATCATAACGTCCGGGAAACACTGGATATTGTTGACCGGGCCTATATCTTGCATGAAGGTTCGGTGCTAATGAGTGGAGCGCCGGAGGAAATCGTGTCTCATTCGGATGTCCGGCGTGTTTACTTGGGCGAAAGATTCAGTCTGTAGAAGTCCTTAACCATGGCTATGACACCGCGTCTCGACTTCCGCCAGACGCAGGCGCCGGTCATGACGCCGCAGCTGCAACAGGCCATCAAGCTTCTGCAGCTGTCCAATCTTGAACTGGCGACCTTCGTTGAAGGCGAACTCGAAGAAAACCCGCTCCTCGAGCGGGAGGAATCCCTTGTCGAAGGGGATGACGCCCCCACGCCTGTCGAATCCGCGAGCAATGACGATGGTGACGCGGCCACCCTGTCGGACCGCGAAGAACTGTCCTCCACCGAGGCCCCCCTCGACAGCGACTATACGAATGTCTTTCCCGATGACCCCTTCCGACCGTCGGGCGGCACGGCCCCGGCGGCGCGCGGGGACAGCGATTCCCTGCCCGGGATCGAGCAGACCATGGCGAGCGAGGTCACCCTGCGCGAGCATCTGACCGAACAGCTCGACCTGTCGATCAGTGACCCCACCCAACGCATGATCGGCCGCGCCCTGATCGACACGCTTGATGATCGCGGGTATCTGAGCGCGTCCATGGACGAACTGGCCGAACAGCTGGGCTGCCCGCCCGCGCAGATCGAAAACGTCCTTGTCATTGTTCAGGGGTTTGAACCGACCGGCGTCTTCGCCCGCAACCTGATCGAATGCTTCTGTCTGCAACTCGCCGAACGCGACCGCCTCGACCCGGCGATGCTGACCATGCTGCAGAATCTCGATTACCTGACACGGCACGACCTGCCGGGCCTGCGCCGCATCTGCGAAGTCGATGAAGAAGACCTCACCGATATGCTCGCCGAACTTCGCACCCTGGACCCGAAACCCGCCGCGGCATTTGACGAAGGTGCGGTCGAATATGTGACGGCCGATGTGATGATGCGCCCCAAACAGGGGGGCGGTTGGGAAATCGAGCTCAACAACGACACCCTGCCACGGGTCTTGGTCAATCGCGCCTATTATGCGGAGATCACGAATCTGGCAAAGGACAAGGAAGAAAAGGCGTTTGTGCAGGAGAAGTTCCAGTCGGCGAACTGGCTTGTCCGTGCGCTCGACCAGCGCGCCCGCACAATCCTGAAGGTCGCCACGGAGATCATTCGCCAGCAGGATGCCTTTTTCCGGCACGGCGTGTCACACCTCAAACCACTGGTGCTGGCCGATATCGCCGAGGCGGTGAAGCTCCACGAAAGCACCATCAGCCGGGTCACCACGAACAAATACATGGCCACGCCACGCGGGCTGTTCGAACTCAAATATTTCTTCACCACCGCGATCAACAGCAGCGAAGGCGGCGACATGCACTCGGCCGAGGCCGTGCGCCACAAGATCAAGCTGCTGGTGGACAATGAATCCCCGAAGTCGATCCTGTCCGACGACAAAATCGTGAAGATCCTGCGCGACGATGGTGTGGAAATCGCCCGGCGAACGGTCGCCAAGTACCGGGATTCATTGAGAATTCCTTCCTCCGTCGAACGCCGCCGCATGAAGCGCACATAGGGCTGGCGATTCGCGTCAAACCTGCTCTCTGCTTGCAATCCACAGCCACTTGCCCCAACTATGAAGCGGTATTGACAGTCCTGAGGGCCGTGACTAAGTTCCGCGCCGCACAACAACACCGCCCCGGGGAAGGTCGCCACAGACCAGTCTGACAATGATGGGCGGGCCCGCGAGACACGGGTCAGAGGCACGGCAGGAATAACGAATAAAACACCGCGACCGGGTCCTGTACCCGGCGCTGAAAACTCCAATAGCCAGAGTGTAACAAAACCTTGCAGATAACCGTCACAGGCCAGCAGATCGATGTGGGTGAGGCCCTTCGCCTCCATATCGAAGATGCCCTTGAAAGCACGACCGAGAAGTATTTCTCGGATGCCATCGATGCGACCGTTGTGCTCTCACGAGAGAGTTTCCGCATTCGCGCTACGATCAGCATGCATGTCGGACGCGGCATCCATGTCCGCGCCCACGAAGAGGCCGATGACGCCTATGCCGCTTTCGATGTGGCGGCTGCGCATCTGGCCAAGCGCCTGCGCCGCAACAAGCGCCGCCTGCGGGACCATCACCGGACACGGGAATCTGCCGCCAGCGTCGCAAATACACCCGAATACGTGCTTGCACCCCAGAACGAAGACGACGATGGCGCCGAACCCAACGCCAACGCCGACAATCCGATCATCATTGCAGAAAACCAGACGGTCATCGAAAACCTGACCGTATCGGAAGCCGTGATGCGGCTCGACCTCGCCGATGCGCCTGCCTTCGTCTTCCGCAATTCCAAACATGGTGGTCTGGGCGTTGTTTATCGCCGCGACGACGGCAATATCGGCTGGATCGACACCCCGGAAAATCAGGCCTGAATTCACGTCATGGATATCCAAGACATACTTCAGCAAGACGCGGTTCTCGCGAGCCTGCATGCGACCAGCAAGAAGCAGCTCCTGCAGGAACTTTCGAAGGCTGCGGCCGGCGTGTTCGATCTTGAACAGCGCCAGGTGTTCGATATTCTGCTGGAACGCGAGCGGCTCGGTTCGACGGGTGTCGGCTCGGGCCTTGCGATTCCCCACGGGAAACTGGCCGGGCTGGAAGGGTTGCACGGGATGTTCGCGCGGCTCGACAAGCCGGTGGAGTTTGACGCGATCGACGATCAGCCCGTGGATCTGGTGTTCCTGCTGCTGGCCCCCGAAGAGGCCGGCGCTGACCACCTCAAGGCCCTCGCGCGCGTCTCGCGCATCCTGCGGGACCGCGCCTTCTGCGAGAAGCTGCGCGGCACCAACAACCCTGATGCGATCTTTGCCCTGCTCATGGAAGCAGGCAACACCCCAACCGATCAGTTGCGCGCAGCGAGCTAGCCGCAGTCTTCCAGATTATCGTTTTGGCCAACGGGCCCGTCAGTGGACGCTGACGGGTTCCATGTCGTGCTGCTTCACGGCGGCGAAGGCCAGATCGCGACCGGCCATCATGCCGATCTCGTTGCCGTCCGCGCTGTGGATTGCATAGACTTTCTGCCCTTCGACCATCGCGGGACGGACATAGGCGACACGGTCAACGCCGAGCGCAGCGAACTGTTCGGGTGAAATTCCCTCGATACCCTTGTTCAATGTGTCCTTGTTCATGGTCTTATCCTCTCGTCTCGACGTCAATTTCCGGTGCCTGCGGGACACCACCGCCAATTTCGATCTTGCGTATATTCCGCTCGGGCTGGGGCAATGCGACATCGATGTTCAACAGCCCATTGTCGAGTGAGGCCGAAGTCACTTCGACCCCGTCCGCCAGCACAAAACTGCGCTTGAACATGCGGGTTGCGATGCCGCGATGCAGATACACGCGGTCGTCTTCAACCGCCTGACGGCCCGACACCGTAAGCTGGTTGTCTTCAAGCTGTATATCGAGGTCGTCGCGGGAGAACCCGGCAACCGCCAGCGTGATCCGCAAACGGGTCTCGCCTGTGCGTTCGATATTGTAGGGCGGATATCCGTCCGAGGATGCTTTGGAAATGCGCTCAAGCGTCCGCTCGAATTCATCGAATCCGAGCAAAAGCGGATTGCTGAGCGGGGATAAGCGATTCATGCCGTTACTCCTCCTTCTTGAGCGAGCTACGGGCCGTACAGGTACGATTTGGCACAATCCTGCAGGTCCTGGCGGGCCCGATACCGGCGCCCTGTATTTCTGGTCCCGGAGCTTTGAAAAGCCTCCAGTCATGACCCCAATTTAGGGTGGAACAGCTAATTTTCAAGGGGCGTTGGCGCGCAGCGGCACAGCGAAATCAGCCGACTGCATCAGGGTGCGAAACAAAAGCGCATCGCGATTTCCGCCTGCGGCCTGCCGGTCAAGCCGATCCCAGGCTGCATCTGTGCGGTGGCGCGCAAGCCGATGGGAGCTTGGCGGCTGCCATCGGGCGCTCACATGCCGGGTAACGGGGGTTGGGATGCCGGCAAGCGCCTCGGGCGCCGGTTGCCCATGCTCGAATTCCGGCGTGACGTGCACCGCAACCGGCATCCCTGGCCCTGCAAACGATCCGCGGATTGGTGATTGCAGTGGCGCGCCATCACTCAGGGCGAGCGTCGCAACGAAGGTCACGATGGGCAATCCACCCAGAAGCAGGGCGCTCACGGCAAGTCCACGCATCATCTCTCCTCCCAGAAAACAGGGCTGAACGTACAATGGCGGTGCTTCACGGCAGTGGCGGGGCCGGAATAAGGCAATTCCGAGAGCGTCTATTCAGCCCGGAAATGCAGCCTCCGGCAGCCCGGCCACCCCCACATCAAGGGCAAACAGCGCGCCTGCGAGGGGCTCGCGCGCCAGTTCCTCGGGCGAGAGCATGATTTTTGCCGAGGTCACATAAAGCGTCCGCAGGTCCGGCCCGCCGAACATCGGGCAGGTCGGGCGCGAGACCGGCATCGCGATCATGCGGTCCTCGCGCCCGTCAGGGGCGAACCGCGTGACCCGCCCGCCGCGGAATTCGGCCGTCCAGAGGCCGCCCTCGGCATCGACGATGGCGCCGTCGGGCGTCCCCCGCCCGGGCTCCTCGGGTATCCGGGCGAACACGCGCGCGCCCGAGATTTCTCCCGTGGCGGTGTCGTAGTCCCAGGCCCGGATCGTGCGGGTCGGCGAATCCGCTGCGTACATTGTTGTTCCGTCCGGTGACCAGCACAGGCCGTTGGACACCAGAATACCGTCGATCATCGGGTGGATCGTGCCATCGCTGTCCAGCCGGTAGAACGCGCCCACCGGCTCCCGCTCGAAATAGTGCGCGGGCGGGCCGTCGGGATCGTGCATGGACCCTGCCCAGTAGCGCCCCTGTCGGTCGACACGGCCATCGTTGAGGCGGCTCTGAGGGCGGTCCGGTTCGGGATTGCCGATCTGCTCAAGGGCCACGCTGTCATCGGTGACCGACAGAAACGCAAAACCATCCCGCATCCCGGCCACAAGCCCGCCGCCGGCACGCAGGACAATCGACCCGGTCTCCTGCGGCAGGGACCAGCTCCTGTCGGTCCCGGTTGCCGGGTCGAACCGGTGCAGCGCGGGCGCCTTGATATCGACCCACCAGAGCACCTGCTCAGCGGGCGACCAGACCGGGCTTTCACCCAGAATCGCACCGGTCTCGATGACCTGCAAAATCTTTGCATCTTCCATGTGCTGCTTTCGCCTCCCCTGTCTTTCCCGTGACCGCCAGCCGTGTCACGATACACCGGCACAAGGGGTTGGGAACAACCCGGAACATACCGAACACGGGGGAGACGGCATCATGATTGTCGACGCACGCACCTACGCCATCAAGCCGGGCCAGATGCCGGCATTCCTGAAAAATGTCGAAGAGGTCGGCCAGCCGCTGCAGATCAAGCATGGCTTCGAGCCGGCGGGCTACTACACAGTCGAGACCGGGGCCATCAACTCGGTCGTCCATTACTGGAAATGGGAGAACGCGCAGGTCCGTCAGGATCGCCGGGAAGCCCTCTACAATGACCCGGAATGGACCGAGTATCGCAACAGCAGTTCGGACAAGCTGATCTCTCAGGAAAACCGCCTGTTGCAGGCGACCGACGTGGTGGAGCCTTTTGCCTTCATGGGCAATGGCAGCCCCCAGGGCTTCGTCGATGAGCGCACCTACACGATCCAGTACGCCCAGGTGCCGAACTATGTCGCCATCACCAAGGCGCTCGCCAAACCGGTCATCGACCGGGCCGGCTGGCAGCTGATCGGCTATTTCAGTTCGATCACCGGCCAGATCAATCAGGTCGTCCATCTCTGGTACTGGGACAATCAGGCCCAGCGCGAGGAGCGTCAGGCCAAGGCCGTTGCCGATCCGGGCTGGGCGCTCTATCAGGCCGGCAATGGCCACCGGGTGATCGACCAGAAGAACCGGTACCTGGTGCCGACGAAGTTCTCACCCATCAAGTAGTGGGCCAGGCACCCAAAAAGAAATCGCTGCGTCCCGTCGACGCCGCGACCATGGTGCTGTGGCGCCGCCGCCGCAACGGGACCCTTGAGGTCCTGATGGGGCGGCGCCACCGCAACCATGTCTTCATGCCCCATGCCTATGTGTTTCCCGGCGGCCGTGTGGACCCCATCGACGCCGCGCTCGACCCCGCCAGCGCGCTTCCTGCCGATGTTCAGGCGCGCCTCGAACGCGCCGCGAACCCGACCCGGGCAAGGGCCATCGCCGCCGGCGCCGTACGCGAAACCTTTGAAGAAACCGGGCTGCTGCTGGGCGAAGCTGACGCCGATGCGCCCGGTGGTTTCCGCCCGCATCTCGAAGGTCTCGATTATTTCTTCCGCGCCATCACCCCACCCGGACGCCCGCGCCGCTTTGACGCGCGTTTTCTGGTGGCCGAAGCCGAAAATGTCACCGGCAAGATCGGCACCGGCGACGGCGAATTACTGGACGTGGAATTCCGCTCCATCGACGATACCCGCGCGCTCGACATCGCAGGCATCACCCGGATCGCTCTGGCCGAATTCGAACGCTGGATCGCGGTGCCGCAGGACCCAGACCCCGAACGCCTGGTCCCCCTCTCGAAGTTCCTGCGCGGGCGCTACTACATCACGCCGGAGTGAGGCCGCTCCCCTTACCGCCAACGCATTTGGTTGACCACGTGGATGCCCGCAACAAGTGCGGGCATGACGTACCCAACAAACAACCGTCATGGCCGGACTTGTTCCGGCCATCCACGTCGGTGTGGCGACACGCCTCTAGACGAGGGTGTCGTAGAGGTGATCCCAATCAGGATTGCCTTCAAGAATGAGGTTTACGCGCCACGCTCTCAGCCAGTGCTTGATGGTTTTCTCGCGCTGGATTGCTGTGGCGATATCGGCATGCGCTTCGACATGGACCAACCGCTTCAGGCCGTATTTTTTCGTGAAACCTTCCACCAGACCTTCCCGATGTTCCCATGCGCGACGCGCAATATCAGAGGTCACCCCGGCGTAAAGCGTCCCGTTCGGCTTGTTCGTCATGATGTAGATCCAGGCACCTGACATTTCGGTTCTCAACCTAAGGTCCAAACATCGGGATGATCGACGACGTGGATGCCCGGAACAAGTCCGGGCATGACGATCCTAATTACCAAATAGCCGATACACATCCCCATCGGCTTTGACCCGTCCCGTCTCCACCATGTGGATCAGGTGGGCGAGCACGGAACGTGCGGCGGCCGGGTAGAGCTTCGGGTCGACAGCCGCGTACATGCGCGGGACCAGTTCGGCGATGGTCGCGGGGCCTGCGGCCAGCTCGGCCATGATCTGATCCTCGCGTTCACGGCGATGGGCCAGCAGCGCCTTCACATAGGGTTCGGGGTCCTCGATGGGGGCGCCGTGGGTCGGCAAGTAGCGACTGGCGCCGAATTTTCCGACCTTCTCCAGCGAGGCCATATAGTCCGCCATGTTCCCGTCAGGCGGCGAGACGATGCTGGTGGACCAGCCCATCACGTGATCGCCGCAGAACAGCGCATCCTCTTCACGCAGCCGGAAACACAGATGGTTGGAACAATGGCCCGGCGTGTGGAGCGCTTCGACCGACCAGCCATTGCCGGTGATCACGTCACCGTCCCCCACCACGTGATCGGGGGTGAAATCATAATCGGCCCCGCCCTCGCTCGCGCCGTCTTCGGGCCTTGTGCCGTGGGGACCGAAGGCATAGCTGGGCGCGCCGGTGGCGGCCTGCACGGCTTTCACGGCGGGCGAATGATCGGTGTGGGTGTGGGTCACCAGAATATGGCTGACCGTCTCACCCCGGATCGCATCGAGCAGCGCATCCACATGTTCGGCCAGATCCGGGCCAGGATCGACAATCGCCACCTGCCCGCGCCCCAAGATATAGGTGCCCGTCCCATGAAACGTGAAGGCGCTCGGATTGCGGGCAATCACCCGGCGGATCCACAGGCCGAGTTCATCGACCTTGCCGTATTCGAAATCGAGCTCGCGGTTGTAGGGAATTTCGGTAGCCATGGGTTTTGTTCCTGCTTTACCGCGTCATTGCGAACCGAAGGTGAAGCAATCCAGAGCAGACCCGGCCCAATACTGGATTGCTTCGTCGCGTGGCGCCTCGCAATGACAAGAGGAACTCAACGCGTGCGACCACAATCATGCGTCGTTCCCGCGCAGGCGGGAACCCATTAACGCATGCGGTTGTCCGGTTGAATTTCGGCGGCCATTGTTGGGTTCCCATCCAATCGTCATGCCCGGGCTTGATCCGGGCATGACGAACAAAGACGGCATCATCACGCTTTCCGGCCCACCGCGCCGCTGGCCTTCAAGGCCGCAATGTCGTCAGCCGCAAAACCCCAGGCGGCCAGCGCGCTGTCGGTGTGCTCCCCCGGCTTCGAAGGCGCCGAATGAATACGCCCCGGGGTGCGTGAGAATTTCGGGGCCGGGGCCGGCTGGGTCACGCCGGCCACCTCGACGAAGTTCTCCCGCGCGATGTTGTGCGGGTGGGTGTGGGCTTCGCTCATGGACATGATCGGCGCAAAACACACATCGCTGTCCCCCATGATCGCGACCCACTCATCGCGTGTCTTGCCCTTGATGACCTCGGCAAAGCGCGCCCGCAATTCGGGCCAGCGCGACCGGTCCATCTGGTCGGGCAGGTCCTCGTTTTCCAGCCCCAGCTTTTCAAGCAGCAGCGCATAGAACTTCTTCTCGATCGACCCGATGGAGACGAACTTGCCATCGGCGCATTCAAACGCGTCATAGAAGGGCGCGCCGCCATCGAGGATGTTGCTCGCGCGCTGGTCGGTGAAATAGCCCGCGGCGTGCAAACCATAGATCGGGATCATCAGGCTGGCCGCGCCGTCCACCATGCCCGCATCGACCACCTGGCCTTCGCCACTGCGCTGCACCTCGTAGATCGCAGACATGACCCCGAAAGCCAGATAGAGCGCGCCGCCCCCGTAATCACCGACGAGGTTCAGGGCGGGCACCGGCTTTTCGGCCGGGCCGATGGCATGCAGGGCGCCTGACAACGCGCAATAATTGATGTCATGCCCGGCGACCTTGGCCAGCGGCCCGGTGCCGCCAAACCCGGTCATCCGCGCATAAACCAGCTTCGGGTTGCGGGTCATGCAGTCATCGGGGCCAAGACCAAGCTTCTCGGTCACGCCGGGGCGGAAGGGTTCGATCAGCACATCGGCGCTCTCGACCAGTTTCAGCACCGTCTCAACACCTTCGGGATGCTTCAGGTCCACCGCCACAGAGGGACGCGACCGGCTGGCGAGATCGAACTCATAACCACGCGGCACGCCAAGGCCTGCATCGGCAGGCCGGTCGATCCGCACCACATCGGCCCCCAGATCGGCGAGCAGCATCGCGGCAAACGGCCCCGGCCCGATCCCGGCCAGTTCCACCACCTTCAGACCGACCAGCGGCCCGCTTCGCGTTTCAGTTGCGTTCGACATGGTTTCTCCCCTGAAAAATCGTCGTTAGCATGTTGGGTAAGGCCGGGCAGCGCAACGGTCAAGACGGCGGTTTTCGCTCTTCTCCCCAGCAGAAGGAATTGCGGGCGAGGCCGGAGCGCATGGTGCCCGCCTGTCCCGCACACCTTGATTTGATCCATTCCCGCTTGCGGTGTGTCCGGTCACGGGGCAGGCTTTGTTGTGCAGACAAGCAAGGGAGCCCGGCCCATGGTGGATGAGGCACAGTTCAGTCAGGCGCTGGAAAAAATCTACGCCGCGACCCTGAGCGAAACCTTCTGGCCGGACGCGCTCCGCACGGTTGGCCGGATGTTTGATTCCGATTTCACGCATTTCGAAGTTCTGGAGAAAAAGACCGGAAGACCGGTCTTTTTTCGTAATGAGGGTGCTTCGGAAGAGGCGCTCAAGCTCTATGTGGATCACTACGCGGCCGTGTCGCCCCGCTCGGCCTTCGGCGAGGCCCAGCCCGAGGGGTATGTCAGTTTCGACCATGACATGCTGAGCGAGGCCGAGATCGACCGGGACGAATTCTACAACGATTTCATGATCCCGCAGGGCTACAAGTATTTTCTGTCCGCGAACCTGATCAACAATGCCGAACTGTTCAGCGTGTTCTCGGTGCAGCGCCCGCTGGGGCAGGACCATGCCAGCCCGGCGGAGATCGCATTGATGCAGCGCCTGACGCCGCATCTCTCACAGGCCATGAAAATCCATATGCGCCTGGCCCTCCAGCAGGCCGAACATCAGGGTCAGGACCTGCTGGTCGGACACAGCACGACCGGCGTGATTTTCCTCGATGTCACCGGCAGCGTTCTGATGCTCAACCCGGCGGCCGAGGACATGGTGTCCGACCCGCGCAATGGCATCAATCTGCAGGACCGGCAGATTGCCTTCGACAGCCCGGACAACGCCACGAACGCCAACCGGCTGATCGCCAACACCATCGCAACCGCTGCCGGGGCCGGCCTGTCCCCGGCGGGCGCCATCACCATTCGCCGCGCCAAAGGTCTGCCACTCACGATCATTGCCGTTCCCCTGCCGGGCGGACAGGCGCGGATCGAGCACCTGCCGGTTTCGGTCAGCGGGCCAGCTGTCGCACTGCTGTTGTGCGACCCCAACCGCGCGCGCGGCCTGCCTGATGGGCTGCTGCGAACGGTATTCGGGTTCACCCCTGCCGAATGCCGGGTCGCGCAGGCCCTCGCGACCGGACAAAGCCCCGGGGATTATGCCGATACCGCAGGGCTCGGTATCCGCACAGTGCGCACCCATATCTCACGCCTGCTCGCCAAAACAGGTGCGCGCAACCAGCTCGAACTGATGCGGATCCTCGGTGGGGTCCCGTTTGACCTCGAAGCTGCACCCTGAGGGCAGCTATTTCACAACCGCGCCGGGCTCGGTATTCCAATCGACCAGAAACGCACCGGCCGCACGAAGCTCTTCGGCCATTTGCCGGCTCACCAGCCGCGCCATACCCGGTGACCCGGTAAAGCGGACATAGGTCAGGGCTTCACTGCGATCCTCGATCCGCAGGCGCAAGGTCTCGTCGCGCCGATCGGCCAGCACCAGAAGAGTCCGCTCGGGATTGTCGCCTTCGCGGCGAATTTGCAGATCAAATCGTGCCGCGGTGTCGCGTGCCGCGATCACCACATCGACCCGGCGCGCCACCCAGTAGCTGTCGCTTGTCCCTTCACCCAGGAAGTCGGCCACCGCCGGTGCGCCCGTGATCGCAGGTGATAGCAGGGTTGCAGCAGGCGCGACACAACCGGTCAGTGCCAGCACGACAAAAGGTGCCAACAGGCGTAGGCTTGAAAATCGGCGTGCTGCAATACGCATGGGGCGCTCCTGAACTGTCCTGACCCTATTCTCGCATTTGTGAACCACATGCCAAAGCCCGACCTTCCGCTCACCTCCAGCGACGAGACACCACGCGCGCCCATGGCGCTGCTGGTCGCCCTGATGGTGACCAGCCAGATGGCAATCACGATCTTCCTGCCATCCCTGCCCAGCATGGCGGGTGATCTGGGCACCAGTCAGGCGCTGGTCCAGATGACTGTCTCGGCCTATCTCGGGGCATTTGCGCTGGCACAACTGGTGGTCGGACCGATCTCGGACGCCATTGGCCGCCGCAAACCGCTGATTACAGGGCTGATACTGTTCACGCTGGGCAGCATCGCGTGTGCGGCAGCACCAACCATCAACATCCTGATCGGTGCGCGGATCGTCCAGGCCATCGGTGGCTGCGCCTGCCTGGTCATTGCCCGGGCGATCGTCCGCGATACCACCGACGGCCCGGCTGCGACACGGGCGATGGCCTATCTGGGCATGTCGCTGGCCGTCGCACCGATGCTGGCCCCTCTGCTGGGCGGCCAACTCGAGACACGCTTCGGCTGGCAGTACAGTTTTCTGTTCACAGCCTTTCTGGGAGGCGCCAGCCTCGCGGCGACTGTCCTGACCTACAAGGAAACCCTGCCCCCACAGGCGCGGCGCTACACCAGCACCGGGGCGCTCCTGGCCACCTATGCGCGGCTGTTCGGAATGGGGAAATTCATGGGCTACAGCCTCAACACGGCCGCCATGGGGGCCGCGTTTCAGGCTTTTCTGGCCGGCGGATCGATTTCCCTGATCGTGATTCTCGGTGTCTCGCCCGAACAACTGGGCTATTTCATCATGGCCGTCCCGATCGGCTATATCGTCGGCAACTACATTTCCAGCCGAATGTCCCTGCGGGCTTCACGGCGGCGCATGATCTGGATTGGAGGCGTGCTGGCCCTCGCCGGAACCGTCGCATTGGTGCTCCTGCCGCTGTCAGGATTCGACTCACCCTTCGCGCTGATCTTGCCGCTGTTTTTCTATTCCGTCGGTTCGGGCTTCGTGGTTCCCAACAGTCTGGCCGGGGCATTGACCGCAGTTGAACCCGCCGCCGCCGGGTCGGCCGCCGCGCTGGGTGGTTTCGTTCAGATGGGTGCCGGTTTCGTCAGCACCGTCATCATGGCGTCACTGATCCAGACATCCTTCCTGCAGGTCGGGCTGGTGATGTTCGGCTGTACATTTTTGTCGCTGCTGTTCTTCCTGGTCCTGGTGGTTCCCCAGCCCCGGGCATCGACCGACTAGCCTTCTTTCACATCATCATCGGGAATTTCGGCACCGATGGCGGCCAGCGCGGCCTTCGCCACAATCAGATCCTGCTCGCCGGTGCCTGAGCCACAGCCGATCCCGCCCACGCAGTAGCCGTCGATGACAATCGGCACCCCGCCACGCAGGGGCAGCACCTTGCCCTGGGTGGAGACCGACAGCCCCATGCCGATATTGTAGTCGATGGCGTGGGTCGGCATCCGGTGGCTGGCCGCTGTCATGGCTTTTGCGCTGGCGGAGTCCTGGGCCAGGATTCGCGCACCGTCCATCAGCAGATAGCCGATGATCCGTGCGCCATCATTGGCAACGGCGATCCCCATGGGCACCCCCATCTCATTGGCGGCATCAACGGCAGCGTCGATCAGCTTGCGCACCCCGTTATGGGTCAGCTTGCGGGAGGGGACGGTCAGGTCAGACATGGTGGGCTCCGGGTTTCAGGTTCGCCCAACCGTAAACAACCCGGCGAATCTCTGCTATGGTCACATCAGATATTCTCAACCGAAAGACAGCTCCATGTCCGATCCCAAGATTCTCGAGGTCTTCTCCGACTACGTCTGACCCTGGTGTTATCTCAGCACCGTGCGTGTTGAAAAACTCAAGGCCGCCTATGACGTTGAAATCCAGAACGTCCACTTTCCACTGCATCCCGATACGCCGATGGAAGGCAAGTCGCTGGAAGAGCTGTTCGCCGGGCGCGATTACGACCCGGAAGCCATGTATCAGCGCATGAAGGGGTTGATGGATGAAGAGGGCCTGCCCTACGCCCAGCGCACCCACACCTATAACAGCCGGCTCGCCCAGGAACTCGGCAAGTGGGCCGACACCCAGCAGGGTGGCGATGCGATCCACATGAAGCTCTATCAGGCCTATTTTGTGGATCAGAAGAACATCGCTGATATCGACCTGCTGGTCAGCATTGCCGAAAGCGTCGGGCTGGATGGCACTGCCGCGCGCGACGTGCTGGAAAACCGCACCTTCAAAGATGCGGTCGATGCCGACTGGGCCAAGTCACAGGGATATGGCGTGACCGGTGTTCCCACCTATGTCGCGGATGGTCAGGGCGTCGTCGGGGCACAGCCCTACGACGTGCTGGTGCAGTTCATGGATGCGGTGGGGGCTGCGAGGGCCGAATAAATCCCGCGCGGCTATGAAAATCGGACGGGACGTCCCATATAAGGGTCATCATGCAAACCGTTCTTCGTACCACCCGCACGCCGGGCCTCTCTGCTTTCATCCTGATCACAACCCTGCTGCTTGCGTTGACGGCTTTCCTTCAGCCTGCGCAGGCGCTGGATGACGACGCCCGCGCCTTGCAAGTTCAACTCGCCGCCACTGCGGGCGCGGCAGGGACGGATCCAGCGACCGAGCGGCTCGTCGCCATTCGTGATTTTTACGGCGCACGTGAATTTTCGGCCGTCTGGGTGACAAAGGCCAAACCCAATGACAAGGCGCAGGCCGCACGGGATCTGCTGCGCACCGCAGACCGGGATGGCCTGAACCCGGATGACTATCTCGCCGCCGTGACACCGCTGCCCGATAAATTTGCCGACGCCGGAGAAGCAGCGCAGTTCGAGATCTCCATGTCGGATGCGATCCTCCACTTTCTCGGTGACCTGCGCACAGGGCGCGTTTCGCCGTCACGCCTCGATCCTGATTTGTTTGTCGCCAATGCGGTGATCGACCGGCGGGCCGCGCTGGACGCCATCGCCACAGCGGCGGATCTGCGCCGCGTTGTCACGGCATACACCCCGGCCAATCCGGTCTACCGCAACCTGCGCGACAGTCTCGCGGCCTATCGTCGGGTTGCCGCAGCGGGTGATTGGCCGACCGTTCCCGATGGCCCCAAGCTGACCCTGGGCGATTCCGGCCCCCGAGTGTCTGCCCTGCGGGCGCGGCTGGCGGCCACGATTGATCTGCTGGGTTCAGGTATTGAATCCGAAACCTTCGATGACGCCCTCAAACAGGCCACCATCGTCTTCCAGAAGCGGCATGGTCTCGACCCGGATGGTGTCGTCGGTCGCGCCACGATCGCTGCCCTGAATGTCAGTGTGGATGCGCGGATCGAGCAGATCATGCTCAACATGGAACGCTGGCGCTGGATGCCCGACGATCTCGGCGAACGGCATGTTCTCGTCAATATCGCCGCCTTTTCGTTGCAGGGGATCGAGAACGGGCGCATTCGCAGCGAGATGCGGGTCGTGGTCGGCAAACAGTATCGCCGCACACCGGTGTTCTCGGACCGGATTTCCTATCTTGAACTCAATCCGTTCTGGCACGTGCCGCCGAAGATTGCGGCGAATGATGTGCTGCCGAAAATCATCGCTGACCCGAATTATGTCGCCAGCGCCGGGTTCAGTGTTCTCGACGGTTGGGGCGCCAATGCGCAGACCCTCGACCCGGCTGCGATCAACTGGTCCGCGCTCGGGCCCGGACGATTCCCCTACAAGTTGCGCCAGAACCCGGGACCGCAAAATGCACTGGGCAGCGTCAAGTTCATGTTTCCCAACAAGCACGATGTCTACCTGCATGATTCACCCGCGCGCGAATTGTTCGGGCGCACCCTGCGCACCTTCAGTTCGGGGTGTATCCGGGTGGAGCGTCCGCTCGATCTCGCCGCCTTTGTCCTCAACAACCAGACCGGCTGGGAGGACCGCGCAGACATTCAGCAGGCCATCGCAGGCAAGGACACCCGGATCGTCCGACTTGCGACCCCAGTACCGGTTCACCTGACCTATTTTACCGCCTGGACCTCGGAAGACGGCACGGTCAATTTCCGTCAGGACATCTATGACCGCGACAGCGCCCTGGCCAAGGCTCTCTCGGCCCGGAAGACCTGAAGCCACACAATTGCCTTAATATTTCAGATGCGAGGCATCGGAATTCCGGCTAATTAACCATCTTAACGGTCCGTTGAGGCCGTTGCTGCAAGAATAGGACATGGACATGACACGCGTGAACCATGACATCGGATAGCGGGAACCGCCCGCACCCTGACCGCCGCCGTTTCCTCATCGGCGCCGCGGCTTTCGCCACCCCCTTCATCCTGCCCGGTATCGCCAATGCCGCGATCGGGCCGCAGGTGCGCACCGTCGCCCTGCACAACATGCACACCGGCGAAAAGGTCAAAACCGCCTATTGGGAAAAGGGCCGCTATATCAATGACGCCCTGGGTGAGATCAACGTCGTGCTGCGCGACTTCCGCACCGATGAAGTCTATCCGATCGATGTGCGGGTCATCGACCTGCTCCAGTCCCTGCGCCGTAAGCTGGGCACCAACGCACCCTATCGCGTGGTCTCGGGCTATCGCTCGCCCAAGACCAACGCTGCTCTGGCGGCCAAGAGCGGCGGCGTCGCCAAGAAGAGCCTGCACATGCAGGGCATGGCCATCGACATGTCCCTGCCCGATCGCGACCTGCGCACCGTGCACAAGGTCGCAAAATCCCTGAAACTCGGTGGCGTCGGCTATTATCCGAAGTCCGGCTTTGTCCATGTCGATGTGGGCAAGGTCCGGTACTGGTAGGCTTGGCCTGCCTCCTGTTCCACAACGGAACGGTACCGCTTATGGATGCTTCACGGACAGGAACCAAGGCACCCTAACCACCAGCTGCCATTGCCGCTGGTATCAGCCCATCCTCAATCAGCGACCAGAGTGAATCGCCATAGCCATCCACGCGCAGGCGGGTATCCGTGTCCGAGGTGACCACCACCGTAATGGCCAGGGTCGGGATGACGATGACGTACTGGCCACCGAATCCGCGTGCATAGCCCGCCGTGTGCCCACCGCCGACGTCGCGCAGGAACCAGCCATAGCCGTAACCATCACCTGAAAAGACCGAGCGGGTGCGCGGTATCCAAGAGGTTTCCACCCAGGCTTCCGGCAGGATACGCCGGCCCTCGAATTCACCACCGCGCCGGAACAATTCACCAAACCGCAGCAAGGCACGCGGCGTCATGGCCATGTTGTTCCCGCCCAGATAAATTCCCTGGGGGTCGCGGTCCCAGGCCGGAATGTCGATGCCGAGAGGATCGCCGAGCCACTCACGCGCAATGGCGAGCGTGCTGCGTCCACTGACGCGGGTCAGGATCGCCGAGAGCAGGTGCGAATTGCCGGTCGAATACAGCATCCCGCCGCCCGGCACGTCCACAAAGGGGCGGGAAAGCACATGATCCACCCAGTTGTCACTCTGGACCCAGCGGCCATAATTGCGTCCGGATGTTCGCTCTAAACCCGCCTGCATCGACAGCAGGTTGCCAATGGTGATGCCGGTTATCCGGCCATCGGCTGCGTTGGAAACCTGCGGATCGAACAGCGAATCAATGGCCTGATCGGGCCCATCGAGAAGCCCACGGTCAATTGCAATACCCACCAGGGCAGCAATGACGGACTTGGAAACGGACTTGATGTTGACCGGCGTATCCAGAGTCCGTCCGTGAAAGGATTCCGCAAAGGCGATTTTTCCGTCACGGGCCACGATCAAGCTGTTGAGACGTTCGAGCGACCGGGCCTGCGCGACGGTCTTATCCAGCAGACCCGGATCAAATCCACGATCCGCCTGAGCCGGCGCTGCGCTGACCAGAAACAGAACGCCCAGTGTCGAGAACGCTGCGCCGCAACCCGAGAGAAACCGGGAAACGAAACCCAAGACGGCTTCGCCTACTTCATGTCCTCGGGAAAGTCCGGCTGGGCCTGCGGGCGAGCGTCGAAGAAGGCGGGGATCTTCATGCATTCATCGAAGATGCGCTTGGCGTTGGGATAGGGCGTGATGTCGATCTTGAATAGCATGGCAGCGCCGACCTGCGGGACCAGGCAGAGATCGGCCATGGTGACATTGTCGCCCTCGCAGAACTTGCCCGAATGACCGTCCTCGGCGAGATGCTTTTCAACAGCCTCCAGACCCTTGGTGGTCCAGTTGCCGATCCACGTGCCGAGTTCTTCCTCGCTGTGGCCGAGATCCTGAGTGATGTATTTGCGGATGCGCGGGACCACGAGCGGGTGCATATCCGCCACCATGATCATGCAGAGCGCGCGCACCCGGGCACGGGCCAGCAGGTCTTTGGGCAGCAGGGCGGGTTCGGGATAGGCTTCGTCGAGATATTCGAGGATCGCCATGGACTGGGTCAGCGTCTGGCCGTCATCGGTGACCAGCGCGGGCACGACGCCCTGCGGATTGATTTTCAGGTATTCGGGGTCGAACTGTTCGCCCTTGATGAGGTCGGTCGAGATTACCTCGAAGGGCTGGCCCTTGAGGTTGAGGGCGATGCGGACGCGAAAGGCAGCGAGTGAGCGCCAGTAGCCGAAGAGTTTCATGGTTTCCCCCTGAGGATAACAGTCAGATTTTTCAGGCGCAGTGGGCCGTTTCGCAGCCCGTTCTGTCAAGCGGTGACCCGCAACCCCTTGCGATTGCGATACAGCCATGCCGGGACCGCCGCCGCCAGCACGAAGGCCAGGAACGGCAGGGTCATCTGGGCCAGCGCATAAACCCCGATGGCCCGGCGATCCGCACCTGAGGCCAGCGCGACAGCTTCCGTTGTCAGGGTATCGACCCGGCCGGCACCGGCAAACAGGCTCGGCAAATAGAGGCCCACCGAAACGGCAAACCCGACAGCACTCGCCACGAGGATCGGACGCAGCAGCATCGGCAGTTTCACCCGGCAGAAAACCCGAAGCGGTGAAGCGCCCAGACAGCGCGCCGCGCGGGCATAGCGTGAGTCCCAGGCGCGGTAGGGATCGGCGAGTGACAGAAAGACATAGGGCAGGACGAACAGAAGATGCGCCCAGACTACCGCCACCCAGGCCCCGTCGAGGCCGGTCATCACCAGCAAGACCTGGCTGCCGAAGAGGAAGGCGATCTGCGGGATCAGCAGCGGGATATACAGCAGGATCAGCGCCCGGCCCGAAGCAGGCTTGCCGAAACGGGATTCGTTCTCCAGACAGCCGACGGCCAGCACCAGCCCGACCAGCGCAGCGACAATGCCCACCGTGGCGGTGTTCATGCTCGCCTCCCCGAGACGGGGCGCATTGGTGATCCAAGGATCGAGGGAAAGGCGTGCGGGCAAAGCATCGGGAAACCGCCAGCGCCCGGAGATCGACCAGATCGCCATGCTGGCCAGCCCGAGAAAGGCCGTCAGAAAACTGAGCGTCAGGCCGCCCGCCGCGCCATAACGCACAGCACCATCGCGCCGACCACGGCTGCCCCGACGGATCCAGATGCGGCCCAGACAAGCGACCATGCGCTCTCCGAGCCACCATGCCGCGAATACGGTGAGGACGATGCCCAGCTGCAGCACCGCACCCGCCGAAGCCACAAAACGCATGGCCAGCTCGGGATCGTTGAACCAGCGCAGCAACTGCACGGCCAGCGGCGGCGGCGTGGAGGGCGCGAGGACGATGGCCACATCCACCACCGAGGCCGAATAGGCCAGAACGGCAAAGACCGGCAGGCGGATCTGGCGATAGACCAGCGGGAAGACCGCTTTCAGCCAGGCCGTGGTTGCGCCGTAGCCCAGGGTTCGCGCCATGGTCCGGGTGCGAGCCGCATCGACCTGCCCGATGGCGGCAAGGGTCATCAGAAACAGGAACGGAATTTCCTTCACCGCCAGCCCGGCCATGAAGGTCAGCCCGTCGGGGTCCTGCACGATGATGAAGTCCGGCGGACGGTCAAACCCGGTCAGCCAGGGCGAGGTCAGCCGGAATATCCAGCCGGACGGGGACAGCAGAAAGGCCAGCCCGAAAGCAATGGTCACATGGGGGACGGATAGCAACGGCGAAAGAAACCGCTGGATACGCGCAAATCCGCGGGTGCCGTGCCAGCCCGCCACGAAGAGTATCACCACGGCGAAGGACAAAACGGTCACGCCCAGCCCCGTGACAAGGGACAGGCGCACGGATTCACCAATGCCCGGGGCGTCCAGCAGCGCGCGCCAGGGTTCGAGATTGAACGTGTCACCGCCCAGCGCGGGCAGATACCCAAAGGCCGGCAGCACCGTCCCGATCAGCCCGGCCAGCACCGGCCCGAGCAGCAGCACGAGCGTGATTACCGGAAACCAGCGCAGGGGGGAGGAGCTATGTGCGGGCACAAAACACCTCCCCCTCTCCTCCCGGGAGGAGAGGGTCGGGGTGAGGTGGGGGTCGCCAAGAGGATGCCGGGATAGGTCGTGTCGTGACACCGCCACCCACCTCACCCGGCGCGCAAGAGCGCGCCACCCTCTCCCCCCTGAAGGGCGAAGAGGGTTTGTCCCTGGCGTTACTTCCCGCTCGCATAGCGCCGGGCCCATTCGTCTTCCAGTGTCGCCACCCATGTCGGATGGGGCTCGAGCTGGGTGGTACCGAGTTCACCGGGCGAGAGCGTCGCCACGCCGAGGTCCAGCCTGGCAAAGGCCGCCTGATCTTTCTCCGACAGTTGCGCCACATCGAGCACCGTGAAGCTGCCCCAGACCGCCGGGTCCTGCTTGTGGGCCTGGGCTTCGGGCGACATCAGGAAGTTCGCCAGCACCATCGCGCCCTCACGGGCCTTGGCGTTGAACGGAATGGCGACAAAATTGGTGTTCCCGATAGTGCCGTTCTCCAGCACGAAGGTGCGCACGGTCTCGGGCAGCTTGCCCTGTGCGATCAAGCCTGAAGCTTCAGCGGGCTGGAAGGACAACGCAATCGCAACCTCGCCATCATCAAGCAGCCGCGTCATGGCCGGACCGTTCTGCGGGAAGACCTCGCCGCGCCGCCACATCAGCGGATGCAATTCATCCAGATAGGTCCAGAGCGGGGCCGTCACTGCCGCCACGTCTGTTGCCGGTTCCTGCAGCACGGACGGATCGGGTGCCAGCTCGATCAGTGCCTGTTTGAGAAACGTCGTGCCGTGGAAATTCGGCGGCTGGGGATAGGTGTAGCGCCCGGGATTGTCCTTCGCCCAGTCCAGCAATGCGGGGATCGATTTCGGCGGGCTTGGCACATGGGCCGTGTCGTGCATGAACACCACCTGCGCCATTCCCCAAGGGGCCTCCAGATTGTCGACGGGAACCGTGAAATCAACGGTCGTGGTCTTCTTGTTCACCGTGTCCACATAGCGGTAGTTCGGCGTGTTCTGGGTCCAGGGCCCGAACAGCAGATCGTTCCGCTTCATGGAGGCGAAGTTCTCGCCGTTGATCCAGATCAGGTCCACCGACCCGCCTTCCAGACGCCCGGCTGCTTTCTCGGCCACCACCCGTGCGACGGCTTCGGAGGTGTCGGCCAGCTTCACATGCTGGACCGTCACCCCGTAGCGCGCCTCGACCTGTTCGCCGGCCCAGGCGATATAGGCGTTGATCCGCTCATCCCCGCCCCAGGCATTCCAGAAGACGGCCTGGCCCTTGGCCTTGGCTTCAACGTCGTCCCAATTCTGGGCAAGAGCCGGCGCGGACAGGCTCAACAGAAGCGCGAAAACGGGAATGAGAAAACGCATGAGAGGTTTCCTTCCTCAGGATGAAACGGCGGAGGCGGGCATGATCGTCGCATCCGGTTCGGCCCAATCCATGCGCACCTGCGCGATGGTCTCGGGATCAAGATAGTCGGCGACACGGTCCGCCACATGGGAGATCAGCGCATCGTCACTCAATTCGGCAGACCAGTTTTCCGACGCGCCGCTATGCACGGCATCTTCCCGGGACTGGACCTTCCACTTGGCGCACCACGTGACCGACCACAGCCACATCATCTGCCGGAGCGGCAGCAACCACGGCTGTGAGGAGCGCGCCAATGCGTCGGGCATGGCGGCCAGCCAGGAATCATGAAACGCGCCAACCTGTGCCGGGCTCAACACGGCACAGCTGTCCACATCCCATGTGGTCGAGGTGTAGAGGCTGGCATGGGCCAGATCGAAGCCCGGCGCGCCGTAGCGGGCCTTTTCCAGATCCACGAGAATTGCTTGCCCGCTGGTGTCCAGCAGGTAGTTGCCCGGATGAGCGTCAAAGGCGATCAGGGTTGTGGCAGGCCGGTCGGGCCGCGCGAGGGTTCGCCCGCCGCGTTGCAGCTCTTCCCGGATCAGGGATTCAGAATCGGGATGCAGATCGGCCCGGGCGATGAACGCTGATTGCTGCAAGATCTCGGTGAAGGTGTCGGCCAGCGTGTCCGGGGGGTTCTTCAACGGGCCCCGCGCGCCATCATCGGGCAATGGCAGGGCATGGATGGCAGCAAGACATTGCGCCATCGCGAACAGGTCTTCAGGGAGGCGCAGCGGTCGCCCGTCGATCCGGTCGACAATCAGACCCCCCATGGAAAGGGCGGGATCCGGGGCGAGCACGTCATGCAGGCGCGGCGCATGACCGCTCGCGCCGGCGCGCGCGAAACACGCCGCCTGATATTCCAGATTGTCCTCCGGCGGCAGGTCCATCTGGGACTGTTTGGGAATCCGCGCGAGCGTACCGGTGTTCCCGATGACGATATGGTCATGGGCCAGTCCGGTATCGGGAAGCGGCGTCAGATCGGTTTCCGGCATGGAGAGCCGCACCGCAAGCGCTGCGCGCACGCCATCGATCCGCGTTGGGACCGCATCACTCATGCCACGTTGCGTCGCGCCAGCCGTTCACGGCGCAACCCCTCGATCAGCGGGCCCAGCACCTGCTCGTGGAAGCGGTCACAGCCGATACAAAGGTTGCGATAGGTCTCGCCACCGGGGGTTTTGGTCTCGCTGTGGCGCAGGAAGGTGGCTTCATCCCAGCCGAAGGCCGTACCCATGCGCTCGGGCGCACCGGCGTTCAGCGCCTCGAATGTCGGATGCCCGCGCAGACTGTCGAGGATGTCGATGAGCTTTTCCTCGGTCAGGTTGCCCAGCGGGGCCTTGGTCTTGAGACAACAGGGATAGACATTGCCGTTCGGCTCGATCGAGACTTCCGAACCAAGCTTGCCATGCTCCATGAAGTTCAGCCCGCCCGACCAGCGATTGCAGAAATTGTCGTCCAGGGTGGCGCTCGACAGGCCCTTCTCCCAGGCCCGGCCCCGCGGCCAGATCGGCCCGATCCATTCCTCGGGATTGGCCCCCATCATCGAATAGACCGGCGTCACACTCCCCCGGGCGTCGGTCCCGTCATGCCGCCGGCCGGTCGGCTTCAGGCCCGCGGCCTCGAACATGCGGGTCAGTTTCTCGATCAGCGGCAGGCGCTTTTCGCCTTCATGACCCACATGGAAATCGTCCATACCCGTGATCGAGACCTGCCAGACGCCGTGTTCGAGCAATTCATCGAGCAGTTGTTCGGTCACCAGATCACCGGTCGTCTGGACCACCACCCGTACGCCGCCCTGCCCGGTATATTTCGCGCGCAGCATGTCCATCACCGGATAGAGCACCGGCTCGCGGATCGGATCGAGCAGGACTTCGCCGCCCGACAGGATCACCCGCCCGGGCTGCTCGGGCCCGTCGGGAGTCTCACGATAGGTCATGCGATCAGGCAGGTTGTCGATGATGGCAGCATGACTGGTCAGCGCCTCATGGACGACCGCGTCGCGTTCTTCGCGCACATAGGGGCGAAAGCGGGTGTCATAGCAATGATCACACCGCCGATGGCACAGCCAGGAAATTACGTAATAGATCGATTCCATCTGGTCCCCGTTTCCGATCCGCAGATTGTAGCGAGACGCGCGCGGGAAGGAACCGTTTTGCGCGCCATTCACCGACCCGTCACGGCATTGTTACGAGCGATGTCAGGACCGGCGTTTTGTCCGCCACTTCTCCCATGCAGCCCCGTCATCGATATCATCCAGCTCGCCCAGCATGGCCACCCGGAAGGATTTCGGCAGGCCGGCCAGCGTGTCTGAAAGCGCGTGCCCGGTACTCCAGCGGATATTCGTGAACAACCCATGGGGCACCATCGGTGTGCGGCGCGCGCCGACCAGCCAGTAGCCGCCATCCGCCGCCGGGCCGAACACCATGTCGTTCCGGCCGAGCGCCCCGAAGGCGTCGCGGATGTGATCGGGGGACACATCGGGTATATCGCTGCCAACAATGACGACGGGCCCGGGCGGCAAGGCCCGAAAGGGCCGCGCCATCCGCGCACCAAGGTCACCCTGCCCCTGACCTACCCGCCGGACGCGGTCCACCGGCGGCCAGAGCGCAGCATCCCTGGCGGCGCTGTCCGGCGTGACGGCCAGCCAGGTCTGCCAGCGCGGATCACGGCCCAGCCGCCAGAGAACGTCGTGGAGTGTCCTGCGGTAGAAGGCCAGCGCCCCATCCTTGCCGATATCGGCGGCCAGTCGTGTCTTGACCGCACCGCGCATGGGCGCGCGGGCAAACAGAACGAGGTGGCGATCCGCCCTCACCCGTAGACCTTGGCAATGGTCCGCAGGGAAATGCCGGAAAAATACATCGTCAGACACAGGGCATTGCGCAGCGGGCGCAGCCAGTAGCCGTCACGCCGGTAGCGCGCCGGCGAGGTTCGGGCCACCGCATCCAACTGGACGAGACTCGAATAGCCGCAACGGTGCTTGATCCGGGCGATGAAGTTCACATCCTCCATCAGGCGCATCGGGGCGAACCCGCCCAGCGAATCGTAGAGATCACGCGGCAGGGCCAGACCCTGATCCCCATAGGGCAGGTTGCGACGCGCGCATCGGCGCGCGACCCAGCGCTCGACCCGGCGCGCCCCGGGATGGTCATCATCAAGCGCGAACCGGAAATAATAGGCGCGCGCATCCGCGCCGGGCTGTTCGATGGCAGCGCGGAGCATAACGGCCCAGTCCGGATCGAGAACCGTATCGGCATGGAGAAACAGCAAGCCCTCGCCCGCCACGGCGCCCGCCCCCGTATGGAGCTGAACCCCGCGCCCGGGTTCAGAAGCCACAACACGCGCGCCATTGGCCTCGGCAATCGCGACCGTATCGTCTTCGGATCCGCCATCGACCACCACGATATCGAGCGCAAAAACCGCACGCCCGACATCAAGCGCTTGCAACGTCGCGGCGAGACCATCCGCCGCGTTCAGGGCCGGAATCACGATGCCGAGTGAGGGGTTCTGATCAGGTGCATTCATCGCAGGTCATACATAGCCGCAGGGTCCGGATTTGTCTCGGGTTCTTGCGGCGCGCGACAGGCAGCATCCAACCGTGGACGTTTCCAGCCACCCTTGCCGCCCTAAGGTGCGGCGACCAGGCGCCGCTGAGCGAGACGCAGGGCGGCGAGCACGAAAATCGCAAGGCCGGACGCAGCCCCGCCCACCAGCATGGGCATGGCGGCGTCACCGGTCACATCGACCAGCCAGCCTGCAAGAATCGGCATGATCGTCAGGCCGATGTGATGCACGCTGTAATAAATGCCCGTCCCGGTGTTGCGGTTCTCCGGCCGCAGCACTTCGACGGTCAGCGCCATGACATTGCCGGTGGGAATGCCGATGAAGATGCCCGCCGCGATGAACAGCGGCAGCGGGTCTGCGACGAAGGGCACCAACGCCACGGCCAGCGCGCCAATGCCAAAACTGCTGACCATCACCAGATTCGGGCGTGCGAGCCGTTCGGAAATCCACGCACCCAGCGGGATCGCAATCATATAGGCGATGGTGCCATTGCTGATCAGCAGGCCCGAGAGCGCCACATCGCTGCCACGCGCCACCATCAGCGCCGGCCCAAAAGCCATCACCATCAGAAAGCCGCCATTGAACAGCGTCCAGATCAACCCGGCGAGAATGATCAGCTTGATCTCGCGCCCGGATATCCGGGATTTTTTCTTCGGTGGCACGGTGCTGGACAGAATTTCACGCGGCGGCGCCCGATAGACGAAGGCCACGAGCAGCATCCCCGCCAGCGAACCCAGACCCGCCACGAGGAAGACCGCGTTCCAGCCCCAGGTTTCCGCGATGACACCCTGGGTCCAGAGACCCAGCGCGATTCCCACCGGCCAGCTGTTCATCAGGATCGCCATGGCGGTTACGACCTCGCGCCCCTCGAATAGATCCCCAACAAGCTTGACCATGGTGACGGTAATGACCACGCCGCCCACGCCTACCATCAGGCGTCCCGTCCCGGCCAGCCAGAACGTGTCCGCCGCCGCCATGACGAAACCGCCCACGGTCATCATGCCCAACCCGAACAGCACGGCGCGCTTCTCACCGAACCGTTTCCCGGCAATGCCTGCCGGCAGCGCGGTGAAAAATCCCAGCGCGCTGAAGAACCCGATCAGGGTCCCCACTTCGGTGAAGTTAAGCCCCATATCGATCACCAGCAGCGGCGCGACCGAGGCCACCGTCTGAAACTGGAATCCCAGCGACACGCGCGCCAGGAACAGCGCGCCGAGCATCGACCAGCGATTTTGGGTCATGGGAGGAAGGCCATTCTTGCTGCTCTCACTTCAATCTCGTCATGCCCGCGAAGGCGGGCATCCATTAACGCTGATGCCCGAAAAGATAAACGCCGGTGATCATGGACCCCCGCCTCCGCGGGGGTGACGACCGAGGGGGAAACCTGCCCCCGCTACTCCGCAGCGTCCGCAAACGCACCCGAGGCATCCAGGATGCGCTGGCCGGAGGCGGTCAGTTCCTGCAGTTTCTGGCGAAGTGCCGCTTCGGGATAGACCAGCTTGCCGTGGCGCTTCTTCACCTCACCAGCGATCAGCACGGTATCCACATTGAACGGCGTTGCCATGAAGACAAGCGTCTGCACCGGATCATGCACCGGACAGGTGTTGATGTCGTCGCCACGGGTCAGGATGATATCGGCCTGCTTGCCCGGGGTGAGCGAGCCGATCCGGTCTTCCATGCCGAGCGCGCGGGCGTTCCCGATGGTCGCCCATTCCAGCGCCACGCGGGTTTTCAGGTGCGCGGGCATGTTCTTGGTCGGGCGCGGACGGGCATCCGTGTACATCCCGCGCTCGAGCTGCAGGCCGAACCGGACAACCGAGAACATGTCGCCGGAGATGTTCGATTCGAGATCGATCCCGAAGGACGGCGTACCGCCCAGTTCCAGCACCCGGCCGGTCACCGGGTTCCCGTGCCCGAAATTGCACTCGCATTCCGGGGCCACCGTGATCGACCCGCCGGTATCGATGATGAGCTTGAGCTCGTCATCGGTCAGGTTGGTGGCATGGACGAAATCCGCCTCCGGCCCGAGCAGGCCCAGATCGTGGAGTTTCTGCACCGCGTTCTCGGCGAACATGGGAATGCCCAGCGCGCCGGTATGATTGGACCAGCGCAGGCCCATATCCTTGGCCAGCCGCACATCGTGCTCGATGCAATCCCAGACCGAGAAGCCGATCCCCTGGATACACATGGCCATGGTGATCAGCCCGTCATCGGACGACAGCCGCCCCTTGCGCAGGCGCTCGACACGCTCGCGGGAATGGGGCCGCTCATTGAACGGGGCTTCGCCGGGCTTGGGGTCGGTCTTGGTCTGGCCGTGGCCATAGACCGCGCGAATACCGGCTTCCTCAAGGGAATCGATCGCCGCATCCGTGTGGTCGGTCGTTGCGTTGCAGTGATGCCAGTCAAACAGCGTCGTGGTGCCCGAATGGATCTGGTTCAGCGCGCCGCACAGATTGGCGATCCGCACATCGTCCGGGGTGAAATGGGGTACCGCCGTCGCGTGCATCAGCTGGGAATATTCGAACATCGTCCAGTTCGACACGGTCCCGCGCACGCCGGTCTGCCAAGTGTGCTCGTGCACATTGATCATGCCCGGGCTGACGATCATGTTGGACGCGTCGATCACCGCGGCATCCCCGGCATCGATGCCATGGCCGACCTCGAGAATCCTGTCGTCTTCGATCAGGACGTCGCCGCCCTTTATGTCGCCAATCGCATCGTCCATCGACACGACCCAGCCGCCCTGAATGAGTGTACGGGCCATCACGCTTCTCCCTGTTGGGTGCTTATCTCATTGGCCGGAGATTAGCCCGGCGACGCCATGGAGGGAAATGGGGCGACGTTCGACGGACGAACCGGATGCCGGGCCTCTTCGACCGGCTCTCCCGCGTCATTGCGAGGCGCCGCAGGCGCCGTGGCAATCCAGAACGGCGCCGCACGCGGCTCATCTACTGGATTGCGTCGCTGCACTCGCAATGACAGGCTTGGATGACGGCCAGATTAAATCAGGCGACCACTTCAGGATTTGCGATGCCAGCGCCAGACGCCAAACTGACAGCCACCCCGACCGACGGCCCCGTTGGCGCTTTTGTCTCGGGCGTCGACCTGTCACGCCCGCTCGACCCGGCCACCGCAACCGCGCTCCACACCGCGCTGGGTGAACACGGCGTGCTGTTCTTCCGGGATCAGGAGATCACCCCCGAACAGCACATCGCCTTTGCGCAGGCCCTCGCACCCATCGTCATCAACCGCTTCTTCACGCCGGTCGCGGATTACCCGCAGATCGCCGAAGTGCGCAAGGAGGCCGACCAGAAGAACAATATCGGCGGCGCGTGGCATGCCGATCACAGCTATGACGAAATCCCGGCGACCGGCTCGATCCTCGTCGCCCGCGAACTGCCCCCGAGCGGCGGGGACACTTTGTTTGCCAGCATGTACGCCGCCTATGACAGCCTGTCTGAGGCCACCAAGGCGCGGATCGCGGGTGCCCGGGCGCTGCATTCCTCCCGCCATGTGTTCGGCGCCGGTGCGGCACATCTCACCGACACGGCAAACAACGACCAGGGCGACCGCTATCGTAACCCCGAGGCCGCCACGCAAGACGTCTGGCATCCGGTGGTGATCCGCCACCCGATCAGCGGGCGCAAGGCCTTGTATGTGAACCCGGATTTCACGGTGCGGATCGACGGCCTGCCCGAGGATGAAAGCAACGCATTACTCGAAGAGTTGTTCACCCACGCCCGGCGCCCCGAACACATCTATCGCTTCGCATGGAAGCCCGGCTCCATCGCGCTCTGGGACAACCGCGCGACCTGGCACCTCGCCCTCAACGACTACCACGGCCACCGCCGCCTGATGCACCGCATCACGCTGGAGGGTGTGGCGCTGGAAAGGTGACGCCAACGGAATGAGCAGATCATGGCGATATTGGCGCCGCCTATCGAACCATCATAAACAACGCGGATCCATTGTGTCCCAAGGCCCGGCAGAAATCGTTAGAACGACGATACTGCCGTCAACGATCACATTCACGTCTGGCGGCCTCCCGTTTTCTGCTGTTCTGGGATTCTCGAACTCCATGCGTCGAAGATCATCCGAAAAGTCCTTAACGGCGTCAGCGCCGACATACATTTGAACGACAAGTGTCGCCTCAAAATCACAGGCCGGCGCGCTTCCAATGGCCGGATAGAAATTCGCGCCCTGCGATAATATGCGCGACGGCGCGGGAAACGGCACATCGCCTAATTGTGCGGCAAACCGGTGAAGACGAATTTCGTTGATACCCATCACAACAAGAAACGGGCCGGTCAGAAGCAAAACCATCACACAGATAGTGATCAAGACATAGTGTGCCTTACGCATCAGGTTTTCATTCTTCCGTCTTCCACCCGCCCTCATTGATGTCGAAGATCTGGCCGTCCGGGTCGCGGTATTTGATTTCGTAGAACGCGCCGGAATCCTTGGCTTCGCCCATCAGCCAGTTGCCACCCGCGGCTTCGATTTCCGCACCTGCGGCCTCGGGGTCATCGACCACGAAACCGAAATGGTGGATGCCGAACGTGTCCGGATCACCACCGGCGGCTTCTTCGGTCTTGTAGCGGAGCAACGCCACGTTCATCACGCCATCGGTCAGATAGATCGCCGTCGCGCCGGGATGGTCGTTCTCTCCCACGCGGGTCATGCCGAGCGCCTTCTCATAAAAGGCGGCGGCTTTTTCCGGATCGGGGACGGACAGGGCGACGTGGCGAAGTTTGGCGGACATTTTCGCTTCCTTTTCTTGTCATGGCCGGGCTTGACCCGGCCATCTCCGGCTCCAGCCGGCGCAATGGATGCCCGGATCAAGTCCGGGCATGACGTGAAATTTACACGCGCGGCTTCGCGCCGATCAGCACGAAGGCCACGGCGGCGGGCTGGTCCGAGCGGTTGGACCAGGCGTGGTTGGTGCCGCGCTGAACGAGCACGTCGCCAACTTCCATCTTCGTCTCGCCCTCTTCCATCACGGCCCAGATCTCGCCCTGGATGACGATGGCGTAGTCGGTGGTCTGGGTCTCGTGCATGGCCGCGGTTTCGGCGTCGTGGTCGTGGGCGTCACCGCTGCCCATGGTCTTGAAGGCTTCACCCACATCGGCATCTTTCCAGGCGTCGTCGGGCGGAAAATCGACGATGCGGAAGACCGTACCCGACGGGTCGCGTGGCTCGAGCTGAATCCCGCCCAGCGCGGTGTCGGTGTTTCCGGTGTTGTCGGCCGGCGCGGTGGTCTGCCAGAGCTCGTGCAGGTTCAGTTGCGGCATCAACTCCACCACATTGGGGGAGGGCCCGTCCTGCCAGATGATGGATTTCCCCGCCGCGTTGTGGCCGGTGACGATCCTGCGAAAACTGCGTGTCATGATGTCTCCCCCGTTTTGCTGGGGAGAGCTTAGCGGGAAATCGATCTGCGGGAGAGTCATGTCTTTGCCTGCGCCCTGTCTCGGCCAGACATGACGTTCGTGCAGCACTGTCGTTCCCAACCGGGGGGTTGCGCGCGGGCATTTCGGGCGCGATCCTGTCTCCAACAAGAACCAACACGACCCCGCCGAGGAGACGACCATGAGCGACGACCCCAACAATCCGTCCGGTGCCCTGCCCGGCGACCCGCGTTACGGCCTCTCGAAAGAGCAGCTCGCGGAATACTACAAGACGAAAAGCCCGAGCTGGATCTGCAAGGGTTACTTCAAGACCGAAGGCGGACTGGAATTGCGCGAGGCCGGCATGGAAGGCCATCAGGCCCATCTGCACGGCACCCAGGACCAGATTCGCTTCACCGGCCCCCTGCTGAAGGCCGACGGCAAGACGCCGCGCGGCGCGATGGCGATGATCGACGCGCCGGACAAGGCGGCCGCCGAAGCCTGGATCGCCGCCGATGGCTACGCAAAGGCCGGCGCGTTTGCGAGCACCTCGGTGACCCGCTGGTCGTCGTCGATGGATCTGCGCTGGAACACCTATCCGCGCACCGAAGGCTGGCAGCAATTCGCGATCACCGCAATCGACGGCCCGGAAGCCAAGGAGCGGCGCGACGCGGTGGCCGAGGCGCATCACAAGTTCCAGGCCTCGGTGATGGACCGCTATGTGGCGCGCGGCCCGATGTTCGATGATTCCGGCACCCAGATGATCGGGTCCTTCATGATCATGGAGTTTCCCGACCTCGCCGCCTGCGAGGAATTCTGGGCCGGGGAACCGCTGAATTATGGCGGTGTCTTTGCCGAGGTGACCATCGAGCGCTGGCGCTATGGCGCGACCCTGAAATACTGAAACCGGGCAACGACCTCGTCCTTCGACAAGCTCAGGATGATGCTTCGTCAGGCTCAGGATGAGGCCATCCACCACCTCATGCTGAGCCTGACGAAGCATGAGCGGCGGCCTGATGCTGTACCTGACTCCCAGTTGGACGCATCCTACGATCCGGTACATACTCCAAAGAAAAAGAGTACCGATCCGGGGGCTGGACCATATCTTGAGCACACACGCTGTCATTGTGATCGCGGATGACCATCCGTTGGTGCGTGACGCCCTGCGCCAAACCATCGCGCAGGACCTCGCAGACGCAGTCTTTCATGAGGCCGGCAGTCTGGCGGCTGCGGAAACCAAAATCCGCGAGCTGGATGCGCCCGATCTGGTGCTGCTCGACCTGCACATGCCCGGCATGCGCGGATTCACCGGTCTGGCCTATCTGCGTTCCCAGTTTCCCGAAACGCCGGTCGCGATGATTTCGGCCACCACCGATCCCCGCATCATGCGCCAAGCCATGGATTACGGTGCCTCCGGTTTCATCCCCAAATCAGCCTCGACCGACGAGATACGTGCTGCTGTCCGTGACATTCTGGCCGGAAATTCCTGGATACCGGGCGGCATGGACGACATCCCCGACACGACCGCCGAAGACGCATTGCTGGCCGGACGGCTCGCCACGCTGACGCCGCAGCAGCTTCGTGTGCTGGGTATGCTGTCGGATGGCAAGCTGAACAAGCAGATCGCCTATGACCTCGACATTTCCGAAGCCACGGTCAAATCCCACGTCTCGGCGATCCTGCAGAAGCTTGACGTCAACAGCCGGACCCAGGCCGTGATCCTCGCCGGACGCCTGAATGTGGAAGACCCCGCGCGCGGCATGCCCGGCGACTGATGCGCAATTCAGGAACGCCTTACGAGACCGACTGACGCGCCGCGGCGCGCTGGGCCAGCATGCGGGTCATCAGCGCGCGCAAGGCAGCCGGCTTCACTGGTTTGGCGAGCACGATATGGCCGCGCCGGGCGGCTTCCTCGCGCAGGCTCTCGGACGGATCGGCCGTTATGATGATCGCGGGGATCACCCGCTCGAACACGCCGCAGATTTCGGTCACGACATCGGGACCATGTTCATCGCCGCCCAGATGATAATCCGCCACGATCAGGTCGGGCGCATCATCCCGCATGGCGCGGCGCCATTCCTGGCCTGCGGCAGCCGTGCGGACATCGCATTGCCAGCCGCCCAGCAGGGCCTGCATCCCGTCACGTATATCGGCGTTGTCATCGATGCACAGGATCACCGCCCCGGCCAGCCCCCCATCGGAAAATGCGGGCACGGGTCGCGCCTCCTCGACCGCCGAGGTCGGAATGCCGCGCGGGACGGTCACGGCGAAGGTTGAACCCTGTCCGGCATCCGACCGCAACTCGATCACATGACCGAGCATGCGGGCAATCCGCTCCACGATCGCGAGGCCGAGGCCCAGGCCCTGCTCCTGGGCTTCGCCATGGGGCAAGCGGTGAAACTCCCGAAAGACCGCCTCGCGCATGTCTTCGGGAATCCCCGGCCCGGTATCGCGCACCTCGAGCTTCAACCGGTCGCCACCCCCACGGCAGCCGATCAGGACCCGGCCACCCGGAGGGGTGTAGCGCAAGGCGTTCGACAGCAGGTTCTGGAGTATCCGGCGCAGCAACCGCCGGTCAGAGCGCACGAAATGCGCCGAGGCCACCACGCGCAATTCGATATCGCGATCCTCGGCCACAGCGGCGAATTCGGTGCCGAGCGCCTGCAGCAACTCGTCAATCGGGAAATCCTCGATCTGGGGTTCGACCCCGCCGGCATCGAGCTTTGAAATATCCAGCAGCCCGGCCAGCAGATCCTCCACGGCACGGAGCGAAGTATCGACCCGGCCCACCAGTTCGCCGCTGTTGTGGTCGAGTTCCCGTTCAGACAGCGATGACAGGAACAACCGCGCCGCGTTGAGCGGCTGCAGCAGGTCATGGCTGGCCGCAGCCAGAAAGCGCGTCTTGCCAAGATTGGCCTGCTGGGCCGCATCCGAGGCGCGGCGCAACTGCTCGTTCAGCCCCATCAGGTCACGCGTGCGCTCACCAACACGCAGCTCAAGATCGCGCTTGGCTTCTTCGAGTTCGCGGGAAGCCCGCACCCGGTCGGTGATATCCATCAGCGACACCGCCACACCGCCCGAAGGCATCGGGCTGGTGCGGACCTCCAGCACGGTGCCGTCCTCGAGACGGCGCTCATAGATGGCCGGCTCGCGCTGGCGGTACTGGGTCAGCAGGTCATTGACGATGGCCTCCACCTCGCCCGGGCCATATTCGCCATGTTCGGCACTATGGCGGATGATGTCTTCCACCGGCACACCGACGCGGCCATCCATGTCCGGCAGGCCCAGATAGTTGCGGAAACGCTCGTTGAGCCAGGCCAGACGCAGGTTCTCATCGAAAATCGCGATGCCCTGACGCAGGTTCTCCACCGTAGTCTGGAGCAGTTCCCGGTTGTACTGGATCGCGGCACTGGCATCGTCGAGCAGCAGCATCGCGCTTTGCATGTCGATATCCTCGCGCTCCATCGACAGGGCGATTACCAGCCGGGCCGAGGAAGCCCCGATGGCGCTGGCGAGCAACCGCTCGGCAAAGCGCAGCGCGCCGGCATCCACCGGGTCGTCAATCCCCAGAGCCGGATCGCGTTCGGCGAGATACTGGGCGAAGGCGCGCTCGGCGGTCATGGTACCCAGATAGCGCCCCACCAGAGCTTCGAGATCACGCACGGTCAGGGAGCCGCTCATGGTCCGGGGCCGGGTCGCGGGATCGGCTGCCATCACCTCGACAAAGGCGCGCGCCTGCCCGCGCTCGAGCACGCCCGGGCGGCTGAACAGCGAAAGCACGACAAACAGGAGAATATTCGCGCCCAGACTCCAGACGACCCCGTGGGTCAGGGGGTTTCCAAGGTCGATTCCGAACAACGCATGGGGCCGCAGGAATGCGATGCCCACCGGCCCGGCAGAGAGCAGCGTGTCGGGGAACCAGGAACTCGCGGCAAAGGTCGGCAGCAGCAATGTGTAGGCCCAGACCAGCCCGCCGGCCAGAATCCCGCCGAGCGCCCCCGGCCGGGCAGCGCGGGCCCAGAAAATGCCGCCGAAGATCGCGGGCGCAAACTGCGCCACCCCGGCGAAGGATATCAGTCCGATCGACGCCAGCGCCTGCCCCTCGCCCGCAACCCGGTAATAGGCAAAGGCCAGCAGCAGGATCGCGATCATCGTGAAACGGCGGATGTTCAGGAGTGTCGCCCCCACATCACCATCGCGGGTTTTCCCGCCGCGCCAGTAGCGCAGGAAGATCGGGGTGAACACATCGTTGGACACCATGGTCGCCAGCGCCACGGTCGCGATGATCACCATCCCCGTGGCCGCCGACAGGCCGCCAAGGAAGACAAGCAGCGTCAGGGTTTCCTGCTGTGCCAACATCGGCAGGATCAGCACGAAGGTATCCGCATCCACGCCCCGGCCTGAAAACAGCAGGAGACCAGCCACGGCGATCGGGATCACGAAGATATTGATGGCCACCAGATAGCCCGGGAAAATCCAGGCCGCGCGCTTGAGCTCGCGCTCGTCGACATTCTCCACCACGGCCACGTGGAACTGCCGGGGCAGGCAGATGATCGCCACCAGTGAAAGCAGCGTGATCGTCAACCAGGTCGGAACATGGATATCGACGGCAAAGATCTCCGCGATCTCCGGCACAGCAGCCGCACGCGCGGCCAGATCGCCGAACCCGGCGAACATGAAAAAGGTGACGAAGATGCCTGCCGCCAGAAACGTCACCAGCTTGACGACCGATTCAAAGGCGATCGCCAGCATCATCCCCTGGTGGTGTTCGGTTGCATCCACATTGCGGGTGCCGAACATGATCGAGAAGGTCGCCATCAACAGCGCGACGACCAGCGCGGTATCGGTCCACCAGGGCGTGCCTGAAACACCCGCCGGCATCACGATCTCGGGATAGCTGGTCAGGACGATGAAACTGGTCGAGACCGCTTTGAGCTGCAGGGCTATATAGGGAAGAATGCCGACCACGACGAAGAGCGTGACCACCGCGGCCAGCGTCTGGCTCTTGCCGAACCGCGCCGCAATGAAATCGGCAATGGTGGTGATGTTCTCGGCCTTGCCGATCCGCACGATCTTGCGCAGCACAACATAGCCGAGCGTGAACAACAGGATCGGGCCAAGATAGACCGGGATGAAATCATACCCTGAAACCGAGGCCAGCCCGACGCTGCCATAGAACGTCCAGGACGTGCAGTAGACCGCCAGCGAGAGCGCATAGACCAGCGGCTTGGCCCGCACCCGCGCGCCATGTCGCCCGGCCTTGCGATCCCCCCAGGAGGCGATGGCAAACAGGATACCGATATAGCCGAGCGAGGCGGCGAGGATCGTCCAGTCGTTCAGCACGTCTGAAAATGCCCGGGTTCAGTGATGCGGTCGGTATCAGCCTAGCACGCAGGAGACAAAAAAATGTGCAGGGCGTGAGCCCTGCACATGAATAACCCTGTGAAGGGTCGGGGGAACGGAGGAACGCTCAGGACATCCTGAACTGCAACCTCCAGCCTCCAATCAACCCGAGTACGCCCGCAGAATCTATTAGACGTTCGTTGGAGGCGCGGGATTTTCCATGCAAGGCACAAAAAAACAGGGCGACAGATAACTGTCGCCCTGTTTCGTCTTCAAGCTGTAAAGGCAGCTTAGAAGATGAACATGTTGGTGAGCATGAAGCCACGACCGTCATTGTCGGTCGTCGTGCCCGTGCCCGTGCCATTCGAGATGTTGTCGTGCGAGATGAACTCGAGGTCCGCACGAAGCAGCCAGCCCGGAGCAACGGTGTAACCTGCACCAAAGCCCAGACGTGTCAGCTCGGACTGGGTTGCACCAGCCGGAGACGTGCTGGCGTTGTCCTTCTCGTGGTCGGTGTACCAGGCGCTAACGCCCCACGGACCAGCCTGATAGCCAAGACCAACGCTCCACGTGGAACCGGCATCAGCACCATTGTTGGCATTCGCCGTGGTGATACCCGTCTCGCCGAAGTCGTTGTAATGTGCACCAAGCGTGAAGCCGGCGAAATCAACCTTGCCGCCAACGTTCCAGATGCTCAGGTCTTCGACGGTCAGAGCACTGCCGAGTGCGTCTTCGTCGTCGCCTTCCTGACCAACGAAGGAGATGCCCACGCCGATTTCGTCGAACTTGCCGACATAGTTGACGCCGTAGCTGATCACGTTCTCGAAGTCACCTTCATTGTCGGTGTCAAGCAGACCGCCCGTACCCGAGACAATGCCCGTGTCCGGAGTCAGTGAGGCACCAAGCTGGAAGCCAGCGAAACGCGGCGAGAAGTAGGTCGCCTTGGTCGCGTCACTGGTGGTGTTGTTGTCCCAGTCAGCGCGTGCGCCGAGGCCTTCACCACCGAACCCGCCGAAGAGGGTCAGGTTGCTGCCGAGAGCGCCGGCCGGTCCGCCGAGGCCCTTATGGGCGTTCTGCGAGCCGAGACGCATACGGTTGGTCGCGTCGTCCTGGTCACCCAGTTCGAGACGGCCCCACTGGTCGCTGTCGAGGAAGGCAAAAGCTTCGTCAGCAGCAGTGGTATCATCCGCACCGGCGTTGAGTTCGATCTCAACACCATAGGTGATGCCGTTGTCGGCGGTGTTCGAAGCCTTCACATAGACTTCGGATTCGTTGACGCCGAAGCGGTAGCCACGGCCACGGCCAGCGGAAACGTCTTCGTCATAAACTGAGACGGAGAACCAAAGGGTACCACCAAGGGTGACGCTCATCCCGTCTTTGGAGCCAACGGTACCCGCTGATGCCGGTGCTGCGAGAAGTGCAGCGCCAACCAGGGCCGTGCTGGCAAGAAGTGTCTTTTTCATTTTGTTGTTCCCAAAATAGGAAGTCGGAACTGTCCCAAGGGCCCTTTCGGACCAAACACCGTCTTGGCGAATCGGTGACTTCGTGGACGCCGTACTCCCGGTACATACTCAAAGCCAAGCGCGATGATGGAGCGCCGTATTGTTCGTCTGCGCAACAGAAATGCGCACAGTGAAGAGGGTCCTCAGATACGATTTGATTGCAGATGTTGCTTTTTTGTAACACCCATAAGGCACTGCAACCATTGCCTTAATCGGGCTGCAGTGCGGCATTTTTCGAAAGAACTGGCGGAAGTCCGCCAGTTTGAAAATCACCCCGGGGCCAAAACAGCAAACGCCAACGAGGCCCTTGCCGAGCGCCGTCGCAATTCGAACAAGAAGCCACGGTACACGGTTGGACCACGGAACATTTCAAGCTGGAACATCGGCTTGGAATCAGAGCCGCTGTGAAGGAATCAAAAAATGAAGCTTCGCATTCTTCGATCACTGGGTGCCGCCTGTGCGGTGGGCGTCGGCCTGATCGCGCTGGCAAGCCCCTCGAGTGCCGACGAGGGAGTCTTCACGGAAACCGAACAACAGATTATCCGGGAAGTTCTGCAACAGACTGGCGTGATCCCGAACGAGCGCGACAGCGACCGCGTCGAACGCAAGAGCAACACGGACCGCGGCAAGAATGGCAAAGAGGGTTTGCCGCCGGGTCTCGCTCGGAAAAACGGCCTCCCGCCGGGTCTTGCGAAACGTCAGCAGCTGCCGCCAGGACTGGCGAAACGCAGCCTGCCGTCGGACCTCGAATCACGCCTCCCGCGCCGTACCGTTACCGAACGGGTGATCGTAGGTGATGACGTCATCCTGATCGAGAAAGGCACCGAAATTGTGCTCGACGTGATCCAGGACGTGTTGAAAGATCGCTGACTGCACGCCGCGAAATCCGGGCGCAGGAATAAATTTCCAGAGGGTAAAATGGCCACATCAAGACGTTACCGCCGGATGGCGAGCGCCTCGATCTCGACCCGGCCATTGGGAATCGCCAGGAACGCCACCCCGACGGTGGAACGCGCCGGATAGGGTTCGGACACATAACTCGAATAGACCTCGTTCATGGCACGAAGATCACCAAGGTCGGTCAGGAAGATCGTCACCCGCACGATATCGCCAAAGCCGAGCCCTTCGGCGGCAAGCAGGTGCCCGATATTGTCCATGATCACCCGGGTCTGTGCCGCGGCATCCATATCGGCGGGGATGCCATCGACTTCCGGGTCGTAGGCCATCTGGCCGCTCAGAAAGACCTGATCGCCGACCGCCACACCGCCCGTCAGGGCCGCACGTGCCGGTTTCTTGACTTCGGGTGACGAGACTGTTTTCCGCATTATCCTGCTCCTGCTGTTTGGGGCGTGCTGTTTATGACGCCGGCAATTCAACCGGCGCACCATGGGGAGTCGTCAGGTAGGCCTTCGTCCAGGCCGCCCGCAATTCCTCTAGGCGCGCCGGGTCTGCAAAACGGGATTCAATCAGGAACGTCTCCAGCGCCACGAGCCAGACATCGTAATAGTCTGACCCATCGGTTGGCCCACCAGCGGCCTGTGCCTGTTCGAGCGCCCCACCGAAATGCGCGGCCCATTGGGGCCAGGTGAAGTGACCGGCTGCCGACAGCGCATGGGTCATGGCAAAAACCTGCGCATGCCAGGGCTCGGCAAACGGCCGGTCCGGTTCAGCGCGCGGGCGCAAGGTAGCTCTCCCAAAGTTCTGCCGAAATGGTATGTCCGGGTTCGGCGTCGTCACCCCAGATTTCACGGCCGCTGAAATTCACCGTGTAGAGATGCTGCGCGACCTCACCCTCCATTCTGAAACTGATGTCGGGGAAGACATGCGGCCCGTGATGGGACACGATTGTTCCCACCCGGCCCCGCAAATAGCGCGGCAGGCGCGTGTGTCCGGCATGCATGTTCCGGGCTGTGCGCACCTTGTCACCAATGGCAAAAACCGGCGGGGCATCAATCTTTCGGGCGGCGGGGCGTCCTTGCGGCAAAAACGCCCGGACCCCCGCAGCATCGACCGGCGGCGTTGCCGGTTCGGCATCTATGCCGGGATGACCAGCCTGCACTTCGGCGGGGCTGATCAGCCCTTTCTCGGCGGACAGGTTCACGACCCCTGCGGCCCATTTCTCGTAATAGCTCATGGACAGATATTCCGCCGGCGGCAATTTCTCGAGCGAGTGCCGGTTGGCGTCGATATTCCAACGCCGCCAGAACCCCATCAGAACCCGAAACCCGAAAACCCGACCCTCCCAGGCCCCATGGAAAACCGGTTCGTCTGTCTCGATGGGGATCGGCCCGAAGCCCTCCACGCCCCCCAGATCATGAACGCTGTCCATCAATCGGCCTCCGGGGCGCGTGCAAACCCGGTCCCGATCATGGAATCCCGGGTGACGAGTGCGGCCAGTTCGGCTTCGTTCATGGCCTCAGACCCGGCCGGGCGCTGCGGAATGACCAGATACCGGATTTCCGCCGTCGAATCCCAGACGCGCAGCTCAACGTCTTCGGGCAGGCGCACCCCGAACTCATCGAGAACAGCGCGCGGCTCACGCACCACACGGGCGCGATACTCGGGCGACTTGTACCAGACCGGCGGCAAGCCCAGCACCGGCCACGGGTAGCAGGAACACAGGGTGCAAACCACGACATTGTGGGTGTCAGCAGAGTTCTCGACCGCGACCATATGCTCGCCCTGCATGCCCGAGAATCCGAGCTCCGCAATCGCCGCGGTCGCATCGCCGAGCAGCCGCGCGCGATACTCCCGATCGCACCACGAACGGGCGACAACCTGCGCGCCGTTCTGCGGGCCGATCTCGTTCGAGAACACATCCACGAGCGCATCGACCGCCGCGGGATCCACAAGCCCCTTTTCGACAAGCAATGTCTCGATGGCCTTGGCGCGCAAGGCCGGATCGGGCGGCAGCAAGGAATGCGCGTGGGTGTGTTCGTGATGCGGTTTCTTCGTCATGTCAGCCTGACCACCCTGTCTCTCGGCAGCCCTGTGTGCGCTACCCCGCTATTTTTAGAACGACGAGGAGAGAATGGCCATGCTGTTGGTTGTCCGGCAATAACAAAGGGCTTAGCCATTTCTGACTAAGCCCTTGTTTTACTTGGTGGAGCCGGACGGAATCGAACCGACGACCTCTACAATGCCATTGTAGCGCTCTCCCAACTGAGCTACGGCCCCGAAACTGTTTTGCGAGGGCGGGCTTGGGAACCAGCCTTCGCGGACGGCGGGAACATAATTATCCCCGCACCCAACGCAAGCGAAATATCGACCCCGCACGGCGAAAGTCGAAATCAGCACCCGCGATCAATCGTCGTCGCTGCTGCCCTTCTTGGGAATCGGCACAACATTGTCGTCATCATCATCGAGATCGTCATCGGCGAGAGCGTCGTCATCATCGTCATCGTCGTCGTCGATTTCCACACCCTCGACGAGCGCGGCGATTTCATCATCCTCATCGTCGTCATCCGCCATCGCCTTTGCCTTGAGGGCATCGTCATTGGCGGCCTTGGCCGCCGCTGCAGCTTCCTCGGCGCGCGCACGACGCGGCTTGAAGATTGTCTCCGGGTCGAAGACCGTTTCGCAGTTCGGGCAGACAATCGGCTGGTTCAGCTTGTCGTAGAAGCGCGTGCCACAGGCAAGGCATGCACGCTTCACACCCCATTCGGGTTTTGCCACAGATTATTCCTCCGGTGAATTCGTACCGATGTGTATCGGTGCCGCCGTTTGCCACGAACGACACGGACTGTCAAAACCAAATCCACCCCGATTGGCTGTTTCCATGCCGATCATCACTCCCGCGTGACCCCGCATTACAACCTGTGCTAATCCCTCGCCGCCCGACATGACCCAGAACACTTCCATATCATCCGCCCCCCAGAGCCGCCCTGCGACCGCCCGCCGCGCCGGTCCGCTCACCGGCCATATGGACGTGCCCGGCGACAAATCCATCTCCCACCGGGCCCTGATGCTGGGCGCGCTGGCCGTCGGCACCACCCGGATCGAAGGTCTGCTGGAAGGCGAGGATGTCCACGCCACCGCCGCGGCCCTGCGCGCCATGGGCGTGAACGTGGTCCAGGACGCACCGGGCATCTGGCATGTGGACGGGGTTGGCGTGGCCGGTCTGCATGCGCCCGACGACGTGCTCGACCTGGGCAATTCGGGAACCTCGGCCCGGCTGCTCTGCGGCCTGCTGGCCGGGCACGGCTTCACCGCGATCATGACCGGCGATGACTCCCTGCGTAAACGCCCCATGAACCGGGTGATCGCCCCGCTGCGCGACATGGGCGTCCGGGTGGAAACCCGCGAGGGCGGCCGCATGCCGATGTCGTTCACCGGAACCGACTCGCTGCTGCCCATCGAATACACGCTCCCGGTCCCCTCGGCCCAGGTGAAATCGGCGGTCCTGCTCGCCGGGCTCCACGCGCCGGGCAAGACAACCGTGATCGAGAGCATCGCGACCCGCGACCACACCGAGCGCATGCTCACCCATATGGGTGCCGAGATCGTGATCGAGGAGACCCCCACAGGACGCCGCATCACGATCGCCGGCCAGGCCGAACTCTCACCCGCAAACGTGACGGTTCCCTCCGATCCGAGCTCGGCCGCCTTCCCCGCTGTCGCGGCTGCAATCGTTCCGGGCTCGGAAATCCGGCTCACCGGGATCGGCATGAACCCCGCCCGCATCGGCGTCTTCACCTCGCTGGCTGAAATGGGTGCCGACATCACCTATACCCATGAACGTTCGGAAGGTGGCGAACCGGTCGCCGATCTCACGATCCGGGCCGCGGCGCTGACGGGTGTGCGTATCCCTGCCGAACGGGCAGCCTCGATGATCGATGAATACCCGGTGCTTGCCATGGCGGCGGCCTGTGCCAGCGGAACAACCGTGTTCGAGGGCGTGGGCGAGTTGCGGGTCAAGGAAAGTGACCGGCTCGCCGCCATCGAGACCGGGCTGCAGGCCTGCGGCGTGGAAGTCACCACCGATGCCGACAGCATCACCATCACGGGTTGCGGCGGCCCCCCGCCGGGCGGTGCCACCATCGCGACCCATCTCGATCACCGGATCGCCATGAGCTTTCTCGTGCTCGGCATGGCCAGCGAAAATCCGGTTTCGATCGACGATATCCGGCCCAGCGAAACCAGCTTCCCCGGATTTGCCGATGCCATGCGCGCGCTCGGTGCCGACATCACCGAAGGCAATCCGGCATGACAGCGCCGCGCCTGATCACCGTCGACGGACCGGCAGGCGCGGGCAAGGGAACCCTCGCCCGCCGCCTCGCCACACATTTCGACTATGCTCATCTCGACACCGGCAAACTTTATCGTGCGGTCGGCCTGAACACGCTGGCACACGGCCAGGACCCGTCGAACCCGGCGGATGCGATCGCTGCGGCCCGGGCACTTGATGCGGCCGCGATCGCCCGTGGCGGCCTGGAAAACCCCGAACTGGCCGGCGACACGGCGGCATCTGCGGCCTCGAAAGTGGCCGCAATCCCGGAGGTTCGTGCGGTGCTGCTGTCCTTCCAGCGGGACTTCGCGGCAAACCCGCCCGGCGCTGCACAAGGGGCTGTTCTGGATGGCCGGGACACGGGAACGGTGGTCTGCCCGGACGCACCGGTGAAGTTCTTCATCACCGCAAGCGCGGAAGAGCGCGCAAAACGGCGTCATAAGGAGTTGCTGGACCGGGGTGAAGCGAGTATATACCCCCGCGTCCTGGCAGATATGAAGGAACGGGACGTGCGCGACAGCACCCGGGCCATTGCGCCCTTGAAGGCCGCCGACGACGCACGCACCATCGACACCTCGGAAATGGATGCCGACGCAGTATTTGCGGCCGCCCTTGCCTATATCGCCGAGTATAACGACTGAAGCTCCCGAACGGATCTTCAGACCCCGCGTCAATCGCACCGTTTCCATGTCCGGGTGAGCCGGACAGGCGGGTGAATTGACGTTCAAGACCACCGGAACCAACCGGTCGGCATGAAAAGAAATGATTGAAAGGACGTATCGTCACATGACCGATACCAATGTGGCACCCGAAGGTGCCGACTTCAGCGAAATCTTCGCTGACCTGCTCGAAGAGAGCTTCCAGGAAAATTCATCGCTCGAACGCACTGTCGTCAAAGGCACTGTGGTTTCGATCGACAGTGATCACGCGCTGATCGACGTCGGACTGAAGTCCGAAGGTCGCGTCGCGCTCAAGGAATTCGCACCGCCGGGACAGCCCGCCGAGATCGCCGTTGGCGACAAGGTGGAAGTCTTCGTCGAACGCTATGAAGACGTGAACGGCGAAGTCGTGCTGTCCCGTGAAAAGGCCCGCCGCGAGGAAGCTTGGGAGAAGCTCGAGGAAGCCTTCGAGAAGACCGAGCGTGTCACCGGCACCATCTTCGGTCGCGTCAAGGGCGGCTTCACGGTCGACCTGTCGGGCGCCGTGGCCTTCCTGCCCGGTAGCCAGGTCGACATCCGCCCCGTGCGCGATGTCTCGCCGCTGATGGGCACCCCGCAACCTTTCATGATCCTCAAGATGGACCGCTCACGCGGCAACATCGTCGTGTCGCGCCGTGCCGTGCTGGAAGAGACCCGCGCCGCAGAGCGGACCGAACTGGTGGCCAACCTCAAGGAAGGCCAGGTGCTTCAGGGCGTGGTCAAGAACATCACCGATTACGGCGCCTTCGTCGATCTCGGCGGTGTCGATGGCCTGCTGCATGTCACGGATATCTCGTGGCGCCGCATCAACCATCCTTCCGAAGCCCTCCAGGTCGGCCAGACCGTTCAGGTTCAGGTCGTCCGCTTCAACCCGGAAACCCAGCGCATCTCGCTTGGCATGAAGCAGCTTGAAGCTGATCCGTGGGATGATGTGGAACTGAAATATCCGGTCACCTCGCGCTTCACCGGCCGCGTGACCAACATCACCGACTATGGCGCATTCGTCGAGCTGGAGCCGGGCATCGAAGGCCTGGTCCATGTTTCGGAAATGAGCTGGACCAAGAAAAACGTGCACCCGGGCAAGATCGTGTCGACCAGCCAGGAAGTGGACGTCATGGTTCTCGACGTCGATCCGACCAAGCGGCGGATTTCGCTGGGCCTCAAGCAGACCCAGGAAAATCCGTGGGACGAGTTCTCGACCCGCTTCCCGCAGGGCACGGAAATCGACGGCGAAGTTCGCAACATCACCGAGTTCGGCCTGTTTGTCGGCCTGCCCGGCGATATCGACGGCATGGTTCACCTGTCCGACATCTCCTGGGAGAAGTCCGGCGAGGAAGCCCTCGAGACGTTCACCAAGGGTGACATGGTCAAGGTCAAGATCCTTGAGGTCGACACCGACAAGGAGCGCATCTCGCTGGGCATCAAGCAGCTCACCGACGATCCGCTGGCCGGCTCGCTGGGTAGCGTTCGCAAGGGCGACATCGTCACCTCCACCGTTTCGGAAGTGAACGATGGCGGCATCGAGGTCACGACCTCGGGCGGTCTGACGGCCTTCATCCGTCGTTCCGATCTCTCCCGTGATCGCTCCGAGCAGCGGCCCGACCGTTTCGCCGTCGGCGAAAAAGTCGATGCCATGGTCACCAATATCGACATGGCTGCACGTCGCGTCTCCCTGTCGATCAAGTCCAAGGAAGTCTCCGAGGAGAAGTCCGCGATGGCCCAGTTCGGGTCCTCCGACAGCGGCGCTTCACTGGGCGATATTCTGGGTGCTGCCATTCGCGAGAAGCAGCAGGAAACCCAGGACATGATCGGTGACGGCAATTCTGGCGAGGAAGCCAGTGCTCCCGAAGCAGCGGCCGAACCGGAAGCTTACGAAGAAGCACCGGCCGAAGACGACGCCGACAAGTCCTAACGACGCGCAGTTGAACGCCCGTTATGTCCTATGATCCTGACGCCCTGCTGGACCGCAGACGCCTGAAACGGCGCCTGCGTGTCTGGCAGGGCGTTACGATTCTTGCACTCGTCGCCGCCGTTCTCCTCGTCCTGCACAGTCAGGATGCGTTGATCCGGGGCGACCGCATCGCCCGCATTTATGTGGAAGGCGTGATCGTCCAGGACGACGCGCGCAACCAGACCCTTCGCGACATCGCCCAGGACGAGAATATCCGGGGCCTGATTGTCCATATTGACAGCCCCGGTGGCACCGTCGTGGGAGGTGAAGACCTGTTCAACGGCCTGCGCGCCGTGTCCGAACAGAAACCCGTGGCTGCCGTCATGGGAACCGTGGCCACTTCGGCCGCCTATATGGCCGCTGTGGCCGCCGACCGGGTCTGGGCCCGGGAAGGCACCATCACCGGCTCCATCGGGGTTATCCTGCAAAGCGCCAATATCGTCGAACTGCTCGACCGGATCGGCGTCGAACCGGTGACAATCAAGTCGTCCGACCTCAAGGGCGTCCCGTCCCCGGTTGAAGCGCTGACCGATGAAGCGCGCGCGGCCACGCGGGATGTGGTGCTCGATCTGTATGAATTTTTCGTCGGCATCGTCATCGCACGGCGGCCCTTGCCCGCTGACACGGTGCGCGCGCTCGCCGATGGACGTGTGTTTTCCGGCGGACAGGCGGTCAGCAACCAGCTGGTCGACGCCATCGGCATTGAATCCGACGCCGTGAACTGGATGGTTTCTGAAAAAAGCGTCCCCGCCGGACTGCCCGTGGAAACCATCGACGACCGTACCGAAGATGAAAGCCTGCTTGAGGAACTTGTCGGCTTATCTGGAAAATCGTTATTTTCCAACGCACTAACACTTGACGGTCTGGTTTCGCTTTGGCAACCTGCCGCGCGCTGAACGAACAGGTTCAGTGACCCTCTTGGGGGAGGGTAAATTTTCGGGGCAAAACGATCCCGGGGGGTGACGATGACCAAGTCAGAGCTGATCCAGAGTCTTGCAGACCGCAACCCGCATCTGCTCCAGCGCGATGCGGAACGAATTGTAACGACCATTCTCGATGAAATCACCGCGGCGCTGGCCCGCGGCGACCGGGTGGAACTGCGCGGCTTCGGCGCGTTCTCCGTGAAGCAGCGCGGCGCGCGAACCGGACGCAACCCGCGCACCGGCGAGGCCGTGAGCGTGGACGCCAAGGTTGTTCCCTATTTCAAGACCGGCAAGGAATTGCGCGAGCGCCTCAACGACAATTGAGTGGGTGGCGACCGGTACGCGCCACACCGGCTTTTGCTATAAGCTGTCCGAAATGAACCATCGGCCGAAAAGTTGAGCCGATCCGAGACCATATCCGACCCCGAAGGATACCCGTGAACCGCTTACGCTGGCTGATTACCCTTCCACTGGCGATCGTGCTGGTGGTCTTTGCCGTCAACAACCGCCACATGGTCGAGTTCGATCTCTGGCCGCTCGGGCTCGTGGTTGTCTGGCCGCTGTTTGTCTATGTCTTTCTGGGTACCGGTATCGGCTTGCTGATGGGCGCTCTGGTTGCATGGATTTCCGGTGGGGCGGCGCGAAAGCTGGCACGCGAACGCCGGGCACGTCTGCGCGAACTTGAACACACCATCGAGACGATGCAGGCTCGCCTGGATGCAGGTGAACCCAAGCTGCCCGCCCGCCCGCCTGCGCTGCCGGAATAGCCCAACGGTGCACCCCTTCGCTGCGAGACTCCTTACACCGGACAGGATCGTTGGAACGGCGCCCGAAGATCACGCCGCCGCCAATCTCCTCATGACAGAGACGACTTCATGACGGTCGATGCACGACACATACGAAACTGGCTGGCAAACGAAGCCCTGCCGCTCTGGTCCCACGCGGGTCTCGACACGGAAGCCGGGGGCTTTGCCGAAAAACTCACGCTCCACGGACGACCGCTGCTTGACGCCGACAAGCGGATGCGGGTTCAGGCGCGTCAGATATACGTCTACAGCCACGCCCATCTGCTGGACTGGGAACCGTCCACGGACGGTCCGACAGCACTCGAAGCCGCCTATCACGGTTTCGACTTCCTGACCCGGCAGTTCTGGCGTGAAGACGGCGGGTTCGTGTTTTCGGTCAAGCGGAACGGTAGCCATGCCGATACCCGGGTCGAATCCTATGAACAGGCCTTCGCGATCTTCGCCTTTGCCTGGCATTTCCGTGCCACGGGTGACGCCGCCGCCGTCGAATGGGCCGAACGCACGCTGGCCTTTCTCGATGACAATCTCGGCGATCTCGAACATGGCGGGTATCACGAGAACCCGACCCGTGACCTGCCGCGCCGCCAGAACCCGCATATGCACCTGCTCGAAGCCTTGCTGGCCTGGCACACGACCACCGGCGAAGACATCTGGCTGCGACGCGCACGGGATATCTTTGCCCTGTTCCGGTCCCGTTTCTTTGATCGTGAAACCGGAACGCTGGGCGAATTTTTCGACGCCACATGGGCGCCGGCCACAGGCACCATGGGCAAGATCATCGAACCCGGACACCATTTCGAGTGGGTTTGGCTGCTCGAACGATACGCACAGGCCACGGGTGAGGATGTGCACGCCGAATCCGAGGCGCTTTATCGGTTTGCAGAGACCCACGGCGTCGACCGCAACCCCGGCCCGGCTGCGGATCTGGTCTTTGATTCGGTACTGCGCCACGGCACCTCGCTGGACGAGAACAAGCGCCTCTGGGTCCAGACCGAGGCCATCAAGGCGCAACTCGCGCGCATGGAATTCCACGATGACGCCGCCGCGGCGCTGCGGCTGGAAGAGCTTCTCGATCGCCTGTTCGAACTCTATCTCGCACCGGGAAACGGCAACTGGCAGGACCATCTGGACACGCAAGGCAAAGGCTTTTCCGAAACTGCCCCGGCGTCCAGCCTGTATCATCTGTTCCTTGCACTGACCGAAGTGCTGCGGGTACGCGACGGGATCCTGACCCTCGCGTGACCGTTCGGGTTTGCGCAGGACGTCAACGCGCCAGAATGGTTTCCATCCGGGAAGATCATGCTCTAAAAGCAGACAGACAATGACCAACACACCAAATCTTCCCGAAAACCCCGTCTTCGTGGCTCTGGATACGCCCGACCTTGATCAGGCCGTTGCCATGGCAAACGCTGTGCGCGGCCATGTGGGCGGCGTGAAAACCGGGCTTGAGTTCTTCTCGGCCAATGGCGCGGATGGCGTCCGTGCAATTGTCGATCTGGGACTGCCGGTGTTTCTCGATCTCAAGTTTCACGATATCCCCAACACGGTCGTTGGCGCGGTGCGGGCCGTTGCCGGACTTGGTGCCTCGATCGTGAACGTTCACGCGTCGGGTGGCCCCGCCATGCTGGATGCCGCGCGGGAAGCCGCTGAACATGCCGGGGGCGCATCCCGCCCGCTGGTGATCGCCGTGACGGTGCTGACCAGCATGGATGATGGCGATCTGAAGGCTGTGGGGCAGACACCACCGGCCACCGAACAGGTTGTCCGGCTCGCCCGCCTGACCCAGGAACACGGTCTCGATGGTGTGGTCTGCTCACCCGCCGAGATCGCACCGATCCGCGCGGCCTGCGGACCGGATTTCAAACTGGTCGTTCCCGGCATCCGCCCGGACTGGGCGGCGAGCGGCGATCAAAAACGGATCACCACACCGCTTCAGGCCCGCGAACGCGGCGCAGATATTCTCGTGATCGGCCGCCCGATCACCGGCGCCAAAGACCCCGCCGCCGCCGCGGCACGAATCACCACGGAACTTGGTCTGACCCCGTGAGCGTTCAGGCCAAAATTTGCGGCATCAACGATCAAACCGCCATGCGATCGGCCGTTGCGTCGGGCGCAGCGTTTGTCGGGCTGGTGTTCTATCCCCCCAGCCCACGTTCGCTCGACCCGCAGCAGGCCGCCGATCTCGCCGCCCTGGTGCCCGAAGGCGTGGTCAAGGTCGGCCTGTTCGTTGATCCTGACAATGCGCTGATCGACACAGTCCTCGCCGAGGTTCGGCTCGACATGTTGCAGCTGCACGGATCGGAAACCCCGGAACGTTGCCGGGAACTGCGTACGCGGACCGGCCTCCCGGTCATGAAGGCGATCAAGGTCGCCGATGTCGGTGATGTGGCCGCCGCACATGCCTATGACGGCAGCGTCGACTGGCTGATGTTCGACGCCAAGGCTCCAGACACCATGGCGAACGCCCTGCCCGGTGGAAACGCGCTGTCCTTTGACTGGATGTTGCTCGCCGGTCAGGAATGGCCGGTGCCATGGATGCTGGCCGGCGGAATCAATCCCGAGAATGTGGTCGCAGCCGTAGCCGCCTCGGGCGCGCACGTGGTCGACGTTTCCTCCGGGGTCGAATCCACACCGGGGCGCAAGGACCCGGCACGGATCGAGGCATTCCTCGACGCCCTGAAAAACCTTTGATCTGCACTCTGTTGAGTGCGTCCCGCCTGATGTATAACCACGCCCGAGTGATATGAGCGCAGAACCCAACAGCTATCGCACCGGACCCGATGAATTCGGGCATTTTGGCATCTTTGGCGGCCGCTACGTCGCCGAGACGCTGATGCCCCTGATTCTGGAGGTGGAAAAGGCTTACGAAGCTGCCAAAGCCGACCCTTCGTTTCAGGCCGAACTCGACGAATTCCTGAAACATTACGTCGGTCGCCCCAGCCCGCTCTATTTCGCCGAACGCCTGACCGAGCATTACGGCGGCGCGAAAATCTACTTCAAGCGCGACGAGCTGAACCACACCGGCGCGCACAAGATCAACAACTGCATGGGCCAGATTCTGCTTGCCCGGCGGATGGGCAAGAAACGCATCATCGCCGAGACCGGCGCAGGCCAGCACGGGGTCGCCACCGCGACCGTCTGCGCGCGCTTCGGTCTGGAATGCGTGGTCTATATGGGCGCGACCGATATCGAACGGCAGGCGCCCAATGTGTTCCGCATGAAGCTTCTCGGGGCAAAGGTCGTGCCCGTGACAAGCGGTACAGCGACCCTCAAGGACGCGATGAACGACGCGCTGCGGGACTGGGTATCGAATGTAGACGACACCTATTACCTGATCGGCACCGTGGCGGGCCCCCATCCCTATCCCGCGATGGTCCGGGACTTCCAGTCGGTGATCGGCGTCGAAACCCGGGAACAGATGATGGCTGCGGAAGGCCGCCTGCCGGATTCTCTGGTGGCGTGCATCGGCGGCGGCTCGAACGCGATGGGGCTGTTCTATCCCTTCCTCGACGACAAGGATGTGCGCATCATCGGGGTCGAGGCGGCTGGCCACGGACTCGAAAGCGGCCAACATGCGGCATCGCTGACGGGTGGCAGGCCGGGCGTTCTACACGGCAATCGCACCTATCTGCTGCAGGATGACGATGGCCAGATTATCGATGCCCATTCGATCTCGGCCGGGCTGGACTATCCGGGTATCGGCCCTGAGCATTCCTGGCTCAATGACAGCGGCCGCGTGGAATATGTCTCGGTGACCGATGACGAAGCTCTGGACTGTTTCCAGCTTTGCTCGCGGCTTGAGGGCATTATCCCTGCACTCGAACCCTCCCATGCGCTCGCCCATGTCGGGAAGATTGCGCCAGACCTGCCCGCCGATCATCTCATGGTGATGAACATGTGCGGGCGCGGCGACAAGGATGTCTTCACAGTTGCCGACGCACTGGGGGTTAAACTGTGAGCCGGGGCACCACCAGCGGGCGCGTCGAAGCGCGTTTTGCGACCCTGCGCAAGGAAGGCCGTGCGGCCTTCGTGCCGTTCATCATGGCCGCCGATCCGGACTATGCCACCTCTCTGGAAATTCTGAAGGGATTGCCTGCCGCCGGGGCCGACATGATCGAAATCGGCGTGATGTACTCCGACCCCATGGCCGATGGTCCGGCGATTCAGGCGGCCGGGCTGCGCGCCAAAGCCGGCGGTGCGCGGGTCACGCGCACGCTGGAGATGGTACGCGCATTCCGCGCCGAGGATCAGGACACGCCCATCATCCTGATGGGATACTACAATCCGATCTATATCTACGGCGTGGAGAAGTTTCTGACGGATGCCCGCGAGGCCGGTGTCGACGGCCTGATCGTGGTGGACCTGCCGCCCGAGGAAGATTCCGAACTGTGCCTGCCCGCACTTGATGCGGGGATGCACTTCATCCGGCTGGCGACGCCCACCACCGATGACATACGCCTGCCCGCTGTTCTCGCGAACACATCGGGCTTCGTCTACTACGTGGCTGTCGCCGGGATCACCGGCACCAAATCGGCCGACACTGGCACCATTCATGCTGCTGTTGACCGCCTGAAACGCCATACGGATTTGCCGGTTGCCGTCGGCTTCGGGATCAAGACGCCTCAACAGGCTGGTGCCGTCGCCGAGGTCGCTGATGCGGCGGTGGTCGGATCGGCCATCGTGCAGACCATTGCGGACAATCTGGATGCAGACGACAAGGCCTTGCCGGGGCTGGTCGAAAAGGTTCTGAACTTCACGCGGGAACTGTCGAGCGGCGTGCGCAACGCCACACGCCAGGCCGCCGAATAGGGACCGGGGGACGCACGCGTGAGCTGGCTCTCCGAATTCGTCCGACCCAAAATCCGGGCTCTCGTCGGGGCCAAGGATGTACCGGACAATCTCTGGCACAAATGCCCCTCCTGCGAGCAGATGCTGTTCCATCGGGAGCTGGAAGAAAATCTCCACGTCTGCCACGCCTGCGGGCACCATATGCGGATCAGCGCGCGCGCGCGCCTTGAAATGCTTTTCGATGACGGCGTCTTCACGCCGGTGAGTTTGCCCGCCGTAACCCCCGATCCGCTGAAGTTCCGGGACAGTCGCCGCTATACCGAGCGCCTGAAGGAAGCCCAGTCCAAATCCGGGGAACGCGAAGCCATCATGGTCGGGCACGGCACGATCAAGGGACAGGCTGCGGTCATTGCCGCATTCGATTTCTCCTTCATGGGCGGCTCCATGGGGCAGGCAGTCGGCGCGGGCTTGTTGACGGCGGCAGATACCGCTCTCGAACTTGACGCGGCCCTGGTCGCGGTTCCCGCTTCAGGTGGTGCCCGCATGCAGGAAGGCATGCTGAGCCTTGTGCAGATGCCCCGCACCGTGATCGCCGTGGAGCGGGTCCGGGAAGCCGGATTGCCCTATATCGTGCTGCTGACCGATCCGACCACAGGCGGTGTATCGGCCTCCTTCGCGATGCTGGGCGACATCCAGATTGCCGAACCCAGCGCCATGATCGGGTTCGCCGGCAAGCGGGTCATTCAGGATACGGTGCGCGAAGAACTGCCCGAAGGCTTCCAGACTGCCGAGTATCTGCGCGATCACGGCATGGTTGATATGGTCGTCCCCCGGGGCGAACTCCCGGCCACCATCGGCCGCCTGCTGTCCCTGCTGCGCAACCGGAAAGGCCCGGAAACGGCCGGCTTGATCGCAATCCCCGGGCCCAAACAAAAATCCGCCGCCAGTCTCGATGCCGACTGACGGGACATCCACGGAGACAGGGGATGACCTGTCCCGCGAGATCGAGGCGATCCTCGCGCGCTTCGTGCGCTACCATCCCGACCGCATAGACCTTTCACTCGACCGGATGTATCGCCTGCTGGACGATCTGGGCAATCCGCAGGATGCATTGCCGCCGACCATCCATATCGCCGGTACGAACGGCAAAGGCTCGGTCTCCGCGTTTCTGGCTGCCGCACTCGAAGTTGGTGGCCAGACGGTCAGTGTCTACACCTCGCCCCATCTCATCCGGTTTGCCGAGCGCTATCACGTCGCCGGTGCGCCCCTGAGCGATGACGCTCTGCTGGCGCTGTTCGAGGAGGTCGAAGCACTGAACGCTGGCAAGCCAGCGACTGAGTTCGAGATCACGACAGCCGCAGCTTTTCTAGCCATGTCGCGAACGCTGGCGGATTACGTGATTCTGGAAACCGGTCTCGGCGGTCGTTTTGACGCGACGAATGTGGTGCGCCAGCCCGCTGCCACGGTCATCACGCGGATCGGTCTCGACCACATGAACTTCCTTGGACCCGATATTGAATCGATCGCCGGGGAAAAGGCCGCCATCCAGAAAAAGGGCACACCCTCAATCCTTGCGCCACAGGAACCCGGCGTCGTCGAGGTTGTCACGGCAGCCGCGGAAGCCATCGGGGCGCCGCTGTACCGGGCCGGTCACGAATGGGACATCACCCCGACCGATGATGGGGGTGGCGTCTATCGCCGCGCGGAAACGGTCTGGCCGTTACCCCCGCCGGGCCTGCCGGGGCGGCACCAGCTCGACAATGCCGCAGCGGCGGCGGCCTGTCTCGAAATCTGCGGTTTTCCGGGCATCGCGCGCGACGCTGTCGCCATCGGTATCCGCAACGTCACATGGCCGGGCCGGATGGAATGGGTCCAGCGTGGCGCGCTGGCCGATCTTCTGCCGCAGGGCTGGGAGCTCTGGCTCGATGCGGCCCACAACCCGCAGGGTGCCCAGGCGCTCGCGGATGCCTTCCGGGCGCTCAACCGCCGTGACCCCCGCCCCCTGCATCTGGTGTTTGCCGTGTTGGGCGACAAGGACATACCGGGGTTTCTGGCACCCTTCCGGGGTCTTGTGGAGACGGCCACAGCTGTGCCCATCGCCAATGAAGAGCGGGCCAGCCCTGTTGCTGAACTGGTACGCGAAGCCAGGCAAGCCGGGCTGGATGCGCGCGGGGCAGACTCCGTCCCGGCTGCGGTGGCATCGGTGACCGACGAAAAGGGTCCAGCGCGGGTTCTGATTGCCGGATCACACCTGTTGATCGGGGCCGCGATGGCGGCCAACCGCCAGAACGGAGACGCCTGGTTGGACCAGATCGACGGCGGGCATTACTGTGCCCATTGAGGAGCGCGCATGACCACACCGCAACTGACCGACCTTCTGGAACGCGGTGACCGGACACCGAATTTCTTCCTGCCCGATCAGCGTGATGTGATCATCAACTTGGCGGACAAGGCGCGTGGCGGGCCGTTGTTCATTTTTTTGTTTCCGACCCAGAAGGATCCCGGCGCGCTGGCAGAATTTCAGGCGATGCTGGCCGCCGCCCCGGGCATGCTCGAAGCCGGTGCACATCTGTTTGCCATAACAGCCGATCCGGTTCCGCTGGTCCAGAAGCTGGCAAAGGCGCACCAGCCCGATTTCTTTGTCCTGTCCGACAAGGACAAGAAGGTTGCGACGCGCTTCGGGGCGCGCGGCAAACTGATTGGCTTTGTTTGCGGGCCGGACCAACGGATCTATTCGGTGCTGCGCCCCGGTGACACACCGATTGCTCAGCGCGCGGCAGAAGACATATCCGCAATGGCCGATGTCGCGCCATTTCCGGCATCCCTGCACCCGCCCATTCTTGTCCTGCCGGAGGTGTTTTCCCCGGATTTCTGCAAGTGGCTGATCGAACAGTTCGAGACACGCGGCAATGAACCATCGGGCACCCTGCGCATGAGCGAAGGGAAAATGGTCCATGACACGAGTGGACAGAACAAACGGCGGCGCGATCATCACGTCGTCGATAAAGACCTTATGAGTGCGATCGGCAGCCGGATCGAACGACGGGTGCTGCCGGAAATCCAGCGGGCATTCCATTGCCCGATCCGGTTCGTCGAGGAGTTCAAGATCGTGCGTTACGACGCCGATATCGGCGGTTTCTTCCGCCCGCATCGCGACAACACGTCTCTGGGAACCGCCCACCGCCGCTTCGCCATGACTTTGAACCTCAACGCCGAGGACCATGAGGGTGGGGATTTGCGGTTTCCCGAATACGGATATGCCAGCTACCGCCCGCGTACGGGCGAGGCCGCGATCTTCTCCTGCGATCTTCTGCACGAGGCAACCGACGTCACCAAGGGGTCCCGCTACGTGCTGCTGTCCTTCATGTATGACGAGAAGGGCCGACAGATTCTCGAGCGCTACCAGCAGACCCGGCCAAACGGCTGATCCGCCCGACCGGCCAAACAAAAACCCCGCCGAAATGGCGGGGTTTTCATGATGCGATGCGTCTCCGGTCTAGAGAACCGAATCGACCCAATCATATATCTGGCTTTTGGGAAGGCTGCCCACTTTCATCGACGCCACCTGACCATCCTTGAACAGGAGCAGGGTCGGGATTCCGCGCACGCCGTATTTGGACGGGATCATCGGGTTGTCATCGATGTTGAGTTTGGCGACCACAATCAAGCCGTCCTTGTCGTCGGACAGCTCCTCGAGGGTCGGGCCGATCTGCTTGCAGGGGCCACACCACTCGGCCCAGAAGTCGACGAGCACGGGCTTGTCGGACTGCAGGACGTCGGTTTCGAAGGAGTCGTCGGTAATCGCTTTGGACGGCATGTTCAGCCTCTTTTGGTTGATTGGTTCGAATACGGGAAATCCCGCATGCAATATGTTCTGAAATGAACCTAGGTTTGCATCCGGGTTACGTCAAGAATGGCGCCATACTCGCACGTTCAAACACTTGTGCGCGAATCAGGACCGTGGAGATCGAGCAACGGATCGGGCAGTTCCATCAGGCGTGCAGCATCGGTCCAGAGCAAATAGGCCCGCACCCTGTGCCCGGGCCAGGCATCCCGGATCACATGCCGGTAGGCTGCCATTTGGCGCAGATAGACCGCTGCCACAGCATCGGGATGATCGGGCGGCGGGCGGTTGGACTTGTAGTCAATGATCGATACTGACCCTTCATGAACCACCAGCCGGTCGATCTGACCCGAGATGACATTGACCGAACCATCCCGCCGGGGTGCGGTCCCGGTGATGGCAACTTCGGCCACACTGCCCGGCCCGAACAGATGTGAGAATTCCGGCGCTTCGAGAACCGAGAAGACTTCCTCGGTGATCGCGCGCTGCCCGTCTTCGGTCAGTCCGAAGACCGGTCGCGCCAGATAGCGCAGGGCCGCGTCCCGGCGGAACGAAGCCTCCAGTTCCGGCAACCATTGCAGGAGCCGATGGAGAATGTTGCCCCGGACAAATCGCTGCGGGTCCTCGACCCGGTCGACAGGCGCGCGCACAGGCGGGTTCTCGCCCGGATCGGAAGGTGCGAGCGGACGCGGCGGGCTTGGCTCATCGGGTGCCGGCAAGCGCGCCCAGCCCGGAAGTACGGGAATGTCGGAAACCGGTACCGTATCCCGGTCACCGACCGGACCGCGTTGGGACGCCTCAAGCCGGAGCATCGTGGTCTCTGCCAGCCCGATTTCGGCCAGCAACGGCATTTCGACCGGCTGGGCAATTGCGTTCATCGCCGCCTGTACCAGCGCATACCAGGAACCTTCCCCCGGTTCGTTCCAGCCACACACGTAAAGCCGTTCCTCGGCCCGGGTCATGGCCACATAGAGCAACCGGCGGTGTTCTTCGAGTTGCCGCCGACGCACCGCGTCACGCAAGCCAAGGGTTTGCGTATCGGCATCATCCACCCGGGGCAGCCAGACCACGAAAGGGACACCATCGCTCTCTTCGTTCCAGAGCAGGCTCGGCAAATTGCGGGGCAACCGCGTGGTATCGGGCAGGAAGACAATCGGAGCCTCAAGCCCCTTGGCCCCGTGAACCGTCATCACCCGGACCGCGCCCCCTGTCTGATCAAGGTCCCGCTTCACTTCCGCCTGTCCGGCCGTCACCCAGTGCAGGAAGCTTTGCAGCGATGGCGTATGGGAACTCTCGAAGGACAGTGCCAGGGACAGGAATTCATCGATCGGATCCGCCGCGTCCGGCCCCAGACGCGCGTAGATTCGCGCCCGCCCGCCCCGCGACAGCACCCCGGCAAACAGCTCGTAGGGCCGCTCCAGATCGACCCGCCCACGCAGATCCTTGAGGTATACGGCCGCCGCACCAAACTCCGGTGTTTCGCTGTGCCGTGCCTGCAGTGTTTCCCAGAGCGAGTGGTCGCCGCGGTCATAGGCGAGTTCGAACAGCATCTCCTCATCAAACCCGAGAAGCGGGCTTTTCAAAAGCGTCGCGAGCGTCAGGTCATCCTCAGGCAGCAACAGGAATTCACCCAGTGCGAGGAGGTCCATCACCGCGATCTGCTCGGTCAGCACCATGCGGTCGACACCGGCCACCGGGACGTTGCGGGTTTTCAGCGCGCGCACGAGGGATTCGACAAAGGCCCCGCGCTGGCGCACGAGTACAAGAATATCCCCCGCTTCGATCGGGCGGCCCTTGCTCTCGAGAATCTCGTCATTCTCCAGCCAGTCGCTGATCTGACGCGCTACCAATCCGGCCAGCTTGTCCATGGCACCGGGGACCGAGACCGGGTCGACCGGCGGCTTCCAGGGCTCGGGCTCCTCGGGCTTCTCCGACACAATCGCCGGCCAGATCTCGACCCGTCCCGCATCGACCTCACGCAAGGGGGTGTGGCGCAAATCACCTTCGCTCTCATCGACAACGCCGGCGCGGGCCTCGGCGGGGGAAAACACCTTGTCGACAGCTTCGAGCACCGGGCGGGCGGACCGGAACGAGAAATCCAGTGCGACGTTCCGCCAGCGCCCCTTTGCCGCCTCGGCCCGGGCGTTGAGGTAATCCCGCATTTCGCGGAACCGCCGGGGTTCGGCCCCCTGAAAGCTGTAAATCGACTGTTTCACGTCGCCCACCGCAAAAACGCTGCGTTCGGGCAGGCCAAGGCTTTCCAGAGACTCGTCCCGGGCACTGATCCCGGCGAAGAATTCCTCGACCAGCGCCCCCACCACATCCCATTGCTCGGGATTGGTGTCCTGCGCTTCGTCGATCAGGACATGATCAATGCCACCATCGAGCTTGAACAACACCCAGGCAGCCGCGCCATCACCGCGCAGCAGATCACGGGTCCGCCAGATCAGATCGTCATAATCCAGACGACCCCGTCCCCGCTTGCGCGCCTCATACAGCGTGGTCAGCGCCTCGGCCACATGCAGAAGTGCCGTGTTCGCCGCCAGCAGATTGGCCTTTCGCATCTGCTCCCGTAGCACCAGCAGACGTTCGGCCTCGCGCCCCAGTATCTCGGCCGCCTCGGGAAGTCCCTTGATCACAGGCTTGGTGGCCAGCGTCTTCCGGATATCGCCCGCCTTGGTGATATAGACTTCCGTGTAGGCCGCAATCATGCCCACCCGCCGCGCTTCGTCGGCCGACAACCAGGCCGCGATGATCGCCGCGCGGTCCTGATCGCCCTTCGAGCCTTCGGCCAACGCGGCAACAACGCGACGCAATCCCGCTATGTCAGCCGCGGCATCATCACAGGCCTGCGCCAGCATCCCGGCTTCGGATATGTCCGGATCGATCCCGAGAAACGCTGCCAGCCGTGCCCGTGCGCCCGGGACACCACCGGCGTCATTGAGAAGTTCGGCAAACTGGCGCCGGGCGCGGGCCACAGCGCCCAGCAGCTCGGGAAAAAGAACCTCGTGGACGCGCGCAGCAAGCTCGGCGACAGCATCGTGGAGCGGACGGGACGGATCGCTCGCGGCCAGCAACAGATCGGCCTTGGCATCTTCGAGCATCTCGCCCGCGTCACGGTCCTCCATCACCTGAAAATGGGGCACCACGCCGGCTTCCAGCGGAAAGCGCCGCAGCACCGACTGGCAGAAGGAATGGATCGTCATGATCTTCATTGCGCCCGGGGCATCGAGCACCCGTGCAAACAACCGCCGCGCCCGCACCAGCATCCCGGATTCCTGCGGTGCGCCGTACAGCTCTTCGAGCATCTGGTGGAGCCTGGAATCCTCAGCGACAGTCCATTTGCCGAGCTCCTCGTTGATCCGCCGCGACATTTCCGCCGCCGCCGCCTTGGTAAAGGTCAGGCACAGAATGCGTTCGGGGCGCACCCCGGCCATCAGCAGGCGCAGAACCCGGTCGCGCAGTACCCGGGTCTTGCCTGCTCCCGCAGAGGCCGAGACCCAGGCATGGGCGTGTGCATCCGCACCCTCGCGCTGACGCTCCACGACACGCGCGAGCTGGACCGGATCGAAATTGGGACCGCTCAACTGCTCGCCTCCCCGTCGCCATCACCCGCTGTCGACCACTCCCGGACGCGCGCCAGATGTTCATAGTCGGAGTATTTGGGCGCCTTGTCAGGGCGCGGCCGCGCCTCATAGGGGGTTGCAGCGTTGTCGAACTTCGCGACCAGCGCCACCAGCCCGGCATAGGCCTCCACCGCCACGGTGGCCGCATCATCGGCAGCCGGACTGATCGCGCCCGGCTCACGCCCGCCGGACAGGCGCCAGAAGGCCAGCTCGGCGATATCCCCGGCAGGCACATCGGGGAAACCACCCCGGCTGATCATGGCCGCTTCGAGCGGCAATTGAGGCGCAAACCCGGCCATCACTTCTTTCTTGCTGGGTGGGGCCCCGGTCTTGAAATCGATCACCGCGATCCCGCCATCGACAAGCTCGTCAATCCGGTCGGCGCGGGCAACCAGCCGGAACGCACCCTGAGAGGTTGGTATGGTGATCGTACCACTGACTTCGGCATGAATTTTCCGGACCACCGCGCGGCGTCGCGTCTCGGTCTCGATGAACCACCCGGCGATGCGCCGGAACCGCGGCCACCAGAACGTCCACACAGCCGGCATGCTGCGATACCCGCCAAGCACCTCGTCACCGATCTCGATCAGATGGCCATGGGCTCCGGCCGGCAGGTCACCTTCCGGATAGGCCTGCAGGAACCGGTCGAAGATCCGGTGCATGAGGGAGCCATAGGTCGCCGCATCAACGGCCTGATCGATCGGGTCCAATGCGCGCAGTTTGAGAATTTCGCGGGCATAGATCGAATAGGGATCACGCATCCAGGTTTCGATCTGCGTCACCGACAGCCTGTCGGGCCGCGCAGAGACCGGCGGTGTGGGGCGGGGGCGAACATCCGTCACCGGCCCATCGCGCGTTTCGGGTGGACCATCAAGCTCGCGCCACCAGCGCAGATATTTCTCGCCATCCGCCGCGACACGCGCGCTGTTTTCCACATCGAGCGCCGCAATGGCAACATCCAGACGCGTCAGCCAGCGCGACGGAATGGTCGGCGCACCATCAACCCGTTCAGACCGGGTCAGCACCACATTACGGGCGCAAAACCCCTGAACGAAATCATGTGCGCTCAGGCCAATCCGGCGTTCGGGCGGCGGCAGGCCGAAATCGGCCCGCATGGGGCGGCCCATCCACGGATCCACATTGGCCTCACCAGGCCAGCTGCCTTCGTTCAGGCCCGCAAGAACCATCAGGTCGTGGCGCTGGAGACGTGCTTCCAGCGGGCCCAGGATCGACAGACGCGGGTGCATGCCATAGCGCGGGCGCACCACCCGTCCGGCCAGCAGCGCTTCCAGCAGCGCGGCATAACGCGCCGGTGCGATGGGGCCCAGTGCGCCGCCATATTCGACCAGTTCGGCCACGAACCCGGCAAGTGCCTCGCCTGCATCACCCGCCCATAGCCGATCCGCCCCGGACTCCGAACCGGTTGCCGCCAGCGCTTCGGCAAATTCCACATGGGCGCGCACCAGTTCGGGCAGCGACATGGTTGGCCTTGTGAAGGCGTCCACCATCGGTTCGGATATCCGGTCGAGATGATCGATGGCATCCAGAATTTCGGGCCAGAGCTCGGTGTGGCGCGCTGCGTCGTCGTCCCGTTCGCTCTCCCGCCGCCGTTCGGCTGCACCGCGCAGGCCCGCAAATCCTTCTGCAGGCCGGGGACCGCGAAGCACCAGACGTTCGAGCGAATCTGCAACACCCCCCACGCGGCCCACCATCGGGTGCTTGAGAACGGCCAGCAGGGGGATCGGCGACATATGCTCGTGAACCGCACGCACCACATGGCGAAGGAATGCGCCCGGCGGGGTTTCAGCCAGCGGCACACCCGCACTGTCATCAATGGTCACGCCCCAGCGGGCCAGCGCAGAGGTCACACGTCGCGCCAATGTACGGTCGGATGTAACCAGCGCCGCCGTCCGCCCCGGCGTCTCCAGCACCTCACGCAGGACCAGCGCGATGGCGCCGGCCTCCTCGTGGGGTTCGCGGGCATCCATCCGGATCACCCCGTCCAGCGATTGCGCGGCCACCATGCCGCGCTCCTCGCGCCACGATTCGGTGGTGGCCGCCGGGCGCAAGGCCTCCGAAACAAGCCGCATCCGGGCCGCCCCGGCGGACGGCCTGTCTGCCAGCGCCGGCCATTCACGCACCTGCGCGCGCGACCGGCCCAGACGCTCAAGAAGCTGGTGCAGCCCGAATTGCGGATGGGTGGCCTCCAGACTGTCCCAGGACAGATCATCGAGCACCCGGTCCAGGCCCGGCAGGACCACATAGCCCGCTTCCAGCTCTGCCACCACAGCCAGCAGGTCCGCCGTCGCGGGAATACTGCCCGTACTGCCCGCCGCAATGACGGGGCCAGTCGGCGGATTCTTTTTCCACGCCTCGATCCGGGCTTCGAGCAACAGATTCCGGCGCGCGGCAGGGTCCACAACATCATCGGCCGCAAGCCGCTTGGGCCAGATATCGGTCAGAACCTGAAGAAACGCGAGGGTCTGTTGCCAGTGTTCGGCGTATTCATCGGGCACCAGTCCGCCAAGGGCCGAAAAATCCAGCCGCTCGGTCTGGACCTGATCGAGCAGACGGCCGAGTTCGGCTGCAAGCTCGGTCGCCTGATCCACGGCAAGGGGGTGCGACGCATCACCGGCCCGGTCCTGCAGCTCCCGGGCGAGGAGCAAACGGCGGCGCAGCTCGGGCATCGCGGGCGGTATCTCCGCAAACGCCCCGGGAAACCCGTCACCGGCTTCCGTGATCTGCAATTCATCCTCGTCGATATCCCCGATCGGGATCATCCGTGGCAGGACGAGCGCGCGACCCTCGGACAGTCTCAGAAAGGTTTCCTGCAAGGCCCGGCAGGCCCGCCGGGTTGGCAGAAGAACCGTCATCCGCGACAGGGCCAGGGGATCGGCGTTCAGATCACATCCCTCAAGCACTTGCGCGGCAAGATCCTCGAGGAACGGCCGATGCGCGGCGATGGAATAAAGGCCCGATGCAGGAAGCGCCATGACCAGCCTCAGACAGCCAATGCGCGCAGCCGCGCCGCCCAGTCACCAAATCCGGTCATCTGCGCCAACCGCCCGGTGCCCGAATCCTCCAACCGAACCGCCAGCCGGTCCGCCGGCAGCCCTTCACCGAGAATTTCCGGCCACTCGACCAGCACAACGCCCTCATGCAGGGCGTCGTCAAAACCCAGTTCGAAAATCTCGTCCCGCGCAGCCAGCCGGTAAAGGTCAAAATGCGCGAGCGCCAGACGCTCGGTCTCATAATGCTGGACCAGCGTAAAGGTCGGGCTGGGGACAGGACCGGCATGACCCAGCCCCCGCAGCACGCCCCGCGACAATGTGGTTTTTCCCGCGCCGAGATCACCCGACAAGGTCAGGAGATCCCCCCGCCGCAATAGACCGGCGATTGCGGCGCCAAGCGCCAGCGTGGCCGCTTCATCGGGAAGCGGGAGGTCTCGCAAGACAGGTTGAACCTCTGACATCATCGGGTGCTCATCGGCCGTCATGCCGACACATCGGCGTCTGTATCGGTCCCGGGGTCGCTGCTGGATTTCGGGGCGGCGGGCAGCCGGCAAATGATCGCCGTGCCTTCGTTCAGGGATGACGTCAGTGCGACGTCGCCGCCATGCAGTTCCACGAAGCTTTTCACCAGGCTGAGCCCCAGACCTGCACCGACCCCGGACTGACGCCCGCGGGGACGATTGCCGCGCTCGAATTTTTCGAGGACCCGCTCATGCTGATCTTCATGGATGCCAATTCCGGTATCGACCACACTGAACACGACATCACCTTCATCCCGCGCGGCAGCCAGCCGGATGACACCCTGTTCGGGTGTGAATTTGATCGCGTTGCTGGTCAGGTTGAACAGGACCTGCTTGAGACGCCGCTCATCGGCAATCATCATGCCGATATCGGGGGCGCAATCGAGGACCAGCCGCTGCTCCTTCACCCGCGCGCGCTCACGGTTGAGGCCGAACACGCCAGCCATCATGGTGTGCACATCGAACTGCACCCGGTCGAGCGTCATGTAGCCCGCCTCGATGGTCGCAAGATCGAGTATATCATTGATCAGCTCCAGCAAGGCCTCACTGGCCTCCAGGATACCACCAATATACTCGCTTTGACGTTCGTTGAGGGTCCCGAACATGTCTCCATGCAGAACTTCGGCAAAGCCGATAATGGTGTTGAGCGGGGTCCGCAACTCATAGGACACATTCGCCACAAACTCGGATTTGAGTCGGTCGGCCTCCTCCAGCGCCTCGTTGCGCTCACGCAGGGCACGCTCCACCCGGTCCGAATCCGAAACATCGAAATAGGTCATCAGCATCATGCCGTCGGGCAACGGAACCCCGGCATATTGCAGGACGGTTCCGTCGGTCCGTTCGAGGTTTCCCGATACCGGCTCGCGCGACATCAGACGCCCGCGAATCTCCTTGCGCAGGGTGCCCCATTCCTCATCGCTATCGACAGCATAGAAATGCTGCGCTTTTTCGATCAGATCGTTGATCTGCGGCTCGCCCGCCAGATCCGCCTCGCTCAACTGCCACAACCGTCCAAAGGCCGAGTTGCACAGCTTGAGGCGACCATCCGGCCCGACCAGCGCAACACCCTTATAGAGATTGTCGAGCGTGCGGCGCTGGACCTCGATCAGCGTGTTGTACTGTGCCTCCATGGTCAGCCGATCGGTGACATCCTCATAGGTGAACATCAGACCACCCAGGGGGTGTGGTGAAACCCGCTTGAACAGCGTCTTCCCGTCGGGCAGATGGACAAGCGTCTCGGTCGGGGCGATCAGCGAGGTAAAGAGCGAAATCTGTTCGTGCTTGTGGGCCCGAAAATCCACTTCCTCGGTCACCAGACGCCGCTCGCGCAGCTTCTCGAGTTCGTCTCCCAGGGTTGGTTCGGTATCGAGCCACTTACTGTCGGCGTCCCAGAGCCGGGCATAGGCGCTGTTGTAGAATTTCAGACGGGTGTCCGATCCGTAAATCGCAACCGCAACCGCCAGATTCTCGAGAACATCGCTTTGCGCCGCGATATGGCTGGACAGTTCCTGCTGGACATCTTCGAGCTGGGTGAAGTCCATCGCATAGCCGACGACACCCATATCGCCTGTCGGGACTTCGTTGAATTCGAGCAGACGCCGCTCCCCGCCAATCACAATATGGCGGCTTTCCGACTGGGTCAGGCCGCTCGAACGGGCCCGCGCCGCGATCTGGGTTTCGGCAACCGCCTCGACATCATCCAGTTCGGACGCGCGGGGCGCTTCATCGTCTTCACCGGGATGAATGGCGTCCACATAAGCCTTGTTCACCTGTGCCAGGGTCAGGTCCCGGCCGCGTCGCCAAACCATGAACGGCAGGGCATCGAGCATGGCGCGATACCCGTCACGTTCGACCTGGGCTGCCGTCAGCTGGATCGCCGTGTCAGACTGGATCGCGGTTTCGTTCGTGACATCGGCGACCCAAAGTACATCCAGTACGGCGCTTCGTGCGCGACGACCGTCAATCCGCAAGGCCTGGCCCGCATCGATGGTCAGCAAGGTGAGCGAGAATTCTTCGCCCCGCATGCGCAAGCCTTCGATCAGACGCCCGAGATACTGGGTGTCGGAGTCCCCGAACTTCTGAAAGAAATCATCCAGACCTTCCGCGCCCTCGGGAAGCATGGCGCACAGGCCATCGGAGAGAACGGATTCACCATCCCCATCCCATGTCAGAAAGCCCCCGGGTACAGTCGCCAGGATCGATTCGAGCCGGGCCTGACCTTCGCGTGACCGGGCAAGCTTGCGGGCCTCGCCGGCACGGCAGAGCGCAAAGCCGAAGATCGCGGATGCGCCCGCAACCGCTGCAATAACAAGGATCAGTGTTTCCGTTGACACCAGCTGCCGTTTCGCAGGTTTGACCAAGAGTTCGGGCCGTACCGGAACCAAAACGGCCCCGGCACGATATTATCCGGACAACTCTAGTGCTTTGCCTGCGTCGGTTGAACCGCGCAGTTGACCGCTATCGTCAGCTTTCGAAACTCTAGTAGCGATACGCGTCGTTCTTAAACGGACCCGCAGCGGGAATTCCGAGATAATTCGACTGTTTTTCGGTGAGCTTGGTCAGTGCGGCGCCGACCTTGGCGAGATGCAGCATTGCAACCTTCTCATCAAGATGCTTGGGCAGGACGTAAACATCGAGCCCGTAATTGCCGGTGTTGTTCCAAAGCTCGATCTGCGCCAGAACCTGATTTGCAAAGGACATGCTCATCACGAAGCTGGGATGTCCGGTGGCGTTTCCGAGATTCACCAGGCGTCCTTCCGACAGCAGGATCATGCGCTTGCCGTCGGGAAACTCGATCTCATCGACCTGCGGCTTGATGTTCTGCCACTTGAAGTTCTTCAGCGCGCCGACCTGAATTTCGGAATCGAAATGTCCGATATTGCAGACAATCGCGCGGTCCTTCATGGCGCGCATATGTTCAACGGTGATGACATCGACATTGCCCGTCGCCGTGACGAAGATATCGCCGCGCGGCGCAGCCGCTTCCATGGTGACGACTTCATAGCCTTCCATGGCCGCCTGCAATGCACAGATCGGGTCGACCTCCGTCACCAGAACGCGACAACCCGCATTCTGCAGGGACTCGGCCGAGCCCTTGCCGACTTCGCCATAGCCCGCGACAACCGCGATCTTGCCCGACATCATGACATCGGTGCCGCGGCGAATGCCGTCCACAAGGCTCTCCCGGCAACCATAAAGATTGTCGAACTTCGACTTGGTCACGGAATCGTTCACGTTGATGGCGGGAAAGAGCAGCGTGCCCTTCTGCGCCATTTCATACAGCCGATGCACACCGGTCGTGGTTTCTTCGGTCACGCCCTTGAGGCTTGCGGCCACTTTCGAATACCAGCCCGGCTGTTCGGCCAGACGCTTGCGGATCGAGGCGTAGGCGGCTTCTTCTTCCTCGTTTTCGGGATTGTCGAGAACGGACGGATCGGTTTCCGCCTGCTTGCCAAGATGAACAAGCATCGTGGCATCGCCACCATCGTCGAGGATCATGTTTGGCACGCCACCATCCGACCAATCGAAGATGCGGTGGGCATAATCCCAGTATTCCTCGAGGGTTTCACCTTTGACCGCGAAGACCGGTGTGCCCTTGGCCGCGATCGCGGCTGCAGCATGATCCTGGGTTGAATAGATGTTGCAGGAAGCCCAGCGCACATCTGCGCCCAGAGCCTCAAGGGTCTCGATCAGGACGGCGGTTTGGATCGTCATGTGCAGCGAACCGGCAATGCGCGCGCCCTTGAGCGGCTGATCCTTGCCGTACTCCTCACGGATGGCCATCAGGCCCGGCATTTCGACTTCTGCAAGATTGAGTTCCTTGCGGCCCCAATCGGCCAGTGAAATATCGGCGACTATATAATCGCCGTCAGCGGCGTTCGTATCGGCTGCAGATGACATCGACATTCTCCAAATGAATTCTCTTTGCGAGCGCGGCGTATAGCAGACGCATTCTGGTGCGACAACCGAACGTGATGACGCAACGGGAAAGAGCGGTTTTCGAAACTGTTGCCAAACAGCAACACAGCGCATGAATATGTCGGTTTGTGTTAGATTGACCAAGCCCTGAAACCGCCATGTCATATTCACCTTCTAAACAGTGCCGGAGTTCAATGAGCGGGCTTTCAATTCTGCAGGCCCCAAATAAGAGCACTGCTCTGGAGGTATTAGGTATGTTCAAACAGATTCTTCTCGGGGGCACCGCCCTCATGGGTGTGGCGGCGATGACGTTGCCGGTACAGGCCGGTTCGGTCGGCTCAAAGGATGCCATGAGCGTCACACTGGGCGGCGAACTGCGCTTCAATGTGGGATTTGCCGATCAGGACGTCTCCGCCGGTCGTGGGCGTGGCTACGCCCTGAATGTGGACGAGTCCGAGGTCAAGATCGGCGCCAAGAACACCGCCGATAACGGTCTGACCTATGGCATCAGCATTGAGCTGAATGCCGGCGCTGCGGACAATTCGGCGGCCGATGAAGCCTTTGCCTTCATCGACAGCGACTGGGGCCGTGTCGAAATGGGCGACCAGGACGATGCCTCGGACCGCATGGCCGTCCACGCCTTTAATGTGCTGGTCGGCCGCGCCGGTGCGGATGGCGATCCGGCCGACTACATCAACTTCGGCAACCGCGGGATTTCCGCTCAGGGTTTCGACTCCACCAGTGACGACACCAAGCTGACCTATTTCTCGCCACGCCTCGGCGGCTTTCAGGTTGGCATCTCCCTCACCCCCGACTCGGGCGTGAACTCTGGCACGGCGGGCCTTCTCGACACCGACAATGACGGAGACTTTGAAAACGTCTTTGGCCTGGGTGCCAACTGGAAAGGCACGTTCGAAGACGTCAGCATTCTTCTTGGTGTTGTCGGTGAATTCGGTGACAGCGAAACCGCGACCGGTGCGGACACGGAAGGCGAGATCGAATCTCTCGGCATCGGTGCCAATGTGACCTTTGCCGGTTTCGGGTTCGGTGCCTTCTACGCGGATCTGGCTGAAAAGGGCCTGTCACAGGCACAGCGCACGGCCGGGCGTGATGCCGGGTCGTATTATGACCTTGGCGTCTCCTACAAGACCGGCCCCTGGGGCGTAAGCCTGGGCTACTTCTCCAGCACCGTGAGCAACGGTGCGGGTATTGCCGACAGCGATGTCGAAATCATCTCGCTGGATGCCGCCTATGACGTCGCGCCCGGCTGGGAGCTGACCGGCGCATTGCATGTCGGCGAAGCCGAGAACATGAACGGCACGGCAGTACCGGTGAAGAATGACGGGACGGCCCTGATCTTCACCAATATCTTCAAGTTCTAAGACAGCACCGTACGATTCAATTCAGAGTTCGGCGCGGCGCCCTTCGGGGCGCCGCGTGTGTTTCACAGTTGTTGCACGAAATTTAATCGGTATGCACACATAACAGGCAACCCATTCATATTATTGCGATATTTCTGCAACATCCCTGAAAAATAAAGTTCCCGGTTCCCATATCGCAATTGCGCACGACGCGCCGAAGGCTAGGATGCACCTCGTTCCTCTTACCAATAAATCATAAGCAAACACTCAACATAGTGGAGGACGCAAACGCCTGATTTCGCTGCCCGGCAACGGGGGCAAGTCGAAACATGTGTCTAGGTATTTTCCACGCGATCCGCGTGATCCCACTTGTTGGAGGTTTATCCAAATGAACATGAAAAGTTTTCTGCTGAGCACGAGTGCGCTCGCGACAGCAGTTGTGATCGGCACGGCTGCGCAGGCCGGTTCGGTCGGTTCCAAGGACGCCATGAGCGTCTCACTCGGCGGCGAGCTCCGTTTCTATGCCGGTGTGGCAGATCAGGACGTATCCGCCGGCCGTGGCCGCGGTTACAGCTTGAACGTGGACGAAGCCGAAGTCTTCGTCGAGGCCTCGAACACGGCTGATAACGGCATCCTCTATGGCGTATCCTTCGAACTCAACGCCGGTGCTGCAGACAATACGGCTGCCGATGAAGCCTATGCTTTCATCGACAGTGAAGTCTGGGGCCGCCTCGAACTTGGCGACAACGACGACGCCACGGACCGGATGTATGTCGAGAGCGATGACGCGCTGGTCGGCCGTCTGGGCCCTGACGGCGATGCTGCCGACTACTTCAACTTCGGCGGTGCCATCGGCGCCACCGGCAACTCGGTGACCGGCGACGCAACCAAGGCGATTTACTTCACCCCGCGCTTCGGCGGCTTCCAGGCCGGCGCATCGCTGACCCCGGACACCGGTATCGCGTCGGGCACCGGCGGACTTCTCGACACCGACAACGATGGTGACTTCGAGAACGTTGTTGGCCTTGGTGCCAACTGGGCAGGCAAGTATGACGAGGTCGGTATCGTCCTCAGCCTGACGGGTGAGTTCGGTGACAGCGAAACCGCCACGGGTGCGGAAGACGGTGATGTCGAAACCATTTCCGTCGGCGGCAAGATCGACTTCGCAGGCTTCGCTCTCGGTGCCGGTTATGTGGACTTTGCCGAGCAGGGTCTGACCGCGGCGCAGACGAACGCGGGTGCGGATGCCGGCGCCTACTGGACCGTTGGTGGCTCCTACACGACCGGCCCCTGGGGTGTCAGTGTTGCCTGGTTCGACAGCTCCCGCAGCAATGCCGGTGCGATCTCCGACACCGAGGTCAACATGCTGTCCTTCGATGCCGCCTATGACGTGGCACCGGGCTGGCAGCTCGCCGCAGCGCTTCACCTGATCGAAGCCGACAACATCAACGCCACCGCTGTTCCCGTGAACAACGAAGGCACCGTCTTCCTGATCAGCAACCAGTTCAACTTCTGATCTCGCAAGACAAGACCTGATTGAATGCGGCGTCCGCTCATCCGAGCGGGCGCCGTTTTCGTTCAGTCTTCCCCGAACCCGTCCTCCACCAGTTCGCAAAGCGCAGCCATCGCCGCCGCAGCCGCGACGCCGCTGGCCCGGATTTCGATCGTTGAACCCGGACCCGCCGCGAGCATCATCAAACCCATGATGGATGTTCCCGGCACCGCCGCGCCGTCCTTGTGAACCTCGATCTCGGCATCAAAACTTTCAGCCAGCCTGACGAAGCGCGCCGAGGCACGGGCGTGCAGCCCGCGCTTGTTCGTGATGGTCACAACCCGTGACGGAACGGCTGTTTCACCCAAAGCTCTTATTCGCCCTGATTTTCGAGAAGCGCAGAGGCAACGTTGATGTATTTGCGGCCTGCGTCCTGTGCGTCCAGAACGAGTTCGGCCAAGGGCATGTTTCCACGCGCGCGCGCCAGCCGGATCAGCATGGGAAGGTTCACTCCGGCGATCACCTCGACAGGGCTTCCCCCACCCGATCCTCCCATAATCGAAATCGCCAGGTTTGATGGCGTTCCCCCGAACATATCGGTCAGCACCACGACCCCCTCCGGGGATCCCACACGCGCAACGGCTTCGACGATATCATTGCGTCGGACCTCCATATCGTCATCCGCGCCAATGGATATGGCTTCGGCGTTTTCCTGCGGGCCCACCACATGCTCAAGCGCCGCCAGAAATTCATTGGCCAGGCGGCCATGGGTTACAAGGACGAGACCGATCATGGGGTGTCTCCTGCTCTCTCGGTATCAAATGACAATTCGCGATGCCGTACATCAACCTTGGTGGCGCGCGCCGCAATCCAGTCGCGAAGTTTTTCGACAACATAGACAGAGCGATGCTGTCCACCGGTACAGCCAATGGCAATCGTGAGGTAGCTTTTGCCTTCCTCGTTGAAGCGGGGCAGCAGCAGCGCCAGCAGGTCGGTCAGACGTTCGAAGAAGGCCTCGAAATCCGGATCCGCGGCGATATAGGCACCGACATCGGCATCGCGACCTGTGCCCGATCGCAGCGCCGGATCGTAGTGCGGATTGCGCAGGAATCGAACATCGATCACCAGATCCGCATCGCGCGGCACACCGTTGCGATAGGAAAACGAGGTCACAAGGACATTGGCTTCACCCACCGGCACGCCAACCAGCCGATCACGCAGGAGGCGGCCGAATTCATGGATATTGGTGTGGCTTGTGTCGATCACGATATCCGCACCATCACGCAACGGTGACAGCAAACGTCGCTCGGCCGCAATCCCATCCGCCAGCGGCCGGTCGCTGGCCATGGGGTGCACGCGCCGGGTTTCGGTATAGCGTCGTGCGATCACGTCATTGGCACAATCGAGAAAAACCAGCTCAATCGGCGTCGATACACTGGCCCGCAAGGCTTCGATTTCCTGCGCGAAAGCTTCGGCGGCAAAGTCACGTGTCCGCACATCAACCCCGATGGCAAGCCCACGCCCGGCGGCGGGACCCTGCTGAATCAGGGTCGGCATCAGGCGGATCGGCAGGTTGTCGACGGCCTCACAGTTCATGTCCTCGAGCGCCTTGAGCGCCGTCGAGCGCCCGGCACCCGAAAGTCCGGTCACGACCAGAACCCGCCCGGCCAGCGACGATTTGGCTGCTGCACCGGTTGTGCCGGGTTTCATCTGCTCAGACATCATCAAACACCAGGTTGAAATTTCATCCAACTATACCGCGTCGCATGGCCTCGACGCCAAGACGAACCTTGATGGGCGCTGAAGATTCGAAGGGCGCAACCCGAAGCAGGGGCAGATCGTGTCCGGCCAGGACGACCGTCTCCGAAGACGGCATCCGGGGAACCTGCTCGGGCGAACACAGATCACACACCAGAACCAGGGGCGTGCGGTCCAGGTAAGGTCGCTCGATGATCCCGATGCCGCGCACCTCGATACGGCCTGCGAGCGTGGCGGGCGCGGACGCCAGAAGCAGACCGTCACAGGCATGCAGCTCGGTCTGGTCATCGGCAACCAGCCGCGCGCCAGACTCCATGAGACGCAACGCCAGATCGGATTTTCCCGCACCTGACGGTCCGCGCAGCAGGACGGCACACCAGCTCTCGGCATCTAGAAACGCGACCGTCGTTCCATGTACATGAATCATTCTTGCTCCTGACAGGCGCGCCTCGTCCCGGCCTGATTTTGACGGACTCCGGACCTCATGACCACGGCCTCGCGTACCCCCTCTTGCGCGCGGCTGTTTTGACGCATCGGAACAGGGACGCCAAGCGATGTCATGGTATACCTGCTCCCAATCGCGACACCCGACCGGGTCGGGAATAACGCGAACCAGGAACAGGCCTCAGGGAGCGAACGGACCATGACTGAAAACAGAAAAACCCTCGGACTTGCGGTGATCGGCTGCGGCACAATTGGACGTATCCGGGCAGAGTTTGCACGGGACTATCCCGGTATCGGCTGGATCGGCCTGTGCGACGTGAAGGAAGACCTGCTGGACCGTCTGGCAGACGATGTCGATGCGGATTTCAAAACCGCTGATTTCGAGGAACTGATCGCGCGCCCCGAAGTGGATGCCGTCATCATCGCCACTGATGAAAACCATCATGGCGCGCCCACCATCGCGGCGGCCAATGCCGGACACGCGCTGTTCATCGAAAAACCGCTGGCGACCGACGCCCGGGAGTCACGTCAGGTGCTCGATGCCATCGAGGCCAACAAGGTGGACGCCGTGGTCGGCTATACCCAGCGCTTTCGCCGCCGGTTTCTGACGGTAAAGGAACGCCTTCAGACGGGCCAAATCGGTGAGGTCACAGGCGTCGTCACCCGCGCGCTGATGAACCGGATGGTGCCCATCGCGACCGTCCAGCGCACCAACCAGCGCCAGAACCTGACCCCCATGGTGGTCTCGGGCACCCATGCGCTCGACATGTGCATGTGGCTGATGGAAGGCAAGACGCCGGTCTCGGTCTATGCCCAGTCCAACGACAAGGCGCTCTCCCAGTACGGGACCAAGGATTCGACCTTCGGCATCTTCACCATGGATGACGGCACGATGTTCTCCATGAACATTTCTTGGGCCGCGCCCGTGGTCTGGCCGGGCGCTGTCTACGGGCTGGAAATCGGCATCATCGGCGACAAGGGTGTCATCGACATCGAGGACACCCATCGCGATCTGGTGATCGCCAGTGAAATCCCCCAGGGGGCAGGCTATGCGCCGGACGGTTTCACGCCGGAGTTCCAGCGCCATGTCGACTTCATGACCAGCTACCCGCCCGGCGACGTATACAATGGTCAGCTCTGGGGGCCGATGCGCGAAGAGACCGTGTCCTGGTACCAGCGCCTGTATACGGGCATGGACACCCCCCACGCCACGGCCCATGACGGCCATCGCAACCTGATCATGACCATGGCGATGGACCTGTCGGCCCGACGCAACGAACGCCTGGACATGCCCCTCAATCTCGACGCCTTCTACGAATAGCGCTGACCGCAAACAGGAGAAGCCGACATGTCAGACACCTATCCCTGGGAACACATGCTTGAGCGGGCCCGCACCAACGGCCTGCTCGGCAAGCAATTGTTTGTCGTCGCGACCACCCCGGTCGCCGGCATGGAGCCCATTCAGGCCAATATCAAGGAGCATCTGGCCTATCAGCGCATGCTCGAGGATACCGGCGTGATGTTTGCCGCCGGTCCGGTCGCCGATGACGGCGGCGTCACGTGGTCGGGCGAAGGCATGGTGGTGGTGCGGGCGGATTCGCTCGAACAGGCCGAAGCCATCGCGGCAGCCGACCCGATGCACGCGGCAGGAGCCCGCAGCTATCGGGTGCGCCCCTGGATCGTGAATGAAGGCACCCTGACGGTAAAGGTCGGCTTTGCATCGGGATCCCGGGAGGTTATCTGACCCCTGCTCATTGACGCCTTTGCGCCTGAGAACGTATTAAATCTGCCTTCCAGCGTGCCTTCGGATACGCGGCCAACCGGAGAGGCGAAACGGTTCATGGCGCAAAAAGCCAAAACCGGTAAGGCAAAAGCCAAGAAAGCGACCAAACCGCCACGCCTCATACGCGTGCCGGGAAAACCGCTTTATGCGCAGGTCGAAGAGGTCATCCGCCACCGCCTGATCGAGAATTACTGGAAGCCGGGCGAGGCCCTGCCAAGCGAATTTGAACTGGCCGCCGAACTTTCGGTCAGCCAGGGCACCGTGCGCAAGGCGCTGAACGACATGGTCGCGGAAAACCTGCTCGAGCGCCGTCAGGGACGCGGCACCTTCGTGTCGGAATACACCGAACGCCGCGCCCTGTTCCTGTACTTCAACCTCAAGAGTCGCGATGGCGACCAGAGCATGCCCAACAGCCATGTTCTGGCCTGTGAACAACGCCGCGCCACCGAGACCGAGCGCCACCGGCTGCAAATCGGCAAGGGCGATCATGTTTTTGCATTGCACCGTGTGCGCGAGCTGCGCGACCGTCCGGTAATCGTCGAACGATTGACCGTCCCCCGGGACTTGTTCCCGGGTCTGGGCGACGATCTGAAACTGCCGGAGAACCTCTATCGCTTCTACCAGGGTGAATACGGCATCACCGTCGCAAAAGCCTCGGAATCCGTCTCCGCCGTCGCAGCAGATGCGCTGGAAGCACAATTGCTCGGCATCATGCCCGACGCCCCCCTGCTGGAAATCGACCGGGTTGCCGTGACCATTGACGGCCGGCCCGTGGAGTGGCGTGTGAGCCGCTGCAACACCTCCGACCACACATACGTCGCCGAGCGCGGATAACCCCGCCGGCCTTGAAGGAGAAACATCATGACGAAACCCGCAATCGGGGTCATCGGTCTCGGCAATATGGGCCGGGGCATCGCAACCAATTTCGCCAAGGCCGGCCATGCCACGGCCATATGGGACATCAGCGAAGATGCCCGAAACAATCTTGCCACGCTCGACAATATCGAAGTCGCATCTCCCGGGGAGATGGCCGCCGCCGGTGCCATGATGGTGTACGTGGTTCCCGCCACGCCGGAGATCGAAGCCTCGTTTGAAGGACCAGACGGGGTACTGGCCCAGGCCGCACCGGGCACTGTGGTCTATGACCTGACCACCTCTTTCCCCGATGACACCAAGCGCCTTGCAGCACGCGCCACCAAAGCGGGCATCCAGTATCTCGACGCGGCCATGAGCGGCGGGGCCACCGGCGCGGATGCCGGAACCCTGACCCTGATGATCGGCGGCGACGAGGCCACCTTCGAGGCCTGCCGGTCAAAGCTCGAAGCGATCGCGGACAACATGTACTTTCTCGGTGCCGTGGGGGCCGGGCACGCCATGAAGCTGATCCATAACATGGTCACCCATTCGATTTTCCTGACCACCTGCGAGGCGGGCCGGATGGCCGAGCGCGCCGGACTGAAGCTTTCGGACATGATCGATGTCTTCAACACATCCAACGCACGATCCTATTCCAGCGAAGCGCGCTTCCCCCGGCATATCCTGTCGGAAACCTGGGATGCCCGCTCCCGGGTCTACAACCTCAACAAGGATCTGGGGATGGTCGTACGCATGGCCGAAGGCCTGGGCATGGATGCGCGCTACGCCAAGGAAACCAGCAATTTCCTGAACAAGGCCATCGAACGCGGCATGGCCGAAGACGACTACTCGCTGCTCTACAAGGTCTTCGACGACATCCGCGACGACGGGTAGCCGCACCACCTCCGAAACCCCAGAAATCGTTCGGAAAGCCGGGTGAGCGTTCGACCCGGAATGGTCGCAACATTGCGACTTGTCTTGCGCACAGCTTGTCCGTGCAGAGAACGCCCGAGACGTTCATAGTGCTGAAAGTCGATGGAACCATCGGACAAGCGTTGAATATTCGTGGTTTCGGTCATGGCCTGCTTCCTCTTTGAGTGACAGGTTCAGACTAGGTCAGGCAAATGGGGGCTGCTTGAAGGTTTCCTTGATTTAGTCTTGAGATTTTCTGGTTTTTCCGGGTGGAGCATTAGACCGATGACACACAAATTCGGGGCCTACACACTTGATCCTGATCGTTTCGAACTCACCCGCAATGGTGATGTTGTTCCAACGGAACCGCAGGTATTCGCGCTGCTGGAATTTCTGATCGAAAATCGTGATCGTGTGGTTTCGAAAGATGACGTGATCGAAGCTATATGGGACGGTCGAATCGTCTCCGATGCGACTCTCAGTAGCCGCATCAGCGCCGCACGCCACGCTGTTGGTGACTCTGGTTCCAAACAAGGCGTAATCCGAACTGTGTCGCGACGCGGGTTCCAGTTTATCGCACGGATCGATGACACCGTCGCGCCCTCGACGGATGTTCCCAAACCAGACATCCCATCACCCCAAGTACGATATTGCACGACACCAGACGGTATTGACCTGCCGTTCTCCACCTCTGGTCAGGGCCCCACACTTATCAAGGTCGCCAACTGGCTGAACCACCTCGAACATGACTGGACCAGCCCTGTCTGGAGGCCCCTGTTTCAAGCACTCTCGGTAAAACACAGCCTTTTGCGATACGATTCACGTGGAGTTGGACTTGCGAACTGGGATGTCGGTGACATCAATTTCAAGGACTTCGTAACGGATCTGGAAACCGTCATCGAAGCAAGCAATCAGGAATCCTTTGCATTGCTCGGCATCTCTCAGGGTGCCGCCATCGCGATCGACTATACGGTCCGCAATCCCGATCGCGTCACCCACCTGATACTTTGGGGCGGGTTTGCACGCGGGCGGCGCATGCGCGGGAACGATGAAAACCGCGCCGAAAGTGAAGCGTTCTTAACCTTGATGCGTCAGGGCTGGGGCAAGGAGAATTCGCCGTTCCGCGACATGTTTGCCTCAATGTACCTGCCGGAGGCCACGGACGAACAGATCAGTTGGTGGACCGATATCCAGCGAACGGGCACATCACCGGATAATGCTGTACGCCTACGCGAAACGATCGATGGGATTGACGTCTCACATCACCTCAAGCACGTACAGGTGCCAACACTGATCATTCACTCTGAACATGATATGGTGGCGCCTGTCAGCGAAGCTAGGTTCATGGCTGCCCGCGTCCCAAATTCCCACTTCGTTTCACTCGATAGCACCAATCACCTGGTCATGAATCAGGAAGACGCTTGGCAGCGAGCCATTCAGGAGATGCAGGCTTTCCTGCAGCACTAGTTGCAGAAAATCGCAACGAAGCGCATCGTTGGGTCAGTCCAGAAGCCTAAGAAACCGGTCGGGTCAACCCTCGAATGCCGAGCGCGTACAGGGCACGAAGGGCTGTCGTTCGACACGGTTCTTTGCACCCTGAACCGTGTCCGCCTTGCGCACCACGCCCGCCTCGCGCAGCAAGGCCACGATCTCAAGATACTCGTTGGCAAGCGCGTAAGTGAGCGCGGTGTTGCCGAAATCATCTTCGGCCGAGACATCTGCGCCGCGTTCAATCAGAAGTGCGACAGCGGCCTGCTGACCGTTCCACGAGGCACGAATGACCGGGGTCAGGCGCCCCAGATCCCGATGGTTGATATCCGCGCCGCGATCAAGCAACAGGTTGATCATGGAAATCTGGCCGTTTCGCGCCGCCCAGGTCAGCGAGGTGCAGCCGTTGCGGCCATCTTCATCGACCCGTGCGCCCGCATCGAGCAGCAAAACCGCCGTGCGCAGATTTCCGCGCAGCGCGGCGTTAATAAGGGGGGTGACGCCAAAAGCATCCTCGAAGTTCGGATCGGCACCTTTCTGCAGAAGCTCCCCCACCCGCTCGGGCACACGATGCATCGAGGCCTCAAACAGCGCGCGGTCCAGTTGCGGATCGGCAGCCTGTGCCAGCGGCGCAGCAAACAACAGGGAAGCCAGGAACACCGGGCTCAGCCAGAGCGATATCTTTTTCTTCATCGGTTTTCTCTCAACATCCATGGCAGGCACCGCAATCGGTCAGCCGCACCATTGCACATGGTGCGCCCGGAGCCCCGCAACAAGATGGCAGCTATCTGCGGGGCAGGTACTCGAACAATTCGTCACGGAACTGCCCCATGGTCTTTTCCACCACCGGCTGGACCGCCGCCACGAAGGCGGCTCGTTCGTCCGCGCTCAGCTCGATCAACTCGTTCCGGGACGGGTCCATGCGGGCCCTGATCTCGTCATCTTCTGCTGCGGCAAAACCACGCTGTGCCGGGGTGGCCACCGCGAGGGAGTCTTTGACCGCCGCTCGCACCTCCGCGGGCCATGAATCCCAGGTTTTCTTGTGGGCCAGCACAACGCATGGCCCGAAGAAATGAGCGCTCATGGTGATCCAGCGGTGGTGTTCGTTGATCCCGAAATTGAAGGTGTTGGTCAGCGGGTTTTCCTGGGCATCGACCGTGCCGTCCGCACAGGCGCCGGGAAGTTCAGCCACATCGAGGGGCACCGGCACAAACCCCATCGCCGCAAAGCTTTCCTGCTGGAGCGCACTGAACAGGGTCCGGATCTTCAGCCCTTCGCAATCCGCCGGCGTGCGAATCGGGCGCACCCCGTTGGAGAAGTGCCGGAAGCCATTGTCCCACCAGGCCACGATACGGAAATCGGCGGCTTCGGCCATCTTGTCGACAACCAGCTTGCCCAGCGGCCCGTCGAGCATGGCATAGGCCTGCGCCCGGTCGCGGATCAGAAAGGGCAGGTCAAACAAGGCGATCTCGGGCACCTTGTCCGCCAGATAACTCGACGAGAAATAGCACAAAGTCGTTTCGCCCGATGCGACCATGGTCAGCAGATCGGCCGCCTTGTGTCCTTGTTCGGTCACGTTAAGCACGTGTTCGAAGCCGACACGATCACCCAGTTTATCGGCAAGGGAATCCCCAAAGACCTGCACGGCCCGGTTGTGGATCGAACGCGGGCCCTGATAGCCGCTGAACTTGATATCGAATTCTGCCATTGGTCTGACGTCCTGTTCTCTACTCAGCGGCCTTGGCCTGATATTCATCCAACGCGTCCTCGGCATTCCACCAGCACGAACGCATGTAAGCGACATAATCCGCGGGATCGAGGACCTTCGACTTCTTGAACCGGTTCATATTGTCGGCATCCTCAATATCGAGTTCCATTGCGTCGTTGAAGCGGTTCCAGAAGCTGAAGAAGCCCGAGACCATGGTGATCTCAAGCACCTGGATATCATTGAAATGGGTCTTCAGTTCGGCCATCGCTGTCTTGTCGCGATGGTAGTTCCGTTCGGTCAGGCATTCGGCCCAGGCAATCGCGGCCTTGTCAGCGTCGGTGAACAGATCGGAATTGCGATAGTCACCTTCGAGCGCAAGGGTCTGCTCGTCGGTCAGGCCGAGGGCGCGTCCGAGCGTGGTGTTGTGACCAATGCAGTATGCGCATCCGTTGAGCATCGAGGTCTTCACGATGACCAGCATCTTGGTCCAGACATCCAGCTCGCCGGTGATTTCCTGCCGCAGGGCGGCAATGAAGAACCCCATCAGGGGCTGCATCAGTTTCGGTGATGCTGCAGCCAGACGTGTTGAATTGGACACCCGGCCCAGCAGGGCGCGCGACCCGTCAAAAATCGCCTTCTGTTCCGGCGTGGCCTCTTCGTCACTGATCAAAGGTAGATTTGCCATGATGATTTCCCTTCCTGTTTCTATAGGACCGGCGGCCAGATACGCTCGCCCACCGTGGGTGAACCCGGTGTGTGCTGCGTGTAGCGGATAACGCGTCCGGTCCATTCCTCTTCATCCAGCGCAAGTGCCTCATGGGGCAGTTCGAAACTGTCCATCCGGGCTTGTAGAGAGGTGAACTCATACAGAACCGAATACTTGGCCCAGCCGGCCACGGACACCATCACGCGCGCCGCGATACAGCCCTTCATCTGCGCCATATGCGGCAGACGATACTGGGCATACCAGGCACCGACGTCGAATTCGTTCTTCAGGTCGCCAATCCGGAAGCTGCCCATCTGGATCGCCGGTCCCGGGGTGGTACCCGCCGGACGCATCCCCATATCCGGTCCGTCGACCCGCGCAAAGGTCGTGAAGATGCACGGGCGCACACCTTCACGAAGATCGAGCATCTTGCGTGCTTGCCCCGTCAGCGCAGCCTGTTCATCCATCACACTGGGCGAGAGCAGCGTCCACGGTTCGGGCGCGCCGACGAGCATCAGGAACTGGGTCCCGGTGCCAAGGTCCTTGGTGTTCTGGGTTTCGGGAAAGATGTCGCGCACTTTCTGCATATCCGGTCCGCCGCCATCGCTCCGGTAATGCGCCGCCCAGGCAATCCCCGCCCTGGCCTGAAGGGTCGGCAGATACTCACTATGGAGCCAGTCGAGATACTCGTCCCGCCCGTCTTCAGGCAGATCGTACCAGGTGGCCCAGATTCCGTTGTCCATTGTTCCCTCCCCTCGAATTCAAGCGATAGTCTAGCAAAAAACAGGCGGCGACCCGGATTGGATCACCGCCTGCTTTTGATTTGCAACTTTGACGGACCGGGTTTTGGGCCTGGAACCGAATAGAGACCCGATGCCACCACTCCATGTCAAACAGCGTAGGGCGAGCCCTATTCGGCAGCCATCGAACCCGAGATGTCGTTACGTGGCAGCAGGACCGGCTCACCGCGTTCGGCCGAAAGATCAGCTGCCGTGTACACATCCATGACCAGACGCGCTTCGGCAGGCTGCACCATGACCGGGCGATCAAGTGCGATCGCCTCGATGAAGTGATCGGTCTCGGCCTTCATCGGTCCGGCAAAGACATGGTCGACCGGTTCGCCCGGCATCGTCGACATCGGATACTGGATGCTGTCCTTGACCGTGTTGATCTGCACGTCCTTGTGGGTATCATCGATGGTCAGCGCACCATCGGTGCCAATCACCTCAATCCAGCACTGGGAATAGTTCTTGTAGCCCAGCGGCAGGATCCAGCCGGCGCCGACGGTGATCGTCGTACCGTCATCCATCGTCACCATGATCCACTGATGATCGGGCGTATCGCTGTTCCGGGCGTAGAGTTTGCCAGATTGCTGCGAGTAGACCCGGACCGGCTTGCGCGGCTTGAGGCACCAGAGCAGGAAATCGAGATCGTGGGTGGCCTCCATCGCCGCGGGAGACATCTTCGTGCGTCCGGTGATCTTGTCACCAAGTTCACGCGTCACGTTCCGGCTGACCAGGCAGGTCACCGGCTCACCGATGGTGCCGTCCTTGATGGCCTTGTGCACGAAGGCGAATTTCGGCTTGAAGCGCTGGGAATAGCCGACCGTGAATTTCAGGTTCTTCTTTTCGGCCAGTGAGATGACCTCGTCGGCCTCTTCCATGGTCGAAGCGATCGGCTTTTCCACAAAGACATGCTTGCCTGCGGTCAGGCAGTCCCGGATCATCGGATAGTGGGTCGATTCCGGGGTCGCGGAAATGAACATGGCGTCCACATCCGGGTTGCGCAGAATTTCGTGATAGTCATCGGTCGTTGACGTGGGGTTCGTTTCCCCCTTCACGACAGCCAGCCGCTCGGGATTAATCTCGGCAAGGTGCAGTTCATTCACCAGCGGGTGAATGGCGCATGCATTTGCACGAATTCCGCCGCACCAGCCCGGTCCGATAATACCAACATTGATCTGCTTCATTTCAGTTCCCCACTGTTCTCAGGTTCACCACGGCGCACGCCGCGTTTGTTTATCCAAATCCGCGCAAACCAGTCTTATATAAGATGAAAGCAGCCTATCCACGCAATCGCAGATGCGCAACTCGTTTGATGGATTGCACGTTGTCGCGATCATAACCCGCCACTGGCATGGCTGTCCTGCACGATGATGATCGCGACAGCTCAAAGAGTGCATGCTAAGTCGGACATGATTGCCACCGCCCCGCCCGCCAATTTTCGTCAAACGAACCCGATCCGTGTTCTCCGAATTCGCCGCCATTCTCATTCCGATCTTCGTGACCGTGGCCATCGGCTATGGCTGGGAACGCAGCGGTGTGGACTTCCCGACGGAGTTCGTCACCCGATCCACGGTGTATGTGCTCACACCTTGTCTGGTGTTTGCGACCATGACCGGCCTGGATATCTCGCTCGCCGCCTATGGACAGGTGGCCATTGCCACCATCCTTGTGATGGTCAGCGTGGGAGGATTGGGGGCGCTCGCCCTGAAACTCAAGGGCTTGCCGCTCCGGGCGTTTCTACCCCCGATCCTGGTCCCGAACTCCGGAAATCTCGGGCTGCCGCTTGGCCTGTTTGCCTTCGGGGAAGCCGGACTGGCACTCGCCATCGCCAGCTACACGATCTACGCGCTGGTCCAGTACACGGTCTGCCAACTCATCGCGGCAGGAAAACTTTCCTACAAGATCGTTATCCGCCAGCCGCTGATCTACTCTGCCCTTCTGTCCCTGGTGTTTCTGCTCACGGCCACGACACCGCCGGCTTGGGCGCTGAATACCACCAAGCTGATCGGCGGCGCGGCGATCCCCCTGAACCTTCTTGCGCTCGGCGTCGCGCTGGCCCGGCTGAACATACTCAGCCTGCAGAACAGCATCTATGTCTCCGTCCTGCGGATCGGCCTCGGCCTGCTGGCCGCGCTCGTGATCACCGATTTTCTCGACCTGGACCCCGTCACCCGCGGCGTCGTGATCCTGCAATCCGCAGGGCCCGCCGCGCTGTTTTCCTATCTCTGGGCACAGCTTTACGACAACAGCGCCGAACAGGTGGCGGGCGTGATCATGGTTTCCACCCTGATCTCGCTGGCCACGCTGCCACTGCTGCTGCTGATCGTTCTCTAGACCGCAGGTTTGAAAAGCTAGGCTGCAGGGAATCGGACGACAAACCGCGCGCCCTCAATGCGGTTGTCCACACCGCGCCGGTTCTCCGCCCACAATTCACCCGCAGCGGCCTCGACAATCTGTCGCGAAATGGACAGCCCGAGACCCGAATGGGTCCCCAGCCGTTCGGATTTTCCGTCCGGGCCCATCGTGGGCCGGTCGGAGTAGAACCGCCGAAAGATCGATTCCAGATTGGCTTCGGGGATGCCCGGCCCCTCATCATCGACGGTCACCGTAATGATATCGCCCTCCCGGCGATTGGTCCGTGACGCCGAGATCAGGATACGGCCATCGGGCGGACTGAAGGACTGGGCATTGGTGATGATGTTACGAAACACCTGACCAAGCCGATCCTCGAATGCGCAAACCGTCAGGTCACTGCCCGGCTCCATATCAAGCACGATCCGCGTCTCGGAAGTTGCGGCAAGGATTTCGATCAGCGCGCCGAGAACGTCCCGCAAATCCACATTCGAGGGCGGGTCGCGGCTCAGTTCGGCATCCAGGCGCGAGGCGTCAGAGATATCGCTGATCAGCCGGTCCAGCCGCCCCACGTCGTCGAGAATGATCGACATGAGCTTCTTCTGCTGGGCCGGGTCCTCGACCCGTGCCACCGTCTCCACCGCGCTGCGCAAGGATGTGAGCGGATTCTTGAGTTCATGGGAGACGTCAGCGGCAAATCGCTCGATCGCGTCCATGCGTTGCCAAAGCGCCTCGGTCATGGCGCGCAGGTCCCGCCCCAGATCGCCGATCTCGTCACGCCGTCCGGCGAAGTCGGGAATGGCCGTGTGTCGGCCGGATCCGGCACGCACCCGTTCGGCTGCCGCGGCAAGCCGTTTGAGCGGCCGCGCGATTGTGGCTGCCAGATACACCGACAGCAGAATGGTGACCGCCAGGGCCACGCCGAAGACCTGCAGGATATCGACGCGGATCGCGCGCATGGCACGTTCGATCTCCCCGCTGCCATGAGAAAGCATGAGCGCGCCGACAACCTGCTTGTAGCGTTTGACCGGGATCGAGACCGAAATCACCATGCTGCCGCCAGATGCATGACGGCGCACACTCGCACTGGGTTCATCCGCCAGGGCGGCAATCGTCTCGCGATAGTCGCTCGCCCGCTGGGGTGATCGCTCCTGATAGATCGGTATCTCTCCCTGACGGGGAGACCAGTCGAGAACAGCCAGAAACCGCTTCCGGGCCCAGGCCCAGGGCGCAAAATCATCGGTCGGGGGAAGCTCACGCACCCGCACCAATCCGCGCGGATCTATGAGTGCCTGGGTGTCGGCAATCAGGGCGCCATTTTCGGAAAACAACCGCGCCCGGGTCTGGGTCGGTGCCGTCAATCGGCGCAGCATCAGGCTGGCCCGGACCGGGTCAACCAACTGCCCGACACCGGGCGCGATCACCACCGCGCCCGCACCCAAAGCACCGGCAAAAACCTCGCCCTGGACTCGCAGCGCCTCGATCTCGGCGTCAATCAGGCTTTCCTGATACTGGTCGAGAAAAAAGAAACCACCAACCGGGACGGCCAGCACCAGAAGATTGATCGCCAGAATTCGCCGTGTCAGCGAGGACGAGGGACGCCGCCGCAGCAGCCAGGAAAAGACAGTACGAAGGGAAGCACGCCAGCGCGGCAGGGATTCCGTGTCGGACTCCGCACGCCGCCGACCATGGGACTCGCGATCCGCGCGGTCCATGCGGCCTGCATCGTCTGTGTGGCGGGCATCCATCGTCATCCCTTCCCCCGGTGACGGTTCACGTCGGCGACAAACCGGGCGCGGTACAGATCAACTGTCCTTGTAACGGTACCCGATTCCGTAAAGCGTCTCGATCTGGCTGAATCCGTCATCTGTGTCACGGAACTTCTTGCGCAGGCGCTTGATGTGACTGTCGATGGTGCGATCATCCACATAGATGTTTTCACCATAGGCAGCGTCCATCAGCTGGTCGCGGCTCTTCACATGGCCGGGCCGTTGCGCCAGGGCCTCGAGAATCAGGAACTCGGTCACGGTCAGGGTGACCTCCCTGTCGCGCCAGCTGCACATGTGCCGGATCGGATCGATGACCAGATCACCCCGGCGTACAATCGAGTCGCTTTCTCCATCCTGGGATGCCTGCTCGGCTTCCGCGCGGCGCAGGATGGCCCGGATTCGCTCGATCAGAAGGCGCTGGGAGAACGGCTTGGTGATGTAGTCATCTGCCCCCATCCGCAGGCCCAGCACTTCGTCGATCTCGTCATCCTTGGATGTCAGGAAAATAACCGGCATGCGCGAGGATTTGCGCAATTTTCCCAGCAGCTCCATCCCGTCCATCCGGGGCATCTTGATATCGAGAACCGCAAGGTCGACCGGGGTCTGGGTCAAACCGGTCAAGGCCTCATCACCATCAGCATAGGTACTGACATGATAACCCTCGGCTTCCAGAGCCATGGTGATGGACGTGAGGATATTGCGGTCGTCATCGACCAACGCGATTGTCTGGGCCATTGTATCGGGGTCCCCTTATTGTGATCGTACGGAGGTTCTGACGTCGAATGCCGCCTTAAATCACTCTCGCGCGCCATTATGGCGCATTTACGGTAGAATTTGTCGTTCAATCGGCCTGTAAATCAAAGGCTTTCGCCACAGGGGTCATTTTGTCGCCACAAACCGAAACATCAAAGATGTGCGACGGCGAGACGCATTGCGCAAACAGGCAGACAGGCCCTAAACCTGCATAATGAACCGCAAACTGCATATCACCATTGTCGCACTTGTTGTCGCTGTCTTCGCCGTGGGTGCCTGGCTCAATCTCAGCCATGACGACCCACCCGAGAATGCGCCCGTCGGCGGCATGGTCGTGAACGTGGATATTGGCGGGCCCTTTTCCCTGACCGACCACACCGGCGCTCAATTCACCGACGCGGAACTGGCGGGTGACTATGCGCTTGTCTATTTCGGATACACGTTCTGCCCCGATATTTGTCCGACCGAACTGGGTCAGATCGCGGAAGCCATTGATCTGATGGGCCCCGATGGCGCACGCGTCCGACCGGTGATGATCACCATTGATCCGCTACGCGACACGCCCGAAGTACTCTCGGAATACGTCCCGCTGTTTCATGAACGCCTTGTCGGCCTGACCGGGACCGAGGAAGAAGTGCGCGAGGTGGCCACCAACTACCGCGTGTTCTTCAAGCGCTTCGATGATCCGAACTACACCTATTATCTCATGGACCACACGTCCTTCGTCTACCTGCTGGCCCCGACCGGCGAGATCGCCTCGATGTTCCGCTACGGAACACCACCCGAAGACATTGCCGCGACCATTCGCCAGCACATGAACAGCCCGGCACAGGGCTGAACCCGCCCGACACACAGGACAGAGACCGATGATCAAGACCTTCCTTGCCGCCGTCATCCTGCTGACCGCAACCCTGCCCGCCACAGCCCATGTGGAAGAATCCGAACATCTGACGATTTCACACCCGTGGTCGCGCGCCACGGCACCCAACCAGAAGGTGGGCGCTGTGTTCATGGAAATCAGCACCAAGGACGGCAAAGCCGACCGGCTGATCGGCGGGTCCACACCGGATGCCGAGAAGGTGGAGATCCACAACCACATCATGGATGGTGACGTAATGCGGATGCGCCGGGTCGATGGCGTGGAGATTCCCGCCGGTGGCTCGGTGAAACTGGCGCCCGGCGGATATCATGTCATGCTGATCGGCCTGAAGGCGCCGTTGTTCGAGGAAACCGTCATACCCCTGACCCTGATCTTCGAGAATGCCGGCACGGTCGAGATCGAGGCGGTGGTCGAGGCCGCCGGCGCCCGCGCTGCATCTGGCGGACCGATGCCGAAGATGGACATGAAGCACGAGAGCATGAAAAACGACGGCATGAAGCAGGGTGGCGGACACGGGATGTCCAAATAACCAATGAAACCCTTGCAGGGCGCGCCGGGTTCGCTAATCTCCGCGCCGCTATGACCATTGATGATCGTGAAAAGCCGAGCAGCCTTCTGGCGCGTCGGCTCATTCGTAAAAACCGCACCGCCACCCTTGCCACCCTGGACCACGAAACCGGCGGCGCGCCTTATGGCAGCCTCGTCCTGACCGCCTGTACGCTGGACGCAACGCCGCTCGTGCTGCTCTCGGACCTCGCCCGGCACACCCGGAACTTCAAGGCCGATTCGCGCGTCTCCATGCTGTTCGCCAGTCCTGGTGTGGAGGCGATCAACATGTCCCGCGCAACCATCATCGGGACCATGGAGCCTTGCGACGATTCGCGATTGCGCGAGCGGTTCCTGCGACGTCACCACGGTGCACGCAATCACATGGCCTTTTCCGACTTCCATCTGTATCGGCTCCGGCCGGAAAGCGTTCACTTCATCGGTGGCTTTGGACGGATCGAAACCCTGACGGCCGCAGATGTCATGTTTGACCCGGCGCGCTTTGAAGCCCTGACAGATGCAGAATCCGACATCGTGGAACACATGAACGCCGATCACCGGGCCGCAATTCGCGCCTATGCCCATAGCCACGCCGATCGGCCGGGTCTCGACTGGCGCATGACCGGGATTGATCCGGAAGGCTGCGATCTGGCCCGCAACGACGCCGAGGCCCGGGTGGATTTCGACACCATCGTGGATGATGCTGAATCCGCACGTGCAGAACTCGTGCGGCTGGCAAAAGTCGCACGCCACGAAATCTAGAATTACCTGCGGCGTAGGTCAGGCGTCGACGATCAACTCGACAGTTACGGCGAGCGGTCCCTTTTCGCCCGAGCGCGTGGTCACCCGCACACGGACATCGGCATCCAGCATCCGAAGACCGGACTGGGCCACGACGCGGCCCGACACGAAAATATCCTGACCTTCGCCGTCCGGCATGATGAAACCATAGCCTTTGTTGGGATCGAAGAACTTGACGACACCTTCGACAGCCGGGGCATCGGGATCGCTGGCAACGGCCACCTCGGGCGTACCGCCACTGATGCTGTGAATGACCGACACCATGGGCCCGCGTGGTCCCTGCTCGATCTCGCAATCCAGCTCGGCCCCGTCCGGCAGGTCCTTCTGTCCGGCAGCTTCCAGCACGGACACATGAATGAATGCATCGCCCACACCATTCGATGGCTGGACAAAGCCATAACCCTTGATGGGGTTAAACCATTTGACGGTGGCCGAGATCCGTTCTCCCCCGCCGCCGCCAGACGCCTCTATGTCACTCATCCTGGTAAATCCTGACGCACTGGGCGCCGCGGTACCAATGGAGGGTTCTGCTCTCTACGAGCGTGGCCCCGTCCCCGCGGTGCACGCTAACGGCAAAACCTTAGCACAGGAATCTGGACGGAAAGCGAGTCAGAAATCCGCGGTGGTGCTGCGTTGCAGCATTTTACGGCGCTTCCGGATCGGCGGCGTCGTCACGGATCATCGCCATCGATGCGCCTGTCAAATCAGCACCATCAAGCCGTGCGCCTGACAGATCAGCCCTGTCGAGCACAGCCTGCGCGAGGTTTGCCCCCCGCAGATCGGCGCGCTGAAGATTGGCTTCCACCAGCTGGGTGGGCAGTCGCCGCATCTCGTCAATGACCAAAGGTCCCATATTGCAGTCGCGAAGAATCGCGCCGGAAAAGTTCGCGCCACTGAGATTCGCACCACGAAGATCAGCGCTTTCCAGATTGGATGTCCGAAAATCGGCGCCCTCCAGTTGCGCGCCCTGCAACTTCACACCACACATATCGAGGCCATAAAAGGTTGTCTTGCGGGCCCGCAGCGCAGCGAGATTGAGATGGGCCATGCGCTCGAGCGGACGCATGTCCACCCCCGACAGATCCGCTGGCGCACCAGCAGCCCCATCGGTTTCGATAAACCGGACATGCTGCTCCAGCTGTTCAAGCGCCGGGGGATCGAGATCGCTCATCGGAATCCCGACCGGATTGTCGGTCATGACGTTGTTCATGATCGTCTGGTGGAGCGTGGCCGTGGTCATATCGACCCCCGCCAGAACCGCGTTGCTCAGATCTGTCGCGGTCATGTCCGCCCCCGACAGGTCCGAGCCTTCAAGATTCGCGCCGGTAAAATTGGCCTGTTTGAGATTGGCGCGCACCAGCTTGCAATTCTTCATCAGCGCACCGGAAAAATCTGTCCGGATGGCGAGCATACCGGACAGGTTTGCCCGTTCCAGATTTGCATTCGCAAAACTCGCTTCACCCGCATCAGAACTGTCCTGGCTCGATCCGTGCCTGCGAAACGACAGATTTCCATCGGCATCCCGCTCCGCGATGGTCCCCTCGCGCAGGTCCGCCTCGAAAAGGTCTGCCCCGGTCAGAATTGCGCTGCGCAAGCTGGCTCCGCGCAGGTCGCTGCGCCGCAAATTGGCCTTCTGCAGATCTGCACCGCGTATGTCACAGCAAAAGAACACAGCATTTTCGGCCCGCAGGCCCTGAAGGTTCGTCCGTGCCAGACACGCGCCAGAGAAATTGGCATCGCACAGATCGGCGCCCGCCAGAGAAAGACCGGTCAAATCGCAGAAACCGAAATCGGCCCGCTTGCCACCGGGCAACCCGGCATAGAAGCGCGTGTGAAGCTGGGTCATGGTATCCAGATCAGCCTGGCTCAACCGACGCAGGCTCTTCACGCCCGATTCTTGAGGCTTTTCGGCAGCTTTGGCCTGCACGGCCGATCCCACATATTCCACTGACACTCTCCATTGCGGCCACAACTGATAGTGGCGGGGCGATAATGGGCAAGAGGACTTAACGTCAGTTTAAAATGCAGACCTGCATACAATACGATGTTTATTAAAGTTGACGTATCAACAAACAGGCAAAAGCCTTTGTAATAAAACAAAAATGCTTTACGGAGGCAGTAACAGTTTATAAAGTTTTCGACGTCATTCTGATTAACGCGCGTTAAGGACGTTTGCGGATCTTTCGGGGGAGGGACAAGAATCGTGACTGAGGTTATACGCCACAAGTCAGCCGGCGAAAAAGGCAGGCTGTATTCCCGACGCGCCCGTCACGGCGCGCGCGCGGATGGGCCTGTCACATCCGAGCATCACGAAAGCTCCGATCCGAAACCCGAGGTCACCAAGACTCCCTCCAATCCCGCCCCACACCCGGGATTGCTCGAACATCTGGGGCCAGCTTATCTGGCAAGCCCGGACGGAAAAATCCTCTGGCACAACGACACCTTTGTCTATTTTGCACGCGCCGTCTGGGATGTGTCGCCGAACACCCACAGATTGCAGATGGTACCTCCGGCCCTGCAGCAGGTCATCGACACGTTGGTGGCGACCGGGCATTTCGAACCCGGTCGAATCCAGACCGAGGCCGGTGGTATCGAACGCGTCTTTCGCGGGCGGCATTTCCTCAGCCAGCAAAATGGCGCTCCGGTCGTATACGGCTATTTCGAGGACATCACCCAGCGAATCTCGGCCGAACGGCGGCTCACCGCACTGGATGACAAGCTGACGGACGTGATCCGCTCGACATCCGACTGGGTCTGGGAGACCGGCACCGATTTGCGCCTGAGTGAAGTCTCGGCCCGAATTGCAGCGATCACCGGCGCGCCACCCGAAGCACATCTGGGCAAGGCCATGCTGTCGCTGGGTACCCTGCCCGATCCGATGCCCGGCGTCCCGGACCTGCACCGCCTGATGGCGGACCGTCGTCCGTTCCGCAACCGGTTGTTCCTGATGCGTGATGAGACCGGGCAGACCCGGCGCATCCATCTCAGCGCCACGCCATTCTTTGATTCCGACACCGGTCGTTTTCTGGGCTATCGCGGCACCGGCACCGATGTCACCCGCGCGCTGGAGGCCGAACGCGATGCGGTCGTGGCCCGTGAAAAGCTCGAAGAGGCCATGGACGCGCTTGAGGTCAGCAACGCCCATTTGCGCGAAGCCCTCGACAAGGCCCAGTCCGCCTCGGAAGCCAAGAGCGACTTTCTGGCTTTGACCAGCCACGAGTTGCGCACGCCCTTGAACGCAATCATCGGGTTTGCCGAACTCAGCCGGCGTCAGCTGGATGACACGGTGCTCGAGCGCCTGCCCTCCTATCTCGACAATATTCTCTCGGCCTCGGGCCATCTGGTTCAGATCATCGACAATCTTCTCGATACGGTCCGTATCGAGAATGAAACCGTCGATATGGACCTCAGCGAGACCAGCGTCGCCGATCTGATCCGCGACACCATCTCCATGGTCGAAGTTCGCGCCGAGATGGGAGATATCGTTCTGTCCATCCCGCGCGTTTCAGAAGACCTGATGGTCCTCGCGGACCGAACCTCGGCCCGCCAGATTCTGATCAACCTGCTGACCAACGCCATCAAGTTCACCAGCGATGGTGGCAGCGTCGGGGTAGAGATTCTCCGCGGCAAGGAAGACCTGCTCTACATCACGGTCTGGGATACCGGCATGGGCATTCCGGTCGATCAGCAGCAGGCCGTGTTTGACCGCTTCCACCGGGTTCGCTCCGATGCCTTCACGACCAACACCGAAGGCGTTGGCATTGGCCTGCACGTGGCGCGCAACCTGGCGCAATTGATGGGGGGCGATATCACGCTGGAGAGCGAGATCGGGCGCGGCTCGCGGTTCACGCTGGCGCTGCGCCTGTGGGAGAATGTCGCGCTCGAGCCGATCGACGAATTGTCGCGCTAGTTTCCGGTATCTCAGAGAAATCAGGAAAATCACGGAAACGGGTATGCCGGATTCCGGTGTGTACCCAGTCTGCGGAATAGAGGGTCAGCCTAAGCCTCAGCCAACGTCGTGATCCGACATCTTGCGCACGAGGCCGACCTGATCAGCCCCGCTCGGCGTGATCAACCCGTCCCGCACCCAGCCCCGGTCTTCCATTTCCTGCCATTCATGAGACGGCACGGACACAAAGCCGCGCACATGACGCGGGCTGACAACAACAGGATCATCCAGCGGTACAGAGGCTTCAGCTTCGGCACCTTGCGCCAGCCAGGTCAGCGCCAGGGCCTGCACCCGGCTGATCCCGTTCGATCCATTGGCGCCCCCGGGGGCGGTTTCAATCAACGGCACCGCCGCAACCCAGAACTCGTCATCCGATACGCTGGCCGCCAGCTCCAGATCTGCGCGGGCACGGGCCTCGTCATCGAAGGCACGAACGGTTTCCACGTCACCACTGGTGCGCTTGCGACAGAGCACCCAGACACCCGGCACCGCCGCCTCGACCGCGGCGCTCATATCGGACTCATCAGATGCGTACACAGGTCTTGAAGCCAGCTCGGGCGGGGTTTCAGACACCGGTCCGGCAGCCCGCACCACGTTTGTCGGTGCGGCACTGTCGCCTCTGGCCAACCCGGGTCCCCGAAAGTCAGCAATATCGTCACTCGACGTAATAGCCATGCGTCCAGTATGCCGTCTGGTTGATGTTCAAATCGTGCACAGAAAAAGATGATTTCCGGGCATGGAAAACAGGTCACCCGAAAATGCTAGATGATTGCCCCCCGACATTCAAAATCGTAACGCAGGCTGCCACGAATGTCAGCAACCTCTAATGGAGGACGGATCGCCAATTGTGGATGATCCTGTTGATAAATCCGGGATAAACACAGGTCATTGCCACACGCGATATGGTTTCGTTAAGCGGCGGCGGCATCCTCGGCCTGCTTGTTCATGGTTTCGAACTCGTTCGGCCAGTGATCGGCCAGCCAGCGCAGATAATCACCCATCTTTGCCGGGTCCATATGCAGCGAGCCCTGAATCTTGTCGATCTCGGGCTGCCCCTCGATCGCGACGTCGAGAGAATCATTGATCCGGTTGATCATGTTGAACATGCCGCAAAGCATGGTGATCTCGACGATCTCACCTTCACTGAAGTTCGCGCGCAGGCGGGTATAGGCCTCTTCGTTTTTCTGTGCGGTGTTGCGGGTCACGTTTTCGGCCCACAGGATCGCGGCCTTCTCGCGCTCGGTGAACGCGTCCGAGGACAGATAATCGTCGGATGACATCTCGATGATCTGGTCGTGGGTAATGCCTGCCGCCTGCCCCAGCGAGGTGTTGTGCGCGTAGCAGTATTCGCACTCATTCACATGGCTGGTCTTGATGACCACCATTTCCTTGATCTTGCCGCTGATCCGGGTACCCGGCCAGTCGCGCTGGGCGCTCGCATTGATCGGCAGGAACAGCATCGCCAGAAACGGCGCGTTGGAGATCGTCCGGTAGAAATGCGGCACCCGCCCCAGCAGCCGGGTGACGGCCCCGTAGAAATCCTCGAAATCGCCGTCGATTGCTTCCGGCTCGATGGTCTGAACTCGTTTCTGCGCGCGCGCCATCTCACGTTCTCCCCATGAATGTTTGGACGAATTTTGTTGGGAAACATCCTAGCGCGTAAATCCGGCCACGTGCCAACGCGAACGGCATCGCGGCCTCACCCGCCGGAACGGTCCGCGAGCCGGGCATCGGCGGCAAACCCGGCGACCGTGAACTCATGCCGCTGACGTGGCGCCTCGCAGGTGACCTGCACCCGGTCGGCCCGGACAAAGACGTGCCAGGTCTGCAGCTCATAAGGCGCGGCGTCACGGAACACCGTCGGCGAGAGCAGCGTCAGGTTGTGGCCGGCCTCCAGATCTCGCACAGAACTGGAGCGCAGGGCTTCGACACCCGCCGCCCGCGCAGAATCGGCAAGCGCCTGACATCCGGAGTAATCATTGCGTGCGGTCCAGATGCCCGCATCACGGTCCAGCGGCGTAATTGTGAGATCGATCAACCGGTCTGTTGCACAACGGACAGCAAACCCGGTGTGTTCGACCGGCGTACGCGGCAGCGCCGCATCGGGGCTTTCGCGATAAAACAACAGTCGGTGAAAGGCCAGTTCGGCAAGCGCGGTGCGAACATCAGCACTGGCGTAAAAGGCCCCCTCAGGCTGCCCTGCGCGACGGAAGCGTGAGCCTTCCGGATAGGGGGCGTAGCGGAAGGGTGTGGCGAGCAGGTAGTGCAACTCTTTGCAGGCATCAGGCAAAGGCGGCTTGTTGTCTTCCAGCAGGCCTTCGAGAATTTCCTGATCTTCGAGCGTATCAACCAGACGCATGGTCGAGGCGCGGGACTGGCTCTCCACCGCACGCCAGACAAGGCCCGACCACGGCCGCGCCTCAGACGACAGCGCGTCGGGCGTCCACATAGGTAACCGTGCGGGTCAGGCCCTCGATGGTCTCGATCAGATCGACCGGACGGCCCTGCAACACGTCATTGCGCGCGGTCATCCAGGAGCGTGAGGCGGCATCATCGCCGCCGGAAATCGCGTCGATTGAACGGAACAGGCGGACGAAATACTGCGCCAGCTCGAAGGCCTTGCTGTCCGGCCCCAGCATGAAATCCCCCCGCGACATCCGCGTGACACTGGCCGGCGACAGACCGAGCACCCGCGCCAGCGTGGCATTGGTCAGCCCGAGCAGGTCTGCGGCACGCACCGTCGCTGTCGTCAGAACAGCGGCACGTCGGTCATCCCCGGCAGCGCGATAGGTTAAAGAGGCTTCCTGAAGGGACATGATATGCTCCTGTAGAAATTATATATAATATATATTTCTACAGAAACGTTTGTCAAGCCAGTGGTCCTAATGCGCCTCGTTCCAGGTGTCGCCGACCCCCGCATCCGCAACGAGGGGAACCGACATGTTCACCGCCGGGGCGGCGGCGTTTTCCATGACGTCGCGCATCGCTTCGATCAGGTCTTCGACCTCGCCTTCGGGCGCTTCGAACAGCAGTTCATCATGCACCTGCAGCAGCATCTTTGACCTGAAGCCATGTTTGGCCAGTGCAGCGGGCACCCGGATCATGGCGCGCTTGATGATGTCGGCGGCCGCGCCCTGGATCGGCGCGTTGATCGCCTGACGTTCGGCAAAGCCGCGCACGGCCTGATTCTTGTCCTTGATGCCGGTCAGGTGAATGCGTCGCCCGAAGATCGTATCCACATAGCCCGCCTCTTTGGCTTCCTCGCGGGTGTCGTCCATGTAGCGCTTGATCGCCGGGTAGCGTTCAAAATAGGCGGCGATGTAGTCGCGTGCTTCCTCGCGACCGATGCCCAGATTGTTGGCCAGCCCAAAGGCCGAGATGCCGTAGATGATCCCGAAATTGATGGCTTTCGCGTTGCGCCGCATCATCGGGTCCATCCCCTCGATCGGGACGTTGAAGACCTGGCTGGCGGTCATTGCGTGAATGTCCTGCCCGTCGCGGAACGCCTCGATCAAAGGCTCCTCCCCGGCCACATGGGCCACCACCCGCAATTCGATCTGCGAATAGTCGAGGCTGACCAGCTTGTGGCCGGCATCCGCCATGAAGGCCGCGCGGATCTTGCGCCCCTCTTCGGTGCGGACGGGAATATTCTGCAGGTTGGGATCGTTCGAGGACAGCCGCCCGGTCTGGGCAATCGCCATGCCATAGGAGGTGTGGACCCGCCCGGTATCCGGGTTGATCTGTTCGACCAGCGCGTCGGCATAGGTCGATTTGAGCTTCTGGACCTGCCGCCAGTCGAGAACCGTCTGCGGCAGTTCATGCCCCGCCGCAGCCAGCCCCTTGAGCACATCGGCCGAGGTGGTATAGGCCCCGGTCTTTCCCTTCTTGCCACCCTCAAGGCTCATCTTGTCGAAGAGGATTTCGCCAAGCTGCTTGGGCGAACCGACATTGAATTCCTCACCGGCCAGCTCGTGTGCCTTGATCTCAAGCTCGGCCATCCGTTTGGCAAAATCCTTCGACAGGTCTTTCAGCGTCTCCGCGTCCGCGCGAATCCCCGCGCGTTCCATTTCCACGATCACCGGCACCAGCGGGCGCTCGATGGTTTCATAGACGGTTGCCATCCGCTCGCCGACAAGGCGGCGTTTGAAACTGGCATGGAGCCGCCCGGTCATGTCCGCATCTTCGGCTGCATAATCCAGCGCAGCATCGAGAGCGACCTCGGCAAAGGAAATCTGTTTCTTGCCCTTCCCGGCCACGGCTTCGTACTTGATGTTCTCGTGGTCGAGATGGCGGAAGGACAGGTCATCAAGCCCGTGCTTGTTGCGCCCGGCATCGAGCACATAGGACATCAGCATCGAATCATCGAGCGCGGCAGGAGCAAGCGGTGCCTCGTCGGGCAGGTATTTTTCCATCGCCCGGCGCAGGACCAGAAGATCGTATTTGGCATTGTGGGCGACCTTCAGAATCGAGGGGTCCTCAATCAGGTCTTTCAGCACGCGCAACCCGGCCACCATGTCGATCTGCTTCAGGGCCCCACTGGTCTCGCCCTGATCGCCGCCAAGATCGAGCTGGTCAGAAACCGGCTCCACATGACCGACCGGCACGTAACACGCCTGCCCCGGAACCGTTGAAAGCGAGAACCCGACAATCTGTGCCCGCATGGCGTTGAGAGATGTGGTTTCGGTATCGAAGGCGACAAACCCCGCGTTCCGGGCCGTCTCGACCCAGGCCTGCAGCGCGTCTTCGTCCTGCACCAACTCATAGGTGGTATCAGCAGGCGCCTCGACAGGGGCCGCAGCCGCTCTGGCGCTCTCTTCCATAAGTCCTTCGGCAACGAAGCGGCTTTCGACCCGCTGGGTGAGGCTGCGGAACTCCATCGCCTTGAGAAACGCCACGACCGTCGCGGGATCGGGATCCTTCAGCGCAAAGTCTTCAATCTTGTGGTCGGTTTTCACATCATCCTTCAGGCGCACCAGCTCACGGCTGATCCGGGCCAGATCGGCAAACTCGATCAGGTTTTCACGACGCTTGTTCTGCTTGATTTCACCGGCGCGTTCGAGAAGCGTGTCGAGATCGCCATATTCATCGAGCAGCAAGGCCGCCGTCTTCACACCAATTCCCGGGACACCGGGCACGTTGTCGGTGGAATCCCCGGCCAGCGACTGCACATCGACAACCTTGTCCGGGGTCACGCCGAACTTGTTCATCACCTCGTCGGGACCGATCACCTGATCCTTCATCGGGTCGAACATCATCACCCGCTCGCGCACCAGCTGCATCAGGTCCTTGTCCGAGGAGACAACGATGGTTTCGATGCCCTTTGCCTCGGCTTCCCGTGCATAGGTCGCGATCAGATCGTCGGCCTCATAGCCTTCCAGCTCGATCGAGGGCAGACCAAAAGCCACCGTCGCCTCGCGGATCAGCGCGAATTGCGGACGCAGTTCCTCGGGCGGCTCATCGCGGTTGGCCTTGTATTCGGGATAGATGTCGTTGCGGTAATTCTTCCGCGAGGCATCGAAGATCACCGCCATGTAGTCATAGGCACCATCGTCTCGCGCCCGGTCGATCATCTTCATCAGCATCGAACAATAGCCGTTGACGGCATTGGTATAGACACCGTCCGAGCGGCGAAACGCATCCAGCGGGCTGGAGTGGAAGGCCCGGAAAATGAAACCCGAGCCGTCGATCAGATAAAGGCGCGCCGGGACATCATCGCCGGTTTCACCAGGGGCTTTTTTCATAGCTGTCATATGGTAGGTTTAGCGCAAATCCCGCGCCCCAAACAGCCGCCCCTGTGTACAGGTTTGGAAGAACCTAGTTGCCCTTGAGAACGATCACCAGGTTCTGGCGCAGTTCCTCGACAACCGCATGGGCGCCGCCAGCTTCCATGATGTTGATCCCCATGAAGGACTTGATGCCGTAGCCCGCCACGAAGATCGGCACGGCGACAACGATCAGCATCGCAGACATCGCAATCGCATTGCTGAGTGTCGCGACAGGATGGAATCTCCGGTCGCTTCGGCGGCGCTTGGCCGTCCGGCGTTCGCGCCCCATCAGCAGCACCACGTATCGGCGCAACAAAGGTATCGAGAAGCGAAGATCGACCGTATGGGCACCGCGTTCGCGGGCCCCGAAACTCATCTTGATCGCGCGCAGCTGTTCATCGGTGAAACTGCGAGCCAGTGCAGGGGACAGGTCCCGGAAGAAATCCTCCAGGAACGGGTCACCGCCGGCGGGATCGCCTCTGAATTTGGGGTTCGCGCTCATCGCACGGAAGATGCCATCGGAGCCTTAATGAAAGGTCTACAATGCCTTCAATACGCGCAGATCAGGCCTGCGCACCCATCATTTCCAGCAGCATCGCTTCGGGTTCGCGCCAGCCGGGCAAGGCCTGGAACCGGTCCAGCCACGAACCAATCGCCGGCCAGTCGGCGATCTCGACTTCCGCATCGGGCCACACGAAGACCATCGGATGCACCACGAATTCCGCGATGGTCGGGCGGCCACAGGCCAGCCATTCATGGTCGCGCAGATGCCGGTCGAGCAGGTCGAGGCCGCGCAGCATGTTGGGGCGATAGTGATCCTTGATCGCCACCGGCTCCCCGTTCAGGAAACGGTTGATGAAGCGCAGTCGCGCCAGCCCGGCTGACAGATAGTCAGTGGCAAAGCCGAACCAGTTCTCGATGTCGTAGCTCTCAAGGTCATCGGTCCACCCATATTGTCCGGTTTGCTGCGCCAGATGCCGCAGGATCGTTGTGGTCTGGCGCAGGATGAGGTCGCCCTGAATCAGGGTCGGCACCCGGCCGAACGGATTGAGAGCCTCATAGTCCGCGCTCTTGTGGGCACCGTTAAGCACGTCGATCGGCTCAAAGGTGAAATCCGAGCCGGTCATGACCAGCATCAGGGCCGCCTTGTGGGTGTTGAGGGACTGCTTCTGTCCGATCAGCCGGGGCGCAACCGCACTCATTTGGGCGGCCAGTTGTCATGGGGCATCAGGTCCAGCTGGAGCGCAAATCCCGGAAGCGCCCGGAACCGGTCCTGCCAGGCGGCGATGTTGGGGTATTTCGCCACGTCGTAACCCGCGTCAGGCAGGAAGGTGGAGACCGGAAAACAGGCGATATCGGCAATCGTCGGGCGCTCGCAGGCCAGCCAGACATGTTCGGCCAGATGGGCTTCCATCACCCCAAGGCCCCGGTCGCCGGTCTTCTTGAAGAAGTCATAGACCGGTCCCGGTCCGGCCCCGAACTTCATCTCGAATCGCATCCGCGCCACCCCATAGCCGAAGAAGTCGATGGCAAAGCCGATCCAGTCCCCGATCCGCGCTTCTTCATCCCAGCCCTCCGGCCCGAACTGGCCGCTCTGTTCGCTCAGGTAGCGCAGGCAATCATGGCTCTGGCGCAAAACCAGATCGCCGTGACGCAGCGCCGGGACCTTGCCGAGCGGATTGATCTTCAGGAACTCCGGCGCAAGGTTGCCGCCATCCATCAAGTCCACAAGCTCGAAATCGAATGGCGTGCCGGTCAGAGACAGCATCAATGCCACCCGGTAGGAATTTCCCGAGCGCGGATGTGCATAGAGTGTGTAGTCAGCCATTTGTCCCTCCGGCCTGTCAGGCGGTCACTATAGCCTAGAAGGCGCGGGCCCGGCGCCAGTAAAGACGCTCGCGGGTCGTGCGATCATGCACAAAGCCGAGCTTCTCCAGCGTCCGGATCGAAGCCGCATTCTCCGCCGCGCAATCGGCCACCACCGCGCTGGTCGCAGTATCCTGAAAGGCCCAGTCGATCAGCGCGCGGCAGCCTTCAACGGTCAGGCCGCGCCGGCGATGGGCGGGCACGATCTGGTAGCCGATCTCCACCTCGCCCGACGCATTGGGCGGGCCGGTGAAGGACGCTGCACCGACCACCATGCGCTCGACATTGTATCGAAACAGCCACAGGCCCCAGCCGGCAGGATCCCGGGGTGCTGTGCGCCCAAGCGCTGGATTGGCCGCATCATCAAGGCGCTGGGCAAAGGCGGGCAGTTTCGTGGCGAGATCGGAATCGGGGAAATCCCGATGGATCATGCCGCCGGCAAGCGTGACCGCACCCTTGCGATCCGTGAGCAATGCACGCGCAAGCTCACGACCGACGGGCACAAGCTGCATGCGCGAAGTCGTTATGGGTGCCGGAAGTGCGGTGGCCGGAGTCGTCAATGCCCGGCGGTGGCTGGCGCGTCAGCCGAAAGAACAAAATGCCGTCCGCAATAGGGACAGTCGATTGCCGACTTCTTGCCCATGTTCAGAAACACACGCGGATGTCCCAGTGCAGCGCTGCCGCCGTCACAGGCGAGTTCACGGCTGTTGACTTCAATTGTCTCGGGCGGTTGCATGGCGAGGGAGCTCCTGCGATCTGCTTACGGGCGCCAGGGGCGGTTGTGCCCTTGGCGTAGACGCCATACATAGGCGAAGCGCTTTCGTGCGACAATATCTTCCCGAACGCTTTCAGACCCCATCCGGCATCCCTCATGACCAACACAGCGACCCTCGCATCCCATGATTCCGCCGACCTGCCCGCGCAGGCCATCTCGGCACGCGGCCTGGACAAGGTCTATCGGTCCGACGGGGGCGGCGAAGTCCACGCCCTGCGCGGGGTCGATCTCGATATTCCGCGCGGCGGCATTTTCGGATTGCTGGGCCCCAACGGTGCGGGCAAATCAACCTTCATCAATATTCTGGCCGGCCTCGTCGTGAAATCATCGGGAACGGCTACGGTCTGGGGGCTGGATATTGACCGGGAATCGCGACATGCCCGCGCCGCCATCGGGGTCGTCCCGCAGGAATTGAACCTGGATGCATTCTTCACGCCCTATGAAATGCTGGAAGTCCAGGCCGGGTTTTATGGTGTCCCGCCATCCGAGCGCCGCACCATGGAAATTCTCGAACGGGTGGGACTGGCCGACAAGGCACGCGCCTATTCGCGGTCTCTTTCGGGCGGCATGCGGCGGCGGCTCCTCGTCGCCAAGGCGCTGGTGCACAACCCGCCGGTGCTCGTTCTGGATGAGCCCACGGCGGGCGTGGACATCGAATTGCGGCGCTCCCTGTGGGAGTTCGTGAAGGAACTCAACGCCAACGGCACCACGGTCGTGCTGACGACCCATTATCTGGAAGAAGCCGAAGAGCTGTGTGACCGGATCGCCATCATCAACAAGGGGCAGGTCATTGCCTGCGATGACACTCGCGCCCTGGTGGAACGACTCGACAACAAGGAATTGCGGATTACGGTTCGCGAACCGCTCAACACCCTGCCCGGTGCCCTGAGCCGGTTTACGGTCGACCTGCCCGACGATCACAATCTGAACTTCCGCTACCGGACCCGCGAAACCGAAGTGCGCGATATTCTTGCTGCGGTCGCAGAAGCGGGTTTGACCATCGCTGATATCTCCACCGAAGAACCCGACCTCGAAGACATCTTCCTGGAACTGACCCGCGACACCGCGGGGTTCGAGACGACGGACAAGGTGTAATGCGGCGGTTTTTCCTGCTGATTGCAACCCTTTCGGTTCTCTCTGCCTGCGCGCCCCGAATTCAGGACCCCGGCCCCAACGTGCAGAGCCCCATGCCAGCAAAACTGACCGAGACTCACTACGTCACGCGCGACGGGACCGAACTCCCGATACGCCGCTGGGCGCCGAAGACCACGCCGCGCGGCGTCCTGCTCGCGCTCCACGGGTTCAATGACTACAGCAATGCCTTCGCTGAATTCGGGGCCTGGATGGCCGGTCATGGCATGGCAACCATCGCCTATGATCAGCGCGGTTTCGGCACCAGCGACCAGATCGGCGTCTGGCCCGGGCGCGAGGTGCTCACCGATGATGCCGAAGGCGCTATCGCGGCGATTCAGGATGCCTATCCGGGCCTGCCGGTTTACGCGCTGGGCGAAAGCATGGGGGGCGCAGTGCTGCTGGCCGCCAATGATGCCAACCCGCTCAAGGTCGATGGGCTTGTCCTTGTGGCCCCTGCGGTCTGGGGTCGGGCCACGATCCCCGCCTACCAGACGGCAACCTTATGGGTCTTTGCCCACACCATGCCCTGGCTTTCCCTCTCCGGGCAGGGCATCAAGCGCAATCCCTCCGACAATATCGAGATGCTGCGCGCACTTGGCCGGGACCCGCTGGTGATCAAGAACGCGCGGATCGATGCCATGTGGGGAATCGTCAACCTGATGGACACAGCGCAGGCCGCCGCCGCGCGCCTTGAAGCGCCGGCTCTGCTCATGTTCGGCGCCAATGACGACATTGTTCCGCCCGAGGCCGCGCGGCGCATGCTCGACGCCCTTCCCGAAACACCCCGAAGCACCCGGCGCGTCGCCGTCTACGAGAACGGCTATCACATGCTGTTGCGGGACCTGCAGGGCGAAACCGTCTGGCACGATGTGCTGGCGTGGATACAGTCCCCGGAAAAGCCGCTGCCCTCAGGCGCGGATGTCGGCGACCCCAAGGGAAAACTGCCGGACCACTAAGTCCGGTTTTCATCCAGGCATATCCACAGGCTCGACGGTTCCGGCCATCCTCGGCTATATGAAGGAGCCTGATTTCACATCCGCACGGATATCGACACGCGAATCCGCGCGCACTTCACAACACTATCGGCCGCCCAGATCCGGGAAGGACCCTGCACTTTGGATGTCATCGTCAACATTCTGGCAGCCAACCTGCTGTCCCCGATTGTCCTGTTTTTCGTGCTGGGGCTTGCCGCGGCTCTGGCGCGGTCCGACCTCAACATTCCCGAACCTTTTGCCAAGGCGCTCTCGCTCTATCTGATGCTCGCCATCGGCTTCAAGGGCGGCGCCGAAGTCGCGCGGGCGGGGCTGGATTCAACCCTGCTGCTGCTGATCCTGGCGGGGATCGTGCTCAGCTTTGTCCTTCCGGCAATTGCCTTTGCGATCCTGCGCGTGGCCAGCCCGCTGCCCCGAATCGATGCAGCCGCCGTGGCCGCACATTATGGTTCGATCAGCATCGTGACCTTCATCGCGGCAAGCGAGTTCCTGCGCAGTCAGGCCATCGACTTTGACGGCTATCTGGTCGCGGTTGCCGCCGCCATGGAAGCCCCCGCGATCCTGACCGGCATCTGGCTCGCGCAGCGCAGCCGGAGAGGCGAGGCCAGAGACGACCACCGCGAACGTCGAATGCCCTCCATGCGGGAAATTCTATTGAACGGCTCGATTGTCCTGCTGGTGGGCGCTTTCCTGATCGGCTGGATCACCGGCGAAAAAGGCCTGGCGACCATGGCGCCCTTCGTCGTCGATCCCTTCAAGGGTGTGCTGGCGCTGTTCCTGCTCGATATGGGACTGATTGCCGGTCGCGGCTTGCGTTCAAGCCTTCGCCTGATGGGCCTGCGCACCATCCTGTTCGGCATCTACATGCCGCTGATCTCTGCCGTCATCGCGCTGGGTGTCGTGGTGCTGCTCGACCTGTCGACGGGAAGCGGTGCCCTGCTGATCACCCTGGCGGCCAGCGCCTCCTACATTGCCGTACCCGCCGCGATGCGTATCGCTCTGCCCGAAGCGAAACCGGCCATCTACGCGACCATGTCTCTGGGCATTACGTTTCCATTCAACCTGGCCATCGGCATCCCGCTTTATGCTGCCATGGCCGGCGCGGTCACCTGACCGGTCCTCCACGAAAGACTTCCGAACATGCAGCTCCACAAGAAAAAGCGCATCGAGATCATCATCGAACGGCCGGTCCTGCAGCGCCTGACCGATGCCCTCGACCGTTCCGGCGTCCATGGCTACACGATCCTGCAGGCGCAGGGTGGCAGCGGCCAGGACGGTGCCTGGCAACGCGACGGGCTGGTCAGTTCCGCAGGAGACATGGTCGCGGTCATCTGCATTCTGGACGCCGCCAATTTCGACACGGCCCTGGAGGCGATCTACGCGGTCGTGGAACGGCAGATCGGGATCGTATCCGTCTCCGATGTCGAAGTGATCCGCTCGGACCACTTCTGACACCCGGGCCTTATTCGGGTTTCGGCTTCAGATCCAGCGAGGCCGAATTCATGCAGAAGCGCAGGCCGGTCGGGGGCGGCCCATCGGGGAAGACATGGCCCAGATGCGCTTCGCATCGCGTACAGACGACCTCATTGCGAACCATGCCATAGGCACGATCCACCTTCGTCTCGACCGCGTCATCATTGACCGGCGTCCAGAAGCTCGGCCAGCCCGTGCCCGAATCGAATTTCTCATCCGAGTTGAACAATGGTGCATCACAACACACACAATGGAACGTCCCGGGGTCCTTGGTGTCATTGTATTGTCCGGTAAACGCCGGCTCGGTGCCGGCCTCTCGGGTGATCCGGTACTGTTCGGGCGTCAACTGGGCGCGCCACTCCGCATCTGACTTCTCGATCTTGTCGTTGTTGCCATCCGACATGGAATTCTCCTTCCGGGATTTCGAAACATCACACATATCTAGCCTCTTATATGGCGACAACAGAGGCTTTCATCAACGTAAGCTTGACGTCACGCGCTATTGGCGCAATTGTCCGCGCCGTGGGCGCCCGTAGCTCAGCTGGATAGAGTGTCGGCCTCCGAAGCCGAAGGTCACAGGTTCGAATCCTGTCGGGCGCGCCACTTCTGGCACATGTATTGCGTTGATATCAGGTAAATCATGGCCTGAGTCGCATTTTGACGCGTCAAGCTTCTCAGATAAGACCATGATGAGTATTATGATACGCATCGCTGCAAGATGCGACAGGGTACATCGAGCCTTGTTTCAAAGTGAGACATCGAGACGGCCACCAACCACAGGAGCTTATTTGATGACGATCCTTCACAGAAAACTTCATGCGCTTTTTCTGACAACAGCGATAACGGTTGCTGCAATTGCCTTTTCCGCTTCCGGCACGATCGCACAGGACAAGGTCGTTTGGTCGCTCGGTGGCTCGGACAATCACACCAGCGAAGTCGTCAGCACAACCGGACCGATCGAAGTGCGCTGGCGCGCAACCGGCGGTCAGTTCCAGATGTCCGTCCTCGATGGGGGCACGGCTGTGACCATCGTGTCCGGAGCGCCGCAAAAACGGGTCGATGCCACGGAGCCGCCGATGGTCGGTGGAGTCACAACGTTCCGCGGCGGTGACATCAAATTCGAAATCCAGGCAACCGGGCCCTGGTTCGTCCGCGCGGTCCAGAAATAGCCTGAACCTATCGCCTATCCTGAACGAGCAACCATCCAACCCGAACCCCAACTTCAGAATGGATTGGATGGGCTCGTTCAGGCGTTTTCCCGAAATTCGAATACGCGCCCGTTCGCAGAATTGTCATCTCGGCGCCACGACATCGCTCCATTGCGGAGCGAGTGTTGGAATATTGCAATGCCTTCGGCGTCTACAAATTGCGAAATGGCATAACGCTCCAACAGCAAGTTGAGATACAGTGTTCTTGAAACGACGACAGACGGGCACATCCGGCGAACCAGACCCCGCCGCATCCGACCCGCACGGGAAAACCAGCATGAATGACGTGGACCAGAAACCCGCTTCCCCGGCACGCAGCCTTGACAAGGCACCGCCGACACCGATGGCGCCCGCACAGCAACGCAGCACCGAACCCAGCCGCCCGACCCGCAGTGTCGGCGCGCGGATGACCGTGGGCCCGGGGATCAAACTCAAGGGCGAGGTCTCCGACTGCGACACGCTCGTGGTCGAAGGAACCGTCGAAGCAACCCTCAAGAGCGAGATTCTCGAGGTTGCTGAAGGCGGGACCTATACCGGGACAGCCACGGTCACTGATGCCGAAATCCACGGCAAGTTCGAAGGCGAACTGACCGTGACCGGCGTTCTGCAAATCCGCAGCACCGGCCATGTGACCGGCACCGTCAAATACGGTCGCATTGAAGTGGAATCCGGTGGCGAAATCGCTGGCACGGTTACGCGTGAGGAAAGCAGCGCACAATCGTCGAAAATGCCGGAAAACCGTCCCCTGACTGCCCCGCGGCAGACAGCACAGCCCACGTCTCAGGCCGGATAAATCAGTCCGGCCGTGTCGGCTGACGCCCGGATATGCGGCGAAACCGCACATTGTTTGCGGCTTTCATTGACTTGTGCCGTCCGGATTTCTACATTCTCCTGATCATGACATCCCGGTAACGGTCGTCGCGCGCTTCGCGCGACCGCTTCCGAACGAGCAAACCGGACTGGATTGCACGCAATCCAGCACGCCGTATTTTTTTGTTCGAGATCGCCAAGCCGCCCTGCCCGCCACATTTTTGCCGGGCGCCCGGGCCTCAACTATGGAGTGCTTATAATGGCTGAAAACAAACTACCGATTGCTATACTTGCCGCCGCCGGATTTGCCGAGACGACATTCACAGACACACAGAAGACCCTGCTCGCCCGTGGCCGCACGGTCAAAGTGATTTCACCCGATGGCGGCCTCGTCCAGGGCTGGCACGACGGTGCCTGGGGCCATCATTTCGTGGCTGACGAGGACATTGCGGATTCGCTGGCGGCTGACTTTGACGGCCTGATCCTTCCCGACGGAAAGAACAGTGCCGACACGCTGATCGAGAACGTGCACACCAAGCGCCTGATCGCTGCCTTCATGGCTGCCGAAGCGCCGGTCCTGGTGGTGGGTGACGCCATGCGTCTTCTGGTGCCTGCCGGAGTTGTCGCAGCACGCCGGATCGCCGGTGCCGCCGAAGTCGATGAGGAAGTCTCCCGTGCGGGTGCCGAACTGATTGCCGACCAGAACCTGGTCACCGACGGCAACCTGGTCACAGCGACCAGCGATTCATCCAGCGCATCACGCCTTGAGGCCTTTCTGGCCCTGATCGAAGCGCAGGCTGTTCCCCGCGCCGCCTGACCCGGCATATCCGATATAGAGTTCAAACGCCCGGCCTCGCGCCGGGCGTTTTTTTATGGGGTGCGCGTGAAGGTGGCGAGCAGGCTTGCAACCGGTTCGCCATATTCCTCCCGCAATGTCCGCGCCGACACCGAGACCTGACCCAGGCCCGCATCAGCAGCAACCCGCCGCAAATAGGCTTCGCCGTGTCGATAACGCCCGGACTCGCAAAGCTCCCAGGTCACATCAGGTGGTGCCGTTTCAAAGGTCGCCACGAAAACACCTGTCGGAACCAGAACACGCGCCAATTGGGAAAACAGCAATTCCAGCGCACCGATATAGACAAAAACATCAGCGGCCAGCGCCGCATCAACGCTGCGATCGGGCAGCTCACGCAGGACCGTCAGCAGGTCACCCTCAATCAGGCGATCATAAACCTCTGTGCTACTGGCCCGCGCGAGCATCGCGGGTGACAGGTCAACACCTGTCCAATGACGTGCCAGATCTCGTGCCGCCACACCCGCCAGGCCGGTCCCGCAACCCAGGTCGAGGGCATGCCCGACCCCGTTCGGACGGCATGCGCGCAAAGCGTCGGCAACCTGATCGGGCCCCGTGTAATTGAGCCGCTGCGTGAGATGTGCATCAAAATGATCGGCATACCAGTCAAAGAATGCCGTGACGTAATCATCGGGTGCCCGCTCGGGTGAATCCTCAGCCCCCAGTGCCGCGATCATATAGGCCGGGCCTGTGCGGTCCGGCGCGATTTCAAGACATCTCCGGTAATGGGTCAGCGCGCGGTCACGTGCGTCGTGCCGGCTGTGGAGCTCCCCCAGAAGCCAGTGCGCGCTCAGGCAATCGGGATCGAGACTGAGCGCGCGTTCAAAACATGTTTCCGCGCGCGCATGATCGCCGTGAAACAGCAGAAAGGCACCGATTTCCGAGATGTGATCGGCCTCGACAGTATTGCCCTGTCGTGTGGCTGCGGTTGCCTCGTCGATGCGCCCCTGCCGCCGCAACGTCTCGGCATAGCACCGCCAGGCCGCAACATGGCCCGGCATGTCTGCAACAAGATCACGAAATGCCGCTTCTGCCGCCGCCAGTTCGTCTGCTTGCAACAGACGTTCGGCCTGAAAGAATTTTTCCGCACTCATGGCGCGAGTATGCACACCGCGCTGGCATTTGTGCAGGTCGCAGACAGGCGCAAGACAAAGGCCGCGTTGCGCGGCCCTTGAAAAGAAATATCTCCGGACATATCCGAAGCTTCTGGCAAAACTGACATATGGTACGCGCCTGACCGGTTGCGCGCGGGTTGCGGCCCGCGCTCGAAGGTCAGCCTATTGGCGCTCTATTTGTGGTCTATTTGCACCAGGGCCCGCCCTTGCCCTTGCTGCCCGGCGGCGGACAGGGGGTCGGCAGGACCTTTGCATTCGCGCTGCGATCCAGGCGTACAATCGTGGGGGCGGCATAGGCCACACCGGCAGCAAGACCAAGGCGGGCGAGCGCCTTTCGGCGGCTCACAGCCGGGGTTGAGTCCGGGGACGTGGTGTTCTCTTCGGTCGACTGATCTTTCATGTCTCACCTTATAGGCCTGTGGTCGGCAAACCACGGGTTCACGAACGATCCTCCCCCGTTCGATACTGGGATATTATATGTGTCGCGATCCAATCTGCAACAAGAGATATTATGAGTTTTTCTTTTTTAACAATGCGTTACCCAGATGACTGATGAATCGGACGGGACCATCACGAGCGCGGGTGACGCCACTGCACGGACCACGGAGACAACACGCGGGGTATGCCGCCACCTGTTCGATCTCGGATATGCCGTACTGACGGAATTCAGTCTGGCCAACCAACGCCGCGCCGATGTCATCGGGCTGAACGCGAACGGCGAATTCGTCATTGTCGAGGTTAAGGTCAGCGTTGCGGATTTTCGCGGTGACAGCAAATGGCCCGAATACGAGGCGTTCTGCGACCGGCTCTATTTTGCCGTCCCGCCCGAGTTTCCGAACGAGATGATCCCCGAAAGCACCGGATTGATGATCGCCGATGCCTGGGGCGCCGAAGAACTGCGGACCGCGCCCGATACCGGGCTGCATGCCAGCCGCCGCAAGGCTCTGACCCTGCACTTTGCCCGCGCGGCCGCCAACCGGCACCAGCGCCTGACGGACCCGCGAATCTAGGACATCTGAGGCGTCAGTTCGAAATCCGGGAAATCGTGTTCGTGGTCGAGAAGCCGTCCACGAGATCAGCCAGCACAACCCGGCCGCCATAGGCAGAGACGAAATCACCCCCAACCACTTCATCGGCGGTGTAGTCGGCACCCTTGACCAGAACATCGGGACGCAGCTGTTCGATCAGTTCGCGCGGCGTGTCCTCCGCGAACAGCACCACAGCATCAACACCCGAGAGGGATGCAATCACCCGTCCGCGCGCATGTTCGGGCTGGACCGGTCGACCTTCACCCTTGAGCCGCTGCACCGAAGCGTCATCATTGAGTGCGACAACCAGCCGGTCACAGGCCGCGCTCGCCTGCTCGATCAGCGAGATATGTCCGGGATGCACCAGATCGAAGCAGCCATTGGTGAAACCCACCGACAGGCCCCGCGCACGCCACTGCGCCACCCGGTCGATCAGCGCCTCGCGACCGAGAAACTTTGAGCCAAGCCCCGGTGCACCGCCAAGCGCATCACCCAGTTCGCCGGGGCGCACAACCGCTGTCCCGACCTTGGCAACGACAATCCCGGCCGCCACATTCGCAAGCTGAGCGGCATCCGGCAGGGGCATACCCGCTGCAAGGCCGGCTGCCAAAGTCGCCACGACCGTGTCGCCCGCACCCGACACGTCGAAGACTTCACGTGCGAGCGCAGGCAGATGAACACAGGAATCACCGGTCACGACCGACATGCCTTGTGGTCCCCTTGTGGCAATCACCGCGCCCACGCCGCAATCCGCAATCAGCGCCCGCGCGGCAATGACCACCTCGTCATCCGTCTCGACAGGAAGCCGCGTGGCCTCGGCCAGTTCGCGTCGGTTCGGCGTCAGAACGCTTGCGCCGCGATAGCGCGTGTAATCGGTTCCCTTGGGATCAACAATGACCGGAATATCGGCTGCCTGTGCGGCCGAAACGGCCTGGGAAATGACCGCATCCGTCAGCACGCCCTTGCCGTAATCCGACAGGATCAACGCCCCGAATGCGCCACCGGAAATTGCGCCGGTCACCCCATCCGAGACCTGTGACAACAGATCCTCCGACAAGGGGCGGGGGTCTTCCTCATCGGTCCGCAGCAACTGCTGCGACCCGGCAATGAAGCGGGTCTTCACGGTTGTCGGACGTGTGGCATCCCGGATCAGCGACAGGGTCACGAACTCATCGCGCGCAAGCACGGCTTCCGTTTCGCTCCCAACGGCGTCGTCACCAATGGCACCGAACAAATGGACATGGGTGCCCAATGCGGAAAGGTTGCGCGCAACATTGCCCGCCCCCCCGACGGTCACCGCCTCACGCGATATCCGGAGAACCGGAATCGGCGCCTCGGGCGATATCCGTTCCACATCACCATAGACGAACCGGTCGAGCATCACGTCTCCCATGCAAAGCACCTTGGCTTCGTGGAGACGCTGCAACCATTCGATCAATCGCGGAGACTTGTTCATCATATCCCTAGATAGCAGTTTGCCCGGCTCACCGTCATCCGGGCGCATTCACGCGGCGAAACAAGAAATCGGCCTGGATCGGCGCACCCTCCGCCGTGTGGGCCATATTGTAACGCCCGACCTCCGTGAAACCCTCTGTTTCGAGAAAGCAGGCCACATCGTCAAACAATGCCTGATCCTGATAGAGCGCTTCAAACGAGGCTTCGACATAGACATAGGCAAAGCCAGGCAACAGCGAGAGCGAACCCCGCAGAACTTCAAGCTCGAACCCCTGTACATCGATCTTAAGCAGCGCCGGGGGCACCACAAGCTCGGCAGAGACAAAGGCATCGAGCGGGCCTGCTTCGACATCGGTCGTGCCAACCTCCTGGGTGCCGGGAAACAGCTCGGACTGCCGTTCAGAAATCGGTAGCAGCGAGGAACTGTCCGCCGAGGCGCTGACATGCATGGTTGCCGTTCCGCGCGCGGGGGAAATCGCCGCCTCGTGCAGCACGGCTCTGGAATCGCCGTGAAAGACCTGACGGTAACGTGCCGCCGCATCGGGCAGGGGTTCGAACGCCACAATCTGCGCATCGGGATGCAAGGCGCGCACCAGCAAAGAGAACTGGCCGACATTGGCACCAACATCGACCACCGTTGCCAGCGGCAGCGATCCGATGATGTCACGATGCTCGATGGCCGCCCCGACACCGTATTTCAGGCCACGGCGGTAAACCGGATTGGGCAGCAGGTGCAGAAACTTGATGAACTTCCGCAAGCGGCGGGCGAAAAGTCCGTTCATCACCGTTTCTCCTTTCGGGCCGTGACACGGCGTTCGAGTTCCCGCTCGAAACGCTCCAGAACCGCGTTGCGGTCCCAGTTGGATTCGGCCTCAAGCCGTGCAGCCACGCCAAGGGTTTTCCGTCGGTCCGCATCACGTGCCAGACCCAGAACCGCCTGCCCGAAGGCTTCGCCATCGCCGGGTTCCACCACAACCCCGCAGGACGAAACGGTCTGTGCGATCTGGGTGCCCGGCGAAGCCGACGCGACAACCGGTCGACCGCTCGACAGCATCCCGCCCAGCTTGGAGGGCATGACAAGGTCGGCGGCTTCTGCCCGCTGGGGCAGCAGGTGAATATCGGCCATGGCCAGCAAAGCCGGCAGCTTCTCTTCGGGCTGGAGGGGCAACAGACGGAACGCATTTTCGCCCAGGCCATGATCGCGAACCGCCTGCTCGATCACATCAAGGCCCGCCCCCGCGCCGGCCAGCACAAACTGTATGGGCGGATCACCATCCCGACGGTCCTGCACAACGCATTGCGCGGCAGTTGCGATCTGTTCAATGCCCTGTTTTTCGCCGATATTGCCGCTGTACAGCGCCACGACCGCGTCCTGTGAAACACCCAGCTCTGCGCGGAACCCGGCCCCATCCGCCTCGGGCAGAATATGTGCGGTGTCGACCCAGTTGGGAAACATCACCGTGCGATCGGCGGGAACATCCTTTCCCTCCAGACGCTCCACCATGCGTGACGAAATCGTCGAGACCGTATCGAAGCGGCGCAGCATGAAGCGTTCGCTGGCCGATGCCGAGCCGGAAAAAGCCCGGGGCAACAACCCGAGTTCGATCGCCGCATCAAACTCGAAATCCTGCACATGCAGCCAGGACAAGGCGCCAGCAAACCATGCCGAAGCCAGACCCGCCGGCGCCACAAAGGCTGTCGGCTCAACCACGAAGACCACATCAGGCCGCCAGAACAGGCCCAACCATTTGGCCGGGGCGGCACTGCTGATGGCAAAACTGGCCAGATGGATGATCCGGCGCAGGCCACTGGCCAGTCGCGGCACATAAAGCGGGCACCGGATGACATCGACACCCTGCCAGTTTTCACGCCGCCACCAGCATCCCGAATAGCCCTCTGCAACCTTCCAGTCCGGATAATAAGGCGGTGCGGTCACCGCACGAACTTCGTGACCCCGCGCCGCCAGCCAGATCGCCATGTCACCGGAGAACCGCCCGATGCCGGTCAGTTCCGGTGCAAAGTTGAGACCATAAAGAAGAATTTTCACGCGCCGACCATCAACGGTTGAGCAGATGCCGGTACTTTTCCGACATGGGCGAATCAGGATCGTTCAGTTCCTCGATCTTCAGGCTGACCTGATATTCGTAGAACATCTTCAGAACGCAGTACCGGAATCCCCGGCGGCCATCGAGAATGCCGCGCTTGACGATATAGAGATAGAGGAACTGCCAGATCGGACGGGCCGGCAGGTAGCGATAGGCGAACTGCTTGAGTGCGCGCCGACGTTCGGGCCCGCGTGCGGTAATCCGCGCCGTGATCGAGCTTTCCTTCTCATGCGCGTTGAGCAGGCGCCAGGCCTCGACAGCCTCCATGCTGGAATAGTTGTTGTGGCGATCATACCAGCGCTCAATGCCCTTGTCGTCCATATGGACAAGATGGTTCTTCAGATATCCGGCAGGACCTTCGATCACCATATGCTCATGGACGATCCGGTCCTCGTAGCGGCCCTTGCCGCGCCGGATCAGGCGGAGGTTGAAATTCGGATAGATCGCCCGCATGGGCTTGCCCCAGAGCCAGTTCTCACCCGCAACATAGTAACCATTCCGGGATGCCGGGTCGGTCACAATCTGTCGGGTTTCCTCGGCCAGAAGCGGCGTGCCGCGCTCATCGGCATCGACGAAGAAAATCCAGTTATGCCGCAGGTCCAGATTGTCGATCGCCCAGTTCTTGTGGGCAGCAAAATTGTCGAACTTGCGCGCAACGACGGTGGCGCCCTTTTCGGTAGCGATCTCCACGGTGCGATCCGTCGAATGGGAATCAAACACGATCACGTCGTCGGCCCATGCAAGGCTGTCGAGGCAAATGCCGATATTGCGTTCTTCATCCTTGGTCAACACGATGACGGAAACCGGGACCTTGGCGATATCAGAAGTCGTGTCAGGCAAGTTCGCCATAGACATCCTCCAAAGCTTCCCCGATGCGCGACCAGTCGAACCGTGCGGCCACAAGCTGACGACCCCGCGCACCCTTTTCGCGTGCGCCATCGCGATCCGCCAGGGCTGCCTGCATCGCGGCACGGAACGGCCCGGGTTCAGCCGGGCTCACCCAACCAGCATCCGCAGCGGCGATCTCGTGCCACAGATTGACCTTGTCGGAAATCGCAACCGGCAGGCCGCAGGCCGAAGCCTCGATCACCGAAATGCCGAAATTTTCGCTGTAGGAGGGCAGCACGAACAAATCCCCATCGGTCAGCAGGTCCAGCTTGTCCTGCCCCGTCACCATGCCGGTGAAGGTCGTGCGCTCGCGCAGGGCGTACTCGTCGATCCAGGCTTCGGTTTTTGCCCGCATCCCGCCGTCCGGGCCTGCGATCACCAGATGGGCATCGGGCACCGCATCGGCCATGTCGGCAAAGGCACGGGTCAGAATATCGAGGCCCTTCTTGAAGTTGAGGCGTCCGAAGAAGAGCACGATCGGCTTGTCGCCGATTTGCGGATGCCGGGCGCGAAAATTTCCGCGTGGCGGCAGGTTTTCGTATTCGCGCATGTCGAGGCCATTGGGGATCACGACCCCCGGACGCCCGAAGACCCATGGCGCGGCCAGCTGCATCTCTTCTTCGGTGGTGAAATGAATCTTCGCCGCCTCCCGTGTCACCCGGTTCTGGAACCAGAGCTCCATCAGCAGCTTACGCAGACGGCGGCGCTTGTGGAGATAGGGATCGAGCGTCCCGTGGGGACGCAGGATGTAGGGCGTACCGGTTTCGCGGCAAATCCGGCCCACCACCTTGTCGTGATACATGTAAAGCGAATGCAGATGGACCACATCGACCTGGGGAATCGCCTCCTCCAGCGCCCGCGTCATCTCCGGCGAGGTGCCCCAGAAACGCGGAAAGGTTACCGGGAAGTGCCGCAGCGTCACACCATCGCGCATGACGGGATCCCCCACCGGCACATCCAGTACGCCGGGCCCATCCATATTGGTCGTGATGATCGAGACCTCGTGTCCACGGCGGACAACGGCACGCGCCATCTCGAAACATGCCTTGGACGGCCCGCCATCCCGCGCGGCGATTGTGGCGATGACGTGAAGAATCTTCATCGGTGCCCTAGCGCCCTGCGACCCAGCGGTCATATTCGCTGACAAACCGCGCGCGCACATCGTCCAGTGTGAAATTCACACCCGGCGGCAGACAGAGATAATTGCTCGTCGTGCCGGCGGGATCGCGCGGATCGTCGCCATCGGCAAACTCATAACCGGCCGCAGCAAGCTGGCGCATCGGCACCGATTCCAGCCCGTCGAAACATTCAATGATGATGACCGGTTTCACTGTTTCCAGAAGCCTCGCAGCGCCCGCAAGCACCATGTCTTCGGCCCCTTCCACATCAATCTTGATCAGGCCGGGCGCAGACAGATGCGCAAGTTCGTCGTCCAGCGTGGTGGTTTCCACGGTCACCACCGCGCCCTTCACGCCCGTGCCACCCGTTTCGAGATGGCTGGTGGTGCCGCTTTCCGGGTCCATCACGAAGCGCGCCGTTCCGGCTTGCGTGCTGGCCGCCTTCGAGACAAGCGTCACCTTTTCCAGGCGCGCGCGCGCGATGGTGGCGTTCACCAGTTCGATATTGTCGGGATCAGGTTCGAACAGCACTGCTTCGAGGTCCCGATCAGCGGACATCAAAAGCCAGCTGTAGAATCCCACATTGGCACCGATGTCCCAGAACACCTTGGGTTTGTGGAGATCCTGCACCGTGCGGAAAATCGCCACCGTGCCCGGTTCCATGGCGCGATTGTCGACCACATAGGTCATGTGCCGCATCCGGCGCACGCGGACCTTCCACGAAACCCCGTGCATGTTGATGAAAATCGGCTGGTCGAACAGCGGCAGAATCCGGCGCGCCACGAAACGCGACTGCCGCAACTTGTGCAACGGATGGAACCTGTGACGGAACTCGATAAGCTGGCGGATAAGCATCGGCGGACCGGAGCAATTCAGGGGCCGCGCCGGCCGATGCCGAAAGACACCGAACGCGCCTGTTTCGTTTATAGATGCGCCTGCGTTGCATCAAGGCCGGGGCACATCGTAAACAGCTTGATATAACAGCCGAAATCGCGTTCCGGCGCGGATGCGACACGGCTGAACCACGGGGCGACACCATGTGCGGCATCAATCTTGTCTTCGGATATGGCGAAAACGCGCCGCGCGTCGATGATACCGAACTCTACACGGTGCGCGAGGCGATGATCCCGCGCGGACCGGATCAGGCCGGAATCTGGCATTCGCCCGACCGGAAGGTCGGCTTTGGCCATCGGCGGCTGTCGATCATCGACCTCTCGGAGACGGGCCGCCAACCCATGCGGCTGCCCGAGGACCCCAATTCGCCCACGGTGATCTTCAACGGCGAGATCTACAATTTCCACGCCTTGCGCAGTGAACTGATCGCATCGGGGACCATGCTGTTCTCCAACTCGGACACCGAGGTGCTGCTCCATCTCTACCGGCGCGACGGTCCGGCGATGGTCGAAAAGCTGCGCGGCATGTTCGCCTTTGCGATCTGGGACCCGGTCAAGCGCGGGATGCTGCTGGCCCGGGACCCGATGGGCATCAAGCCGCTTTACTATGCCGATGATGGCCGCACCCTGCGCGCGGCCAGTCAGGTCAAGGCACTGCTGTCCGGTGGCAACATCGACACCAGCGCCGACCCCGCCGGCCATGCGGGTTTCTTCCTGTTCGGCTATGTGCCCGACCCGCACACGCTTTATCGCGGTGTGAAATCCCTGCCGGCCGGGACCACGCTCTGGTGCGAAACCGGTCGGTGCGATCCCCCCAAAACCTATTTCGATGTGGGCACGGCCTTCCGCAACGCCCCGACCGAGACCATCGCCGATCGCACGGCGCTGCGCGAACGGCTGCACACGGTTCTTCTCGACAGTGTCAAAGCACATCTGGTCGCTGATGTTCCCGTCGGCGTATTCCTGTCTGCCGGGCGCGACAGCACGACAATCGCCGCACTGGCGCGCGAAGCGGGCGGAGAGGATCTGCGCACCGTCACCCTCGGCTTTCGCGAGTTTCAGGGGCGCCCCGAAGATGAAACCGCACTGGCCGAAAAGGTTGCGGGCGAACTCGGCGCCACGCACGAGACGCGCTGGGTGGCCCGCGAGGAATTTGCCCGCGACCGGGACAAGCTGTTTGCCGCCATGGACCAGCCCTCGATCGACGGTGTGAACAGCTACTTTGTCGCCAAGGCCACTGCTGCGACAGGCCTCAAGGTCGCCTTGTCGGGGGTCGGCGGGGACGAACTTTTTGGCGGCTATCCAAGCTTCGAGGGCGTCCCGAAACTGGTGCGGTCCGCCGCTTGGGCACAGCGTATACCGGGCCTGGGAAAATCCTTCCGGATCATCTCCGCGCCCGTTATCCGACGCATGACCTCACCCAAATATGCAGGCATGTTCGAATATGGTTCTTCACTGGGGGATGCCTATCTGTTGCGCCGCGCCCTGTTCGCGCCGTGGGAACTGCCCGATGTCATGGACCCCGACATGGCGGCGGCAGGTTGGGCCGAGCTCGCCCCGCGCCTTGCCCTCGACCGCACGGCCAAAGATCACAAGACCGACCACGCGGCCGTCTCGGCGCTGGAATTGTCCTGGTACATGCGCAACCAGCTCTTGCGGGACGCCGACTGGGCGGGCATGGCACATTCACTGGAAATCCGGACACCGCTGGTGGATGTCGAGCTTTTCGGGGCGCTGGCACCGCTGATTGCCGGCGAGAACCCGCCAGGCAAAGGCGATCTGGTCCGGACACCACGCAAAGCCTTACCCCGGGAGGTTCGCGCACGTCCCAAGACCGGCTTTGCAATCCCCGTGCGCGACTGGGTCAGCGGCCAGCCCTCCGAAACACCCGAGCGCGGGCTGCGCGGCTGGGCGCGTCAGGTCTATCGCGCCGCACAAGCATAGCGCGGGCTCTAGTTCGTGCGTTTCAAGGCCCGGTGAAGCCCGGCGAGATATCCGGCAATGTTCCATGTGGAAATCTTTTCGCGCGCGCCCTTTGAAAACCTCGCCCGCAATCCCGTGTCACCGGCCAGCCGGCGCAAAGCCGCCACAAGCGCGCCCCGGTCGGCATAGGGAAAGATCAGCCCGCATGTCCCTTCGACCAGATCGCGGCCACACGACACCTGATCGCTGACAATTACCGGACAGCCTAAATTCATCGCCTCGTTGATGATCAGGCCCCAGGTTTCCTGCCAGGCTGAAGGAAGAACGAGAATATCGGCGATCGCATAACCCTCGGCGATGCGGGACTGGCCGAGCCAGCCACCAAACACGATCTTCGCGTCGGGATGTTTTTCGGCGAGTGCCTGCGCGGCTTCGCGCTGCTCACCTTCGCCGATCATCAGCAACGTCCAGTCCTCTCCGAGCCCTGCCTCGATAAAAGCCTCGACCAGCATCAGCGGCTGCTTCTTCGGCATGAACTTGGCGCTGTACAGCACGACCTTCTGATCGGGCGCGATCCCGAAACCCGCCTTGAGTTCGGACTGACGGCCAGCCAGACGCCGATCCTCTGCCGCAAAGAATTCGTTGTCGACGATATGCGGTGCATGGACCAGTTTCCGGTCCCCGACACCGAAATTGCGAAAATAGTCGCGATTGTCCTGACCGATATAGAGCAGGACATCGGCCAGTAAATAGAGCGGGCGGTAGATCAGGTGCCGCACCAGCCGGACCCAGCGGGGCCGGGCTCCCAGATTGTTCGAAATCGTGCGGATGATCAGGCGTTTGCCGCCGAGCTTCGCGGCAATCGCACAAGCAACATGGCTGAAATGATTGTGCCCATGGATATAGACGGCATCATACCGGCCGGTCAGGACATGCCAGATCAGACCCGGATTTATGAATTTCCAGAACCCGCCACCATCCCGGCGCGGGCTGACATTCGGGAACACCCGATAGGGATAGCCGCTGAACTTTTCGACCCCCCAATCCACAACAGTCCCGACCTCGGGATCGAATCCCGAAGCCGACCAGCCGTGTTGCATGAACAGCATCCGGGCATCAAGTTTCGGATCGGCGGCCATCGCCCGGTAGATCGGCAGGTGATAATGGACCGGAAACTGTGCAACGACGGCCAGACGCACCGGCGGCGCTTTGCCCGGCCCGTCCCCCGGCTCACCCGTCACGGTCGTCTCGCCCTGTTTCGAACACCGCCGACGGATCGACAATCACGCTCTGGCGCACCCCGGCGCGGGTCGTGTCGATGCTGATCAGGGTTCCGGCCGGGTTCCAGCGGGGATGCAGGTCACACTTGATGTCACCGTCACCGACCGACAGATCGGACGGATAGGCTCCGATATCGATGCGCTGGTTGTTCTCCATGTCGAACAGCATCAGGGCCTGATTGCGTTCGGAATCGGGATAGGTATCGGTGACGAACCAGCGCGGATCGCCGGGGCGAAACATCGGATGGCCATCGACCGGCAGGCTGTCCCGGCCCACCGGCCTGCGCGCCGCCGGATCATTGATCGGGATCAGGACATAGTGCTCGCGAATCAGCGCCTGGCGCATCCCGCCCTTGAGTTTTCGCGCCAGCTTCAGGGCGGGACGCAGCAAGGGCGAGGCGAGCCAGCCATTCCGGCGGGCGGCCGAAATCGCGCCCGACATCTGGCGCGCCCAGACAAGAATCGTGTCGTCATCGCGAAAACAGAAATGGCTGACTTTTTCCTCGGCCAGCACCTTCATGTTCGAACCATCCCGGTCCACGGTCAGAAGACGTGTATAGGCGGCATGATCGGCGGTGAGGAAACGGTGCAGAAACGCGATTCGCTGACCCGACGGACTGTAAAGCGGATGGGTGAGAAACTGCGGAATGTCATCGGGCATGGAGAGGGGCTGGAACGCCGCCACCTCGGCCACCGAGAGAAACAATTCGACCTTGTTGGTTTCGAGATCGAGCTTCCACAGCCCGTCATCATCGGGCACAGCGACATCAACCGACGGCGCTTCGCAGCCCGGCACACCATAGGCCGGCCAGTGCCGCGCAAGACGACCGTAATGGGGCGCAATCGATTCCCGGCCAGCGGCATCAATCGCACCCACGGCAAATCCGAGCGGCGTGGTGATGTCCGTTTCCAGATCCACCTTCACAGCAGCCAGACGCCCGTCCTCGACGATGTTGTAGACAAGCTCACCATCGGGCAGCCACTGGGCGCGCGCGCCCATCTGAAAATTCCAGGCGGTCGTCACGCCGATCGGGTAAGGGTCATGGCCGGGCTGCCAGATACAGATCTGAGCGACTTCACCGCCGGGCAGGTCCCGAATTTTGGGGTCACTGCGCAGCACAACCAGGGCATCCCCGGCTGGGTTCCAGGGTGTTACATCATGGAACCCGAAGAAATGGGCCCCGTCCCGGGGTGTTTCCGCCACGGTCGGGCAGGTGATTTCCTGTCTTTCGGCCATCAGGGTTTCATATCCGGAAGCTCGGGCAAGGGCACAAAACGCGCACGGATCCGGGCATACAAGCCGCACGGATCGGTCACCCAGCGCAGAATGCGTGCCCAGGTGAAGAACAGGCTGTCCATCGGACGCTGCTCGCGCCCCATCACCATCCGGAAATACCGGCGGTGGTTGACACGGCTCTCATCGGCCATGCGCTGGCTTCCCGAGATCGATTCCGCATAGAGCGAGAAGATCGACCAATCCGCATCCACCACCTTCACCCGGGCCCCGGCCAGGCCCATCTCGAGCAACAATTCGGCGTCCCAGCTTGTCCGGTTCTCGATATTGAAACCGCTGATCTTCCGATAGGCCGAAGCGCGGAAGAAGGTTGATTGCTGCATCACGACCGCTGCCCCATGGGCAAACCGCCAGGGTGTGAACGGCGCCGACCGGAAATGCCGGATCACATTCCCCTCACCATCCAGAATGAAACCGTGACCGACCACAATGTCGACATCCGGATACCGCTCGAAGGCCGCGACAGCTTCGCGGATCGCGCCGGGCAGGAACGCGTCATCGGCATTCATATAGGCATAGATATCACCGGTCGCAGCGGCAAAGCCGTTGTTCAGCCCGTCGGGCGGCCCCTTGTCGGGATCGGTGATGACGGTGGTGATGCGATCGCGATACCTCTCGATGATATCGCGGCTGCCATCGGTCGATCCCGGATCGACGACGATATACTCGATGTCGTCATGGTCCTGCTCGACGACCGAACGGATCGCCCGTTCGAGATAGGCCGCCTGATTGAACGACAATGTCACAACGGAAACCTTCATCGCGTCGGCCTTCGGTTCGGGGATGGCAGGCTGCCGGGACGGCGCACCGTTCCGCGTGGGGCCGCCGCTGTACCCCGCGGACCGGGTCGAACGCCGGGCGGCAGGGGACGATTGATCTGTTGTGCGGGATTGCGGGGAGATTGGCGCTGTCGACCGCCACGGCGCAGCTGCAGATTGCCGATCATCTCCTTGGGAACGCTGGCCTTCAGCATATCCCAGACGAACATCAGCAACACGATATTGAACGGCACGGTAATGCGTCGGGCCGCCCCAAAGGGAGAGAAGATGATGTCCCAGAGCATCAGGAACCCGATGAAAGTGACCATCGGTGCAAGCGGTTCACGGACCATGTAGAGGTTGGACAGAACCCGGAACACCAATATCAGGATCCAGAACCAGAACACTGCCCCCAGGAGCCCGGCCTCGACCCAGCCCCCCATGAGATGACTGTGGGTCGGGATCAGCTCGTTGTCCGCCGCGATGTAGTTCACATCGTAGCCAAATTTTTCCAGTTCCAGAATCCGCTGTGCGTATTTCGGATTCTTTGCCCAGGACCCGTGCCCGATCAGGGGGCTGTCGGCGACGGCCTGACTGGACACGAAAATTTCCGACCGCCCGCCCAACAGGACACCGTAGGAACCCGACCCCTGCCGGTCATAGATATGCTGTGCATACTCTCCCAGATGCCCCTGAGCGGCGGCCAGCTGGTAGGCGTTGAACATCGTCACCGCAACGCCGACACCACAAAGGAAGAACAGGAGTGTGCGGACCGGCGAAAACCCGGACGGCGGTTTGTTGCGCCGTCCAAGAATCTGCTGCACCAGCACATACATGGCCACAAGGATCGTGATGCCGGCCAGGCTGCGCGACCCGACCACCATGCTGTAGACCCCGACCATGAAGATCATTGCGGGCGGCACGAACCAGATGCGGAACAGCGGCCGCCACTGGGACACGATAACCACCGTCATGATCGTCGCGAGGCCCAGACCAAACTTCCAGGGCTGCGCGATGGCAAATTCGGGCCGGTTGAGCAGCATGGTCAGGAATCCGCCCAACGCAATCCCGAGACCGAAGAGCACGAGCCGCTGACGGCTGCCGTACAGCAGCATGTAGAGCGTGCAGAAATTCAGGGTGAAGAAGATGATCTTCGACCAGCCGCGACTGTAATCCTCGAACGGGGTATCGCGGATCAGGTCTGTGAGAACCTGCGAAGCCAGCCACAGACCGACCAGGATCAGGAACATGCGCGGCTGGGGGGCCATCAGCATCCGCCCCCGCGTGAACAGCAGGAAAGGCAGGAGTCCGATCAGGATCAGTTCCGGCGCAAAAATGCGGCCGACGATACTGAACTCCATCCAGATGGTCATCGGCGTCACCAACGCAATCAGCGCCAGCATCGGCGTGTTCGCCATACCCGCCTGTTCGGGGCTCTGGGGCCCCGCAGGACGGAATTGTCCGCGATTGACGTAGGCTGCGTTGGTCATGCGAGAATCAACTATCCGATTTGCGCGGTCACGGCCAGCATCATGGCAAGCAGCCCGTCACCGGCACAATGCGGTGACGGCAGGCGCGCTTGCTTGAGGCAACCAGGATGTCTCATGTTATACAGAATCGAGCCCCTCCGGATCGAGCCTTTCAGGTTTTGCGAATATGCGCGTTGTCCTTTCCACCATTGGTCGCTTTCACAGCTTCGACCTCGCGCGCCAGCTTCACCGGCATGGGGTTCTCAAGCAGATTTACACCGGATATCCTCGGTTCAAACTGAAGAACGAGCGCCTTCCCCAGAACCTGATCAAATCCTATCCGTGGATTGTGACCCCCTTTATGGGGATGGGCCGGTACGGCGCCATGCATGGCCCACGGCGCGCGGCGATGAGCAACTTCGCGCATCTGACCTTTGACCGGCATGTCGCCCGGACGCTTCCCGATTGCGATATCTTTCATTCACTTTCCCGCTATGCGCTGCGCGCGGGCCGTGCGGCCAAGGCACGCGGCATTCGTTTCGCCCTGGATGTCGGATCGTCCCATGTTCTGACCTTCGACAAACTGGTCGGAGAGGAATCAGAGCGATACGGAATCGAGATCGACCGGATCCACCGCGACGGTATCGAACGTGAGCTTGAGGAGTATCAGGAAGCCGAGATCATCACCGTGCCTTCGCTGTTCTCGTATCGGAGCTTCCTGTCCCATGGCATCCCCGAAGACCGTCTGGCACTTGTGCGCTACGGCGTGGACACCTCACAATTCGTCCGCCAACCGGTTGAGGATGACGGGGTGTTTCGGGTTGTTTTTGTCGGCGCCCTGTCCTTGCGCAAGGGTGTGACCTATCTCGCCCAGGCCTTCGCGCGCGCCAATATTCCCAACAGCGAACTGGTGCTGATCGGCTCGCCCCAGCCTGAAACCGAACGTTTGCTGGAACCCGCCAAGGGCCTGAACGTCACCATCACCGGGCACATCCCGCAACCCGAACTCTCGGCCTGGTACTCGCGCGCCAATGTGACCGTTCTGCCCTCGATCGAGGACGGCTTTGCCATCGTTCTCCTGCAGGCCATGGCCTGCGGCAGCCCGATCGTGGCGACGGAGAACAGCGGCGGCCCGGATTGCATCGAAGAGGGCAAGAACGGCTTTGTCGTGCCGCCGCGTGATGTCGATGCGCTGGCCGAGAAACTCGTCTGGTTTGCCGAGAATCGCGAAGCAGCGCGGGAAATGCAGGCCCCGGCCATCGCCAGCGCCCAAGCCATGAGCGGGATTGATCGTTACGGCAACGAAATGGTTCAGGTCTACGAAAACCTGCTCGCCCGGCCCCGCTAAGCAGATGGCTCGTATTCTGGTCACCGGTGGTGCGGGTTATATCGGCAGCCACACCTGCAAGGCGCTTCATGGCGCCGGACACACGCCGATCGTGATCGACAATCTGAGCAACGGCCACCGGGATGCCGTGCGCTGGGGTCCGCTCGAAGAGGGTGACATCACCGATATCGACCGCCTGCGCGACGTCTTCAGGACCCACCAACCCGATGCCGTGATTCACTTTGCGGGCCTGATCGAGGTCAGTCATTCCGTCGCTGACCCCCAAGCCTTCCACCGGAACAATGTTGCCGGAACTAGTGCCCTGCTTGATGTCATGGCGGAGACCAAGGTGGAAAAAATCGTGTTCTCCAGTACAGCGGCGGTCTACGGAACCCCGGCGACGGTGCCCATTCCCGAGGATGCCCCGACCCGGCCGGTAAACCCCTATGGCGAAACCAAGCTGGCGGTTGAGCAGATGCTGGCCGCGGCGGCGGGACAAAACAGCCTGAACTACGTTGCATTGCGCTACTTCAACGCCGCCGGTGCAGATCCCGACGGTAGCCTGGGCGAACGGCACGACCCGGAAACCCATCTGGTGCCGCTGGTCCTGCAAGTCGCCCTGGGACAGCGGGCCGAGATTCAGGTCTTCGGCGACGACTATCCCACTCCCGATGGCACGGCAGTGCGTGATTATGTGCATGTCTGCGATCTGGCCGATGCCCATATCGCCGCGCTGGATTACCTCATGCAGCGACCAGAACCACTTGTCGCCAATCTGGGAACCGGAACCGGCTACTCGGTGCGCGAAATCATTGCCACCTGCCGCACGATCACGGGCCACCCAATCCCCCATCGCGATGCCCCGCGCCGAAGCGGCGACCCGGCGCAGCTTGTGGCCGCACCCGGCCACGCGCGGGACATGCTGCGATGGACAACGCGGCAATCGGATCTTGAAACCATCATCCGCAGCGCCTGGGCCTGGCACCAGAACCAGACCACCAACTAGGGCGCACGCCGGAACAGTTTCAGGGCATCGGTCGGCGGTCGCAAAACGCCACGCAGCAGCGACGTATAACGCTGGTCGAGAAATGCCTGCGAGCGCATCAGGATCAGAACGAAGACACAGAGTTCGGCCAGCGCCAGCACCAGCGCAACGCCGCCGAGACTGGTCCCGTAAGCAGCCGCCGCAGCAACCGCGAGGCCGGCGCTGATGGAGATCAGATAGATCACCGAGATTTCCTTGCTGTTGTTGGTCGCAAGCAGGGCCGTGGCGGTGCCGGTCCACATCAGCGTGCCCATTGCACCCAGCACCAGGAACGCAAAAAGCGGTTGCTGGACGGCGATGCGGCCAACTGTCCAGATCTCCACGATCCAGGGGCCAAGAACCATCAGCCCCGCAAAGGCGGCAACCGAAAGCCAGAGCGCAAACTGGCTGGCGCGCGTGTTCAGTCGGCGCATCAGATCGATATCATCGCGTCCATAGGCAATCGCGATCTCCGGCCGCAGGGTTGCAAAGACCACATTGGCAAACATGAGGACGGCGCGGGCGAGAATACGCAGGGTCGCAAAGATCGCCACGGCGGTCGGGCCGAGAATCGCACCAATCACGATGATCGGGCCCTGCACACTGATCGCATTGCCCACCACAAAACCGGCAAAGCCGATCGAAGGGGTTGCGAGCTGCCGGAAGACCCGGCCCGAGACCCGCGAAAATCCGTGATGCATCCACGTGCTGTGATGTCGGGCGAAGGCGAGCACCGTCAGGAAGCCGAGACACTCGACCCCGGCCATGACGGCCGCCACGACAAGCGGTCCCTTCCCCAGCAGCAGAACGACGATCACCACCAGAAAGGCAACCAGCCGGGTCAGAGCGGTCAGAAAGGCGTGCAGCCCATATTGCCCGGCGCTGATCAGCCCCGCCGCCGCCAGTCCGGTCTGAATATTGACCAGCACCTGAAACAGCAGCAGCGCCAGCACGATGGCGGCACCAAAATCCGTGAGTTGCGAGAACTCAAACCATGCAGCAATTGGCGAAAGCAGCGCCCCGCCCACCAGGATCACCGCCACCAGAGCCGATATCAGAGTGACGAAGGCCCAGGTCGTCTGAAAAGCACCCAGCGCGTTGTCATAGTCACCGCGCGAGACACGCATGGTAACCTCGTTGGAGGTTGCCGTTGTAAATCCCAGATCGCTGATCACGAGATAGGCCGGAAATGCCGCGAGCACGAGCCATTCGCCATAAAGCGAGGTGCCCCAGAAGCTGAGATAGAGGGGTACGCTGCCAATCTGGATCGCAAAGGCGACAACCTGTGAAAAGGCCTGCCCTCCCAGTCCCCGTCGCAGACGTGCTTGCAAGGTCCCGGTCATAGGTTGCACGCCTTACCGTATCGGTTGCTTCCGCGATCCCCGCCGCATTCCCGCGGCAGAGGATTGGACAGCCTATCAAACCTGAGGAGTCTGCAGCAACGCACCCCTCACCAGCCCGCCGGGGTTGCGGGCACGCCCGTCTGACGCACGAACAACCCCCGTATCCGCGACCAGGCGTTGCGCAGCCCCACAGACGGTTCGGTACTGAGCAGCAATTCCCGTCGCAAAGTTGCCGCCAGCCCGGGCGCACCGGGGTAAAGCGCCTGTGTCTCGCGCAGCATGCGTGTATATTCCTTGTCCGCCCGGCGCGGCAACGCGGCGGCCCAGTCCGATGGCAGGACAGCGGGGTCCAAACCCAGATCGCCGAGAAGGCGCACAAAGACACGGAACGGATCACCGAACCGCCCGGCGACGGCGATCCGGTCAAGTCGCTCCCAATCGAGAGGCCGGGTTGCCGCCAGCCGCATCCCGTCAGCAATCTTGCGTGCCGAAAAGGGACCGAACTTGTCCTTGGCCGCATTGGTCGCACACAGCAGAAATGCGTGATCAAAGCTGGTGGCCAGGAATTCCAGATCACCGTCGCGAACCGTCTGGGCTTCGGCAAAAACATCCGCCGTGGTCAGCGACACATAGGCCGGATAGCAGTCAGGATGCACATGGACGTCAAGATTGCAGGTGCTGTCGGCCGAAACAAAAGGGGCGTAACTTGCCTCCGAGATGAAACCCCAGGGCGGGCGGGCGAGAGGCTCGAAGGCGTACCCCTCATGGGTGAGGTGACGCAGCAATTCATTGCGATGTGTCTCGGGAACGAGAATATCAAGATCGCCAACCGCCCGATTGGCCGGGTCGCCATAAAGCGTGTGCGCGAGAGCAAACCCCTTGATGGCGACAACGGAAATGCCTGCCGCCGCGATGGATATCAGGCAGGCGCGCTGGGCAGCCAGCGCGAACCGGTTGTTCAGGCGGCTCTGGGACACACTGTCGGCATCAATCACCCCGCCGCCCAGCAACTCGTCCGTGAGTGCCGCAGATGCCAGTTCGGAAAAACGCGACACCGCCGCAGGGCAAAGAGCTTTTGACCGCGCGGTCCCGCCGCCGGCTGCGATCACCTGCCAGAGTTCCGCGCCCTGTTCGGGGGATATGCCGGCACCAGTCATGGCTCAGGTCGACAGGAAGTCGCGCGCACGACCTTCGAGCACCACACAGGTCAACCGGCTGGAGGCATAGGCACCGGTATCGACGCCGATACGGTTGGGCCGGTCCACCGGGGAGTCCTCAACCGTATGCCCGTGCACGACAACCGCGCCATGATCCCGGCTGTCCTCCAGAAACTCTCCACGGATCCAGCGCAGATCTTCGGAATTCTGTTCTTCGAGCGGGATCCCGGGCCGGACCCGCGCATGCACGAAGACATAGCCACCCTCACGATGCATGTCGGGCAGAGACTTCAGAAACGCGCGATGGGTGTCGGGAAAGGCCGTTTTGAAACCGGCCTGCACGCGTGAGACTTCCGTCGCTGACATCGAGACCTCAACGCCATAGCTCATCAGGGTTTCGATCCCGCCATTGGAAAACCAGGACCGGGCAACGCTGGAATCATCGAGAAACCGGAGCAGAAATTCCTCGTGATTTCCCTGTAGAAAGACCCGCTCGAAACCCTGCGGCCCCGGCGCGAGCAGGTGATCGATCACCTCGCGTGACTGATAGCCACGATCGACGAAGTCACCGAGATAGACGAGCACCCGGCGCGATGCGCTGCGCCCTTCGGCATCACGCAAGATTTTCCGCTCGAGGTCCTCGAGCAGATCTATGCGCCCGTGGACATCCCCGATCGCATAGATGACCGTATCCTCGGGCGCCGCATAGGCCGCCCCGGCATTGCCCGAATTGCGCGAAAATAGCTTCTTGAACATGCGCGGATACTAGAGCGTGATCTTCTTGGATGGAAACTTTCTGGCGAGGTGGATTTGCGACAAGACCGAGGGTTCTGGCAACGGGCGCACCGGTCGGTACGGCCGAGCCGGAGGCCGACGGCATTGGCGCAAATCCGCCCGCCCCTTCGGGTTTGGACGCGGCGGACGCCCGCTTTGTCAGGCGGGTCGGAACCGGCCGCGTGATCAGTTCACAACGCCCTGTATTCCCGGTGGCGGCGCGGAGAAATCCGACCAGTCCTGACGACCGCCGCGATTGTCGAGACGATTGATCAGCGCCCCCACAACGCCCAGATCGAACCGCGATCCGGAATCATCAAGCAGCACCTGAACCGCCGCATCAAAGGTCATGCCAGGGCGATGCGCGCGCGGACTGACCATGCCGACAAAGGCATTGGCCACGGCAACAATCCGTGCGGTCACGAGGATATCGGCACCCGCAAGGCCTTGCGGATCGCCACTTCCGTCGAATTGCGCGCGGGTCTGTCGCAGGGTCTCGACGACCGGACCGGCAAATTCGACATCGGCGAGCAACTCGACCCCGGCGGCCAGCGCATGGCTGACCTTGTCACTTTCGGCTTCCGTCAGCGGCCCGTTCTTCATGAGGATCGATCGGGAGACCAGAATTTTTCCGATATTCATCAGGCTTGCCGATTTGCCAACCGTGTCGACGAGAACCTCATCCAGCGCCATTTCCTGTGCGAGTGCCGATGCCACATCCGCAACCCGGGCAGACTGGTGTGCGGCATAAGGATCACGACGATCGACAATTGCCAGCAGGGTGACCGAAAGCTGCTCGAGCAGCCGCTCGTTGCGTTCACGTTCGGAGATGGCATCGGTGATGTCCTGCTCCACGATCAGGACGCTTGCACGCGCCAGTTCGCTTGCCGGGAGGTAGACGAACTGCGCCTGCAGAACTCGTTCTCCCGAGGCATCGCGTTCGTCATTGCCCTGAACCCTATCGATTTGGGAGATACTGGATTCCTCGGCAAAGGCTTCGCGCACACCGCGCGCATAGCGGCGCGCCGCACCCGGGCCGAACACCCCGGCAAGGGTCTTGCCCACGACGTCCTCGGTCTGGCTTGCACCGACCAGCCGGGCCAGACGCGCATTGGCAAAGGTCACCCGATCATCGGCATCAACCATGAATATCGTATTGGGCTGGGTGTCGGTCAGCTTGCGAATGAACTTCGCCTGAGCTTCATACCGTGCCGCGAGATCACGCGAGCGTGCTGCGGATTCGGCCGCACGGCGTGATGCCCCATGACGCCAGGCCGCAACGATGGCGGCCGCCGCAAGGGCAATCGCCAGAAGCAGGATGACCAGAAGCCGGGTCAGGCGCGCTTCGGCAGCACCCAGCGCTTCATCGTAATCGACCTTGTAGGCGATCACCCATTCCGTACCCGGAACAACCCGGCTGGCCACCAGAACGCGGATATCCCGATAGTCCCGGAAAATGCCGAATCCGCCGGGGTTCTGAACCGCATAGGCCGCCGCCAGATCACGCGTGTCGAGGGCCCGGGATCGCGCGAGCGCTCCAGTCCCGTCCGCAAGCGGTGACAGGTAGCGCACGGCCGCAGCCCGGGTGTCGAGCAGCATCGCTTCGGCGGTGACTTCCGTCGCACCGGGTTGGCGCAGCAATTCAAAGAGTTGCGCGCCGACGGGTCGAACCCCGACGATCAATCCGTTCTTGCGATCATCCTGAATGCCGCTGATCGGCGCGGTGAAAGCCATGCTCACCGTTCCCCCATCCGCGCCCGCGAACGGCCCGAACATCGCCGGAACGTCAGCACCGATACGCCCGGCGACAAAACCCCGAAGTGCGGGTGTCTGTTCCGGCAGGCCCCGGCTGGCCACCACCGCATTCATATCTGAATCGAGAATGACGATCCCCGCACGACCGATACGCGCGACATTTGCAGGCACGTCGGGACCCGACAGGGGGGCAGAAAACCCGGTTCGCCCCGCCGTGACGTCGAGAAGATTGGCGAGGTACTGCGCCTGAGCCAACGCATCATCGGAATTGGGATTGGGATTGGGATTGGGGTCCTGTGCCAGGATATCGGCAAGATAAAGCCGAACCACGTCGTCACGGCCAAGGGCGCTGATCACATCCTGCTGGCTCGCCACCCAGCCCGCGACGGCCGCTGCACGGCTTTCGGCCACGATGGTCAGCTTGTCCTGCCAGATGCGAAGCGCACGGTCACGCTCATCGGACACCCAGGCAAACACCAGCACCACGCCTGTGACAGCAGCCAGTGTGAGCACGGCAAAGGCAATCCATATCCGTCTCCCGGGGGTCTGGAAGGTCGCCGGTTGCGCAGTTTCGTTCGGGGTCATCAGGTGCCGTTCCATGGGTTTGCTGCGCGCGGTGATACCGCAACTGACACCCATGCTACCGGGATGCCGTTTGCAAATTCTTAATCGCGCACAGGCACAATCGCGGCGTGATGAACAGCAACCAAAGCCTCTCCCGACGTGGTTTTCTGACTGTGGTGGGCGCGACCGGTTTGACCGCCGCACTCCCACGACACGGTCATGCTGCCGCGCGTCCGGGCCAGGGCGTCTTCGGCTCGACCGAAACGCGCCGTGAAGGCTCGGCACGGTTTCCCAAATGGAAGGGCGCGATCGACCGGACGCTGCGCGAACGGCAGCAGCTCACACAACCCTGCCGCAAGACAGCGGTGTCGAGCTGCGATATGCATGACTGGCAAGAACTCCTGAACACATTGCGCGGGCGCGCACGCGGCGATCAGATCAACCTCATCAATCTGGAGCTGAACCGGCGCGCCTATGTCCTGGATCCGATCAACTGGGGCGTGGCCGATTACTGGGCCTCGCCAGCGCAGTTCTTCCAGAAAAACGGGGATTGTGAAGATTATTCCATCGCCAAATACATGTCCCTGCGCGATCTCGGCCTGCAGCCCCGCGATATGCGGGTGGTCGTCCTGAACGATGAGAACCTGAAAATTCCCCATGCGGTTCTGGCCGTGCGAAATGACGGAGACGAGTTGATCCTCGACAACCAGGTCAATCGCGTCGTCAGCCACCGCATCATCCGGCATTACCGTCCGATATTTTCCATCAATGAAGAGGCCTGGTGGCTGCACCGATAGGCGCACAACGAAGGGAAACACAAAAAAATAAAGTGTTTCCGTAGTTTATCGCGTTTGCGGTGACCGCGTCATTTCGTCTACTTTTTCCATCCTTCCCTCAGAACAGGCAACCCCATGGCCGTGACGACCCGATTTGCGGGCGATCTTCAGACAGCTGCATCGGTTATCCTCCGCCTGGGGGATGCGATCCTTGTCGCGGCCTTCGCCTATATCGCCTACTGGGTTTGGCACGGCAGTCCGGCGCTCCCCGCCAATTACGGGCAGGGCATCATCGCCGCGATTCTGGTGATCGCGATCATCTTCCAGGTCGCCCGCCTATACGAAGCCGCCAATCTGGATCGATTTTTCTTCCAGTTCGGGCGCACGGTCGCTGGCTGGACAATCGTGATGATGACCCTGCTGGCGCTGGCCTTCATGACAAAGACCACCGACAGCTTCTCGCGCGGTTGGGCGATCATCTGGTTCTTCGCCGTGCTGGGCGGCCTGATTGCCTTGCGGCTCATTCTGGTCATGCAGATCGCACGATGGCGCGAACGCGGTGACTTGCGACAGAACGTGGTTGTTGTTGGGGCCGGGGAATACGGCCAGCGCCTGATCCGGGAATTGCGTGCCTCGGGCACGAATTCCGTGACAATACTCGGCGTGTTCGACCGCCGCACGACACGCATACCCGAGCAAATCGAAGGCGTTCCGATGCGCGGCGGCATCCCCGAACTCATGGCCTATGTGCGCCAGAACCGTGTCGACGAGATTATCGTCGCGCTGCCCTGGCGATCGGGCGGCGATTTGATGGAACTGGTGCAAAGCCTGAAAAACGCCGCAACGAATGTGAACTGGTGTCCGGAGACCATTGCCTTCCAGCTTCCCGTGCGCAGTCTTTCAAACATCGCCGGCGTCCCGATGCTGAACATTTTCGAACGTCCGATCACCGGCCGGAACCTGGTCCTGAAAACCATCGAAGACCGGGTCGGCGCGCTCATCATGCTGGTCACGCTCTCACCATTGCTGGCGCTGATTGCCATCCTGATCCGCCTGGAAAGCCGTGGACCCGCGCTTTTCAAGCAGAAGCGATACGGCTTCAACAATGAGGAGTTCACGGTCTACAAGTTTCGCAGCATGCGCATGGAAGCAGCCCAACCCTCCGATACGCCCGGTGCAACCGTGACCCAGGCCACGCGCAGAGATCCGCGTGTCACCTGGCTGGGAAACATTCTGCGCCGCACCAGCCTTGATGAACTGCCCCAGCTCCTGAACGTCCTGCGGGGGGAAATGTCGCTGGTCGGACCCCGGCCACACGCCGTCGCCCATAACGAGCAATTCGGCGCCTTGATCGACGAGTATTTTGCACGCCACCGGGTGAAACCCGGGATCACCGGCTGGGCACAGATAAATGGCTTGCGGGGCGAAACCGATACGCCGGAAAAAATGCGCCGGCGCGTCGAATACGACCTTTATTACATCGACAACTGGTCGATCCTCTTCGATATTCGGATTCTGTTCCTGACAATTTTCGTCGGGTTCGTGAACAAGAACGCCTACTAGCCCCAAACCCCGTGAACACGCCCGAATGAATTCCGTCGCTCCCCATACGTCACTCGCATTACGGGTCGCATTTGCCGGACTTCTCGCGTTGCTTGTTCTTGCCCCGCTTCCGTTCGGCAGCAACCGGCCCTGGGCCTGGAGCCTTGTGGCCATCGGTGTGGCGCTGACACTCCTGATCTGGTCGGTCGGCGTGTACCGCACCCCGGGGGCCGTGCGTATTCCCTGGAGCCGCCACCTGCCGGCAACCATCGCGTTTCTGCTGGCGATCGGCTGGTTCTTTCTTCAGGCCAGCGGCCTGACGCCATCGGTCTGGGACCATCCGCTCTGGAGCGAGGCGGCAAACAGCCTCGGCCTCGAAACGATATCCGGCGCCATCAGTCTCAATCCGAACGCGTCATTCGACGGCGCCATGCGCCTGCTCGCCTATGGCGGCGTGTTCTGGCTGACGCTTCATTTCTGCCGGTCCCGAAAACGCACCAAACAGTTGCTCTGGGCAATCGTGATCTCGGGAACCCTCTATGCTACCTACGGTCTGGTGGTACAGTTCGGCGGGTCGAACACGATCCTGTGGTTCGACAAATGGGCCTACGAGAATGTCGTCACCTCGACCTTCGTGAACCGGAACAATTTCGCGACCTATGCCGCGCTCGTCATCATGGCAGCGTTCGGGCTGTTGACCCGCAAGGCGGATGAGGCCGCCGAACTGGGGATCGCGAACCGGGCCGGTATCGCCCATATCCTCGACAGCCTCGGCCCTCAGATCTTCGGTCTGTTTCTGGCCCTGTTCATCACCGGGACAGCGCTTTTGCTCACCGCCTCACGAGGCGGCATCCTGAGTGCAGGCATTGGAATCTTCGTCTTTCTGGGGGGGCTCGTCCTCTACAAGCGCCGGCGCATCAGGCGCACGATCGTGTTCGCAGGCATTGTCCTGCTGGGCGGCGTCATGCTTCTCAGCTTCAGTGGAAGTGAAGTGATCCAGCGCCTGAACCAGAGCAGTGATGACCTATCGGGGCGGGGCCAGATCTGGGAAACCACCCGTGAAGCCATCGCCGAACGCCCCTGGCTGGGCACCGGTCTGGGAACCTTCTCCGATGTCGCCATTCGCGTACGGCACAAGGATCTGCCGCCCCAGGCCAGCCCCTTCCTGCGGGCACATAACGGCTATCTGGAGATGATTCTGGAGGGTGGTCTGATCGGGTTCGGGCTGATCATGGGCGCACTTGTCTGGCTGACCGGCTGGTGTTTCTACGGAATCGTGGTGCGACATGAAGACGGTGTCTATCCCTGTATCGGGCTGGCGGCCACAGCCGTCGTCGCGTCTCATGCCTATGTTGATTTCAGTCTGCAGATACCGGCTGTCGCCATGACCTATGCGGCCATGCTCGCTGTGGGCTGCGCCCAGGCGAACCGCCACGCCGGGCACACGCGCGAGCGCATGATCTGAAAACTCAGACCGCGTCGCGTCTCAGGAAATAGAGCAGGTTGAACCGTGCACGCGCGCCCGGGTCATCGCGCAGGGCATCGCGCACTTCGGCCAACCGGTAGCGGGCCCGTGTCTGCCGGACCAGTTCACGCGGATACCACTTCATGGCCAGTCGGATCTGATCTGCCGTCATCGCCTGCACATCTTCGGGCAGGTTGTCCCAGACCGCGAGCGCGAAATTCAGCCGCGGCAGAACAATCCTCGGGTCATTTGAAGCAGTTCGAAAGGACATGCGGAGATAGGGCGCGATATCAGCTCCGGCGCCATCGCGCTCCACCTTCGCCTGCGCAAGCCGTATCCATGAAAACGCAGCGCTCGGCGCCAGCGAGATCGCATGCTGGTCACTTGCGATGGCTTCCGCGATCAACCGGGAATGCACCTCACTGCCACGTGATTGGCGCATGGCCAGCGCATAGTTCAAAGCGCCAAGGTCCGAGGCATATCGGGTGTTGTCGTACCAGTCGAGCGCGGTGATCCGGCTCGCACGCGCGATTCGCACATCCTTCTGCGGAACTTCGCCACCGCGCCCCAATGCACGGACGGTTTCGTCAAAGGGTCCCGAAACCACCCCGCTGACCAATCGGGGGGTGGCCAGACCAAGCAGCAGCAACGCAAGAACCGTCGCAAAGCCGATTGCAGATAGTCTCGATCGTGACATCACCAGCCCCTTGTCAGGGGCAGCACGGCGCCAGCCTACTCGGAGTAGTACTTGCGATAGCTGCCGTAATAGTAATAACCGGAATCGCCGTAATCATAGGATGCATGCTTCTTGACATTGACCTGGGTGAGCACCGTACCAGCGATGTTGGCACCAGCCTCGAGGGCCTGCTTGATACCGGCCAGAACCGTTTCACGGCGGGTCTTTTCCCAGCGAACAAGGAAGAGAGTCCGGTCCACATCCCGCATCAGCACCAGCGCATCGGACACGGCCATCAGCGGCGGTGTGTCCAGAATAACCATATCGTACATATCCGACAGGCGACGGATCAGCCCCCGCATTTCATCCGAGCTCAGCATGTCGGTCGGATTGGGTGCGCGCGAACCGGCCGTAATGTAGTGCAGCGTCGAAGCAGGATGAATTTCGATAACATCCTCAAGCTCAGCCTGGCCCGCGAGAAAATCACTCAAGCCACGCTGGTTGGGGACATTGAGATAGGCATGCAGGCTCGAGTTACGCAGATCGCAGTCCAGAATAATCACCCGCTGGCCGGACTTGGCAGCCGTACTTGCAATCGACAGAGAGGTCGACGTCTTGCCTTCACCCGGGATGGAGGAGGTGATCAGCACGGTCTTCGGCGGCCTGTCGACAGACGAGAGCATCAGGGCCGTCCGGATTGAACGTATCGCCTCGCCAAAGGTGGAGTTCGGGCGTGCCAGCGCAAATTCATGCGGTCGCTTGCCCTCGGCCTGATTGCGGGCCAGTGCCGGGACCATACCAAGCGCGGCAACACCGCTCTGGTTTTCAAGCTGTGCGGTCGAGCGGAAACCGCTGTCCATGAATTCCGCGACGAAGGCCAGCGCGAAGCCGACAAAGGCTGAGAACACAACCGCAGCAGCAATCATCAGATTCGTATTCGGGAAGTACGGGCCGCCGGGCACCTGCGCTGCAGAGATGATACGCGCATCTGCCTTCTGCTCGGTATTCTCCAGAATATCGGTTTCCTTCAGACGCTCGAGGAATGTTTCGAACAACTGCTTGTTGGCCGACAGCTCGCTCGCGAGGGATTGCAGTGTCGCCTGCGCTTCGTTCTGCTCATCAAGGGTATTCTCGATCCGTTCGAGTTCGGACCGAATATTCGCTTCACGCACCCGCGACAACTGCACCTCGTTGCGAAGATTCGACGCAATTTTCTGCACTTCCCGCTCGATCGCAGCACGCAGATCAGCCAGCTCACCTTCCGCAAGCGCCAGCCGTGGGTGGCCGGAACGCAACTGGGTCTTGAACTCGGAGAGCTTCCGGATCACCTGGGCTTCCTGCTCACGCAAGCGGGAAATCAGCTCGGAATTCAGAACAGCCGCTGCGGTTTCAAGCCCGGCACCCGATCGCAGAAGATCTTCAACCTGATCGAACCGTGCCTCGGCATCCGAACGCGCGATCCGAGAGTTTGACAGCTCTTCGTTGGCGCGCGCCAGCTGCTCCTGGATATAGATCTTGGCCGTTGCATTGGCTGCTTCGGCCGCAAAAGCAGGATCGGTCGACGTGTAGCTGATCGTGATCACACGGCTGCGCGGTGAGGGCGAGACCGACAGGCCACCCTGATATTGCGCGGCTGCGTTTTCCCGCAGAAAGGTCTTGAGCTGGTCGGGGGACAACTGCAGAAGCGGATTGGCCGCCCGCGCCTCGGCTTCGTCCTTGTTTTCGAGTTCTGCGACATCTTCAGGAGTGCCGATCAGGCCAAGGAAGAAGACCTTCACACTCTCGACGACCTGTTCGCGCAGGCTGGGCTCACCAGCGCACTCGACCTCGTGTCCGAGGAACTCGTCATGCGCAACCTCCGGCGGGTCGGCGGGGATCGCACCATCATCATGGTGACCCACCGCACAGCCCCGCTTGCGATCTGCGATCAGGTCGCATTCATGATCGACGGACGGGTCGAGAAGGTCGGCAAGCCTGCCGAGATCATCCCCTATGCCCGCGATCGCATGACCGAGGGTCAGCAGCAGCGCGCGCGGCAGGAACAAGCGACCGCACGCCCGGACAACACACCAGCGGGTGACACGACATGAGGCTGTCGAGCATTCTGCCGTTTCGCAGGAAGGGCGCCGATGATGACACACCCCGCCCCCAGTCGAGCAGCCTCGCGCTCGAAAGCCGTGGCTTTGCGCGCGCCGTTGCGCCGGCCCGCTATGCAGATTTTCTACCCGACGCGCAGGCCATTGCCGCACGCGAACATTCACCCTTTGCCCGCATCCTGCTTGTGGCAATCGCATTCTTCACCGTCCTGGCGCTCGTCTGGGCGGCTCTGGCATCCGTCGACAAGGTGGCAACAGCACCGGGCCGCGTGCGGCCCGACAGTCAGGTGAAAATCATCAACCACGCCGAGGGCGGGCGGATTCAGGAAATATTCGTGACCGAAGGCCAGCGCGTCACGGCCGGCGCCCCGCTGGTGAGTTTCGATCCGGAATTTCTCGATGAAGAAGTCTCGCGGTTGCGCGAGGAGTGGATGACCTTTGCGGCTCAGGCCGCGCGCCTCGAGGCCGAATCGATCAACAGCGACACGGTCGTCTTCCCGGAAAACCTTCAGGATGCCAACCCGACACTGCTGAACAGCCAGCGTTCCCTGTTCCAGTCCCGCCGGGCGAGCTTCCTGTCACGCCAGAACGGCGCGGAAGAATCCGTGATCCGATTCAGCCGCGAGGCCGATGCGCTGCGCGACCGGATATCTAGTCTGGAAGAAACCGTCGAGATTCGCGCCGATCAGGAAGATGCAACACGTCAGGCAACCGAGCGCGGCTATTACTCACGCCTGCGCTATCTGACGATCAAGAATGAACTGGTTGAAGCCCAGGGCCAACTCGCCACGCGCCGCGAGGATTTGGCGGCCAAGGAAGCGCAGAAGGCCGAAGCCGAGAAGCGCCGCGAGCAGGTCGACGATGATTACCATTCCGAAGTGCTCGAACTGCTCGTCCAGAACCTGACCGTGACCAGCTCCGGCCAGGCCGTGAACGACAATGAGCCGCTGATGAATGTCATCCCCACCGGGGACAAGCTGATCATCGAGGCACGCGTGTCCAACAACGATATCGGCTTCATCGAATTGGGACAGGAAGCCGAAATCCGCGTGAACACCTATGACTTCGTGAAATTCGGCACCCTCAAGGGCAAGGTCACCCAGATCGCCGGCGATGCCTCGGAAGACCCGGGCACCGAAGCCAGCAACTTCAACTATGTTGTTCTGGTCCGAACCGACCGCACCCATCTGGGCCCCGAACCCACCGATCAGCCGGTCCTGCCGGGCATGCAGGTCACCGCGGATTTCAAGCTCGGGACGCGCACGATCCTGAGCTTCCTGACCGACCGGGTCTCGCAGACGGCCCAGACCGCACTGCGCGAGCGCTAGCGCATACTCTAGTCCCGATAGGCCACGATCAGGTCGCGGTCACGCATCTCGGCAATCGCCGCCGTGACATCGCGCCGGATGTCGTCCTCGGGATTGTCGGGAAAGGCTGAACGATAGATGGCAAGCGCCTCGTCGGTCGAGGCCGCCTCGGCAAACAGGGTCCACAACCCGCTCGTGATCAGGTTCAGATAGAACACTTCTCCACTGCCCGGCTCGACCAGAAACACATCGTCATCGAGGGTGGTTTCAGTGACCGCTGGGTTGCGGATGTACTTTGTTTCGTCCGGGTTCGCCATGATGTCCTACCTGTCGAAGGTGTTGGCAAGCACATCGGCTGCCGCGTCACCGTCACGATAGGAGAGAATAAAGCCGTCCACGCTATCCGCAAGTCGGGTCATCGCCGGAACGATCACGGCGGGGCCTGCCGGAGAGGTGGTTTCCTCGATCAGGGTTCTGGCGATCTCCCCCGGTGCTGCCCGTTTCAGTTCAGCCGCCATTGTGCATGACGGATCACGGCGTGGCACGACAAGTGCCCCGAGCGGGCATTCCCGGCTAAAATCTGCCGCCTCCTCGTCCTCAAGATGCAGATAGGAGATCGTTTCATCGGCGAGTTGCCAGCGGCCCGCCACCAGTTCGACCAGACCCCGACCCGGCGGCAAAGGCTCGCGCGCCTTGGCCGCCAGACCCAGTGCGGCCACATGGTACGGCGGACCGTCCGACGTCAGCAGAATCCGGTCATCGGCAAGATGGCGAAATCCCCGCACCGCCAGACGCAGGGCCAGGGTCGATTTTCCGGCTTGCCCCGGCCCGCAGAACAGCACCGCGCGACCGTCGATTTCGGCCGCCGCCGCATGCAGGCAATGGGCCGCCATGCCATGCGCCAGCAGACCATCGATCAGCAGGCCGACAAGGGCATTGGCGGCGTTGTGCGGGTCCTTTGCCAGGGATTCGCCGCCTGCCCAACTCGTGGCGCGCACACAATAGCTGTCCTCACGAAAGGTGACGGCAATATCGGGGGCGACATCATTGTCGACGCGCCGGAACGGCCAGCGGGGCACGAAAAGCCCGATCGCCCATGCGAGGTCATCGGGGGCTGTTTCAGCAGCAAGCCGGACATGGATATCACGGCCGCGTCCGGCGAAGGCCAGGCACTGTGATCCATCGATTTCGGAGGACGTATTCGGCGTCACTCGCGTGGCGCGTGCTTTGCCAGGATCCGCTGCAATGTGCGCCGGTGCATGTTCAGGCGACGTGCGGTTTCCGAAACATTGCGATCACACTGCTCATAAACGCGCTGGATATGCTCCCAACGCACCCGATCCGCCGACATCGGCCGCTCGGGAGGCGGCGGCAGGGATTCGCCGTCCGACAGCAATGCTGCGGCAACCTGATCGGCATCGGCCGGCTTGGGCAGGTAATCCAGCGCACCGGCTTTGACGGCGGCCACGGCCGTCGCAATATTTCCGTACCCTGTCAGGACGATGATACGCGCATCGGGACGGGCCTCGCGCAGGGCCTCGACCACCTCAAGACCGCTGCCGTCATCAAGGCGCAGGTCGATCACCGCATATTTGGGCGGATTGGCCACGACCGAACGCTTTCCATCCGCGACGGATTCCGCCACTTCTGCCGTGAAGCCACGCCGCTCCATCGCCTTGGCCAGCTGATTGCGAAGATTTGCTTCGTCATCAACGATCAGAAGCGATGTATCGCCGGATACGAGAGGAACCTGTTCTTCAACTTGCGTCATGGTTTTCACCTAACCCTTTGCGTGCGCGACCTCAAGCGCATCCCGGCGCCAGACGATCACCACTTCGGCACCCGTAACACGTGCGGCATCCCGGATGTTCGAAAACCGTATCCGCGCCCCCGTCCGCTCCAACAGCGTTTGCGCAATGAAAATCCCGAGTCCGAGATGCCCATCGCCCCTGTTGGATATATAGGGTTCGCCGACCCGATCCAAAACCCCCGGCGGAAAACCGCGGCCATCATCACGAACTTCGACCCGTGCCTGGTTTTCATCCCAGGACACTTCCACTGAAACTGCCCTTTGTCCGAACTGAACAGCGTTTTGGATCACATTTCCCAGACCATGCAGAAATTCGGGGCTCCGGGGCACGACCGGTTCCGCACTGTCATCCAGGGCAGCCGCCACCACATTCAGGGCAATTCCCTCGCTGCGATAGCGCGTGGCCGCAGCTGCCACCACATCGGACAGAAGGCCGGTTGCAAAGGGATCATTGGGGTCGGACTGTTCGGGCGCGCGGCCGATCTCGGTCAGGATGTCACGGCATCGATCCACTTCCACCTGCAGGATACGAAGGTCATCGGCAAACGGAGTGTCGGTCGGCATTTCCCGCGACAATTCCTTGACCGTCACGGCGATGGTTGCCAGCGGGCTGCCAAGTTCATGGGCCGCCGCCGCCGCCAGACCGCCAACGGCAGACAATTGCTGTTCGCGGGCGAGCGCAAGCTGAGTGGCCGTGAGCGCATCGGACATCCGCCGCCCTTCCCCCGCGACACTGCCGATATAGCCGGCCATGAACAGCGTTCCGACAACCACGGCGGACCAGAGACCCGCGATATAAAGCGCCGGCAGGCGCCAGTCCGGTTCGTACCAGGGCAGCGGAAAATGCTCAAAGGCCAGAAATGTGGCCACAATCACAACCAGAAAACTCAAAACCGCCGTCGCGGTGCGGCTGAGAATCGTGGCGGATATGGTGACCGGCCCGAGGAAGAGAAGCGCGAACGGGTTTTCCAGCCCGCCGGTGAAATACAGCAACACGGCCAGTTGCATGACGTCAAAGACCAGATAGCCGGCAGCTTCCAATTCCCCGATCCGGCCCTGTGACGGCCGCCGGAACATCATCACGACATTGATCAGGACCGATGCGGCAACGGCGCCCAAGGCTGCATCTATGGGCAAGGACCAGCCCAGACCGAACTGGACAATCAACAGCGCGGCAAGCTGTCCGGCGATGGCGACCCACCGAATCCAGATGATCGTGCGCAACCGGACCTGACGCAGGCGGGCCTGTTGTCCGGCATCAATCAAGCGCCTATTTTGCAGGGGGCCACGCATATCGTCGGTCTGGGCCATGTCTTTACCGGTCTCGTCATATCTTGCATTCGGAAGCCCCATGTTGCGGACCCCAACCGTCAAAGTCGAGCATCTGACCAAGCGTTTTGGCAATGTCACGGCCGTCGATGATATTTCCTTCGAGATCGCGCGCGGGAGCTGTGTCGGTTTGCTCGGCGGGAACGGGGCCGGCAAGACCACAACCATCGCCATGATCATGGGGCTGCTATTGCCCACCAGCGGGCGGGTTGCGGTGCTGGGCGAAGACATGGGCGCACACCGGTTCCGCGTTCTCTCGCGCATCAACTTCTCCTCGCCCTATATGGAGCTGCCCCATCGGCTGACCATCGCGGAAAATCTGGCGATCTATGCCGAGCTTTACGAAATCCCCGATCCGAAGGCCCGGATTGCCGAGCTCGCCGAAACCCTCGATCTGGCACCATTGCTCTCGCGTCCGGCCGGCAAAATGTCCGCCGGCCAGAAAACCCGGGTGGGGCTGGCGAAATCCCTGCTCAACAATCCTGAATTCCTGGCCCTCGACGAACCGACCGCAAGCCTCGATCCCGACACCGCCGACCGTATCCGCGGCTATCTGGAGACCTACCGGAGCGAAACCGGGGGCAGCATCCTGCTCGCCAGCCACAACATGGCCGAGGTCGAACGCCTGTGTGACGAGGTGCTGATGATGCGGGCAGGCAAGATCGTCGACCGGGGCGCGCCGGCCGAGATGATCGGACGATATGGCCGCGACACCCTCGAAGAAGTGTTTCTCGATATTGCCCGCACACCGGATGGCGAGAACGTCCCACCCGCGCAGGCCGCACAATGAGCGAAGCACATCTGACCCCGAACCGGGCCTTCTCGCTGCGCCGCGTTTTCGCGATGGTCCGGCGTTACTGGTATCTGCTGCGCGGCTCCTGGCCCCGGATCGTCGAACTGATGTACTGGCCGACCATCCAGATGATCATGTGGGGATTCATCACGCTGCATCTGCGCGACACATCCACATGGGTCGCTGAAGCCGCCGGCGTCCTGCTGACCGGCGTCCTGCTCTGGGACATCCTGTTTCGCGGGCAGCTCGGCTACACGCTCTCTTTTCTTGAGGAGATGTATTCGCGCAATCTGGGACAATTGTTCGTCAGTCCGCTGCGCCCCATCGAGATGGTGGCCGCCCTGATGACGATCTCCCTGCTGCGCACCCTGATTGGCATCCTGCCCGCCGCCCTGCTGGCGATTCCCCTGTTTGCCTGGAACATCTTCACCATCGGCCTGCCGCTGATCGCCTTCTTCTTCCTGCTTCTGGTGATGGGCTGGGCCGTCGGCATGATCGTGACCGCGCTGCTGTTGCGGGTCGGGCTGGGCGGCGAAAGCCTTGCCTGGTTCATCATCTTCCTGCTGGTCCCGGTCAGCGCTGTCTATTACCCCGTCGATGTGCTGCCGGTCTGGCTGCAATGGGTCGCCTTCGCGATGCCCCCGGTCTATGTGTTCGAGGGCATGCGCGCGGTCCTGTTTGAAGGCATCTTCCGCTGGGACTATTTCGCCGCGGCCGTCGGGCTCAACATCGCCTATCTCGGCCTCGGTGCCACGATATTCCTGTGGAGTTTCCACGTCGCCCGCAAACGCGGATTGCTTCTCGCGGGCGGCGAATGACCCCCATCCCCATCACGAAAAGGATACGAAAATGGCAAGTGACAACCTGCACGCGCCGCGCGAACGCCTGAGCAAGAAAACCCTGTCGATGCACCACGCCATCGTCTCGCTCATGGAAGAGCTTGAGGCGGCGGACTGGTATCAGCAGCGCGCGGATGACTGCGAGGACGCCGCACTCAAGGCGATCCTGCTGCACAACATGCGCGAGGAAATCGAGCACGCCGCCATGGTTCTCGAATGGCTGCGCCGCAACAGCGACGACTTCGACAAGGAGCTCAAGGAATACCTGTTCACCGAGGGCGATATCGCCGCCATCGAGGACAAGGCCACCTCCTGAGCAGTCCCGTGCAAACCGTGATCGATGATATGCATCGAAACGACTGGGCCCAGGTCCACTCCATCTATGGGGCAGGCCTGGCGACAGGTCTGGCCGCATTCATGACCAGCCCGCCGAAATGGGAATCCTGGAACGCAGATCATCTGGAGTTCGGACGGTTTGTAGCGCGGGGCGCGGGCGACAGCATTCTCGGCTTTGCCGCCCTGTCACCGGTGCCCGACACGTGAGGCGCAGCCGGCGTCGCTGAGGTCAGCGTCTATGTTTCCGAAAATGCAAAACGACAGGGTATCGGCGCCGCGCTGATACGCCAGCTGATCGCCGCCTCCGAAGCCGAGGGTTTCTGGATGCTGCAGGGGCAAGTGATTGCCGCAAACACGCCCAGTCGCGCGCTTCTGACCCAAGCCGGGTTTCGCGAGGTCGGCATCCGCGAACGCTACGGCCATCTCGATGATGTCTGGCACGACGTCGTGCTGCACGAACGCCGGAGCGCAATCGCCGGCGGGCCGGGTCTGCCAACGATGACCTGCAGCTAGACTCCCGATAGTAGTCTAGCGGGCGGGCATGTCCGCCAGCTGCGCCTCAATGGCGTGGACGACCTTGTCTGCCGTCGGCGGGGTCACGGTGGAAAACCAGTTCACCAGATCGCCGTCCGGCGAGATCAGGTATTTGTGGAAGTTCCAGCGTGGCTTGGAGAGCGGCCCGAACCGGGTCGCCGCCCATTTGTAGAACGGATGCGCATCGGCGCCTTTCACGCGCACCTTCTCGGTCATCGGAAAATCGATGCCGTAGTTCACTTCACAGAATTCCTTGATTTCGGCTTCGGTGCCGGGTTCCTGCCCGCCGAAATCATTCGACGGCGTGGCGAGCACCACGAGACCCCGGTCCCGGTACTTCGCCCAGATATCCGCCAGGCCCGCATATTGGTTGGTGAACCCGCAATGGGAGGCGGTGTTGACAATGAGGACAGGACGGCCGGCGAACTGCGCCAATGGCAACCGGTCGCCCTCAATGGCAACGAACTCGAAATCATGCGCGGAGGTCATGGGGTCCCGTCCCGCATCAGCCGAAACGGGCGACACCAGCAGGGCGAGAAACGCGACAACCAGCAGGACGCCGGAATATGAGGAAACGAAAACACGCATGGATTTAGAGCAGGTCTCCAGAGACGGGGTCAACGATACTTGTTACGGCAGTATTCGTGTTCCGGATTGCCGGGCCAGACAAGGGCGCGCGCTGCGGGTTTACGGATTCGTCTTCCCCGACACGCCCGCGCTGTCGAAGCTGGCCATGCCGTTGTGGCAGGCCAGCGCGGCGCGCACGATCTGGATCGCCAGCGCCGCACCCGAACCTTCCCCCAGACGCATGGCGAGCGCCAGCAACGGCACCTGACCAATCTTTTCACAGAGCATCCGATGCGCGGGCTCGGCCGAAAGATGCCCGACCATGCAATGGTCGATAGCGTGTTCGTCGATCGCATGCAGCACGGCCGCCGCCGCCGTACCGGTATAGCCATCCAGCAGAACCGGAACCCCCGCCAGTCGCGCGGCGATGATCGCCCCGGCCATGGCCGCGATTTCGTGCCCGCCGACCGCACGCAGCACGCCCAGCGGATCACCCAAGAGCTCTGCATTCATCGCGACACCGGCTTCGACCGCGGCGACCTTCGCCGCATAGCCTTCGCCCGACACGCCCGTCCCCGGACCCACCCAGTCTTGCGCCGTGCCACCATAGAGCGCGTGGCAGATCGCCGCCGCAGACGTGGTGTTGCCGATTCCCATCTCGCCCAGCGCGAGCAGTTCGACCCCTGCCTCGACCGACATCATCCCGTAGGCAACCGCCTTGGCGCAGTCGTCCTCGCTGAGGGCGGGACCTTCGGTGAAGTCAGCGGTCGGGGATTCCAGCGCCATCTCGTAAACCCGCAGATCGGCATCCGCCAGTTCGGTGAGCTGGTTCACCGCCGCACCACCGGCGACAAAATTCTGCACCATCTGTTCGGTGACCTCGGGCGGATAGGCCGAGACGCCCCGTGCCGCCACACCGTGATTGCCTGCGAACACGGCAACCCGCGCATGGGTCACGTTGGGCGGGTGGCGCCCCTGCCACATGGCCACCCACTCGGTGATTTCCTCAAGCCGTCCCAGCGCACCCGGCGGCTTGGTCAGATTGCCTTCCCGTTCGCGGGTCGCCAGCACGGCATCAATGTCCGGCGCCGGAAAGTCGGCGATGATCTTCCGGATCTCGGAAAAATCCGGTCCGCCGCTACGTCCCGCGCCATTCGCGCCGTTACCGCCTGTATTGCTCATCTGAAGATCCGCACATTCCATTTCCGAAAGACGGGCGTTGTCCTATAACTCGGCCATGGATGCAAACACCGAAACGACAAAGCCCTCCGTTCTGGCCCAGTTTCGACTGGCGACCGCCTTTCTGACGCGCCTGCCGGTCGAGCGCGGCTTCGCCGGAGACGACGCGCTCGATCCTGACGACGACGCAGGGGACGACGACCTCAACCCGGTGGAAACACCCGGACAGCTTGCCGCCGCCATGTGGTTGTTCCCGCTTGTCGGATTTGCGATTGGTGGCACCGGGGCCATTGTTCTGGGGCTGCTGGCCTGGGCCGGGGTGCCGGCTGCCGTTGCAGCCACATTGGCCATTGGTGCGATGATCGCGCTGACCGGCGCCCTGCACGAAGACGGACTGGCCGATATCGCGGACGGCTTCGGTGGTGGGACGGACAAGGACAGCAAAATCCGGATCATGCGCGACAGCCGGATCGGGACCTATGGTGTCGTCGCCGTGGCCATCGTGCTGATCGCCAAGATCACTGCCCTGTCGGCCATTGCCGAATGGAATATCGGTGCCGGTGCCGCTGCCCTGATTGCGGCAACCACCTGGAGCCGCGCCCTGTTCGCGCCGACCATGCGCTGGCTGTCTCCCGCACGCCGGGACGGGCTGGGTGCCGGGGCGGGAACCCCCAGTGAAGGCACCAGCTGGCTGGGTCTGATTCTCGCTTTCGCGCTATGCGCACTGGTTCTGCTGACCCCCGCCGGGTTCGGCGTCATCCCCATCCTTGCCGCCGGCGGGTTTGCCGCCTTCATCGTCGGCTGGATCGCCCTCAAGCAGATCGGCGGCTATACCGGGGACGTGCTCGGGGCCGGACAACAGGCCGCCGAGGCCGCAACCCTGGTCGCTGCCAGCGCCATCATTCTGGGACATTTCGCATGACAACACGTACCCGCTGGTGGTGGGTCCGCCACGCCCCCGTTCGCTCGACCGGTGGACGCATCTACGGCAATTCCGACCCTCTGGCCGATGTCAACGATCCGCCGACCTACAAGGCGCTCGCACAATTCCTGCCCAAAGACGCGCTGCTCGTTACCTCACATCTGCAACGCACCCACCAGACCGCCAACGCGATCCGCGAAGCCGGTCTGGTCATGCCCGACCCGCATATCGAGGAAGATTTCGCCGAACAGAATTTCGGTGAATGGCAGGGACAGAAACGCGAGGAGGTCTATGCCAAGCTTGATGCCAAGCACACCTTCTGGCTGACCCCGGCGGAAGCCCGGGCACCGGGTGGTGAAAGATTTGTCGATCTCACGATGCGGGTGACCGCGGTCATCGACCGCCTGACCCGCGCCCATGAAGGCCGGGATATCATTGCCGTCACCCATGGCGGCACCATCCGCGCGGCCATCGGCCACGCCCTGGGACTCGATCCCGAATCAGCGCTGACCTGTCAGATCGACAATTGCTCGGTGACGCGCATCGACCGCTTCGGCCCGACCGAAAGCCATCCGGACGGAGCCTGGGCGATGTTCCACATGAACCAGATCCCGTCCATGGATTCGATCCTCACGCCCGATCCGACGGCGATGCTGGCGCAGGTGCAGCGCTAGGACCTTCCCTTCGGTCAGGCCATGGCAAAGCCGGTCGCGACCTGTTAGCTTTCCCCTGCGCTGAAACAGGGAAGTCCGGTGCGGAACCACCCCGTCATGACGGGGGTTCCAAGGCCGGTGCTGCCCCCGCAACTGTAACGGCAAGGCCGCGCACAACGTCCCACTGGCAAGACTGCCGGGAAGGGTGTGCAAGGCCGGTGACCCGGAGCCAGGAAACCTCTTCAGCGTGCCATATCCGCGCCATTGACCCTCGGGAGGAGGACCAGCGCCATGAACGACCAGAGCGCCAGCTCAAATGATAACGCGCGCCCGGATGCACGGCTGCCGAAACTGACACTGGTTCTCGGCGGTGCCCGTTCGGGCAAGAGCGTGCATGCCGAAAGCCTGATTGCCGCCCATCTGGAAGCCGATTCGGCGACCCACCGCGCCACCTATATCGCCACGGCCGAAGCCGGGGATGGCGAGATGGCCCAGCGCATCGCCGCCCATCGCGACCGGCGCGGCGACCAGTGGCGCACCGTCGAAACCCTGCTCGGGCTGGGTGATGCCATCGCAGACGCCACCGCACATGGTGAGCCGGCTCTGGTCGATTGCCTGACGCTGTGGCTGTCCAATGTGATGCATGCCGGGCTCGACCTGCAGGCAGAAACCGAAACCCTGCGTGATGCGCTCGCCCGCGCCAAAGGCCCGGTCGTGTGCGTGTCCAACGAGGTCGGGCTGGGAATCGTGCCCGCATCCCCACTGGGCCGGGAGTTCCGCGATGCCGCCGGACGCCTGAACCAGAACATCGCCGCACAGGCCGACCGGGTCGAGTTCATCGCCGCCGGACTCCCCCTCACCCTGAAGAAAGAGACATCATGAACCGTATTCCTGCCACCGTGGTGACCGGATTTCTGGGCGCGGGAAAAACCAGCGTGATCCGGCACCTGCTCGAGAATGCGAACGGTCGCCGCATTGCCCTGATCATCAACGAGTTCGGCGATCTGGGGATTGATCGCGGTATCGTCGAAGGCTGTGCCATTCCCGGCTGCGCGGAAGAAGACGTGGTCGAGCTGGCCAATGGCTGCATCTGTTGCACGGTCGCCGATGATTTCCTGCCGACCATCACCGCCCTGCTGGATCGCGAAAATCCGCCCGAGCACATCGTCATCGAAACCTCCGGTCTGGCGCTGCCCAAGCCGCTCGTCAAAGCCTTCGCCTGGCCTGAAGTGCGCGCCCGGACGACGGTCGATGGCGTGGTCACGGTGATCGATGCCGCCGCCGTGATCGCGGGCCGTTTTGCCGATGACCCCGCTGCGGTCGCGGCGGCACAGGCCGCCGATCCGACCCTCGATCACGACAACCCCCTCGAAGAACTCTTCGTCGATCAGGTGAGCTGCGCCGACCTGATCATCGTCAACAAGGCGGACCTGCTTGCCGGCGATGGATCGGACATCGAGGCTGCGCTGGCACCACATCGGCGCCCGGGCGTGAAATCCATCCACGCCACCCATGGCCGGATCGACCCGGCAATCCTTCTGGGCCTGGATGCGGGGGCCGAAGACGATCTCGATACCCGGCCCAGCGTCCATGACGGAGAGGACGAACACGACCACGATGATTTCGACAGCTTCATTGTCTCGCTGGGCGATGTGGCCGACCCGGACGCGCTCGAAACCCGGCTGCTCAGCGCAGTCAGCGCGCATGATATCTATCGCATCAAGGGTTTCGTGCATGTCCCGGGCAAGGCCCGCCGGCTTGTGCTGCAGGGTGTGGGGGCACGGTTCCAGCGTTACTTCGATCGGGACTGGACTGCGACAGAAACGCCCCGCACGGAACTCGTGGTGATCGGCAAGTCCGGCATGGACCGTGCCGCCATCGAGGCGATGATCGCCTGATGCATCTTCTCGCCGCAGCGCCGGGCGCGGTCGATGACGGCTCCGAAGCGGTCGATCTTGGTCAAAGCCCCGGGGACATCATTATCCTGACGGCGGCTGATACCGAAATCGCCGCGCTGGCAGCTGCCAACCGGCACCGGATCGGGGGTGATGCCGGGGGCGACACCGGGGTACCAAGCCTGCGTCTCGCGAATTATCTGCGCCTCGGCCACAACATGTCCGTCGACCTCTATATCGAGACGGTCGTGCAGCATGCGCGGCTGGTGGTGTGTCGCCTGCTTGGCGGACGTGGCTACTGGCCCTATGGAGTGGACGAGATCGCAGCGGCTTGCCGCCGTGCTGGCATCCCGGTCGCCTTCCTGCCCGGCGATGACCAGCCCGATGCCGAACTGGCCGAACGGACCACGCTGGACGGCGAGGCTGCCCATCGGCTGTGGCAATATCTCGTGCATGGCGGGATCGCCAATGCCACGAACTTCCTGAACTTTGCCGGGTCGCTGATCGAAGACCCGGAGACCGGGCGGGCGGGCGACTGGCACGAACCCGCCCCGCTGCTGCGTGCCGGCTTGTACTGGCCAGGCCACGGCGAGGTCACCCTCGATGACCTGCGCGGCCAGTGGACGGACGACGCGCCGATTGCCGGGCTGATCTTCTATCGGGCCCTCATGCAGGCCGCCAATCTGGCACCTGTCGACGCCCTGATTGCAGCGCTCCGGGAACGCGGCATGAACCCGCTTCCGATTCATGCGGCCAGCCTCAAGGACCCGCTGGCTGCCGCCATCGTGGCCGAAACCTTCGCCGCCGCACCGCCCGACATCATCCTCAACACCACCGGGTTTGCTCTTTCCGCGCCGGGGGCTTTGACGGATCGCGGGCCCTTCCGCGACACCGATGCACCGCTGCTCCAGGTCGTCTTCGCCGGCTCTGACCGCGAATCCTGGGAGACCGGTGCCAATGGCCTGTCGGCGCGCGACATTGCCATGAATGTGGCCTTACCCGAGGTGGACGGGCGCATTCTTTCGCGTGCGGTCTCCTTCAAGGGTGCGGCCCGGCGCGATGCTGCCAGCCAGACCGATGTCGTTGCCTATGAACCTGTCACGGACCGGATCGCCTTCACCGCCGAACTGGCGCAATCCTGGGCCCGGCTGCGCACCACCGACATCACGGACCGGCGAGTTGCAATCATTCTGGCAAATTATCCCAATCGCGACGGGCGGATCGGCAATGGTGTCGGGCTCGATACGCCAGCCGGGGTCGTCACTGCCCTCCACGCGATGGCGCGCGCGGGCTACCGGGTCGACGACATTCCTGTCGATGGCGACGGCCTCGTGCGACGGCTTCAGGATGGTCCGACCAATGCCGGCATCACCGCACGCCACATCACGGAAGTCCTGCCGCTGCCCGACTACGAGATGTTCTTCGCCAAGCTGCCCCGCGACCTGCGCGCGGCCGTCATCGAACGCTGGGGGGCGCCCGAACAGTACCCGATGTTTCTGGACGGGCACACCGATTGCGGGGCCTTTGCCATTCCCGCCTTCCGCTGCGGCAATGTTGCGGTCGGGCTGCAACCCGCACGGGGCTACAACATCGACCCCGGCGCGACCTATCACGACCCGGACCTTGTGCCGCCCCACAACTATCTGGCCTTCTATGCCTGGGTGCGCGAGGGCTTTGGTGCACAGGCTGTGGTCCATTTCGGCAAGCACGGCAATCTGGAATGGTTGCCGGGGAAATCCGTGGCCCTGTCCCGCAGTTGTTTTCCCGAAGCCGCGCTGGGGGCGATTCCCCATATCTATCCCTTTATCGTCAACGATCCCGGCGAGGGCACCCAGGCCAAACGTCGCGCGAGTGCGGTCATCATCGACCACCTCACCCCGCCACTCGCGCGTGCCGAAACCTATGGTCCGCTCCGCGATCTCGAAGCGCTGGTCGATGAATATTACGAAGCGGCCAATGTGGACCCGCGCCGCCTCGCATTTCTGGGCAAGCAGATTGTCGAACTGGTCCGCGAGACCGGCCTCGACCGTGATCTGGGATTTGCAGCCAATGCCGATCTGACCGACGCCGACGCCCTCAACCGGCTCGACGGCTATCTGTGTGAACTCAAGGAAATGCAGATTCGCGACGGGCTGCATGTCTTCGGGCAATCCCCGACAGGCGATCTGCGCACCGGGTTGCTGGCCGCGCTGGCGCGCATGCCGCGCGGGGATGGCAAAGGCGCAAACGCCTCTCTCCTGCGCGCGCTGGTCGCCGATCTGGGGCTTGATTTTGATCCGCTGGATTGCGATTTCGCAGCACCCTGGAGCGGGGCGCGGCCCGCAGCACTCAATGGCACCGGCACGCTGCGCTCGACGGGCGATATGGTGGAGCAGCTCGAAGAATTGTCCACCGCGCTGATCGCGGGGACACGCGGACCACACGAAAGCTGGTCTCACACCCAAAGCGTGCTCGCAGAGATCGCGGCCCGGCTCGCCCCCGATGTCGATGTCTGCGGGTCCGCCGAACTGGACGGATTGCTGACCGGCCTGGACGGGCGTTTTGTTGCTCCCGGCCCGTCCGGTGCCCCCACACGGGGCCGCCCCGATGTCCTGCCCACCGGGCGCAACTTCTATTCGGTCGACACAAGAACCGTCCCCACGCCCGCAGCGTGGCATCTGGGCTGGAAGTCGGCGCAGTTGCTGCTCGAAACCCACGCGCAGACCCATGGCGACTGGCCCCGGACCGTCGCGCTATCGGCCTGGGGGACCAGCAACATGCGCACGGGTGGGGACGATATCGCGCAAGCGCTGGCGCTGATCGGCGCGCGCCCCACATGGGATTCGGCATCCCGGCGCGTCACCGGATTTGAAGTCCTGCCTGTCTCCGTGCTCGACCGTCCGCGCGTCGATGTCACCTTGCGGGTTTCGGGATTCTTCCGGGATGCGTTTCCCGGGCTGATCGACCTGTTTGACAGTGCTGTGGTCGCAATTTCAGCCCAAATGGACGAATCCGAACACGAAAACCCGCTTGCCGCGCATGTTTCGGCCGAAATCGCGGAACTTGTCGCCAACGGCACAGATCGCGAGGCGGCAAAGCGCCGCGCCAGCTATCGGATATTCGGCTCCCAGCCGGGTGCCTATGGGGCTGGTTTGCAGGCCCTGATAGACGAAAAAGGCTGGGAAACCGCCGATGATCTCGCCCAAGCCTATATTGCCTGGGGCGGTTGGGCCTATGGTGCCGGAAGTGGCACCGGCGCAACGAACGCGTACGGCGTACCCGCCCACAAAACCTTCGCAAAACGGCTGTCGAGGGTCGAAGCCGTCCTGCACAATCAGGACAATCGCGAACATGATTTGCTCGACAGCGACGATTATTACCAGTTCGAAGGCGGGATGACCGCCGCTGTGACCGCAGAATCCGGCACCCGGCCCGTGGTCTACCACAATGACCATTCGCGCCCGTTTGCGCCCCGCATACGTACACTCGAAGACGAAATTTCCCGGGTCGTACGCGCACGTGTCACCAATCCGAAATGGATATCGGGCGTGATGCGGCACGGCTACAAGGGCGCCTTCGAGATGGCGGCCACGGTCGACTATCTTTTTGCGTTCTCGGCGACCACCGGTGCCGTACGCGATGACCAGTTCGATGCGGTGCATCGTGCTTTTCTCGAAGATGACGCGGTCCGGGAATTTCTCGGAGCGCACAATCCGGCAGCGCTCCGCGAAATGGCCGACCGGTTTCTCGAAGCCATCGAACGCGGCCTGTGGCAGGCGCGCTCCAACTCGGCTTATGCTCGCCTGAACAAACTGGCGGGCAACCCGTCGGCAAACGGACCGAAGGAGACCCTCGCATGAGCGAAGCCCCCGAAAACGACGCGGCAGAGCCACAAAGCGAAGACGACGCCCGCTGGGCCGAGAAAAAGCGCAAGCAGAAAGCCGCGCGCGACCGGATGCTGGCCAAGAAGACCCGCGAGAAGGGCCTGCTGATGGTCCATACCGGCAAGGGCAAAGGCAAAACGACCGCCGCCATGGGGCTGGCCATGCGGGCCATTGGCAACGGCATGAAGGTCGGGATCGTCCAGTTCGTCAAAGGCAAGTGGGAGACCGGCGAGCGGCAGGTCCTCGAAGCCTTTCCCGATCAGATCGAAATCCGGGTGATGGGCGAGGGGTTTTCCTGGGATTCCCAGGACCGGCAGCGGGACATCGCAGCGGCGACCGCAGCCTGGAACATGGCCAAGGAGATGATCGCCGATCCGTCTTTCGGTCTGGTCGTCCTCGACGAATTGAATATCCCCCTGCGCTACGATCACCTCGATATCCACGAGGTCGTCGCCGGGTTGCTGGCCAAACGCGAGGATCTGCACGTGGTCGTCACAGGCCGCAATGCCAAGGAAGAATTGATCGGGGCCGCCGACATGGTCACCGACATGACCATGGTGAAGCACCACTTCCGCGATGATGTGAAGGCCCAGAAAGGGATCGAGTTCTGAGGATGCAGCCATGACCGCTGCCATCATGCTGCAGGGCACCGGGTCGGATGTCGGCAAGTCGCTGATCGTCGCCGGGCTGGCCCGGCTGTTTGCGCGACAGGGCCTGATCGTCCGGCCCTTCAAGCCCCAGAACATGTCGAACAACGCCGCACCGGCCCTTGGTCCCGCAGGCACCTATGGCGAGATCGGACGCGCGCAAGCCCTGCAAGCGCGGGCCGCCGGGCTCGACCCCAGCACGGACATGAACCCCGTCCTGCTCAAACCCCAGACCGATATCGGCGCGCAAGTGATCGTGGATGGTCATGTCATCGGCAATGCCGATGCGCGCGCCTACCACGCCATGAAGCCCGATCTTCTGGCCCCGGTTCTCGCGGCCTTTCAACGCTTGTCGGACGGCGCGGACCTGATTCTGGTGGAAGGTGCGGGCAGTCCGGCTGAGGTCAATCTGCGCGCTGGCGACATCGCCAATATGGGCTTTGCCGAAGCTGCAGACATTCCCGTCCTTCTGATCGGGGACATCGAGCGCGGCGGCGTGATCGCGTCGCTGGTCGGCACCCATACGCTGCTCTCCCCCCGCGAACAGGCGCGGCTCAAGGGCTACATCATCAACCGGTTTCGCGGCGATGTTTCGCTGTTCGATGACGCCCTGCCGATCATCCGGGCGCGCACCGGACTGGACTCCCTTGGCATCATCCCGTGGTTCGAGGGCGCCCGCGCGCTGCCGGCCGAGGACACAGCCTCGCTCGAAGGACGCTACACCGGGGATGACTGGGCCCGCGCCCGGATCCGGATCGCCGTTCCCCGGCTGCCCCGGATCGCCAATTTCGACGATCTCGACCCGCTCGCCGCCGAACCGGGCGTCGCCGTGCGGCTTGTGACCCCGGGGCAGAGACTGCCCGGCAATGCCAACCTGATCCTGCTTGCCGGCTCGAAATCCACCCGTGGAGACCTCGAAGACCTGCAACGCAACGGATGGGACGCGGACATCCATGCCGCTGTGGCAACAGGTACCCATGTTCTGGGCATTTGCGGCGGCTACCAGATGCTTGGGCGGCAGGTCGCAGACCCGGAGGGGATCGAGGGCACACCCGGCGTGACCCGGGGCCTCGGGCTTCTCGATGTCGAAACCACCATCACCGGACAGAAGAAACTCTCCCCCGCGATCGGTCACGCCGTTGCCGGGGGCGCGCCGATCACCGGGTTTGAAATGCACATGGGCGTGACCCGGGGGCCGGATACGGACCCGCCGCTTCTGCGCTTTGCAGACGGGCGCCCGGACGGCGCCACATCCCATCACGGACGGGTCTGCGGCACTTATGTCCACGGCTTGTTCGCGTCGGACGCGTTCCGTCACAGCTTCCTGAAACGCATTGATGAACGACATTCAGCCACATTTGCGTGGAACAAGCATCTTGATGAAGCGTTGGACCTTCTCGCGGACCACATGCAATCCTACCTCACAACGGATCACATCCTCGGTATTGCCCGGGGGTCATGACCTGAATACCGGAGCCAGATGATGACGCGTGCCTTGTTGAGCCTTGCCACAGCCACGCTGATCCTGATTTCAGTTTCCATACCGGCCTCGGCGGGACGCATCCACACCGATGTGCCCGCACAGATCGATCCCGCCGCGCGCTACATGATCTACGTGCATGGCGCGCGACCGGAAAGCTTTCCCCTCTCCGAGCCACACCCCACGCGGGGATTGTTCGAGTACCAGAATATTCTGAACACCTTTGCCGCGAACGGATTCGAGGTGATCTCCGAATTGCGCACGGAAAAGACCAACACACGTCGTTTTGCGCGCAGCCGGGTTCTTGCACAGGTGCGCGCCCTGATTGCGGCGGGTGTACCCGCGCAGAACATCACGGTCGTCGGATTTTCCAAGGGTGGCATGATTGCAATGATCGTGGCCTCGCAGGCCAGGCAGCCGAAACTGAATATCGTCAACATGGCGGGTTGCGGAAAGGGCAAATCCCGGCAGGGTTACGATAACTTCCTCGCCAACGATGCCAGCAAATTATCCGGGCGCATGCTGTCGATCTACGATCAGGCGGACAAGATCTCCGGCACCTGCCAGGACGTGAGCGACAAAGCCCCGCAAATGCCCTTTCAGGAAGACGTGCTAACGGTCGGCGGCGGGCAGGGCACGTTCTATACGCCGCGCAAGGCCTGGATTGACCAGGTTGTGCGCTGGGCAAAAGCGGCGAACGATCCGGTCAAATGAGGCTGACGCCCCCCGCGAGCAGCAGGCTCACCATCAGCGCGACCATGACCGCCTGGAGCAAACAGGCCACCACGAACAGGTAAAGCCCACGGCGAATTTCGGCAGCACCGATTTGCGCCGAAAATTCGCCGCCGACCCAGGGCTGGTTGGTGGACTTGCCGTGATAGCTGCGCGGCCCGGACAAGGCGACACCGAGCGCGCCGGCCATCGCTGCTTCGGGCCAGCCCGCATTCGGGGAGCGGTGCTTGCCCCCGTCCCGCGCCATCACCCGCAGCGAGGAGACGGGCCGTCCCCGGGGCACGAACACGCTGGCCAGAACAATCAGAACCGCTGCAATCCGGGCTGGAAGATAGTTCATCAGATCATCGAGCCGCGCCGCGCCGCACCCGAAGGCCTCATGACGCGGGGTGCGATAGCCGATCATCGAATCCATTGTGTTGACGGTCTTGTAGACCAGCAGGCCCGGCAACCCGAACAGCAGGTACCAGAAGACCGGCGCCACAACTCCGTCCGCGAAGCTCTCGGCCAGGCTTTCGATCGCGGCGCGGGCCACGCCATGTTCGTCGAGGGTTTCGGGATCGCGCCCGACGATCATGGCGACCGCCGCCCGCCCCCCGGCAAGCCCATTCTGATCGAGTCCGCGCACCACGGCGCGAACATGGTCAAACAGGCTGCGCTGGGCGAGAAGCAGCGTCACGGCAAGCATTTCGATGATCCAGCCATTCGGCACGCGACGCGCAAGCTCCAGCAACGCCCAGCCGATGCCCGCCGCAAACCCCACCATCAGGAGGGTCACGACAACTCCCCGGATCAGTCGGGTGCCGCTGCTGCGGTTGTCGCGATTGAGCCGCCGGTCGAACCAGCCGATCAGGCTTCCGATCAGGGCAACCGGGTGGGGCAGCACACGAAACAACGGCCCGAACTCGCCAAACACCGCATCGAGCAGCAGGGCGAGGAACAGGATGATCGGCGGTGCAAAACCCGCAGTTTCGGGGGACCAGAGCATGACGGCATCCTGCGAGCGGCAATCGCGTCGCGTCAATCACGCGAGAAGCCATCCGCAGGGGTGCAATTCACGCCTTTCTGTTGGCCCAACCTCTTGGCCGAACGGGACCGGCATGGTCTATTGCCCACAACAGGAGATGAGCATGTCAGAAGATTTCGGGATCATGGTCTGCGGCCATGGCAGTCGTGATGAAGGAGCCGTGCGTGAATTTGCCGTGGTGGCGGAAGCCCTGCGCGCAAAATTCGCCGACAAGGAGGTCGAGCACGGCTTTCTGGAATTCGCCACGCCCATCATCCGTGACGGCCTCGACAAGCTGGTCGCACGCGGCGTGAAGCGCATCTACGCAGTCCCGGGCATGCTGTTTGCCGCCGGCCACGCGAAGAACGATATTCCCTCGGTGTTGAACACCTATGCCGCTCAGAACCCGGGTGTCGAAATCATCTATGGCCGGGAACTCGGTATTGATCTCAAGATGATCCGGGCCGCCGGGGACCGGGTGTTGCAGGCCCTCGCCGCCGCCGATGCCGAACATGGCGAAGTGCCGCGCCACGAGACCATGCTGGTGACCGTCGGCCGCGGCGCGTCGGACCCGGACGCCAACTCCAACGTCTCCAAGGTTGCCAGAATGTTGTGGGAGGGCCTTGGCTTCGGCTGGGGCGAAACCGCCTATTCCGGCGTGACCTTCCCGCTTGTCCAGCCCGCTCTCGAGCATGCGGTCAAGCTGGGCTATCGCCGGATCGTGATATTTCCCTACTTCCTGTTCACGGGCATCCTGATCAAACGCATTTATGACCACACCGACATGGTCGCTGCGCAACACCCCGAGATCCAGTTCGTGAAAGCGCCCTATCTGAACGATCACCCGCAGGTGCTCGAAACCTTTGCCGACCGGGTGCTGGAGATCGGCGAAGGCACCAATCTCATGAACTGCCAGATGTGCAAGTACCGCGAACAGGTGCTGGGCTTCGAATCAGAAGTCGGCCTCGCCCAGGAAAGCCATCACCATCATGTCGAGGGCATCGGTACCGGCGACGGGGGTCATCACCACCATGATCACGACCACGACAACGCACATGGCCACGATCACAGTCACGATCATGACCACAGCCATCATCCCTATCCCCATGCGGATCACCCGCTCGGCCCGCGCACCCTGCCCGCCGAAGGCGATTGACCGGCACAACCCCGGGTGCAAAACGCGCAGGCCATGACCAACGCCAGCCTTGACCATATCCGTGACCCCGATGCGATCTATGCGGCCTCTTTCGCTGCGATCCGCGACGCGGCCGATCTGTCCCGCATTCCCGATGACCTGCAGGGCGTCGCGCTGCGCGTGGCCCATGCGATCGGCGAGGCGGCTGCCATCGACGACCTGGTCTGGTCCGAGGGTGCCGGGACGGTCGGCTGCAAGGCCCTTTCGGCAGGCGCACCGATCATCGTGGATGCCCGGATGCTGGCCGATGGTGTGATCCGCCGCGCCCTGCCCGCTCGGAACCCGGTGATTTGCACCCTCGGCATCGGTACCGTCACCGGCAATGCCGCACGCGGGGCCACCACACGATCTGCCGCCGCAGTCGATCTCTGGGAGAGTTTTCTGGCAGAGTCCGTCGTGGTGATCGGCAATGCCCCGACAGCGCTTTACCGCCTGCTGGAAGGCCTTGCCCAAGGCTGGCCGAAACCGGCCCTGATCATCGGCATGCCGGTCGGCTATGTCGGGGCGGCGGAATCAAAGGCAGCCCTCGTCGATCTGGCACCCGTGCCCTATATCGCCTTGCAGGGCCGCCGGGGCGGCAGCGCTGTCGCCGCGGCAACCGTCAACGCGCTCGCACGCGACGCGGCGCCCCGGCCATGACCGCCTGGCTGAACATTGTCGGGATCGGGGCCGGCGGTCTCGACGACCTGACCCCATCGGCCCGGACACTGATCGAAACAGCCGAACTTCTGGTCGGGGGCGAACGACATCTTGCCATGGCCGCCAATGACCGCGCGCGCAAGCTCGCCTGGGCGTTTCCCCTGGACGGGATCGTCGCGGAAATCCGTGCCGCGCAGGACCAGCGCGTTGTCGTGCTGGCAACGGGCGATCCGATGTCCTTCGGGATAGGGGCCACGCTCACCCGGCACTTCGATCCTGCCGAGATGACAATCCTGCCGGCTCCCGGGGCGTTCAGTCTGGCCGCCGCCCGGCTTGGCTGGCCCTTGCACGGCTGCACCTGCCTGACACTTCACGGCCGTCCGCTGGAATTGCTGCACCACCATGTGTTGCCCAACGCACGCCTGCTGATCCTCAGCCATGACGGGACCACGCCCGCACAGGTCGTTGGCCTGCTCCGTGATGCCGGGTTCGAACAAAGCCGCATACACGTGTTCGAGAATATGGGCAGCGCAAGCGAATCCTCGCGCACCGGTTCGTCTGGCACCTGGGATACCAGCCCGGTTGATGACCTGAACACCATCGCCGTGGAATGTATCGCCGGACCGCAGGCACGATACCATCCCCGTGTCGCAGGACTTCCCGATGATGCCTTTGTTCATGACGGACAAATGACCAAGCGGATCATCCGTGCCGCCACGCTTTCCGCGCTCAGCCCCTTGCCGGGCCAGCATCTGTGGGATCTTGGCGCGGGCTGCGGCTCCATCGCCATCGAATGGCTGCGCGCAACCCAGGACGTGCAGGGCAAAGGCGCACGCGCGACCGCTGTCGAAAAAGACTCCGAACGCTGCGCCATGATCGCGCAGAATGCGAGCCGTCTCGGCACGCCCTTCCTGGAGTTGGTGGCCGCCGAGATCGAACGCGCCCTGCCCGATCTCGACGATCCCGATGCGGTCTTCATCGGCGGCGGACTTTCGACAGGGGCACTCGTGGACACGGTCTGGAAGCGGTTGCGCAACGGAGGTCGGCTCGTGGCCAATGTGGTGACCCTCGAAGGGGAACGCGTACTGCTCGATGCCCATGCCCGATATGGCGGGGACATGGCCCGGATTGCGGTCAGCCACGCCGATCCCGTGGGCGGGCTGACGGGCTGGCGGCCCGCCATGCCTGTCACCCAATGGTCGGTCGTGAAATCATGAACACGAAAAAGACAGGAACCGCCATCGGGATCGGTGTCGGTCCGGGTGACCCGGAGTTGATGACCCTCAAGGGCGCCCGGATTCTGAGCGCGGTCCCGGTTGTGGCCTATCCGGCACCCGAAACCGGCGACAGTCTCGCACGCCGGATCGCGGCACCGCACCTGCCCGCCGACGCGCAGGAAATTGCCATCCGCATGCCGCTCTCGGCCAATCGCTTTCCCGTCGAGGGCGTCTATGACCGGGCCGCGCGGGACATCGCCAGCCATCTTGCCGACGGACGGGATGTCGCGATCCTGTGCGAGGGCGACCCGTTTTTCTATGGCTCCTTCATGTATCTGTTTGCGCGACTTGCCGAAAACTGGCCGGTCGAGGTCGTGCCCGGTGTCTCGTCGCTCACCGCCTGCGCCGCGGTCTCGCGCCGGCCGCTGGCAGCGCTGAACGATGTCCTGACCATCCTGCCCGCAACTCTGCCAGATGACATCCTGCGCGCCCGGCTGGCCGCCACGGACGCCGCCGCGATCATCAAACTGGGACGTCACCTGCCGCGCATCCGGGCGCTGCTCGACGAACTCGATCTGTCGGACCACGCCGAGTATGTCGCGCACGCCACCATGGCCGAGGAATTCCATGGCCCGCTGACAACACTTGATGATGCTCCGGCGCCGTATTTTTCGATGATCCTGGTGCATCGGCGCGGCGCGGCCTGGATGGGGGACGGGGCATGACCCAAAACACCCGACAGACTATTGCCCTTGTCGCACTGACCGCCGATGGCGGCCGTCTCGCGCGAGGACTGCAGGATCACTTGCCCGACGCCGAACTGCTTGGCCTGCGCGCGCGTGTGACCGATTGCGATACGGCTTTCGACGACGTGACAGAAACTTTGACCGAACTGTTCCGCGCGGGCCGCCCGATCGTGGGCATTTGTGCCGCTGGCATCCTGATCCGAACCCTCGCGCCCCAGCTTGCCGACAAGCGAAATGAGCCACCCGTGCTGGCACTCGCGCCGGACGGGTCGAGCATCGTGCCGCTTCTGGGGGGCCACCACGGGGCCAACACCCTCGCCCAGCGGATCGCGGACATCACCGGCGGCCATGCCGCACTGACAACTGCGGGGGAAATTGCCTATGGCGTCGCCCTCGATGCGCCACCACCCGGCTGGACGCTCGGCAATCCCGAACGGGCGAAGGATGTGATGGGCGGGCTTCTGGCCGGACAGGCACCCTGTCTGGTGATCGAGGCCGGTGACCCCGGCTGGCTGGCAGACATGCCCACCGACCACGACGGCACCTGGATGATCCGCATCACGGATCGCGATATCACAGCCAACCCCAATGAACTTCTGATGCACCCGCCAAGTCTGGCCGTGGGTGTGGGGTGTGAGCGGGATTGCAGTGCTGCCGAGCTTCACACACTGGTGCGCGAAACCTTGTCCGACGCAGGGCTGTCCCCGGCTTCCGTCGCGGCCATCGTGTCCATCGACGTGAAAGCCGACGAAGTTGCTGTTCACGCGCTCGCCGATGGTCTGGGGGTTCCGGCGCGGTTTTTCCCCGCCGATGTGCTGGAAGCTGAAACACCGCGGCTCGCGAACCCCTCGGATATCGTGTTCCGCGAAGTCGGTGCTCACGGCGTTGCCGAGGCCGCCGCGCTGGCCGCCACCGGCCCGCAAGGCAGCCTCATTGTCCCGAAACACAAATCCAGACGGGCAACCTGTGCGATCGCCCGCGCAACACATCTTGATGCCAATGAAATTGGCCGGGCGCGCGGCCACCTGTCGATTGTCGGCACCGGGCCGGGCGATACCGCCCACCGCATTCCCGCCACGGACCGCGCCGTGGCACAGGCCCAGGACCTCGTCGGATACGGCCCCTATCTGGACCTGCTGGGACCAGCGACCCGTGGCAAGATTCGCTATGACTTCGACCTTGGTGCTGAATCCGACCGGTGCCGCCACGCGCTCGATCTCGCAGCCCAGGGCCGCAATGTCGCGCTGGTATCCAGCGGTGACCCCGGGGTCTTCGCCATGGCGACGCTGGTCTTCGAATTGCTCGACAAGGAAGACAACCCGGCATGGCGACGCTTGTCCATCGATGTGCATCCCGGCGTTTCTGCGATGCAGCTGGCAGCCGCCCGTGCCGGTGCCCCGCTGGGACATGACTTCTGCGCCATTTCCCTGTCCGACCTGCTGACACCATGGCCGGCAATTCAGGCCCGGCTCAAGGCGGCAGCAGAAGCCGATTTCGTTGTCGCGCTTTACAATCCAGCCAGTCACAAGCGGCGGCACCAGATCGAAACAGCCCGGCATATCCTGCTGGCCCATCGGCCCGACGACACGCCGGTCATCGTGGCGCGAAATCTGGCGCGGGAAGGCGAAAGTGTGGAGATCGTGACCCTGTCGGAACTGCGGCTCGACACCATCGACATGCTGACGGTCGTGATCATCGGGAACAGCCAGTCCCGGGCGTTGCACGCGGCGGGCCGGAACTGGGCCTATACGCCGCGCGGCTATGCCCGAAAGCACGCACAGGAAACCGGCAGCTAGACCGTCAGATACTGTTGCAGCGGTCGACCCGCGCCTTGTCCTCAGCCGTCATGAACCCGAACAGTTCGATGAACTTCAGGCCATCGGCATCACAGGTGTATCCGGCCACGAAGGTGTCGGGATCTTGGGAATCGTTGTTATAGCCCGTCGAAGTCTTCACCCGCTTGAGAAACCGGAAGGCCACACAGGCGCCGTCCTGCGCCAGAAAACCGATCGTGTGAATGCCCGGTGCCTCGTAGACCACCGGATGCCGGGACCGCAGGGGCGTGTTCGAGAGAAAGGTCCGGAAGGCATCGGCATCCCGCGCGCTGGCAATCGAGATCTGGTTGAACCACGAATCATAGACATGCTCGACGACCGCAACCCGCGCATCCCCGGCAAAATAGGCTTCCTGCACAACCGTCCCGTTGTCACGCAGGCTTTTCTGGACGCTGTCGATCTGCGGCAGCAGAAAGGGAATGTTGAAATGGGCTTCCAGAACGTCGATCGCGACAGGTTCAGCGAGATAGGCTTTTGACCCGCTCACTGTCAGGACTTCGGTTCCTGAAGCGCAGGCGGTCAGCGCAAGGGCACTCAGAATTGTAAGGACGCGGCGTTTCAATCCACCCATCGATGGCCTCGCTGGTTCGTCAGCGATCATAGGACGCGCGCGGCTCTAGTCAAAGCCGCATGGCGGGGGGTAAGACAGGCGCATGACTGTTTTCTTTATCGGCGCCGGACCCGGCGCAGCGGATCTGATTACCTTGCGCGGCCGGGACATGATCGCGCGCGCGCCCGTCTGCCTCTATGCCGGATCGCTGGTGCCCCCCGAAATTCTGGCCCATGCGCCTGCGGATGCGACAATCATCGATACCGCGCCTTTGCATCTGGATCAGATCATCGCCCATATGGTCGCCTCCCATGGCCTGGGGCAGGACGTGGCGCGGGTCCATTCCGGCGACCCTTCGCTGTATGGCGCCATCGGTGAACAGATGCGCCGCCTCGACGTTCTGGACATTCCCTATGAAGTGGTTCCCGGCGTTCCGGCATTCGCCGCCGCGTCCGCCGCCTTGTGCCGGGAGTTCACCCTGCCGGGTGTGAGCCAGACCGTGATCCTGACCCGCACCTCGGTGCGTGCCTCGGATATGCCCGAAGGCGAGGAACTGGTCGAACTGGCCCGATCCCGCGCCACGCTGGCGGTACATCTGTCGATCAACAATCTGGTCAAGGTCGTGCGTGACCTGACCCCCCATTACGGCGAGGACTGCCCTGTTGTCGTCGCCTATCGGGTGAGCTGGCCCGACGAGAAATTCATCCGCGGCACGCTGAAAACCATTCGCGACAAGGTGAAGGGGTCGGGGATCACGCGCACGGCACTCATTCTGGTCGGTCCGGTTCTGGCCGAAGACCTGTCATCGGACGACGCTTTTGCCGATAGCGAGCTTTACAATTCCGCCCACCACCATGTCCTGCGCCCACGGACAACGGCTGAGAATTCGTGAGGCCCGGCGCGGGCTCTGGAACATGACCTAGCGTGCGCCGGCTTCTTCGAGAATCTGGACCACCTGGCGCGAACGGCCTTCGCGGGCAATATCGAGCACGCTGCGCCCGGTAAAATCCGAACGTTCGATATCAGCACCCGCGGCAATCAAGGCGCGGGTGATTCCGGGATGCCCGGCGCGGGCAGCCGCCATCAGAGGCGTACGGCCATCGCGGTTTTCCTGATCGACCCGCGCGTCATAGGACAACAGCAGATCGACAACCTCGATATGCCCCTGCTCAGCAGCGTGATAGAGCGCGCTATTGCCAACATCGTCGACAAGATTGGTCCGCGCCTTGGCTTCGAGCAGCAACGCCAGGGAATCATAACTGCCCTGAATGGCACCCCAGATCATGGGCGTGCGGCCATCGGTATCTGTGCGGGCTGTAGGATGTTGACGCACGATGAGTTCGCGAACCTTGTCGGTCCGGTTTTCGTAGACCGCCACGATCAGGGGGTCTTCGGCAAAAATATCGGTTTGCGCCACCGCGGGCACCGCATGAACGAAAACCGCAAGGAACGCAGCAAGACTCAAAGATCGTAAAACCATCATAGCAATTCCTGTTTCGCGCCAAGCGAGGCGCAGGTCAACCCAGCAATTCCGTCAGCCAGGCCAGCCCCGCCTCGACTGACACGACACGCGGTCCGTCGGGACCTGGCGGACGCGCAATCATCACGACGGGAAGCCCCAGCATACGCGCGGCATCCAGTTTTGCACGGGTCATATCTCCACCTGAAGCCTTGCAAACAATCACGTCGATTTCATGGCGCAACAGCAATGCCGTTTCCCCATCCACGTCAAAGGGGCCGCGCGCCGTGATCACCTGATATTCGGCCAATGGCAGGGGGTTTTCCGGCATCTCGACCAGCCGGACAAGAAACCAGATGTCCCGATATCCTGAGAACTCTTCAAGGCCCGCATGTCCCGTCGTCAGGAACACCCGGCGCCCGAGCCGGGGCAGCATGCCGGCTGCTTGTGACACATCCGCAGCCATGTGCCACTGGTCGCCATCCTGGCGCTCCCACATCGGACGGTCGAGCAACACACGCGGCGTTTGGGCGCGCAAACACGCGGCGGCGGCATTGGCCGATATCTGTGCCGCAAACGGGTGGGTGGCATCGATCACCGCCGCGATATTCTCGGTCTGCAGATAGGCCGCCATGGCGTCAGCACCGCCAAAGCCACCGCTTCGCACCTGACCGGCAATCTCAGCCGGCGCCGCCGTGCGGCCTGCCAGCGAGGTGATGACCGTCAGGGAACTGCCCCAGCGCACGTCAGCCTGCAGGGCCAGATCGGCGGCCTCCCGCGTTCCTCCCAGGATCAGCAGTTTGGGAGGTTCAGGCTTCGACATGCGCCAGAACCGACCCGTCGCGCGCCACAACCAGCACATCAAGATCCGCTGCACCGGCAAGTGCCGCCCGACAAACTTCACGCGCCCCACGCGCCACATCCAGGGAAAGCGCGCCAGCCAGTCCATCATGCGTGGCCAGTTCCAGCACGCCACCGGCAGACACCGCGCTTCCCGCTTCCGTGATCACATCCCGCGATGCTCCGCAACGCGCGAGTCGCTGGACAAGCCCGGGCACATCAACTGATGACCGGCTGGAATGCAGATCCATGTGACCGTCGGCCAGCTTGGAAAGCTTTCCAAAACCCCCGGCAATCGTGAGATGCCGGAGCGGATGGGCGCGCACATATTTGAGCAGGGCCCCGGCAAAATCTCCCATATCAATCACCGCCCGGTCATCGAGGCGCCAATGCGCCTGCACGGCGGTTTCCGATGTCCGCCCCGTCGCACCCGCCACATGCTCGATCCCCGTGGCGCGCGCAACATCGACAGCACGATGGATCGAGTGGACCCATGACGCACAGGAATAGGGGATCACAACTCCGGTCGTGCCGAGAACACTCAGGCCCCCGACGATGCCAAGCCTAGGATTCGCCGTCTTTGCCGCCAGCAATTCGCCCCCGGGGATGGCGATCGTCACCAGAATATCGGCCTGTACGCCATATTCCCCGGCCACCTCTTCAAGCGCGGCACGGATCATCTCGCGGGGTTTGGGATTGATCGCCGGCTCCCCCGGCGGGACCGGCAAGCCCGGCAGGGTGACGGTCCCGACGCCCGTCCCCGCCGCAAAGCGAATTCCCGAACCCGGGGTGCCAGACGTCACCGTACAGATGATTTCGGCGCCATGGGTCACATCGGGATCGTCCCCGGCATCCTTGATAATGGATGCCGATGCCGTCCCGGCCCCCAATTGTCGCGTGGCGAGCGCAAATTCCGCCCGCAGGCCACGCGGCAGGCGGATGGTCACCGGGTCGGGGAAATTCCCGCCCAGCACGGCCTCATAGGCCGCTTTGGCCGCCGCTGTCGCACAAGCGCCCGTAGTCCAGCCCCGGCGCAATCCCGCCGCGTTAGGACGGCCTTCATCCTGATCATCATTTTGCGGCTCTTCGCTCATGGCCCTATCGTACTGCTCCAGATGGTTGCCCGACCAGTGCTCCGGCGTTAGCTTCGGAAAATGAATTTGGATGCTCTTTCACTGCCATGTTTTGAATCCGGCTGGGTCTGGCTCGTGGGTGCGGGTCCCGGTGATCCCGCCCTGCTGACCATCGGTGCGCTGCATGCCCTGCGGCAGGCCGATACGGTTGTCCATGACGCGCTGGTCGATGATAGTATCCTGGCGCTGGCCAACCCGGATGCCGAGCTGATTTACGCTGGCAAACGTGGCGGCAAGCCATCACCCAAACAACCCGATATCTCTGCGCGCCTGGTCACGCTGGCCCGCGAGGGCCGCAAGGTGCTGCGGCTCAAGGGCGGCGATCCGTTCCTGTTCGGGCGCGGCGGTGAGGAAGCGCTTGCGCTGGTCGGTGCGGGAATTCCGTTCCGGGTGATCCCGGGAATCACGGCCGCCATTGGCGGGCTGGCCTATGCGGGCATCCCCATGACCCATCGCGCGACGGCCACCGCCGTGACCTTCGTGACCGGGCACAACCTTTCCGGTGCGGTGCCCGATGATCTCGACTGGACCGCGCTGGCAAACGGTGCACAAGTTTTGATCTTCTATATGGCGCTCAAGCATATCGCCGAGATCGTCGACCGGCTGATCGCTGGCGGCGCACGCCCCGAAAGCCCGGCGGCCCTGATCGCCCATGCCACCACCGAACGACAGCAGATCGTGGAAACCACGCTCGCCGACGCAAAACAGGCGGCTGTCGGAATTACGCCACCCGCCCTGTTCGTGGTCGGCGAGGTGGTGCGCCTGCGCGACGGTCTGGACTGGCTGGGTGCGATCTCGGGCCGGGTGCTCAACCATGATCCTCTTGGCCATCGCGACATGCGTGATGCCGGCTGAACGAAACCCCTTGTCGCCGCTTGGCCAGCCCGACACCCCAACCATGATTCCCCGGTTCATCAGCGCTGCTCTGATACTGGCTTCGTTGATCGCGGTGATCGGGTTCCTCGCCTTCTCGGGGCGTGCATTGCTGCTGGCTGAGAAGATGACCATCGCCATCATCGCACTCGGTGGACTTGCCGGATTGCTGCATGCTTTCGGGGTTGTCCCCGAACACCGTCAGATGCGCGCCTTCGCCAGTCCGGTGGTGGCCTGGCCGGTCATGCTGGCAGGTATGGTCACGCTGTTCACATCATGACAGTCACGCCCGGACTGATTATCGCCGCGCCGGCATCGGGTAGCGGGAAAACCGTCATCACGCTGGGGCTGCTGCGCGCGCTGCGCAATCGCGGGGTTCGGGTAACCGGGGCGAAAACCGGCCCCGATTATATCGACCCGGCCTTTCATGCCGCCGCCACCGGGCGCGTTGCCTGCAACCTCGACCCCTGGGCCATGCGGCCCGGAACACTGGCGCAGCTGATTGCGACCGCCGGGCACGAATCCGACCTGATCCTTGCCGAAGGTGTCATGGGCCTGTTCGATGGTGCCAACCTGCCCGGGCGCCCGGATGCCGGGTCCACGGCGGATCTGGCGGCACTGACAGGCTGGCCGGTGGTTCTGGTCATCGATGCCGCAAAACAGGCCGCGAGCGCAGCAGCGCTTGTTTCGGGATTTGCCCGTCACCGCAGCGATGTCACGATCACGGGCGTGATCTTCAACCGCGTCGGAAGTGCCAGCCACGCACAGGTGCTGCAAGACGCAATGGCCCTGGCTTGCCCGGATATTGCCGTTCTCGGCTGCCTGCATCGCAACCCGGAGCTTCTCCTGCCCGAACGTCATCTCGGCCTGGTTCAGGCCGGTGAGCATGGCGCGCTGGAAAGCTTCATCGAAGCTGCCGGCGCGGCCCTTTCCGCAGCTGTAGATCTGGCGCGGCTGGCAGCTATGGCGCGCCTGGGACATCCGGAGCCAGCTTTGGCAGACACGCCGCCGCAAATTCCGGTCCTCGGCCAACGCATCGCGGTGGCCCGGGACGCGGCCTTTGCGTTTGCCTATCCATCGGTTCTTGCGGCTTGGCGCGCAGCAGGAGCCGAAGTCATGTTTTTCTCGCCTCTGGCCGATGCGGCACCCGACGCACAGGCTGACGCCATCTATCTTCCCGGTGGCTATCCCGAGCTTCATGCCCCACAGCTTGCCGGGGCTCGGCACTTCAAACATGCCCTGCAGGCGGCGGCGGCACGGCAAGCCGTCGTTTTCGGTGAGTGTGGTGGCTACATGGCGCTCGGCCGGGGGTTGATCGATGCCGAAGGCAAGTGCCATGAAATGGCCGGCCTGCTGCCGGTCGAGACCAGCTTTGCCGATCGCAAGCTGCATCTCGGCTACCGGGCGATCGAAACGGTTTCGCCAACGGCACTGGGCCCGGCGGGACGCCACTTCCGCGGACACGAGTTTCACTATGCTTCCATCACATCCGAAGACAACGCCGCGCCACTTTTCCACGCCCGGAATGCGCGCGGCGACGATCTGGGGGCTTGCGGCATGACCCATGGCAGCGTCAGCGGCTCGTTTGTCCACCTGATCGATCAGGTGCCGGCATGAGCGAAAGCAAACCCTTCTGGGAAACCAAGTCCCTCGAGGACATGTCCGATCCCGAATGGGAATCCCTGTGCGACAGTTGCGGTCAATGCTGCCTGTTCAAGCTGGAGGACGCCGATACCGGAGAATACGCCCTGACCGATGTGGCCTGCCGGTTTCTCGATCACGACACCTGCCAGTGCAGCGACTACGCCAATCGGCAGCGCAATGTGCCCGACTGCGTCAAGGTCACCCCCCGCAATATCGCCGGCCTGCGCTGGATGCCCGAAACCTGTGCCTACCGTCTGCTCGCGGAAGGCAAACCGCTTTACGCGTGGCACCCGCTGGTCTCCGGCGATCCGGAAACCGTCCATTCCTCGGGCGCGTCGGTGCGCGGCAAGGCGATCAACGAAGACATGGTCGACGACCTTGAGGAGCACGTGGTCGAGGAACTCAACCGCAAACTGCGGGACGGCATCCCGCCCCTGCCGGACCGGTCGGGATCGCGCCGTCGCAGCTAGTGCAACCCATCGGTCGAGCCTGTAAAATGGCGCTGCCGCATTCAGGAGAAACACATGACCAGCCAGAACCAACCGACCGGCGTCTTTGCCGCGTCCCTGACGCCGATGACGGCAGACCTTTCGATCGATATCCCGCGGGCCGTCGCGCACAACAAATGGCTGCTTGCCAATGGCTGTGACGGGGTCGCACCGCTGGGCACGACGGGAGAAGCCAACTCGCTGGGTTTCGATGAACGGTTGGCGCTGCTCGACGCACTGGCCGAAGCGGGCATCTCGGGCGCGCAAATGATCGCGGGCGTGGGATGCACGGCCATTCCCGATACGGTGACCCTGACCCGGAAGGCCCTCGCCAATGGCGCGGGCGGCGTCCTGATGCTGCCCCCCTTCTACTACAAAGGGCCATCGGAAGACGGGCTGTTCGCCGCCTATGCCGAAGTGATCGAACGGGTCGGAGATTCCGCGCTCAAGATCTACCTCTACAACTTTCCCCAGCAGGTCGGCTTCGAGCTGCCCCTGACCCTGATCGGACGCCTGATCAAGGCCTATCCCGACACGGTGGTCGGCGCGAAGGATTCCTCCGGCGACTGGCCACGCATGGAACGAACCCTCAAGGAATTCCCGGGCTTCCGGCTGTTTCCAGGCTCAGAGGAGTTTCTGCTGGCCGGACTGCGGCTTGGCGGCGTGGGCTGCATCTCGGCGACGGTGAACGTCAACGCCCCGCAGGCGCAGGCAGTCTATGCCAACTGGCAGACGAGCGAGGCAGATGCCTTGCAGGCGCATCTGACCGCGTTGCGAATGGGCTTCAAGGACCTTCCTGCCATCCCCGTCATGAAAGCCTATCATGCGCAGGAGCATAACGATCCGGGGATGGGGCATGTCCGGCCACCATTCCTGCCCGCAACGCCCGGCCAGTTGGCCACCGCCACCGCACGGCTCGAAGCGGAAGGCTTCAAGCTGGCAGACTAGGGCGTGGTCTTCTTTGAATCCTGCCCGGGGCCTTTGCCCCGGGTGAAATTGACCAGCGCAACCCCGGCAAAGACGAGCACCACCGAAACCCAGAGCCAGACCGAGGGTTGCTCGCCGAAGAACCAGGCACCCCATCCCACACCGGTCAGCGTCACGACATAACCGACCTGTGCGAGGTAGACAGCGCCCGCCATGGTCACGATCGTATAGAACAGGACAAATGTCGCGACGGTGACCACGCCATAGCCGACGATCACCCAGTCCACGACATCGAAATCGACCCAGATGTCATGAAAGGACCCGGTGGCGAGCGCCATGATCAAGCTCGTGGCCGCCGCGACATACATCGTGCCCATGGCAAGTGCGATGTTGTTCCCGGCCTTCGGACGCGCGACTTCCGCGAACACGTTGGAGGCCGCCCAAAGGGCCGGGGTCACAATCGCCAGCAGCGCAAGCGGCAGCAGATCGGGCGATGGCAGGCTGCCCTTCGGCAGCACCAGAACAGCAACACCCGCAAGGCCGAGCAGGACCCCGCCCGCGCGCATCCAACGGAAATGCTCCAGGCGCACGGTCAGCGCGATCAGATATGTCAGGAGCGGTGCTGTCACGATCAGAACCGACATCAGTCCCGCCGGCAGGTCCCGCATCACGAAGACCATATTGGTGTTCGGCAATGCGACACCGACAAACCCCATGACGCCGTAATAGCCAAGGTATTTTCGTTCCAGGCGAACGGGAATGCGCCAGATCAGACAGATCAGCCAAAGCAGCGTGCCTGCAATGAAGGTTTGCCAGAAGACCATCCCGATGGGCGGGACTCCGTTGATCGCGGCAAACTTCGTCGCCGAAGGCCCCAGACTCCAAACACACCCCAAAAGAACCAACAACCCGATCGGCAGCAGACGATGGGTGGTTCGCGGCTTGGACGGTTCAGCAGTCTCGGGCGCAGCCATAGCGGGTCTCAGCTTTTCTTGCGCTTGCCGAGATTGACCAGACCCACACCGACACCCACGACGAGGATGGCAACCCAGAACCAGATCGTCGTGGATTCGCCGAAAATGACGATCCCCCAGGCCACACCAAACAGCGTGCCGAGATAGCCGACCTGGCTGAGATAGACCGCGCCCGCGATCATCACGATCCGGTAGAACAGCATGAATGCAATCGCGGTCGAGCAGGCATGCGCCAGCAGAATGAGATCACGCTGACCCGGTGCATCCCAGATCGGATGAAATGTCCCGTCAATACTGGCAACAATCAGCGCACCCCCGGCAGCCGCAAACATGGTTCCCACGGCAAGGGCTTCGTTGTCGGCGCCTTTCGGACGGCCCCACTCGGAATAGATATTGGCTGCGGCAAACCCGGTCGGGATTATGAAGGCCATCAGGGCAATCGGCAGGAGATCGGGAGAGGGCAAACTGCCTTTGGGAAAGACCAGAAGCCCGGCGCCCATGAAACCAATGGCAATCCCGATCGCGCGAACCGGGTTGATCTTCTCCAGACGAAACAGCGTGGCGAAGATGTAGGTCAGAACCGGTGACAGCAGGATCACGACGGAGGCGTAGCCAGCCGTCACGTATTTGGTCACGAACACCATTGTCATATAGGAGATGTCGATCCCGACAAGTCCGATGACGAGGTAATAGATGATCGCGCGACGGGTGAGGGGAACAGGCTTGCCGCGCACCAGACACACAAGGCTCAGCAGCACACCGGCGAGGAATGTCTGCCAGAACACCACCGCTGCAGGGGACAACTGGCTCGCGGCCAGCGCCTTGGAATAGCTCGGATTGGCACCCCAGAACGCCCCGAGCACGATCAGCATGATCAGCGGCAGCCAGCGAATTCCGGTCTGGCTCTCATTCTCTTGCGACATCTTCACCGCCAAAACACAAATACTCCCGCCTGAAAAACCGCAGCGGAACCCTGTCATATCTGCTCAACACCTGCCCCGTAAAGCCAGCCGTCGCAGAACTGACATTCAGGCAACACATGGATCATCTCTTTACCGGCGGGCGCGGGCCGGTATTGTGGAATGTCTTCATGTCTCCGACCCCGGACCCAACCCCGATGGCCCAGAACGAAAACGGTGCGCTCAAACTTCGGGATATATCGCTATCCCTTGAAGATGCACCACTCTTTGCGCCCCTGACACTGACCGTCGAGCCGGGAAGGGCTGCCACCGTCATGGGGCCAAGCGGGTGCGGAAAATCCTCGCTCCTCGCCTATATCTGCGGAACCCTCGAGCCGGTTTTCGCGCCGGTGGGAGAGGTGGAACTCAACGGCACGTCGTTACGCGCGCTGCCACCCGAAGAACGCCATATCGGCATCCTCTTTCAGGATGATCTTCTGTTCCCGCATCTGTCGGTCGGGGACAATCTGGCATTCGGAATTCCGGCAGAGATTCGCGGCCGGGCGCAACGTCAGAGCCTGATCAACTCCGCACTCGAAGACGCCGACTTGGCCGGCATGGCGGATCGTGACCCCGCCACCCTGTCGGGTGGACAACGGGCACGGGTCGCCCTGATGCGGACCTTATTGTCCGGCCCCAAAGCCCTTTTGCTGGATGAGCCGTTCTCGAAACTCGATGCCGACCTGCGTGCGCGGGTCCGCGAGTTCGTGTTCGCCCACGCCAAAGCCAATGCCATCCCGACCCTTCTGGTCACCCATGATCCCGCAGATGCAGAGGCTGCGGGCGGTAATGTGGTGGAACTGATTTGACCAACACGCCCAACACCCCGACAAGTGGCGCGGCGGGTCCCGATCGCCTGATGATCACACTTTTGCTGGGTCTGCTCGTTTCCTTTGCGCCCATGACCATCGACCTCTATCTGCCGGCCCTGCCGGTGATGACCGAGGACCTGATGACCAACGCCGAATCCATGCAACTCACCCTGAGCGTCTACATGGTCGGGTTTGCGCTGGCGCAGGCATTTTTTGGTCCGATTTCAGATCGCTTCGGACGCAAGCCCACAATCCTGGTCGGGACATCAATTTATCTTGTGGCCAGCGTGGCCTGCGCGCTGGCAACCAGCGTGGAACAGCTGATTGTCTTCCGGTTGTTCCAGTCCATTGGTGCCGCGGCCGGACCCGTTGTCGCCCGTGCCGTTGTCCGCGACCTGTTCACCCGTGAAGAAGCAGCCAAGACCTACGCTGTCGTCACCACCGTGACCGCCATCGCCCCCGTGGTGGCCCCCGTCCTCGGCGGAGTGATCGTGATCTATCTTGGCTGGCGCGCCAATTTCTGGGTGCTGACCGGCTTCGGTGCCACGGCCATGCTGCTGGTAATCCTGCTGCTGCCCGAAACCAACCGTGTGCCTGACCCGTCCGCCACACGTTTCGACAAGATGCTTCTCAATTTCGCGACAATGCTGCGTAACCGGGCCTATCTGGGTTATCTGCTGACCGTCATGGGCACGTTTGGAGGGTTGTTTGCCTATCTGATGGGATCGTCCTTTGTGCTCGTCGGTGAACTGGGCATGTCGGAGATCAATTTCGGCCTGTCCTTCGGAGGAGCCTCGATCGGATTCATGGCCGGTGCTTTTCTGGGGAGCCGGATTGTCCGGCGGGTCGGGATCGAACGCATGTGCCTGATCGGAACGGCCTTTACCGCCCTGGCTGGAGTTCTGATCGTTGGTCTGATCTGGGGCGGGATCGTGACCGTCGCCGCGGTCATCGTGCCGACCGTGATCTATTTCTTCGGGATGGGCATGTCCCAGCCCAATGTTCAGGCTGGCGCGATTTCACCCTTCCCGCAAATGGCCGGTGCGGCCGCCTCGCTGCTGGGGTTGGCCCAGTACATTTCGGCGGGTGCGTTCTCGGTCTTCATCGGCATCTTTGCCTTCAACCCGACATTGCTGCTCGCCAGCACGATGGGGGTGGGCGGCATTTTCGCATTCGTTATTTTCACAACAATGATCTGGCTGCCCCACAAACGCGGCAACGCGCCAACAAGCTAGTTGATCTGCTCGTTGATGAAACTTTCGTCGAGCCGCACCGGCTGACGTTCGGGAACACGACGGGTCGGCCCGGTCGCGGGGCTGCCGCCGACGCCCGTGTCCACAGCGCGACGTTCGGCACGCGCAACGCCGACAGTGACGGCCGGTGCCATGAAAGCACGCCAGATCGCGGCCGGAATTGTCGAGCCACTCACCCGATCCATCGGGCTGTTGTTGTCGTTACCCACCCAGACGGCCGTGACCAGATTGCCCGCATAGCCGATAAACCAGGCGTCGCGAAAATCCTGACTTGTTCCGCTTTTCCCCGCCGCAACGACACCAAACCCGGCTGATCGTCCCGTACCCCAGTCAATCACGGCCTGCAGCATATCGGTTGTCTGTGCGGCGACATCGGCAGAGATCACCCGGCGACTGGTCGCATCCGCCCGGCCGAAGACCACATTGCCATCTTCACGCACCTCGGAGATACCGTAGGGCGCAACCGCAAACCCCCCATTGGCAAAAACCGCATAGGCTGCCGCTAATTCCAGCGGAGTCACTTCCCCGGCACCGAGCGCAATCGAGGGATGGGGCTTGAGCGGGGCGGTAATACCGAGACGGCGGGCGGCCTGAACCACCTGTTCACGACCCACATCCTCGGAAATCCGAACCGCAACCGTGTTAAGGGAGCGCGCCATCGCTTCGCGCAGTGTGACCTCACCCAGGAATTTTCCCGAGAAGTTGCGCGGCGACCAGCCATCGACCGTGATCGGCGCGTCCGTCACCCGGCTGTCGGGCGTCATCCCGGCTTCCAGCGCAGGAAGGTAGACAATCGGCTTGAACGCCGATCCCGGCTGCCGCAAGGCTGTCGTGACCCGGTTGAACTGGCTCGCGCTGTAGCGTTTGCCGCCGACCATGGCGAGAACAGCCCCGTCGTCACGCAGGGCCACAAGCGCGACCTGCGCGCCCTTGGAATCGATTCCGGCGACCGCAGCCTCGGCCAGTGCCTGCAGGCGGGGATCCAGAGTTGTTTCAACCGACAAGTCAGCCCCGCGGCGCCCCGCATAACCGGCCGCACGGTCGAGAACCCAGTCGGCGAAATACCGGCGGGTCTCGCCCGCCACGCGCGGGCGGGGCGTTGCTGCATTGCCGCGCCCCGGCTGCCGGGTCCGAGCAATGGTTTGGGCTTCTTCGGGTTTGAGATATCCCGCATCCACCATGGCCGAAAGAACCGTCACCGCACGATTGTGCGCCGCAGCCGCATCATTGTCCGGGTTCAGGCGCGAGGGCGCGCGCAGCAAACCCGCCAGGACGGCGGCCTGATAGGTGTCCACATCGCGCGCTGACGTCCCGAAAAACCTCTGGGCGGCAGCTTCCACACCATATGTGCCCGCGCCCAGGTAAACCCGGTTCAGGTAGATGGTGAGGAGCTCATCCTTCTCGAACTTGTGTTCAAGTGCGAGAGCGAGAATCAACTCCTTGATCTTGCGGTTGAGCGAACGCTCGGGCGTCAGGAACAGATTTTTCGCCAATTGCTGGGTCAGGGTCGAACCGCCCTGCACCACGCCCCCGGCCAGAACATTGGCTACGGTCGCCCGCAACAACCCTCGCACATCCACGCCGGGATGCTCGAAAAACCGCCGGTCCTCAATCGCGATAACCGCCTGCACCAGCTCAGGCGGCAATTCGTTGACGGTTAGCCGCTGGCCGTACAAGTCACCATAACCCGCGACCAGAGAACCATCGGCCGCCAGGATCGTGACCCCCGGGCGGCGGGTCTTTTCGGCTGCCGGGGCCAGTTCCTCGACGGACGGCAAATCCCAGGCAAACCAGACCAGAACACCGCCAAGGACGAGGGTGCCCCAGATCCCAAGCACCAGCGACCATTTGGTCGCCCGCCACAGCAGGCTCGACCGTTGTTCGGCAGGTGCCTTCTTGGTTGTGGCGGATTTCGCCGATCCCCGGCGCCCCCGCGGGGCGGGTCTGGCAGCCTTGCCACGGGGTTTGGAACCGGCTTTGCTGTTGGATTTGCCGTTGGGCTTACGTGATGGTGTCTTGCTCATGGGCGCGGAACCTGACCCACAGGCGGGGCGGAATTGTGGCGAAACACCAGCCGAATCCTAAACGTCCAGATTGGCGACCTTGAGCGCATTTTCCTGAATGAAATTGCGGCGCGGCTCGACATCGTCCCCCATCAGAGTTTCGAAGATGTGGCCGGCAGCATCCGCCTGGGCCACACGCACCTGCAACAGGGCGCGCACATTCTGGTCGAGGGTCGTTTCCCAAAGCTGGTCCGGGTTCATTTCACCCAGACCCTTATAGCGCTGGGTCGACATACCTTTGCGTCCGACCTCGAACACAGCCTTGAGGAGCGACAGCGGGCCCGTGATGACGAATTCCGCATCCTTGGCCACCAGCGTTGAATGTCGCGCAAAGCTGGACTGAAGTTCCACGATGCGGGCATTCAATCCACGCGCTTCTGACGAATTGATGATGCGCTGATCAATCACAAGACGGGTCAAGACGCCCCGCAAGGTACGCTCGAAGGCCAGCGAGCCGTCCTTTTCGTCGTAGAATCCCTGCCATCCACGTTCGAGTTGGCCCTCCAGCGCATCCAGACGCCGGGCGATATACTCCGCCGCCGCCTGGGCGTTTTCCGCGTCGGACAGCAGATCGGGATCAAGCGCGCCGGCAATCGCGGCCTGCTCGACAACAGTTGCGTTGGGCAGATGCACCGTCAACGGTTCGGTCAGGCGGCGCACATCACGGGCGGTATCGAGCAACGCCCGCAAATCAGCACCCGAACGCTGGCTGCCGTCACTCATCTGCAGAACCGCATCGCCGAGACCGGTATCGATCAGGTAATTCTCCAACGCGGGGTCGTCCTTCAGATAGACCGCCGAATTGCCACGCTGCACCCGGTAGAGCGGGGGCTGGGCAATATAGAGATGGCCACGCTCGATGATCTCGGGCATCTGACGATAGAAGAAGGTGAGCAGAAGTGTACGGATATGGGACCCGTCCACGTCAGCGTCAGTCATGATGATGATCTTGTGATAGCGCAGCTTCTCGATGTTGAAATCATCACGGATCCCGGTTCCGAGTGCGGTGATCAATGTGCCGATTTCAACCGAGGACAACATCTTGTCGAAGCGGGCGCGCTCCACGTTGAGGATCTTGCCGCGCAATGGCAGGACAGCCTGCGACTTGCGATCACGGCCCTGCTTGGCCGAACCACCCGCGCTATCACCCTCGACGATGAACAGCTCAGCCTTGGACGGATCGCGCTCCTGGCAATCGGCGAGCTTGCCCGGAAGGGAGGCCATATCGAGCGCGCCCTTGCGGCGGGTCAGTTCCCGCGCCCTGCGGGCGGCTTCCCGGGCGGCGGCGGCTTCAACAATCTTGTCGATGATCGTACGCGCCTCGGCCGGGTGTTCCTCGAACCACTGACCCAGCCGGTCACCAACGATCGATTCCACCACCGGGCGGACTTCTGAAGAAACCAGCTTGTCCTTGGTCTGGGAGGAGAATTTCGGGTCGGGCACCTTCACCGACAAGATGCAGGTCAGCCCTTCGCGGGCGTCGTCACCGGAAATGGCGATCTTGGCCTTCTTGGCCAGGCCGCTTGCCTGCACATAACTGTTGATGGTGCGGGTCAGCGCGCCGCGGAATCCGGCCAGATGGGTGCCGCCATCGCGCTGGGGAATATTGTTGGTAAAGCACAGCATCGTCTCGTGATAACTGTCGTTCCACTGCAGGGCGACCTCGACCACGATCTCGTCTTTTTCATCGGTGACGTGGATCACCTCTCCCATGATTCCCTGCTTGTTGCGGTCGACATACTGCACGAAGGCCTTCAGTCCGCCCTCGTAGAACAGATTGGTCACCACAGGCTCGACGCCACGCGCATCGGTAAGAACAAGCGACACCCCGGAATTCAGGAAGGCGAGTTCGCGCATGCGATGCTCAAGCGTATCGCGGTCAAACTCGACCATGGTGAAGGTTTCTAGCGACGGCATGAACGTGATTTCGGTCCCCGTCAGCGGAGCGCCGTCTGCATCGGGCGCCGGACCGGTAATCTCGAGGTCACCCTGTGCTTCGCCATGCTCAAACCGCAGCTTGTGTTCCTTGCCGTTGCGCCAGATTCGCATCTCCAGCCATTGCGAGAGGGCGTTCACCACCGAGACGCCGACACCGTGCAGGCCACCGGACACCTTGTAGGAATTCTGGTCGAACTTTCCGCCCGCATGCAGCTGGGTCATGATGACCTGCGCGGCCGACACGCCCTCTTCCTCGTGAATATCGGTCGGGATACCGCGACCGTTATCAACCACGGTCACCGAGCCGTCGGGATTGAGGGTGACGGTGACCGTGTCGCAATGGCCGGCGAGCGCTTCGTCAATCGCATTGTCGACGACTTCATAGACCATGTGGTGCAAGCCCGAACCATCATCGGTATCGCCGATATACATGCCCGGGCGCTTGCGCACCGCGTCCAGCCCGCGCAGGACCTTGATGGAATCGGCACCATAGGCAGCGTCTTCGACACTGATGCCTTCGACATTTTCGGGTGCATCGCTCATAGGGTCTCTCCTGATATCCGCTGCATGTCAGATCGAACTGACACGACCGGATGAAACTTCAAAAATCTGTGCCTGTCCGGCAAAGGCCTCAAACAGACTGGTGTCCGTACCTGTCAGCCAGGCCTGTGCGCCAAGGCCGAGGATACGTTCGGCCAAAGCCGCGCGGCGGCCTTCATCGAGATGGGCCGCGACCTCGTCGAGCAGGATCACCGGCGTGGCACCACGTGCCAAACCCAGCAAACGGGCATGGGCGAGAACAATGGCGATCAAAAGCGCCTTCTGCTCGCCCGTCGAACACAGGGCCGCCGCCATATCCTTGCCGCGGTGGTGGACAACCAGATCGCTGCGATGCGCGCCATGAAGGGCACGGCCAGCCTCACCGTCGCGCGCGCGGCCTCGGGCCAGAACTTCCCGAAGGCGGTCTTCGGCGTCCAGTGCGGGTCCGCGATCGAGCCAGGATTCGACTTCACCCTCGAAGGCCAGCCCCGCACGCGGGAACGGCGCTTCACGCAAACTTTCCTCGACCGCAATCGCGGCATTCAGCCGGGCCACAACCTCACGCCGGGCGGCGGCCAGGGCAACACCGGTGGCCGCCATGGTTTCTTCTTCGACGGCCAGCCAGGCCGTGTCGCCCACATTGTCGCGCAGCAAACGCTGACGTCCCCGCATGGCCTGCTCGTAAGTGGCCAACCGGCGGGCGTGTTCGGCATCAAAACCGTAGACCATCCGGTCCACGAACTGGCGGCGCGCGGTGCCACCTTCCATGAACAGCCGATCCATATCCGGCGTCAGCCAGACCACGCAAAGATGTTCGGCAAAAGCCGCCTGTCCGCGTGCCGGCTCGCCATCAATGCGGACGGCGCGGCGGGTGGCACCGCCAGTGGCACGCGCTTCGAGACCGGTCCCCAGGGACGTGGTGCCGCCAGCGCCCGAGACCTGAATCGCTGCCGCCCAGCCAGACGCCGAAACACCTGACGACATCCGTGCGACTTCGGGCAGAGGCGCTTTGCGAATACCGCGCCCGGGCGCGAAAAACGACAGGGCTTCCAGCAGATTGGTCTTTCCGGCCCCGTTTGAACCGGTAAGCACCACAGGGCCCGGCCCGACATCGAGGCGAAGCGCGGCGTAGTTCCGGAAACCGGTCAGGTCCAGACGGGACACATGGGCAGCACCCGATCGCGACGTGGCTTCAGGTAGAACAGAACCTGAATCGAAGTCTGGGCTGGTGGTGATTGTCACCATGCACGCCTAAACGCGCATCGGCATAAGCACATAAAGCGCGCTCATATCGCCGCCATCGCGCACAATGGTCGGCGATGAAGCATCCGCAAACACAAATTCGGCGCCGTCACTTTCGATCTGCGCGGTGATATCCAGAAGGTAGCGTGAATTGAACCCGATCTCGATCAGATCGTGGGCGAAACTCACCTCAAGCTCCTCGGTCGCACTTCCGTTCTCGGCACTGGTCGCCGAAAGGGTCAGAAGACCATTCCCGACCGCTAGCTTGATGGCCCGGCTTTTCTCCGACGAAATCGTCGAGACACGATCCACAGCCTGCGCGAATGTGCCCCGGTCCACAGACAGGATCTTGTCATTACCGACCGGGATGACCCGCTCATAGTCAGGGAAGGTGCCGTCGATCAGCTTGGACGTCAGCACAGCGTCATCGAAGGTCATGCGAATTCGCGTATCGGACAGGGCGATCTCGATCGGATCGGTTGTCTCGTCGATCAGCTTACGCAATTCGCCGATGGCCTTTCGCGGCACGATCACACCAGGCATGCCTTCACCGCCACTGGGCATCGGCAGTTGCACCCGCGCGAGCCGGTGCCCATCCGTGGCAACCGCGCGCAGCACACTGGCGCCCTCATGATCTGCGGCATGGAGATAGATGCCGTTCAGATAATAGCGGGTTTCTTCAGTCGACACGGCGAAACGCGTGCGGTCCACAAGCGTGCGCAACTCTTCTGCTTCCAGCGAGAAGGTGTTGGGCAAGTCGCCGCCGCTCATGGTCGGGAAATCCTCAACCGGCAGGGTCGCCAGGCTGAACTTGGAACGGCCGGCACGGATCAGCAACTGGGCCGCCGAGGCATCCGTCTCGATTTCGACCTGCGCCCCGTCAGGGAGCTTGCGGACGATGTCATAGAGCGTATGGGCCGGCGCGGTCGTGGCACCCGCCTGACCGATCTCGGCCGGAACGGTTTCCGTAATCGCCAGATCCATATCCGTCGCCGTAAGGGTCAACGCGCCGTTCTGGCCATCCAGCAGGACATTGGCAAGGATCGGGATGGTGTTGCGACGCTCAACAACGCTTTGCACATGGGCCAGCGCTTTGAGGAGGGTCGCGCGCTCTATCGTCAGCTTCATTCTTTGTTGTTCCTCTGTGTCCCCGGTCATACGGATGGTGGAGGTTCGGGATAATCTCCAGACCATCCCGGAGGCCTTTCTTGAAGGCCCGGAATTCCGATGAATCCGTGAGAATTCTGACAGTAGTTAAGTATAGCAAAACGATGGTGATTCGTCAGGCCTTTCGGCCTGCACATCACACCGGAGGCAGGATAAATCGTTTCGCTATTTCAACAGGTTAGAGAAACCCCTCCGCAAAGCGGTGGATCAAATCTCCAGCATGCGGCGCAACAGCTCCACATCTTCGTTGAATCCGGTGTCCGCCGAGCGCAATTCCTCGACCTTCCGCACCGCGTGCATCACCGTCGTGTGATCCCGTCCGCCGAATTTCCGGCCAATTTCGGGCAGCGACCGTGACGTCAGCTGTTTGGCGAGATACATCGCCACCTGACGCGGGCGCGCGACGGCACGCGCACGCCGTGCGGAATGCATGTCGGCAAGGCGAATGTTGAAATGCTCTGCCACGCGCTTCTGGATTTCCTCGATCGTCACCCGACGATCATTGGCCCGCAGAAGGTCATGCAGGACATCCTGCGTGGTCTCCAGGGTCACCGCGCGCCCCACAAGAGTGGCATGGGCGACGATGCGATTCAGGGCACCCTCCAGCTCGCGCACATTCGACGTGATCTTGTGGGCCAGGAATTCGAGCACCTTGTCCGGGATATCGGCCCCGGTCTGCTCGGATTTGGCCATCAGAATGCCGAGCCGCAGCTCATAATCCGTCGGATGGATATCGGCCACCAGCCCGCAGCCAAGACGCGATCTCAGGCGCTCTTCCATACCCTCGAGATCCGACGGCGACTTGTCGGCCGACACGATGATCTGGCGGTTCTGGTCCACCAGCGCGTTGAAAGTATGGAAGAATTCCTCCTGGGTGGAATCCTTGCCCGCGATGAACTGGATATCGTCGATCATCAGCACGTCAACGGAGCGGAATTGCTCCTTGAAATCCATGATGGTGCGATACCGCAGCGCGCGGATGAACTGATACATGAACTTTTCAGCCGACATATAGAGGACGCGCCGACCCGGCTCGCGCTCCGTGATATGCCAGGCAATGGCGTGCATCAGATGGGTCTTGCCCAGACCAACACCGCCATAGATGAACAACGGATTGAACGGCACTGTCTTGGATTCGGCCACACGTCGGGCGGCCGCATGACCCAGCTCGTTCGAGCGACCCACGACAAAGTTCGAAAACTTGAAGCGTGCATCAATCACCGCCCGCACGTCTTCGAGCGCAGGATCACCACCCGCAGGCATGGTCGAAGAGGCCATCGATCTGCCATTGGCACCACGCGGCGCGGCTTCGGATTCGATGCGTTGCGCGAGGGGCTGGCGCGGCGGCGCACCGGCAGGCTGCACAATCGTCTGCGTCGGCTCCACGATGACTTCGACCGTCTTGACGCCGTCATTCTCCGCCGCCCACAACTCGCCCAGTCGTTCGGCGTAATTCTGTTCGATCCAGTCCCGCATGAACCGGGTCGGGACGGCTACGCGCAGCCGCCCCCCATGGAAGTCCCCCAGCGTCAGCGGCTTGAGCCAACTGTTGAAAGCTGCATCACCGACATCGGACCGCAACAGTGCACGCACCCGCGCCCACTGTTCGGTCAACGATCCGTCGGTTTGCCCCCACTGCTCTCCCATCTGGCGAAACACTCCATAAAAAATCAAATTCATTCTTCAATACGCGGCTCCGCCAGGAAACCCTCACGCATCACGACCGTTCAACGGTGGCACCTGCCCGATTGCAGAAGCCGCCTGATACCTGTTTTTGGACAACACACAATGTCGTCGGCGAAACACCTCCAAGGACACGCCACCGTCCACCCCCACCACTCAAGAGAACCCCGAAGAGCACTCGGCGCACGACCCAAAACGAAAGCACTTGTGTAGAAAAACCCGGATAGAGACGTTACAACCAACTCGATCAGCAGCCGCATTATTGTATCAATAATTACTCTATTTTACTTGATATTTGCGGATTATTACTTGCGGTTGAAAAAAATATCTCGGGAGGACTGGGTTTTATTGAATTGTCCCAATCTCTCTAAGTTTTCTCTCGTGATGGATGTCGAATTTGCCGACCGAGTATTTTGTTTTTTTATTTCTCGACCCTGAAAGGCGAGTGGAAGATAACGTGACAGGACCAAGGCTGCAACTGGTCAAACGATAGAATCTATAAAAAACACGAAAATTTCGTCGGTCTCCGGCGACCAATCCACAAACGAAAACCGCGCCCGATCGGGCGCGGCTCGAAAAAACTCAAAGGCTATGGTGGGTTAGGCCATGGCCTTGATACGCTTTGACAGGCGCGACAGTTTCCGTGCAACCGTGTTGGCATGCATGACGCCTTTTTGCGCGCCACGATGCAGTTCCGGCTGGGCCGACTTCAATGCGTCGCGCGCGGCCGTCTTGTCACCAGATGCGATGGCCGTCTCGACCTTCTTCACGCTGGTGCGGACCCGACCGAGCCGGTCGCCATTGATTACCGTGCGGCGTTCGGCCCTGCGAATGCGCGTCTTTGCAGAATGATGATTGGCCATGCTTGTTCTCGAATTCGTTTAGGAGTGGCGGCAGCATATAGACCTGCCTCAATGGGGCGTCAAGGCGCAAACAATTGGAATTCCGGCGCGTTTCCCGCGCCGGCACCCCAATCTAGCGATGCCGGAAGTTCGGCTGACGCTTCTCGGCAAAGGCGGCCATGCCTTCTTTCTGGTCCTCGGTGGCAAAGGTCGAGTGGAAAACCCGGCGCTCAAACCTCACACCCTCCGCCAAAGTGGTCTCATAGGCGCGGTTTACCGCTTCTTTTGCCAACATCACAACCGGACGGGAGAGATCACAGATCGTCCCGGCGGTCTTGATCGCATCTTCCATCAGATCGGCGGCGGGCACGACACGGCTGACCAGCCCGGACCGCTCGGCCTCCTCGGCATTCATCATCCGGCCGGTCAAAATCATTTCCATCGCCTTGGATTTTCCCACAAAACGCGTCAGGCGCTGGGTGCCGCCCGCGCCGGGAATGGTGCCGATGGTGATCTCGGGCTGGCCGAACTTGGCCGTGTCGGCCGCGATGATGAAGTCACACATCATGGCGAGCTCACACCCGCCGCCGAGCGCATACCCGGCCACAGCCGCGATGACCGGCTTGCGGCAGGTCGTGACACGCTCCCAGCCATCGGTAATGAAGTCCTCGAGATAGGCGTCCATATAGGATTTGCCCGCCATCTCCTTGATATCCGCGCCAGCCGCAAAGGCCTTTTCCGAACCTGTCAGGACGATCGCGCCGATATTGTCATCGGCTTCAAAATCGTCAAAGGCACGGCCCAGCTCGGCGATCAAGGCATCACAAAGCGCATTCAGGGCTTTCGGGCGATTGAGCCGGACAATGCCGACATGACCCTGGGATTCGACTTCGATGTTCTCATAGGCCATGGGGGGCCTCCTTGGTTTGAATTCGTGTGTGGCGAACCAGCCTGCGCGCGCCGGTCAGTCTATCGGGGCAATCGAGAAGCGGACCACCACGGGCGGGCCGTCAGGCGTGATCTGGATTGCAAGGCTTTCGCCATTGCGCTCCCAGAGCGCGGGGCCACGCGGCACCCAGCCGAGCCCCGGCAGGGTCTGGGTGTAGAATCCGCGCACATCCTGAGGCGTCGTGTCGCCCGCCGCTGCGGCTTCGACGATCCGCCCGGCCGGCTTGTCAAAGGAAACCCGTGCATTGGGGTCTTCGAACAGGCCCGGTGCGAGTGGCAGGTCATCGATATCAGCCAGATAGGTGGATTCGGCCTTGGTCGGACCAACAAGGCCCGGACCTGTCAGCAGAAACAGGGCGGTCGCGATCCCGAGCAATTTTGTGCGTAGCAGCATTGCCCCGCTCATAGCTCAGCGTTGCCGTCGAGGGCAATAGAAAGTGGAGCGGCCCGACTGCACGATCCGGCGAATCTTGCACTCGTCATGGCCGTCAGCGCGGCAGGCAGAGCAGGATTCTCCTTCCCGTCCATATACCCCCCAATTGTGCTGGAAATAGCCCAACTCACCATCCGTCTGCACATAATCACGCAAGGACGACCCACCCGCCGCGATGGCATCATCCAGCACGGACCGGACAGCCCCGACCAGACGCATTGCCCGCCCGCCCGCGATCGTATGCGCGCTGCGCCGGGGACTGATTTCCGCACGCCACAGGGCTTCGCAGGCATAGATATTGCCGATCCCGGCGACAACCCGCTGATCCAGCAGGGCCGATTTGATCGGGGTTCGCTTGCCGCGCAGCGTTTCAGCCAGATAGTCGGGCGAAAACGCCGCCGACAATGGTTCCGGGCCCAGCATACGCAGATGGACGCTCGCGGCCTCGCCGCCCGGCGGGATCATATCCATGTAGCCGAATCTGCGGGCATCATTGAACACGACACGCCCGCCATCGGCCATTTCCACAATCACGTGATCATGTTTTTCGGCCAGCGCCCAGCCGGAATTGTGCCCGGCCTGACCCGACGACGCGGAAGCGCCAGGCGAAACCGTGAAACGGCCCGACATGCCCAGATGGGCCAGCCAGGTTTCACCATTGTCGAGGCGGATCAGGATGTATTTCGCCCGACGCACCACCTCCCGGACCGTGCGCCCGGTCAGCCGGGCTGCGAAATTCTCGGGCAGCGGGAAGCGCAGATCGGGGCGGCGCGCTTCAGCCCGGGCAATACGCTTGCCCTCGAGGGCGGGGCGCAGGCCGCGGACGACGGTTTCGACTTCAGGCAGTTCGGGCATCGCGGATCAATTCAGGAAGAGAAGCTGCGCAGTCTACGCCTGTTCCGCTGCGACGATAAGCGCTTGCATGGCGGCGGCTTTTCCTTTGCCGCCCAACCGCTTCCTCCGATATGGTCCCCCCGCTATGCCCGAACCTGACCCGACACCGGCACACGACACCACGCATTTCGGCTTCCAGGACGTCCCCGTCTCGGAGAAAAGCGCGCGTGTGCGCGATGTTTTTTCGTCCGTGGCTGACAGCTACGACCTGATGAACGACCTGATGAGCCTAGGCGTTCACCGGGCCTGGAAGGCTTCCTTCGTCAACCGGATCGCGTTTCGCCCGGATATGCGGTTTCTCGATGTGGCGGGCGGCACCGGCGATATCGCCTTCCGCATCCGCGAAAAAGCCCGCCCCGGATCGACCATTACCGTATGTGACATCAATCCCGACATGCTGCGGGTCGGCAAGGCACGCGCCATCGACAAAGGCATCCTGGGGCCCAAAAGCGGTCTGCGCTGGGTCTGCGGCGATGCCGAAGCCATCCCCGCAAGCGATTCCAGTTTCGACGTCTACACGATCGCCTTCGGCCTTCGCAACGTGACCAACATCCCCGCCGCCCTGGCCGAAGCGCGCCGTGTCCTGCGCCCGGGCGGGCAATTCTACTGCCTCGAGTTCAGCCAGGTCGTGTTGCCGGTCCTCGATGACATTTATGACCGCTACTCGTTTTCGGTGCTGCCCAAGCTGGGGCGTTATGTGGCCCGGGATGAGGCCGCCTACCGCTATCTGGCCGAAAGCATCCGGAAGTTCCCCAATCAGGAGAAGCTCGCAGCGCTGATGGGGGACGCCGGGCTGGAACAGGTGAAGGTGCAGAACCTGTCGGGCGGCATTGCCGCCATTCACAGCGCGCGCCGGATCTAGGCCCATGTTTCGCCCCTTGCGAAATCTGTTCCGGTTGCTCGGAATTGCCCGCACACTCGCGCGCTACGATGCTCTCTTCCCGGCCGACTGGCTGCCCGCCACGGGTGGGTTGGTGTTTGCCGCACGGCTGCTTTCGGGGTTTCGCACCGCACGCAGTGTCCGCGGCCTGCGGCCCGGAGAGCGGCTGGCCAAGGCGCTCGAAGCGCTTGGCCCCAGCTTCATCAAGTTCGGCCAGATGCTCAGCACGCGCCCCGATCTGGTCGGAGAGAGCGTCGCGGCCGACCTGTCGAGCCTGCAAGACCGCCTGCCGCCGTTTTCGAGCGTCCAGGCCCGCGCCGCCATCGAGGCCGAATTCGACCAGCCCGTCGAACTTCTGTTCGAGACCTTCGAGAATGAACCCATCGCCGCGGCCTCCATCGCGCAGGTGCACATCGCGAAGGTCCGGCGCCCGGCGCCTGAAGCCGCGGACGAGACGCAATCTGCCGAAGACCCGGCGGGCGAAGACGACAGCGAAGGCGAGGACAAATTCGCCACCGTCGCAGTCAAGATTCTGCGCCCGGGAATCGAGGCCGCCATCGAGCGCGATCTGGACCTGTTTCGCTGGATTGCCGATCTGGCCGAACGGTCCCAGCCCCGCCTGCGCCGCCTCAAACCGATCGCGGCGGTGGAAACCTTCGCGGCCAGCCTGCGCTGGGAGATGGATCTGCGCATGGAAGGTGCTGCGGCCTCTGAACTCCACGCCAACTTCCTCGATGACCCGATGTATGTGGTGCCCGTCGTGGATTGGGAACGCACCGGGCGCCGGATTCTGACAACCGAATGGATCGACGGCATTCCGATCCACGATGTCGACGACCTCGTGGCGGCCGATCACGATCTCGAGGCTGTCGTCGCAAAGGCCTCGGAATCCTTCTTCCTGCAGGTGTTTCGCGACGGCTTCTTCCATGCCGACATGCACCCCGGTAACGCCTTTGTGCGGGCCGATGGCGCGCTTTGCGTGGTCGATTTCGGGATCATGGGCCGGATCGACCGGCCGACCCGCTATTTTCTGGCCGATATGCTGCTCGGCTTCATTACCCGTGATTATGACCGGGTGGCCGATGTGCATTTTCAGGCCGGATACATCCCGCCCGACACCGACCGGGAGGTCTTCCAGCAGGCCATACGGGCCATTGGCGAGCCGATCTTCGACCGTCCCCCCAATGAAATTTCGATTGCCCGCCTGCTTGCCCAGCTGTTTCAGGTGTCCGAGCGGTTCAACATGGAGGCCCAACCACAGCTGCTGCTGCTCCAGAAGACCATGCTGATCGCCGAAGGCGTCGGTCGTCGCCTCGCACCCGAACTCAACATGTGGCAGCTCGCCCTGCCCCTGATCGAGGAATGGATGCGCGAACATCGCGGCCCGGAAGCCCGACTGGCCGAGATCACGGCGAATACCATACTCGCCGTCCAGCGCCTGCCCGAGGCGGTCCATGCGGTGGAAAAGGCGGCACGGACCATCACCGAAGGCCGTCTCTCCCTCGACCTGCGGAACACATCCTCCCCCAAATGGCCACTCTGGCTGGCAATCGGCGTGACGGCCGTGCTGGCTGTTATTGCGCTGGCGGACTAACCGCATTCGCCCCAATTCGGGCTTGCCGGACCTGACCGTTCACCCTATCTAATTACAACAGTTTTCCGTAGTTTACCGGTTACCCTTCCATGACGGTCGGGGTGTGGAGGCAAACACGATGTTGCATGGCAAAAGAATCCTGCTGATCGTCAGCGGCGGGATTGCAGCTTATAAAAGTCTGGAGCTGATCCGGCGGCTGCGGGAGCGCGGGGCATCCGTGCGCTGCGTGCTCACCAAGGGTGGCGCGCAATTCGTCACCCCTCTCTCGCTGTCGGCCCTGAGCGAGGACAAGGTCTATACCGACCTGTTTTCCCTGACCGATGAAGCCGAGATGGGGCATATCCAGCTCTCCCGTGACGCCGATCTGCTGCTGGTCGTCCCGGCATCGGCCGATATCCTGGCCAAGATGGCCCACGGCATGGCCGATGACCTCGCCACGACAGCGCTGCTCGCGACCGACAAGGATGTGATGGTCGCCCCGTCCATGAATGTGCGGATGTGGACCCATGCGGCCACTCAGGCCAATCTGGCGACCCTGCATGAGCGCGGCGTCCACGTCGTCGGACCCGTCGAAGGCGACATGGCCTGTGGCGAGTTCGGACCGGGCCGGATGACCGAACCGAACGAGATCGCCGACGCGGTATCGGATTTTTTTGAAGACAGCGCGCCGCTTTCGGGCCGCCGCGCGCTGGTCACGAGTGGCCCGACCCATGAAGCCATCGATCCGGTGCGCTATATCGCCAACAGGTCCTCGGGCAAGCAGGGCCATGCGATTGCCGCCGCGCTGGCCCGGCGTGGTGCCATCACCACGCTTGTCTCCGGCCCGACCGACCAGCCAGACCCGGCCGGGGTGACCATCATCCGGGTCGAAAGTGCCCGTGAAATGCTGGCCGCGTGCGAAAAATCCCTGCCCGCCGACGTGGCTGTCTGCGCGGCCGCCGTGGCCGACTGGCGTGTTGCCCAGCAGGCCGGTGAGAAAATGAAAAAAACGGGAACCGGTGTCCCGAACCTCGAAATGACCGAAAACCCCGATATTCTGGCGACGCTGGCTGCTGCTGCGAACACCCGGCCGGGCCTTGTCATCGGGTTTGCCGCCGAAACCGAGAACGTGGTCGCCCATGCGCAGGCCAAGCGCAAGAAGAAGGGATGCGACTGGATTCTCGCCAATGACGTCTCGCCGGAATCCGGCACCTTCGGCGGCGCCGACAACACAATCCATCTCATCAGCGCCGACGGTGTCGAGGACTGGCCACGCATGTCGAAAACCGATGTGGCCGAACGCCTGGCGGATCGCATCACCGAACAACTTGGAACGGGCAAATGAATGTTTCTGTTTCCGTCACCCGCCTGCCCCACGGGGCCGATCTGGACCTGCCATCCTATGAAACCGCAGATGCTGCAGGAATGGACCTGCGCGCGGCAATCGGCACGGATGTGGAGATTGCCCCGGGTGCCCGGCACCTGATCCCCACCGGTCTGGCCATCGCCCTGCCGCCGGGCCACGAAGCCCAGATCCGACCCCGTTCAGGGCTCGCCCTGCGCAACGGCATTTCGCTGGTCAACAGCCCGGGCACAATTGACGCGGATTATCGCGGCGAAGTGGGTGTGATCGTCATCAACCATGGCGAGGAAGCCTTCACCGTGACCCGCGGCATGCGGATCGCCCAGATGGTTGTCGCCCCGGTCACCCAGGCCGTCTGGGACGAAGTGTCCGAGCTGCCCCAAACCGAGCGTGGCGCCGGCGGTTTTGGCTCCACCGGTACAGCGACCGGTACATCAAACAACAAGGCCTGAGGCGCATGTTCCGGCTTTCCCGCAAGACATTGTTCGCCATTGAGGCGGTGCTCGACATCGCCTATCACGCCAGCGCCAACCCGGTGCAAAGCCGCGAGATCACGCGCCGGCAAGGCATCCCCCGCCGGTATCTCGAACAGGTGCTACAGAACCTGGTCCGGGCCGGGGTGCTGACCGGGGTGCGTGGCCCGCGCGGCGGCTATCGCCTCGCCCGGGAGCGACGGCGGATCACGCTGGCCGATATCGTGCAGGTCATCAACGAGATGGAATCCCGCGCCGACCCTGTCGAGGAACATGACGGATCGCCGCTGGGCACCGAGGTCGTGCGCCCGCTCTGGCGTCAGCTTTCCGAGGATTGCATGGCCCAGCTGGCCGAGACCTCGATTCAGGACTTGTGCAATCAGGCCCGCGAAGCCGGGGTCGAAAGCGAAGATTCCGACCGCCACGACTACACGATCTAGAGTTTTTTTGGCAGCGTGGACGGCTCCCGAATGAGCTCTCATTCTGAGCCTGACGAAGAACGAGGGCGACAACCGCATACTTCGACAAGCTCAGAATGAGGTTGTTTGAGGCCCCGCGCATTGCCCGAACCATGCTTTGCAAATGCCGGCAGGAGAACTATCGTCGCGGCAGCAACAAGACCAAGCCAGGAAACACCTATGTCGAACGCCACCCCGACCAGTCCCGAATTTCGCGGCAAGATTTATGATTCCGTCGTCGACACGATCGGCGCCACACCGCTGGTGCGGATCGCCCGCATGGCCGAGGCCGAAGGCTGCAAGGCCGATCTGGTCGCCAAGCTGGAATTCTTCAACCCGCTGGCCTCGGTCAAGGACCGGATCGGGAATGCGATGATTTCTGCCGCCGAGGCCGAAGGCAAAATCGGCCCGGGCTCGGTCATCGTGGAGCCCACCTCGGGCAACACCGGCATCGCGCTGGCCTTTGTCTGTGCCGCACGCGGCTATCGCTGCATTCTGGTGATGCCCGACTCCATGTCTCAGGAGCGCCGCAAGATGCTCGGGCTGCTGGGTGCGGAACTGGTGCTAACCCCCGCCGCCGAACGCATGCCCGGCTCCATCGCAAAAGCCCAGGAGATCGTGGATTCCACCGAGAACGCGATCATGCTGCAGCAGTTCCAGAACCCGGCCAACCCGGAGGTACACCGCCACACCACGGCAGAGGAAATCTGGAACGACACCAAGGGTGCAGTGGATGTGCTGGTGGCCGGTGTCGGGACCGGCGGCACCATCACCGGGGTCGGCGAAGTTCTCAAAGTACGCAAGCCCGGCCTCCATGTCGTCGCCGTGGAACCCGAGGATAGCGCCGTTCTGGCCGGCGGACCCGCCGGGCCGCACATGCTGCAGGGGATCGGCGCGGGCTTCATCCCAGACACACTGAATACGCAGATTTATGACGAGGTGCTGGGCATCGCCAATGAAACCGCGCTTGAAACCGCGCGCAAGCTGGCACGGATCGAAGGCATTCCTGTGGGGATTTCATCGGGCGCGGCGATCGCTGCAGCGCTCGAAGTCGGTGCGCGGGACGAGATGGCCGGCAAGCTGATGGTTGTCATCCTGCCCTCCTTTGCCGAGCGTTATCTCTCAACGGCATTGTTCGAGGGCATCTAGGACCGCCCATGGAGCTTACCGAAGAACAGTTTCACCGCTATGCCCGCCACCTGATCCTCGACGAGGTCGGCGAGGAAGGGCAGGAGAAACTGCTCGAATCCAGCGTGCTCGTGGTGGGTGCCGGAGGCCTTGGCGCCCCGCTGCTGATGTACCTGGCCGCCGCCGGTGTCGGTACGCTGGGCATTATTGATGACGATGAGGTCGATCTGACCAACCTGCAACGGCAGATCGTTCATGTAACGGATGCAGTCGGCCAGAAAAAGACAGACTCTGCAAAGGCTACGCTGACAGCCCTGAACCCGGGCATCAATGTCATCACACACGATGTTCGACTCACAGAAGAAAATGCCGAAACGATCATCGCAGGCTATGACCTTGTCGCCGATGGCTCGGACAATTTCGAGACACGCTATCTTCTCAACGACCACTGCTATCGTGTTGGAATCCCTCTCATTGCAGCAGCCATGCTGCGGTTCGAAGGCCAGCTCTTCACCTTCCGTCGCAACGACGATGCGCCGACGGCGTGTTATCGCTGCATTTTCCCCGAAGCGCCGCCGCCCGAGATGGTGCCGCGCTGCGAGGAAGCCGGGATTCTTGGTGCGCTCGCCGGTGTCATGGGCTCGCTGCAAACCACCGAGGTGCTCAAGGAATTGCTCGGCCTGGGCGAGAGCCTGGCCGGTCGGATGCTGATCTATGATTCCCTGGCGACCGAGTTCCACAGCATCAAGCTGCCCCACGATCCCGATTGCGCCTTGTGCGGAGACAATCCGACGATCTGAGCGGGGATCGCTTGTTCTTTCCGGTCATGGCCGGACTTTATCCGGCCATCCACGTGGCAATGCCACGTGTCTCTTGAACGTGGATGCCCGCAACGAGTGCGGGCACGACGGCAACCACAAAATCAACACGGGCAAAGCCTAGAACATCATCTCCAGCACCCGGTCGGGCGGGGTGTGGCCATCTACGAAGGTGCGGATGTTGACGATCACCTTTTCACCCATTTCATGCCGGCCTTCCACCGTGGCCGAACCCAGATGGGGCAGCAGCAGAACATTGTCCGAGGCCAGCAGGCGCGGATCAACTGCAGGCTCATGCTCGAAGACATCGAGACCGGCACCGGCGATTTTTCCCGCTTCTATCAGGTCGGCAAGCGCGCGTTCGTCGATCACCTCACCACGTGAGGTGTTCACCAGATAGGCATGGGGCGAAATCAGTTCCAACCGGCGACGCGACAGCAGGTGATAGGTCGCCGGTGTGCGCGGGCAGTTGATGGAGATGATATCGACCCGCGCCAGCATCTGGTCGAGGGATTCCCAATAGGTCGCATCGAGTTCATCCTCGATATCGGGATGCACCGGACGCCGGTTGTGATAGTGGATTTCCAGACCGAAGCCGCGCGCGCGGCGTGCCAGCGCACAGCCAATCCGTCCCATGCCGACAATCCCGAGCTGTTTGCCCCAGATGCGCCGTCCCGGCAGCAATGTCGGCGACCAGCCGGTCCAGTCCCCCGCCCGCAGCAGCCGCGCACCTTCCGAAATGCGTCGCGGCACGGCCAGCACCAGCGCCATGGTCATGTCGGCAGTGTCTTCGGTCAGGACACCTGGGGTATTCGTGACCGTGATTCCGCGCTGCCGGGCCGCAGGCAAATCCACATTGTCGACGCCATTGCCATAATTGGCGATCAGCTTCAGGCGATCCCCCGCCTGCGCGATCAGCTCGGCGCTGATATGGTCGGTGATCGTCGGCACCAGAACATCAGCGCTCTGCATGGCGGCAATCAGGGCAGATTCCGACATCGGTGTGTCGGTCTCATTCAGACGCGTGTCGAAGAGTTCCCGCATCCGGGATTCGGTGGCCTCGGGCAGTTTGCGGGTGACAATCACGACGGGTTTGGTGCTGGTCATCAGGCCTTTGACGCGACAAGGGAAATGTCGAACAGGGTTAAGCGCCGCGCAGGACGGCACGACGCTTCGAATATCGCGGAAGATGGTCGCGGCGCAAGCGCAGACGATGTATCCCTTTGCTTGACCGCCGCAACCAGGTTCGCTAGATGCACAGCATGTTACCGCGCCTGATATCCACTGCCCTGATCGCCACGACGCTTGTCTTTGCAGGCTCGACGCTCCCAACCGCCGCCGCAGCACAAACTCCGGAGACGGAGACGCGCGCCGCCAATCCATCCGGTTTGCCTATCCCGCGCTGGGTCAGCATCCGGGCCAGTGAAGTGAACATGCGCACCGGGCCGGGCGCGCGCTACCCCATCGACTGGGTGCTGCAGTTCCGTAACCTCCCTGTCGAGGTGGTTGGTGAATTCGAGAACTGGCGCCAGATCCGCGCCAAGGACGACACGACAGGCTGGGTGCACAAATCCATGCTGTCGGGGAGCCGCATGGCCAGCGTGGCAGTTGCCCGGGCCCGGGTGATGCAAAAACCGGATTCCGGATCGCCTGTCGCGGCCTTTGTCGAGGAAGACGTGGTCGTTGCGCTGGATGCCTGCGAACCGGAGTGGTGCCGTGTGGCGATTGCCAGCCATGGCGTTGAAGGCTGGATCCCGCGCGCCGCCTTGTGGGGATTGTACCCGAACGAGACCGTGACGCCCTAGGCGCGCAAGACGACACCACAGTCGTAGGGGCAGGTTTTATACCTGCCCGGGCCTGTTCCATCAGATCAATCTTCGGATAAAGCCGTTGCGGGTGGGTTTGAAACCCGCCCCTACAGCACGGCGTGTACTCTGCTACGCAAAATCACCGGCGAGTTCGGCCCGCACAGCTTCGGGCAGCATGGTCATATGCGCGTATTCGGGGTGCGAGAATCCGAAGGTGACCTCCGTTCCGGCCTCACTGAACTTCGTGGCCTGATCGTCGGTAAACGGGAAATGCACGAACTGGACGGAGCTCGCCTTGCCATCTGCCGTGGTGCGGTCGAGATCGGTTTCGGGCTCACCGGTGATGGTCTCACCGGCAAATTTCAGGAACACGGTTTCCTCGATTCCGCCGATCTTGGAGAGCACCATCTTGCGGCGCACCGGATCATCGATCTCGAACATGATCGTGGTCACCAGTTCGCGCCCGTTGGGGATCATCGGATTGTAGGCACGAAGTTCGTCGTCGATCTGTTCATCCCCACCCCGTTCGATGAACAGCATCTCATGCACCTGGTGCCACATGGTTGCGTAGCATTCGAAATAGGCCGTCGCATGGGGGCCAACATCGACGCGCCGGTTCTTCTTGCGGGCAACAACCTCAGCGCGGCGTTCCTTGCGGTTCGCGCCATAGGTTTCCATATCGAGAATGTCGTCGCGGGTGATTTCACGTTTCGCGGACATGGTGTCCAGCTCCATCATCAAGTGTTGAGTTCAGGCGCCAGACCATAGGCCAGCGCAAACAATTCGACCGGGTGGTAACTGCGGGCCGGCACGGTCTGGCCTTCATCGAGCTGCCGCTCGATGCCCTGCAGGATATGATCCGCGGCGAGCGGGCATTCCGAAGCAATGAAGCGCGTTCCCACATCCTTGGCCTGACGGGCCACCGGACGGCCGACCTTGATTGCGGTCTCGAAATACTCTTCCATCACGCCCCAGGACCCGCCATGACCCGAGCATCGCTCGATCACCTTGAGGTCGGCCTCGGGAATCAGCCGCAGCATTTCAGCCGCCTTCTGGCCCATATTCTGGGCCCGGGCATGACAGGCCAGGTGCAGCGCGACAGGCTCCGGCAGGGCTGACAAGCCCTCGACAAGGCCTTCATTCCTGGCGATATCGACAATGTACTCGGTGATGTCACGGGTTGCCTTGGACAGGGCGGCAACATCTTCATCGTCGGGCACGATCAGCGGCCACTCGAATTTCATCATCAGCGCGCAGGACGGGGTCAGCGCAATGATGTCACGCCCCGCATCGACCTGGGGACGGAACGCCTTGGCGACAATTTTCGCATAGCTCGCCACGTCTTCCATCAAGCCCTGCTCAAGCTGCGGCATGCCGCAGCAATGCGGGTGCATGGCGGTCGTTGAGACACCGTTCTTCGCCAGGATGCGCTGGGCGAACACGCCCGTATCGGGCTTGTTGTAATTCACGAAGCATGTCGCATAGAGCACCGCCTCGCGACCATGGGCCGGGGCCGCGGTATTGATTTCCGGCGGGCGGTTTTCGGCCTGTGCGACAAAAGTCTTTGAGGATGGGACGTATTTCGGCAACTCGGCCTTGCGGTGCACGCCGGCAATCTTTTCGATCACCGGGCGGGTCAGCTTGTTGTCGCGATCCGAAGCCCAGTTGGCCAGACCGGACATCTTGCCCGCCAGACGGCCATTGCGGTCGGTCTGGATCAGCTGGTTCTCATTCCATGGAACGCCGTCCTGCTTGGCCTCGACCGCGCGATAGCGCAGCATCAGATGCGGGAAATCGAGATTGAACTCGTGGGGCGGCACATAGGGGCACTTGGTCATGAAGCACATGTCGCACAGGGTGCAGGCATCCACGACGGGCTTGAAATCAGCGCTGTCGACCGTGTCCAGCTCCCCGGATTCGGATTCATCAATCAGGTCGAAAAGGCGCGGGAATGAATCACACAGATTGAAGCAGCGTCGGCAACCGTGGCAGATGTCGAACACCCGGCGGAGCTCTTCGTCGAGCTTTTCCGCGTCAAAGAAGTCAGGTTCCTGCCATTCAATGGGATGCCGCGTGGGCGCATCGAGGCTTCCTTCGCGTGGGGCTGTGCCATCACTCATGATCCTGCTCCTTGCCTGTTGATCATACTGCTGCAGCAGACGCAGCTTTCCCGTTCATCAGCAACGCAGATCGCGGGCCGGGGGTGGGATGTTCACAAAATGCAGAATAATCGGGGCTGCCTGTACCGGACAGACAGCCCCGACCGAAATTAGTCGAGCTCGTCGAGCGCTTTCTGGAAGCGACCGGCATGGCTCTTCTCGGCCTTGGCGAGAGTCTCGAACCAGTCGGCGATCTCGTCGAAGCCTTCTTCGCGGGCGGTACGCGCCATGCCCGGATACATGTCGGTGTATTCGTGGGTTTCACCGGCAACCGCAGCAGCGAGATTGTGGGAGGTGCCACCGATCGGCAGACCCGTGGCCGGGTCGCCGCTTTCTTCGAGAAACTCGAGATGACCATGGGCATGGCCGGTCTCGCCTTCAGCGGTGGAACGGAACACCGATGCCACGTCGTTGTAGCCTTCGACATCCGCCTTCTGGGCGAAATAGAGATAACGGCGATTGGCCTGACTTTCGCCGGCAAACGCTTCCTTCAGATTGTCTTCGGTCTTGGATCCCTTGAGAGCCATCACACGTCTCCTTGTTGAACAACAAACTTGGTTTTCGGGCACGACACCCGTTTTTCTGGGACACGGCCCAACGCGCCGGTCCCGAATGCCATGGCATGAATATGCCCGGCTTGCAGACACGAGTCAATAATTTTGAACAATTCCAAACAAACCCGCATTCAATTGCAACAGTTTGATTTTATTGAGACTGATTATCAACCGCACGGCGCAGGCGTACGATCACGTCAACCCGCGAAACCTCCGCATCAGCCGGGGCTTCCGGCATCGTCGACAGCGCAATGGCATCGCACGGAATGTCCTGCAGGGCCCCATCATCCTCATAGAAGAAATGATGGTGATCCTCGACATTGGTGTCGAAATAGGACCGCCCCGGTGCCACCACGACCTCACGCATCAGGCCACTTTCGGTGAACTGGTTGAGTGTGTTGTAAACGGTGGCCAGGGAGACCTTGATCCCCATATCCGAAGCCTCGACATGCAACTGCTCGGCGGTGACGTGACGATCACCGGCGTCGAACAGCAGCTTGCCCAGCGCAAGCCGCTGGCGCGTCGGGCGCAGTCCGGCGTCCTTCAGACGCCGCAAGGTCTGGGAAAACGGCCGGTCACGGGCAATATCGGGGCGCATACTCATGCATTCAATATGGCTGTTTTTTCCGGCAAGTAAAGATGAATCTCTCGAAACAAGTTCCTAAGGCACTCTAATCAAGGGTTTTTATATGTGAAACCCCGCCCACGCCATGGCGGCCCGGATCGCGGGGGAAGCGCATGGGTTTACCGGCTCAGCGCAGAATGTCAGGATTCGGGAAAATCGCGATACGGGCCTCCAAATGGGGGACAGTGTGGCGAACACCTGATAGAACCTTCTCATCTGTTTCTGGCGACAAGAGGCCTGAGCGACGCACGTTATGAGCGCTTTTACCGAAAAATCGAGTTTTTCCTACGACGACCTGATCCAGTGCGGAAATGGCGAACTGTTTGGCCCCGGCAACGCCTTGTTGCCGGCCCCGCCGATGCTCATGTTCGACCGTATCACCGAGATCTCCGCCGATGGCGGGGCCCACGGCAAGGGTCTGATCATCGCCGAACTGGACATCAAGCCCGAGCTCTGGTTCTACGAATGTCATTTCAAGAGCGACCCGATCATGCCCGGCTGTCTGGGCCTGGATGCCCTGTGGCAGATGCTCGGCTTCTTTCTCGGCTGGCTCGACCTGCCCGGCCCCGGCCGCGCACTCGGCGTCGGTGAGGTCAAGTTTGCCGGCGAGGTCAAACCCGAAGGCAAACTGCTGCGCTATCAGGTCGATGTCCAGAAGGTTATCAAGCGCGGCTTCGCCATAGCCGTCGCCGACGGATTTGCCGAACTCGACGGGGAAACCGTCTACACCACGACCGGCCTGCGCGTCGGCCTGTTCCCACCCAGCGAGAAGTAAGAGCGATGAGCACCAACGGCCTGCGCCGGGTTGCCGTGACGGGACTCGGCATCGTCTCCCCCATCGGATCCAACACCGCCGAAGTGACCGAGAGCCTGCGCGAAGGCCGCTCGGGCATCGTCCACTGCGATGTGTATGAGGAAATGGGCTTCCGGTCCCATGTCCATGGCGCACCGAATGTCGACCTCGATGAACATATTGATCGCAAGCTGCGCCGCTTCATGGGCGATGGCGCGGCATACAATTATGTCGCCATGCAGCAGGCAATCACCGATTCCGGCCTGACCGACAAGGACATCCGCGACGAGCGCACCGGTCTGGTGATGGGTTCGGGCGGGCCATCCACGTCAGCCCAGGTTGAAGCGGCCGACATCGCGCGCGAGAAAAGCCCCAAGCGGGTCGGCCCCTATGCGGTCCCCAAAGCCATGTGCTCCACCCTGTCGGCCAACATGTCGACCGCCTTCGGGATGCGCGGGCTTTCCTATTCGATCAGCTCGGCCTGCTCGACCAGCGCCCATTGCATCGGCAATGGCTCGGAGCTGATCCAGATGGGCAAGCAGGATGTCGTCTTTGCCGGTGGCGCGGAAGAACTGCACTGGACCCTGTCCGTGCTGTTCGATGCGATGGGCGCATTGTCCTCCAAATACAACGACACGCCCGAGAAAGCCTCACGTGCCTATGATGCCAACCGGGATGGCTTTGTCATCGCCGGTGGCGCGGGCGTGGTTGTGCTCGAGGATATGGAACGTGCCAAGGCGCGCGGCGCCAAGATCTATGCCGAACTGGTCGGCTACGGCGCCACTTCGGACGGCGTCGACATGGTCGCCCCCTCGGGCGAAGGCGCGGTGCGCTGCATGAAAATGGCGATGGCGGGACTGGGCAGTCAGCCCATCGACTACATCAACGCCCACGGCACCTCGACCCCGGTCGGCGACATGGTCGAGCTGGCGGCCATCCGTGAAGCCTTTGGCGCACACAGCCCCTATATCTCCTCGACCAAATCACTCACCGGGCATTCCCAGGGCGCGACCGGCGCCCATGAAGCGATCTACTCGTTGCTGATGATGGAGAATGACTTCATCGCGGCCTCGGCCAACATCGAAGAGCTCGACCCGGGTGCCGGGGATGCAAAAATCGTCCGCGAACGGATCGACAATGCCGGGCTCAACACCGTGATGTCGAACAGCTTCGGTTTCGGCGGCACCAACGCAACGCTGGCCTTCCAGCGACATGAAGGCTGACTCGATGGCTGACGCACGCGCGCCGGAAACCGCCCCCACCCCCGCAACTCATGCGGCTGCCGGAAACCTGATGGCCGGCAAGCGCGGCCTCATCATGGGCGTGGCCAACGACCATTCGATTGCCTGGGGCATTGCCCAGGCCGCCGCCGCGCAGGGTGCCAGTCTGGCCTTCACCTACCAGACCGATGCCTTTGCACGCCGGGTTCATCCGCTGGCCGAATCCGTCAACGCGGCCGCCATGGTTCAGTGCGACGCAGCCGACATGGACAGTCTCGACAAGGCCTTCGGTGTCATCGGGGACACCTGGGACAACATCGACTTCGTGGTTCACGCGATTGCCCATTCCGACAAGGTGGAGCTCGAAGGCCGTTACATGAACACGAGTCAGGAAAACTTCCTGCGAACCATGAACATCTCGTGCTTTTCGTTCACCGCCGTCGCCCAGCGCGCCGCCGCCATGATGAGCAAATCGGGATCCTTGCTGACGCTCACCTATCACGGCGCGAATGCCGTCATGCCCAATTACAATGTGATGGGTGTTGCCAAAGCCGCGCTGGAAGCCAGCGTGCGCTACCTCGCCTCGGACCTCGGCCCGGACGGGGTGCGCGTCAACGCGATCTCTGCCGGTCCCATGCGCACGCTCGCGGGATCAGCCGTCGGCTCGGCCCGACAGATCTACAACTACAACCGCGAGGTCTCTCCCTTGCGACGGAACGTGATGCTCGACGATGTGGGGGGCGCAGGCCTTTACCTGCTCTCGGACCTGTCCAAGGCCGTGACCGGCGAAATCCATTATGTGGATTGCGGCTTCAACGTGATCGGCATGCAGGATCCGGCCGCCCGGAACGGTGAAGCCGGCTAAACCTCACGCATACAGAGTACAAAGAACAACGGCCCCGGAACATCCGGGGCCGATTTGCATCTAAAGCGTGACCGTCGCGTTCAGGATATAGAATACGGCAGCCGAGAGCAGCGCCGTGGCCGGGACCGTAATCACCCAGGCGGCCACAATGGTGATGAAGTGGGAGCGGCGGACCAGCTTGCGGTGACGCAGGACTTCAGGCGGCAAGGGCTCATCCTCGGAAGACGCAACACCGGGCGAGACCATCTCCCGCCGCCGCTTGCTGCGCCGCGTGTAGTACTCCCGGAAGAACCCGACCCCGAAGACCGCGCCCACGGCGATATGGGTCGAGCTGACCGGCAGGCCCAGTGCGGACGCGATGATCACGGTGATCGCCGCCGAAAGCGCCACGCAATAGGCGCGCATCGGGTTCATCTTGGTGATCTGGTCACCGACCATCCGGATCAGCTTCGGCCCGTAGAGGAACAGGCCGAGTGAAATTCCGAACGCCCCGATCATCATGATCCACATGGGCACTGCGACCTTGCCGGCAATATCGCCGAACTCGACGGCACGCAGGATTGCCGCCAGCGGGCCGATGGCGTTGGCCACGTCATTCGCACCATGGGCAAAGGACAGCAAGGCCGCCGAACAGATCAGCGGAATCCGGAACAGCGTGCGCAGGGATTGGTTGCGGTTTTCCATGCCCTCGGACTGGCGGCGGATCAGCGGCCGCATCACGGCCCAGACGACCCCGAACACAACCAAACCAATCAACATCGTGTCGGGCTTCCAGATCCGCTTGAGACCCTTGAGCGAGAGATAACAGGCAAAGGCCCCGGCCATGATCGCAACCAGCAGCGGCACCCAGCGCCGGGCCGCCGCGATCTTGTCGTCCCGGTAGATGATATTGGTCTTGATGAACGCCAGAAAGGCCGCCGCAATCACCCCGCCGAGCACCGGCGAGATCACCCAGCTTGCCGCAATCGCACTCATCGTGCCCCAGTTGACCAGTGCGAACCCGACCGCCGCGACACCCGCACCCATGACACCACCAACCACCGCATGGGTCGTGGAAACCGGCGCACCGATATAAGTGGCAAGATTGACCCACAGGGCTGCCGAAATCAGTGCCGCCATCATGGCCAGGATAAAGACGCTGGTGTCTTCCACCAGTGAGGGATCAATGATCCCCTTGGAGATGGTGTTCACGACTTCACCCCCGGCGAGCAGGGCACCCGCACTCTCGAACACCGCGGCGATCACCAGCGCCCCGACAAGGGTCAGGGCCCGCGAGCCGACTGCCGGTCCGACATTGTTGGCCACATCATTGGCCCCGATATTGAGCGCCATATAGCCGCCCAGCACGGCGGCGAGGATCACCATCACGCTGTCAGACGTCACCCCGGAGAAGATGGCCGCGATCAGCGCCGCCACCACCAGGAACACCAGGGCGATCCCGTGCGATCCGAGGCTGCCCGCCATCGACCGGGTTGCGGCCTCGACATGGACGATCTTTTCAAGGTCCTTGTCGAGAGACTGTTTGATCCGGGCCATGGTTTTCCTTTCGGGTCAGCCGCGTGGCGCGTGTGGGTCCGACGCCGGCGCATTCCGCAGAACGCGCCCACCCGAACGGCTCAGGTTTTTCAGAAGACGGGACAGGCCCCGATCACCGACGAGGTCGACCGCCTCGTCCAGCGCAGCCCAGCGACAGCTGCGTTCGTCACGCTCGGGCCAGTCGAGGCGGTGCTCGCAGATCAGCAACGGATAGACAAAAACATGGCTGCGCACCTGATACCCCTTGGGCATCGTCTTGGTGTAGGTGTATTCGCCAATGGATTGGCTGTGAACCGCGCCAACCACTCCGGCTTCTTCAAGGGCTTCTCGCGCGGCCGCCTCGGCGAAGGGTTCCTTGCCATTGGGCCAGCCCTTGGGCAGCAGCCAGCGCCCACCATGGCGCGAGGTCACAAGCAGCACCTCGACGCCATCACCCAGCGGGACAAATGGCAGCGCAGCAACCTGCTGGACGGTTTTGGTATTCAAAAACACAGATAAAGGCGCGTCTTGTTGTTTTGTTGCATTTTTATGACAGCGCACTCTACGCCTGATTCGCGCGTCGGGACGAGGCGGAACCGCCCGCGAACCGAAAATTGGCGAGGAAGTTGACCTCGCAGGGCTGTTCCTCCACGCGCTCTGCCTGTAACTTCTTTCCACACGCGGGCATCGCGAACCTGTCAGACAGAACAGGGCTCGGGGGTCAGCGACATGGGGAAACGACACCGGACACCGACATGACGAATATTCAATACCTTGCGCCGGCCACGCTCGACGAAGCGGTGCGCGCATTTGCAGCCGCCCAAGGCGCGGCCCGAATTCTGGCAGGCGGAACTGACCTGCTGGTCCAGATGCAGTCCGGCTTTGCAAAGCCCGGCATGATCGTCGACGTCAAGAAGATCCCCGAACTCATGGCGATCGAAGAAACCGCCGGGGGCGGGTTCATTGTCGGTGCTGCTGTCTCGGGCGCGACGCTGGAACGGCACCCGACCTTTGGCAAGACCTGGCCGGGGGCACTGGAAGCGCTGAACCTGATCGGTTCGACCCAGATTCAGGGGCGTGCGTCCTTTGGCGGGAACCTGTGCAACGGCTCACCCGCCGCCGACAGCGTGCCGGGGCTGGTGGCCGCCGGTGCAACCGTCACCGTTCAGGGACCCAGCGGGCGGCGCGAACTCGCCGTCGAGGACGTCCCCGCAGGACCGGGCAAAACCAATCTGGCGCCCGGTGAGATTGCCGTATCCTTTACGTTCCCACCCCATCCCGCACATTCCGGGGATGCCTATCTGCGGATGATTCCACGTACGGAGATGGACATCGCCGTCGTTGGTTGTGGTGTTTTCCTGACCATGGATGGCGAGACCTGCACCGCGGCGCGTGTTGCGCTGGGCGCGGTCGCACCGACCGTGCGGCGGGTCCCGGACGCCGAAGCCGCCCTCATCGGATCGCGCCTGGACGACACGGCGCTGGAAACTGCCGCGGCGGCCTGCCGTGCGGCCTGCAACCCGATTGACGACAAGCGCGGCACGATTGCCTACCGCACCAGCGTAGCGGGCGTGTTGCTGAAACGCGCCGTGGCCATCGCCGCCGAACGCGCCGCACAGGCCTAGGGAGAAGCGACCCATGACAAAGATTCACGTCACCACCACCATCAACGGCGAGCCCGAGGAATTCCTCTGCGACCCGAACGAGACCATGCTGGATGCGCTGCGCAACCGGCTCGGGCTGACCGGCGCAAAAGAAGGCTGCGCGACAGGCGATTGCGGGGCGTGCTCGATCACGCTCGACGGCACGCTTGTCTGCGCCTGCCTGATGCTGGCCGCCGAGTCTGACGGCCACACGATCACCACGATCGAGGGCATGGCCGAGGGCGAGAACCTGCACCCGCTGCAGACCAAGTTCCTCGAATCGGCAGCGCTCCAGTGCGGCATCTGCACACCCGGCTTCCTGATCGCGGCGAAGGCACTGCTCGATGAAAACCCGGACCCCACGGAAACCGAGGTCCGGTTCTGGCTCGCTGGCAATCTTTGCCGGTGCACAGGTTATGACAAGATTATCCGCGCGGTGATGGACACGGCTGCGGAAATGCGGGAGGCAACCCAATGAACGAGATCTCCAACAAGTGGATCGGCGAACGCACCATTCGTCCTGACGGGGTCGACAAGGTCACCGGTCGCGCGGCCTTCGCAGCCGACACCAGCATGCCCGGCATGATCTGGGGCAAGGTGTTGCGCAGCCCCCATGCCCATGCGGTCATCAAATCCATCGACACATCTAAGGCCGAGGCCCTGCCCGGCGTCAAAGCCGTGGTCACGGCAGCCGATATCGTCGACTTCCCCGTCGACACGCCTGTCGCGCTTGGCATTCAGGACATGCGCTGGATGTGCCGCAACGTGCTGGCACGTGAAAAGGCGCTCTGGCACGGCCACGCCATTGCGGGGGTTGCCGCCACCAGCGAGGCCATCGCCGAAGAGGCCTGCGCGCTGATCGAGGTCGAGTATGAGGTTCTGCCCCATGCGATCGAGATCGACGACGCACTGGCCGAGGATGCGCCGATCCTCCACGACTTCATCAAATATGACGGCAAGCCCTCGAACATCGCAGGCAAGCTCGAACACACCAAGGGCGATGTAGAGGCCGGGTTTGCCGAAGCCGATCTCGTTATCGAACGGAACTTCACCACGCGTCCCGTCCATCAGGGCTATATCGAACCCCATGCCTGCCTCGTCAGCACGGCGGCCGACGGCAAGATGACCATCTGGTCGTCGAGCCAGGGCCAGTTCATGGTCCGCGCCATGACCGCGCTGCTCACGGGTATCCCCCAGAGCAACATCCGCGCGATCCCCGCCGAAATCGGCGGCGGCTTCGGCGGCAAGACCATCATCTATCTCGAACCGATGGCCGCGATCCTGTCGAAGAAGTCCGGGCGTCCGGTGAAGATGGTGATGACCCGTGAAGAGGTGATGCGCGCCTCGGGTCCGACCTCGGGCTCCAAGAGCACCGTGAAGATCGGCGTCCGCAAAGACGGCAAAATCACGGCCGCCGAAGGCATCTACTGGCTGCAGGCCGGCGGGCTCCCGGGTTCACCGATCCGCGGCGCGGTCGGTTGCGCGCTCGCCCCTTATGACATACCCAACGGTCGCACGCTGGGTTACGACGTGGTCAGCAACCGTTCCAAGGTGGCCGCCTATCGTGCGCCCGGTGCACCGATTGGTGCGTTCGGGGTCGAATGTGTGCTTGACGAGATCGCCGACAAGCTGGGCATGGATCCGCTCGATCTGCGCCTGAAAAACGCGGCCAAGGAAGGCACCAAGGCGGTCCACGGTCCGACCTTCCCGCTGATGGGCTATGTGGAATCCCTGGAAGCCGCCAAGGCCCATGCCCATTACAATGCCCCGCTCGGCCCCAATCAGGGACGCGGCGTGGCCAGTGGTTTCTGGTTCAATGCCGGTGGGGAATCCTCGGCCCAGGTCAACATCACCGAAGACGGCAATGTGGTGATCACCACCGGCCACCCGGATATTGGCGGCTCGCGCGCGGGCATTGCCAATATCTGTGCCGAGCTGCTGGGAATCGACTACCGGCGGATTTCGGTGCTGATCGGTGACACGGCCACCATCGGGTTCTCGAACCTGACCGGCGGCAGCCGGGTGCTGTTTGCCTCCTCCATCGTGGTCACCGAATCCACCAACAAGATCATCGCGACCCTTTGCGAACTGGCCGCGAAGATATGGGATATCGACCCGGATGCGGTCATCTGGGAAGACGGTGAAGCACGTCCGGCCGGTGCCAATGCCGGGCAATTCCCGCCACTGACACTCGAAGAGCTTGCCGCGCGCGCGAATGAGAGCGGCGGCCCGATCGGTGCGGGCACCCAGCTCAACACGACGGGCGCAGAGGGCGGCTTCGGCACCCATATCTGCGATGTCGAGATCGACCCCGAACTCGGGATCGCACGCGTGATCCGCTACACGGTGTTGCAGGATGTGGGCCGTGCGGTCCACCCCAGCTATGTCGAGGGCCAGATGCAGGGCGGTGCCGCCCAGGCCATCGGCTGGGCGCTCAACGAGGAATACCTCTACGACAAGAACGGCAAGGTCGATAACCCGGGCTTCCTGGATTACCGGATGCCGGTCGCGTCAGACCTGCCGATGCTCGACACCCATATCATCGAGATCCCGAACCCCAAGCACCCGCAAGGCGTGCGCGGGGTGGGCGAAGTCCCGCTCGTGCCCGGCCCGGCGGCCGTGCGCAACGCGATCCACAACGCGCTGGGCATCTACTTCGACGACCTGCCCATCTCCCCGCCCCGCATCCTCGCGGCGCTGGAAGGCCAGAAGGCCGCAGCGGAGTAGCAGCGCTCTAAGGACAATCTAGAAGCAAACCGGCCCCGGAGATTTCTCTCCGGGGCCGGTTTTGTTTCAGGTATGACTGCAAGACACAGTCACTATTCCACCAAGTGCCGGAGCGGCATGCATGAGAGGCACGAAAGCTGTTGCTCAACTCTTGACCCCATACTTTGCGGAAATCATTTGTCTCCGCTGCTCTGCACTGAGGCCTTTCCGCTCGAACTCGCGAAAATCCTTCTTCATCGAATCCGTAAGATGAATGCCCTCAACGGCGCTGATCTTCGCAAAGCTCTGGCGTCCAAGGATAAATCCCTGTTCTGAACCAGTGGCGGCTTTCGGTTTCGATCGCATGAGAAGAATCTAGCATAACCTTTGGCATGGGGCGGCAGAGACCGGATGGAACCGGTTCCAGCTTGACCCCAAGGCGCACAAACAGAAAAACGGCCCCGGATTTCTCCGGGGCCGCTTTCGTTTCAGCGATATGTGCCGAGACTAGTCTTCGCGACGCGGGCGGCGCGGACGGCGGGGACGATCTTCGTCGCCACCTTCACGGGGCTCGCGCGGCGGGCGCGTGTCCTCGAGCTCTTCGCCGGTCTCCTGATCGACGACGCGCATGGACAGCTTGACCTTGCCGCGGTCATCCATCCCGATGACCTTGACCTTCACTTCGTCGCCTTCGTTGATCACGTCGGTGACTGTACCCACGCGCTCATTCTTGAGCTCGGAAATGTGAACCAGGCCGTCACGGGCGCCGAAGAAGTTCACGAAGGCGCCGAAATCGACAACCTTCACGACCTTGCCGGTGTAGATCACGCCGACTTCGGGTTCCGCCACGATGGAGGTGATCCAGTCGATCGCCTTCTGTGCCGCTTCGCCATCAGAGGAGGCAACCTTGATCAGGCCCTCATCATCGATGTCGACCTTACAGCCGGTCACTTCGCAGATTTCACGAATGACCTTGCCGCCCGTACCGATCACGTCACGAATCTTGTCCGTCGGGACCGTCATCGTGGTGATACGCGGGGCGTGCTGGGACAGCTCGTTGCGCGAAGTGTCGATGACCTTGGCCATCTCGCCGAGGATGTGAATCCGGCCTTCCTTGGCCTGATCCAGCGCGATCTGCATGATCTCCTGGGTGATGGACGTGATCTTGATGTCCATCTGCAACGAGGTAATGCCATTGGCCGAACCGGCGACCTTGAAGTCCATGTCGCCGAGATGATCCTCGTCACCGAGAATATCGGACAACACGGCATAGCCGTCGTCTTCCTTGATCAGGCCCATCGCGATACCCGCAACCGGTGCCTTCAGCGGAACGCCCGCATCCATCATCGAGAGCGAAGCACCACAGACCGACGCCATGGAGGACGACCCGTTGGATTCGGTGATCTCGGAGACCACGCGGATCGTGTAGGGGAAGTCTTCCTTGGCCGGCAGCAGCGGACGCAAGGCGCGCCATGCAAGCTTGCCATGGCCGATTTCACGACGACCGGTAAAGCCCATACGACCGGCCTCACCCACCGAATAGGGCGGGAAGTTGTAGTGCAGCATGAAGTGCTGGCGATACTCACCTTCCAGCGCATCGATGATCTGCTCATCCTGCCCGGTGCCCAGTGTGGCCACGACAAGACCCTGGGTCTCGCCGCGGGTGAACAGGGCCGAACCATGGGAACGCGGCAGCACCGAGATCTGGCAGTCGATCGGACGCACGGTCTTGGTGTCACGGCCATCGATACGGTTGCCCGTGTCGATGATGTCGCGGCGAACCACGTCCTTCTCCAGCGTCTTCAGAGGACCGCTGGCGATGGCCTGCTCTTCCTCGGAAAGCTGCTCCATGACGGACGCCTTGGCCGCAGAGACTTTCTCCTGACGGGCCAGCTTGTCCTTCTCGGTATAGGCCTCACGAATGGCGGCCTCACCCAGCTTGCGAACCTTGGCTTCGAGATCAAGAATCTCCTGCGGGGTTTCGCTGATCGCACGCGGCTCTTTCGCAGCGCGCTCGGCCACGGAAATGATCAGGTCGATCACTTCCTGATAGGCCTTGTGACCGAACACGACCGCGCCGAGCATGATTTCCTCGGAAAGCTCATGGGCTTCGGATTCGACCATCAGCACGCCTTCCGACGTACCCGCGACGATCAGATCCAGTTCGGACTCGACCAGCTGGTCGGCGGTCGGGTTGAGGATGTAGTCCCCATCGATATAGCCGACACGGGCCGCACCGATCGGGCCCATGAAGGGAAGTCCCGAAATCGTCAGAGCGGCAGACGCACCGATCAGCGCCGCGATGTCCGGATCGTTTTCCAGATCATGGCTGACGGTGGTGCAAATGATCTGCGTTTCATTGCGATAGCTCTTGTGGAAGAGCGGGCGGATCGGACGGTCGATGAGGCGGGAGGTCAGAACCTCTTTCTCTGTCGGGCGGCCTTCGCGCTTGAAGAAGCCACCGGGGATCTTGCCCGCGGCGTATGTCTTCTCCTGGTAGTGAACCGTCAGCGGGAAGAAATCGATCCCTTCCTTGGGCTTGTGCTGGCCGACGGCCGTGCAAAGCACTGAGGATTCACCATAACTGACGAGAACGGCCCCGTCGGCCTGTCGGGCAATACGCCCGGTTTCGATGGCGAGCGTGCGCCCGCCCCATTCAATTTCCTTACGGACAATGTCAAACATCGTCTATCTCCAACCTGCGTCACTTGACCGGGCCTATCCCGGATCAAATGCCCCGTGCCCTCGGGGTCATCGCGCCGTCACGCAGCAAATCTGTTTTGACGACGAGTTCGCGGACCTTCCGCGCGAGCAAGCACCCGGGATACCGAATTGCATCCCGTGGTGCCTCGTATTGGTGCCGGTTATCCGGCACCTTCGTAGAGAGGGGAGCTCCGCAATTAGCGGCGGACGCCCACACGCTCGATCAGGGTGCGATAGCGCGCTTCATCCTTGCGCTTCACATAGTCGAGCAAACGCCGACGCAAACCCACCATCTGGAGGAGTCCGCGACGCGAATGATGATCTTTTGCATGAGTCTGCAGATGCCCGGTCAGGTTGTTGATCCGTTCTGTGAGGATCGCGACCTGGACTTCGGGGGAGCCGGTGTCACCCGGCTTGGTTTCATATTCTTTGATAAGTTCAGTTTTACGCTCAGCCGTAATCGACATGGCAGACTTTCTCCCGGCATCAGAGGTTTAAAACGCGGACCGGACGGATTTGAATTCCGTCAACACGAACCAACGCCACAGGCGTTGTCGCTTCAAGAACAAGGACGATACCGTCGTCCCCGGCACTCGCAATCCGTTCCTTGTCCTGCGGTCGCAGGATGGGAACCGCCTGCCCATTCCGAAGCATGTCAGCTTCACGTTCCGACAAGGCCAGCGCCGGGATGCCGTCCAGCGCGGTCTCAACCGGTAACAATATGGGTGAGGCGGCGGCACTATGGCCAAGTTCCTCCAGCTTTTCCAGAGAAATCGAAGCCGATTCATCGAAGGGTCCAACGCTCATCCGGCGCAGATCCGACAGGTGTCCGCAGGTGCCCAGCGCAATCGCCAGATCGCGCGCCAGCGCCCGCATATAAGCACCCTTCCCCGAGGTCACGGTGAAGCGCGCCTGATTTTCGTCAATGATCTCGAGCAACGCAAAGGCATGGACATCGATGATCCGCGAGGCGAGGACGAAGTCTTCCCCCGCGCGCGCCTTGGCATAGGCCCGCTCCCCGTCGATCTTGATCGCCGAAAACGCCGGGGGCACCTGTTCGATGGCCCCGACAAAAGCCGGGAGCGCAGCTTCGATGCCATCCCGGTCCGGGCGCACATCGCTGGTTTCGACGATTTCGCCATCCGCATCATCGGTGGTGGTGCGTGCGCCCCAATGGACCGTGAAGGCGTAGCGTTTCGAGCTGTCGGTCACATAGGGCATGGTTTTGGTGGCTTCCCCCAGCGCAATGGGAAGAATGCCCGTGGCTGACGGATCAAGCGTCCCCGCATGGCCAAGCTTGGCCGCACCGGTGGCGCGGCGCACCGCATTCACACAGGCCGAGGATGTCATGCCGGCCGGTTTGTCGAGATTGATCCAGCCGCTGATCGCCAGGCCCTTGCGCTTGCGGCCCATCAGGACGGGTCCGTGTCACGGTCGGGATCGGCATCCGGATCAGGCGTGTCGCCCACCAGGTCACGCTGAACGGCCGGACTGTGCATGATGCGTTCAATCCGGGTGGCTTCGTCGAAGCTCTCATCGTGAACAAAATGAAGCGTCGGCAGATATTTGAGTTTCACGGTACGGGCCAGCTGGCCGCGCAGATAGGCCGACGCCCGCTTCAGGGCTTCCACCATCGGATCGGCGTCACCTTCCAGGGGCAGCACAAACGCCGTCGCATTGCGTAGATCGGGACTGATACGCACCTCGGTCACGGTGATCACCCGACCGGCCAGATCGGGATCACGAAACGCGGCGCGCAGCATGATCTCCGACAGGGCGTGACGGATTTCCTCGCCCACGCGCAATTGTCGCTGGGACGGTACCTTGCCGTTTCGGTCCTTGGTGGCGCGACGTGCCATTGGGAAAATTACCCGCCGTAACAGCTCTTAGGCATCGAGCTTGCGTGCGATCTCCTGCACCTCGTAACACTCGACGACATCGCCGGACTGGATATCGTTGAAGTTCTCCAGCGCGATACCGCATTCGTAGCCGTTCTGCACTTCGCGGACATCGTCCTTGAAGCGACGAAGCGTTCCGAGCCGGCCTTCATGCACGACAACACTGTCACGCATCAGGCGTACCTTGGAGTCGCGACGGATCAGACCATCGGTCACCATGCAACCCGCAACCTTGCCAACCTTGGAGACGTTGAAGACTTCGCGAATTTCCGCAGAGCCCAGCAGGTTCTCCTGAATCGTCGGCGACAATTCGCCTTCCAGCATGGCGCGGATATCGTCGACCACGTTGTAGATGATGTTGTAATAGCGGATTTCGACCTGATCGCGCTTGGCCTGATCACGGGCCTGCGGAATCGCACGCACGTTGAAGCCGATCAGCAGACCGTTGTTGACGGTGGCCAGAGAAACGTCGGATTCCGTGATGCCACCGACACCCGCATGGAGCACCTGCACCTTCACTTCATCGGTCGACATGTTGTTCAGCGCACTGACAATGGCTTCCACCGAGCCCTGCACGTCACCCTTGATGATAACAGGTACCTGGGCGGCTTCACCGGCCTGGATCTGCTGGAACATCTCGTCGAGCGAGCCACGCGCACCGGCAGCGGCGCGCAGGTCACGAATGACGTCCTGGCGGTATTCCACGATCTCCCGCGCACGGGCATCGCTGTTCACCACGGCGAAATCATCACCGGCCTGCGGCGCGCCGTTGAGGCCAAGCACCTCCACCGGCTCGGACGGTCCAGCTGACTTGATGTTCTCGCCACGGTCATTGATCAGCGCACGGACACGGCCCCATTCGGCACCGGCCACGAAGATATCGCCCACATTGAGCGTTCCGCCCTGCACCAGTACGGTCGCAACAGCACCACGCCCGGCTTCCAGCTGGGCTTCGATCACGGCACCAAAGGCCGCACGATCGGGATTGGCGGTCAGTTCGAGAAGTTCGGCCTGCAGCGAAATCGCCTCGGTCAGATCTTCCAGACCGGCCCGGGTCTTTGCCGAGACTTCGATCACCTGGATGTCACCACCCATCTCCTCGGAAACGAGTTCATGGGAGAGGAGCTCGTTCTTGATCCGGGACGCATCAGCAGCCGGCAGGTCCATCTTGTTGACGGCCACGATGATCGGCACCTTGGCGGCGCGGGCATGGTTGATCGCTTCTGCCGTCTGGGGCTGCACACCGTCATCGGCGGCCACCACAAGAATCACGATATCGGTGACATTGGCACCGCGCTGACGCATCGATGTGAAGGCCGCATGACCCGGTGTGTCGATGAAGGTGATCCGGTCGCCGGATTCCAGCGCCACCTGATAGGCACCGATATGCTGGGTGATACCACCCGCCTCACCGCGCACCACATCGGTGGAACGCAGGGCATCGAGCAGCGAGGTCTTGCCGTGGTCAACATGACCCATCACGGTGACAACCGGTGCGCGCGGCAGGCGATCGCCTTCAACATCCTGAATATGGGCACCCAGATTCAGCTCCACATCCGAGGCCGAAATCAGCTTCGCCGTGTGACCAAATTCCTCGACCACAAGCTGGGCGGTTTCCTGATCAATGGTCTGGTTGATCGTCGCCATGACCCCCATTTTCATGAGCGTCTTGATGACTTCGGCACCGCGCTCGGCCATCCGGTTGCCCAGTTCAGCCACGGTGATCGCATCAGGGATGGACACTTCGCGCACAACCTTGGACTGGTTGCCGCCACCGCCGCTGTCGCGTGAGCGCTGCTGGCGCTCGCGCTCCTGTTTCCGGCGGAAGGCCGCGACAGAACGCTGGCGTGCGCCGCCATCTTCATCGAGCGCTTCGGTGATGGTCAGCTTGCCGCTGCGGCGCTTGCGCTCACCGCGCGTGCGGCTCGGACGGGCCGGGGCTTCTGCGGCGGGGGCAGCGCGACCGCCCTTGCGGCGTTCGCCGGTCTCGCTTGGCTCCTCGGCTTCATCATCACCATTGACTTCACCCTCGAGCGCGGCGCGCTTGCGTTCGGCGGCTGCCGCGCGCTGCGCGGCCTCATCGGCCATGCGCTGGGCTTCAGCTTCGGCCGCACGGCGACCCTCTTCCTCGATCTCGCGACGTGTGCGCTTCTCGGTTTCCGGCGCTGCCTTGGCGGCGGGCGCGGGGGCTTCTTTGACAGGCGCGGCTTCGGCGGCGGCCGCAGCCTGATCTTCTTCTTCCTGGGCTTCCTCGACCGCAACGACCTTGGCCTCGGCGGCCTCGGCTTCGCGCGCCTTGGCAGCGGCTTCCTCTTCAGCGCGGGCGGCAGCATCTTCGGCTTCGCCGGCGCGGCGCGCTTCTTCGAGAGCGACCTGTGCGGCGGCGCTTTCGCGGGCCGCCTCTTCCGCGGCCTTGCGGGCCTCGTCAAGCGCACGTGCGCGGGTTGCCTGCTCGGCGGCCGTCAGGGTGCGCTGAGGTCCGGTCTTGGCCGCGACAGGTTCCGGCTGTACGGGCGCAGGGGCCTTCTCGAAGACCTCTTCCTGCGGGCCTTCCTTGACCTCGGTCATCTCACCGGCGGCACCCTGCTGGAAGGTGCGCTTCTTCTTGACCTCGACCGTGACGGTCTTTGTACGGCCATGGCTGAAGCTCTGGCGGACCTGACCACCTTCGACAGTCTTCTTCAGCTCGAGCTTGCCCGGTTTGGACAGGCTCAGCGGCTTCTTTTTCTTATTGTCGTCGTTCTCGGTCGTATTCGCCATGATCTCATTCCATCACATCATCATCGGTCACAACATCATCTGCCGGCACGAAATCGCCGCGATACGTCATCAACCTGTTTGCCGCGTCACAAACCTGCCGCGCGGCACCGCCGGGCAGAACGAGCCCATGAACACTGCGTTCACGGTTCGATACCTGCCCCAACGTCGCGGCATCGAATACATCGATCCGCTCAACTCCATTCACGTGATCCGCCAGCTGGGCCACCTTCTGGCGGCCATCAGCACCGGCATCACACGCACACAACAAAGCGGCTGGCCCTGAATTGCCAAGCCCCGCCTTTGATATTCCCGGTCCGGCAAGCCCGGCAAGGGCACCACGGACCTTTTCAAACCCCGACACGTATTCACCCGCCTTGCGCGCCATCGTCAGTGCATTCACGGCACGCCGGAAAAGTTCCGCCTCGACGAACACCTCCAGGCTTTCGCCCTCCGGTCCCGTCATCGGGCTGACAGCGCGCCGCGCACCACGCGCAAAGGCGCGCTTGGCGCAGGCTTGCGCAACTATATCGCGACGGGGAAGCAACCACAATCCGCGCCCGGGAAGCCGATTGTCGAGATCGGGCACAACCAGATCATCCGGCCCGACCACAAATCGCATCAGTTCATCGCGCGGACGCACCTCCCCGGTCACCAGACAGCGCCGCTCCGGCGCGTTCCTGACTTGGCCTGTGGACGCTTCGGTCCGGGAGGATTCCACGGTCATCAACGCTGTATGCGCTCCTGTCAATTCGTCCTATGCGCCCGGCTCGGCCGGCGGGGTTGCCGGGGCGAAGACGGCCTCGGCGGTGGCCAGCTCGGCAGAGCGCGTATCAACCACGTCCTCGACCACCTCTTCGGCGTCGGGATCGGGCTCGGGTTCGGGTGCGATCACATCATCGCCATACACCGCCACGCGCGCGGCCATGATGACCTTGTTGGCCTCCTCAGCCGTCACCGGGCTCTGACGCACCAGACGACCGATCTCGTGATCCGCCATATCAAACAGATCGTCGAGCTTCACCTCGGTTTCCACATCCATGAAGATGAACCGGTATTCATCGGGCATCAGGCCGGCAAGGTCTTCGGCCGTGCGAACACCATTCTGACCAAGCCGGACAGAGGATTCGAGGGTGACCCCGTTCACTGCGAGCATCGAGTCCTCGACCCCGAGCTTCTTGCGCTCGATGTCCAGATTCGCGTCGCGCTCCTCAAGCCATGCCTGGGCGCGCGCCTGCAGTTCCTCGCCAATGTCCTCATCGAACCCTTCGATCAGGGTCAGATCCTCGATCGGCACGAAGGCCACTTCTTCGACCGTGGCAAAACCCTCGGTCACAAGCAGATGTGCAATGACGTCTTCCACATCAAGCGCATTGATGAAGGTTTCGCTGCGGCTGTTGAATTCGTCCTGACGGCGCTGGGATTCCTCATCCTCGGTCAGGATATCGATGTCCCAGCCCGACAGCATCGAGGCCAGACGCACATTCTGACCACGCCGGCCAATGGCCAGCGAAAGCTGCTCATCAGGCACGACGACTTCGATCTTGTTGGCGTCCTCATCGAGCACAACCTTCGAAACTTCGGCTGGCGCGAGCGCATTGACGACAAAGGTCGCCGGGTCTTCCGACCACGGAATAATGTCGATCTTCTCGCCCTGGAGTTCGCCAACTACCGCTTGCACACGGCTGCCGCGCATACCGACACAAGCGCCAACAGGATCAATCGAGGCGTCTTTCGAGATCACCGCAATCTTCGCACGGCTTCCCGGGTCACGGGCCGCCGCGCGAATTTCGATGATGCCGTCATAGATTTCGGGCACTTCCTGCGCGAACAGCGACTTCATGAATTCCGGGCGCGTACGTGTCAGGAAAATCTGCGGGCCGCGCTGTTCGCGACGTACGTCATAGATGTACGCGCGAATGCGGTCGCCCGGACGCTGGTTTTCACGCGGCAAAGCCTCATCGCGGCGCATCACGCCTTCGGCGCGACCCAGATCCACGGTGACATTGCCGTATTCGACACGTTTCACGAGGCCATTGATGACCTCGCCGGTCCGGTCCTTGTATTCTTCGTATTGGCGCTCACGTTCGGCATCGCGAACCCGCTGCACGATCACCTGTTTGGCGGTCTGCGCGGCAATCCGCCCGAAATCGATCGGCGGCAGTTCATCGATCAGAAACTCACCGATCTCGGCATCCGGTTTCTCGTCCCGGGCCTGTTTGAGGGTGAGATGCATGTGCTCGTCCTCAACCTCTTCGACGACCTCACGATAGCGGGCGAGCGAGATATGTCCGCCATCCCGGTCGATGACCGCACGAATATCGTGCTCGGGGCCATACTTGTTGCGCCCGGCCTTCTGAATGGCCTGCTCCATCGCGGTGATGACTTCTTCGCGCTCGATACCTTTTTCGCGTGCAACAGCATCCGCGACAGCGAGCATCTCAATACGGCTGGGACCACCAGACTCCATCTTCTCTATCCTTCGTTCATCCGGCCCTTTTGGACCGCTGCAATAAGTTCATCTGTCAGCACAAGTTTGGCTTTCAGGACATCGTTCACAGGAAGCGCAATCTCTTCCCCATCTCCGTCGGGGTCGGCCAGGCGCACCATGCCATCATCAAGACCGAGCAGTTCGCCCCGAAACCGGCGGCGACCATCCACGGCCTGTCTCAGTTCGACCTTCGCCTCGAACCCGACAAAGCTCGCAAAATCCTTGCTCCGTGTCAGCGGACGGTCGATGCCCGGTGAGCCAACCTCCAGCTCATAGGCCTCGGAAATGGGATCCGCCACATCCAGAAGCGCCGAAATCGTCCGGCTGGCCAGCGTACAATCCTCGATCGTGATCTCTTCACCGTCGACGCGATCAAACATGATCTGCAGGATAGGTTTGTGACCGCCGCCGAAATGCACGCGGACGAGCTCATATCCCAGATCAACCAGCGAGGGTTCGATAATAGACATGACCTGATCGGTACGGGCATTTTCGCTTACGAGATTCAACGCTTCAATCAACTCCTTGAGCAACCACCCGGCATCCCGCGCACGGAAATGCGGGTAACAAAAAAGGCGGCTCCGGATTTCACCCGGGCCACCCCTTACTGTCCGTTGCCAGACTGTTGGGCCTTTGTTGACCCGGAATATAGGGAATTTCGCGGAAAAGGCAAGCCATTGTGGTTTCTGCGAAAGCTGGCTCAACCCCCGTTCCGGGGAACCCGGCGATAGCGCAGAAAGGTTGCACCGGGGCCACCGCTTCGATTCTTCCCCTCGTAGCGCGTGTCGGGCCAGTCTTCGGGACGGGTGTTCCAGTCCGCCATCCGGTCTGCCATCCAGTCAAACGCCGGATGGGCCTCCAGGTGCCGCAGCATCCAGACCAGATAACTCTGGTCATCCGTCGCCATGCGCAACTCCGCGCCATCTTCCATCACGCGCGCGAGCGCATCGAGCATCGGTGTGTTCACGATACGCCGCTGGTGATGGCGCAGCTTGGGCCAGGGGTCGGGAAACAGCACGAACACCCGGGCGAGACTTTCCGGCGACAACCGATCCAGCAACGGCCGCACATCATCGGGAAGCAAGCGGATATTCTGCAGGTCCCTTTCGACGATCTCGGACAGCAACCGCGCGACACCGTTGAGATAGGGCTCGGCCCCGACCATGCCAATATCGGGGTTTTCGGCAGCCTGCCAGGCCAGGTGCTCCCCCGCACCGAAACCGATTTCCAGCCACACCTTCTGCGGTGCCGCGGGAAACCAGATGCGCGGATCCACCGGACCATCACCTTCCGGCAGGACGATCGAAAGTTCAGGCAGCACGGTTTCGAGCAGCCGTTCACGGCCGGGACGCAACTTGCGCCCCCGGCGACGTCCATGGAAACGCGGGTCGCTATCCGCTGGTTTTGTCGTCATCGCTCGGGGCGGGCCCGAAATCCCGCCACCCTTTTTTTGTTCGGCCGGGTTCGCTAGAGCGCGTTGTGCAGCGCGTCCACGAGGTCCGTCTTCTCCCACGAGAAGCCGCCATCCGCATCGGGCTGGCGGCCGAAATGGCCATAGGCCGCGGTGCGGGCATAGATCGGACGGTTCAGTTGCAGATGCTCGCAAATCCCGCGCGGGCTGAGATCCATGGCTTTCTGCAGCGCAACCGCCAAGGCTTCTTCATCAACCTTGCCGGTGCCATAGGTGTCGACATAAACCGACAGCGGCTTGGAGACACCAATCGCATAGGCAACCTGAATGGTGCAGCGTTCGGCAAGCTCTGCGGCCACCACGTTCTTGGCGAGATAGCGCGAAGCATAGGCCGCCGAACGGTCGACCTTGGTCGGATCCTTGCCCGAGAACGCGCCGCCACCATGCGGTGCAGCACCGCCATAAGTGTCGACAATGATCTTGCGTCCGGTCAGACCAGCATCCCCATCCGGACCACCAATCACGAAACGCCCGGTCGGGTTCACATAGAACTCGGCCTCGGGACACATCCAGCCATCGGGCAGAACATTTTCCACATGGGGGCGAACAATCGCGCGCACATCGTCCTGGCTGAGACCTTCGGCATGCTGGGTCGAAACCACGACCGAAGCGGAGCCGACCGGCTTGCCGTTTTCGTAACGCAAAGTGACCTGGCTCTTGGAATCCGGCCCCAGGCCCGGCTCTGCACCCGAATGCCGAGCTTCAGCGAGCGACTTCAGAATGGCGTGGGAATAGTGGATGGGTGCGGGCATGAGAACATCGGTCTCACGGCAGGCGTAACCGAACATCAGCCCCTGATCGCCCGCGCCTTCATCCTTGTTTCCGGCCGCATCAACGCCCTGGGCGATATCGCTGGACTGTCCATGCAGATAGACCGAAACCTCTGCGGTCTTCCAGTGGAACCCGTCCTGCTCGTAGCCGATATCCTTCACGGCTGCGCGCGCGATCTCTTCCATTCGCGCGACATTGACATTCAGGTTGTCATCCACGAGCGGCTTGGGTCCGCGCACTTCGCCGGCCAGAACAATCCGGTTTGTCGTGGTCAGGGTTTCACAAGCAACCCGTGCTTCAGGGTCGGCAGTCAGGAACGCATCGACAACGGCATCCGAGATCCGATCGCAAACCTTGTCGGGATGTCCTTCGGACACGGACTCACTGGTGAAGAGATAATTACCTTTGGACACGAGACACGGCCCCCCTGAAATCGTTACAAATGATGCGGCTTCAAGACCGCTTCCGGCTGGGATCAAGTTGATCAGTGGCACCCGGCAAACGCCAACGCACGGGCGGCCCAGTTTTGCAGGAATGACCCCCGGTGCGTCAAGCCGTATCCCGGCGCCGGGACACCACGACCCCAGCGAGAACCACAATAAGAGCCAGACCCAACGGAATGATGTCGCCCCAACGCGCATAGGGCGTTGGCTTTATGGGCCGGGGCAAGGCGCTGTCGAGAACACCCTCAACCCCGATCCCGAGCCAACCTTGCACCCGGCCATAGGGGTCCACCACCGCTGAAATCCCGGTGTTGGCCGCACGCACCATGGGCAGGCCCTCTTCGACCGCCCGGCTCGACGCGATGGCAAAGTGCTGCCACGGTCCGGCGAATTTCCCGAACCAGGCATCATTGGTGAGATTGAGCAGCCAGTCCGGACGAAGGCCCGCGGGCGTCACCCGTCCAGGAAAAATCGCCTCGTAACAGATCAACGGACTGAAGGACGGCAAACCGCCAACCTCAATCATGCGTGGCCCCGGGCCGGGCGAAAAATCCCCCTGCCCCGGCACGATCTTGTCCATGGGCAAAACCCCGCGCAGGGGCACATATTCGCCAAACGGAACCAGATGCGACTTGTCGTAAACCTGTTGCACCCGGCCCGCGTCATCAATCACCAGGAGTGCGTTGAACAGCTGTCTCTGGTTGTTGTGGAACGCGGCCCGTACGCTACCGGTCACCAGAAGACCGCCGGGGGGAACAGCCCGGGCGGCTTCGCCACGCACCAGCGCGTCATTGGCGAGAAAAAACGGCACCGCGGTTTCCGGCCAGATCACGACGGTCGGCATTTCGGCCGATGCGGTGGCGCTCATCGCCAGATAGCGCTCGAGATGCTGAAGCCGCAATTCCGGTTTCCACTTGTCCCGCTGCGCGATATTGGCCTGCACGATACGTAACCGGACATCGGCGACATAGGCCGTTTCCGAGACCTGCAGACGGTACAGCCCGGCGGACCACGCAAGCCCCGGTATCAACAATGTGAAAACCACCACCAGGGCCGTATGCCGGAACGGCACCGATACAGCTCGACCGAGCACCGCAGGCATGGCGGCGGCCAGCAACGTGAAGGTGCCAAGCCCCAACACGCCGACCACGGAACTGGCCTGCAAGATGGGCAGGCTTGGACCGTTGCCCGCCCAGACATAGCCGATCAGGTTCCAGGGGAACCCGGTCAGCACAAACCCCCGCAGCGCCTCCGAGAAAGTCCAGAACCCGGCGAGGACAAACACACGTGCCGCTGTATTCCCGCCAAACCGGCCAAGCGCCTGTACGCCGCAGACAAGCGCGACAAAGATCGCCAGTCCGGCGGCCAGCCCGGGCCAGGCCAGAGGGATCATCCATGCCGTGCGGACCGGATCAACCAGCATGGGCTCGATGATCCAGTGGAGGCCGATGAAGAAATGGCCAAAGCCGAACCCGAACCCGGTCAGAAGCGCGCGGCGCACCGGGCGAGATTCCGTATCGTGGCCTTCAAGAATCCAGACCAGACCCGGAAACGCTACAAGCAGGACGGGGACAAGATGAATGGGCGGCAGCGCCAGCGCAGACAGGCCACCCAGTGCAATTGTGAACACTGCCCGGCGCCAACCACGCAACGCCCGGATATATTCAGCCAACGGCACGAGCATGAGCGATGACGTCCGGCGTCAACCGGGACTGGCGCGCAGGTCGCGCACACGCAGCCGCTTGATCCGGCGCGGATCGGCATCCACAACCTCAAACTCGACGCCTGAGGTATGGGTGACCACTTCGCTGCGGCGCGGCACACGGTCGATCAGCGCAAAGACAATGCCGCCCAGTGTGTCGCAGGCTTCCCGCTCTTCATCGGTCACGAACACCCCGATCATCGCCTCAAGCTCTTCGATTTCAACCCGGGCATCCGCCAGTATCGAACCGTCAGGGTTGGATGTGATCGACGGGCCTTCATTGTCGTGTTCGTCCTCGATCTCGCCAACGATCTCTTCAACCAGATCCTCGATCGTGACCAGCCCGTCAACGCCGCCGAACTCATCCACGACGATCGCCATATGGGTGCGCTGGGCCCGCATTTCGAGCAACAGGTCCAGAACACGGATCGACGGCGCGGCAAACAGAATCTCCCGCTTGAGTTCGCGCACCGCCAGATGGGGCGTGGTTCGCAACGCCGTCAGAACATCCTTGATGTGCACGAAGCCGACAACGTCATCGAGCTGTTCGCGATAGACCGGCAGACGTGAATGCGCCTCGCGGGAAATCAGGTCGGCAACCGTGTGAAGTTCGGCATTCTCGTCAATCGCGATAATGTCGGCGCGCGGGATGCTGACATCTTCGGCTGTCAGATCGTGGAGCTTCAGGATGTTGGTGATCAGCAAGCTTTCATCAGCCCCGATCGAGGCCGATCTGTTGCTGGGCTCATCGATCAGGTCTCCGATCGCCTCGCGCACGGAATTCTCATCCGCCCGGGGGACAAACAGGTCCCGAATCCGGCGAAACAGGCTATCGGGCTTCTCTGGGGCATCGTTCGCGGCCGTCGTGCCGGATGTCTGGCTTTGTGGAAGGTCCGTCATCTCAATCTATGCCGCCACGCTGCCTGCATAGGGATCGGGAATGCCCAGACCTGCCAGGATTTCGCGTTCGGCGGATTCCATTATTTCTGCGTCGTCAGCCACGTCGTGATCAAACCCCAACAGATGCAGTGTACCATGGACAACCAGATGGCAGAGATGGTTGGCGATCGGCTTGCCCTCATCGCGGGCTTCCCGCGCACAGGTTTCAAACGCCACAACGATATCACCCAGCGGAACCCCCGATTCATCGCCCCCCACAGGCAAGGGCCCATCATCATCGAGCGCAAAGGCAAGCACATTGGTCGGCTTGTCCTGCCCGCGCCAGTCACGGTTCAGAGCCTGAATATCCTGGTCATTGGTCAGGCGCACACCGATCTCCACCCGTCGGCGCGCGACATCCGCAGCTGCCCGGGACACCAGCACGGCACGAACAGCCCCCACGATCACGGCTTCGGCCCCGGACAAATCCGGCGTATGCCAACGGTCATCGGCGAATGCCACGAGGACATCAGACATATCGGTGTCCATCAATCGGTATCCCTGGCCGAGCCGCGCATATCCTCGCCACTGACCGCACTGCGCTGCTTGTCACGTGCGTTATAGGCACCCACAATCCGGCCAACCATGGCGTGGCGGACCACGTCCTCTTCACCAAACCTGACCACCTCCACGCCCTCGACACGATTGAGAACATCGAGCGCGTCGCCAAGCCCCGAACGTGTGCCGCTGGGCAGATCAATCTGGCTCATATCGCCAGTGATCGCCATGCGGGACCCTTCGCCGAGACGGGTCAGAAACATCTTCATCTGCATCGCCGAGGTGTTCTGGGCTTCATCCAGAATGATATAGGCCCGCGAGAGCGTGCGCCCGCGCATGAAGGCGAGCGGCGCGACCTCGATCTCACCGCTTTCCAGACGGCCCGTCACCTGTTCACCGGGCAACATGTCATAAAGCGCATCGTAGAGCGGACGGAGATAGGGATCGATCTTGTCCTGCAGGTCGCCGGGCAAGAACCCCAGACGCTCTCCGGCCTCGACCGCCGGGCGCGACAGGATCAAGCGATCCACCTTGCCCTGAATCAGATCGGAAACCGCCATGGCGACGGCAAGATAGGTCTTGCCCGTACCAGCCGGGCCCAGCCCGAAGGTCAGGTCTGCCCGTGCGAGGGCTTCCAGATATTTGGCCTGCACCGGCGAACGGGGGGTGATCGTTCGTTTCCGGGTCCGGATCGATATCCGCGAACCATCCCGATCATCGCTGGCGGCCATACGCACGGCGGCCTGCACCTCGCCCGGGCCGACATCCTGCCCCTGCTTGAGCGTGGTGTAGAGATTGCGGATTGCCCGTTGGGCGATGTCGCGGGACGCCTCCGGCCCCTGAATTTCGAGCTTGTTGCCGCGATAGCGCAAGGTCACATCAAGCAGGCGCTCGATCTGCAGAAGATGTTCATCATGATGGCCGAAAAGCGCGGTGAGCAGCGCATTGTCGTCGAACTCTACTTGCACCGGGGACCCCGGTTTCACATCGGTCGATGTCAAGCGCTCAGCCTCTCCTCGTCACGGGCACCCGGCTCCGGCCGATCCCCTTCCAGTAAACGTCCACCCAGACTATGGGATTTGCATGTCTCAATGAAGACCGTTGCCATATCGCCGACCGTATGACCGGGTGCGTCCACATGGACTGCCTGATTGTAGGGACTGCGCCCGACAAGCTGACCGGCATGACGTCCCGGGCGTTCAAACAGGACATCGCAGGTGGTCCCCAGCGAGGCCTCGTTGAACGCGGTCATCTGTTCCATGAGCAATGCCTGGAGGCGCGCCAGACGCGCATCCTTCACGTCCTCAGGGACCTGGCGCGGCATGCCGGCGGCCGGGGTTCCCGGGCGCGAACTGTATTTGAACGAATAGGCCTGCGCATACTCAACCGTGCGGATCAGGTCGAGGGTGGCCTCGAAATCGGCATCACTCTCGCCAGGGAACCCGACAATGAAGTCGCAACTGAACGCCAGATCCGGGCGCGCGGCACGCAATCTGTCGATCGTGCGCAGATAGCTCTCGGCGTCATGGCCGCGGTTCATCGCTTCGAGAATACGATCACTGCCCGATTGCACCGGCAGATGCAGATAGGGCATCAATTCGGGCAGATCACCATGGGCCGCGATCAGGTCATCATCGACATCGCGGGGATGGCTGGTCGTGTAGCGGATCCGTGCCAGCCCATCGATCTCAGCCAGCCGGCGCGCCAGGCTCCCCAGCCCGGTCTCCCGGCCTTCGGCATTCAGGCCGTGATAAGCGTTCACATTCTGTCCCAGCAATGTCAGCTCGCGCACTCCACCAGCCACAAGCGCCTCGGCCTCGGCAACAATCTGCATCACCGGTCGTGAAAACTCGGCACCGCGCGTGTAGGGCACGACGCAGAAGGTGCAGAACTTGTCGCAACCTTCCTGAATCGACAGGAATGCCGAAACGCCACTTTCCTGACGCTGCAAGGGAAGATGATCGAACTTGCTCTCGATCGGAAATTCCGTCTCCAGAACGCCGCCGCGTTCGCCGGACTGGCTCGCGCGATGCGCGCGAGCGACCATCTCGGGCAGACGATGGTAGGTCTGCGGACCCAATACGATATCCACATAGGGCGCGCGGCGGAGCATCTCTTCGCCCTCGGCCTGGGCGACACAACCGGCCACGGCGATCACAGTCTGCTGACCGTCCTCGGCGCGCTGGTCCTTGATCAGTCGCAAACGCCCCAATTCCGAATAGACCTTGTCGCTGGCCTTCTCGCGGATATGGCAGGTGTTGAGGATCACCATATCGGCATCCTCGGGGCCCTCACCCGGCGCATAACCCAGCGGTGCCAAAACCTCTGCCATACGCGCGGAGTCGTAGACATTCATCTGGCAGCCATAGGTTTTGATGAAGAGTTTCTTGGCCAAGGGCCCTAAACCATCCGCAAGATTTGTGGCCATTCATGCCGGGTAAATCCAGACAAACAGGCCGTCAACACATTGTTATTCATGAACATTTGCACATCTAGGCTTTCGCTGCCCGGGAGTCAACCCGACGCTCGGCGCGCTTCTCGCGCGGGCTTCGAAACCCCTTTTTGGCACGACGCAGGCCCTTCATGTCCCGAAAGTGCGGGCGCAAACGCCAACGGATCCAGTCCCAGCGACCCGCCGCCCCGGCCTTGGGCTGAATCCGGCCGGCCAGCGCATCGGAATGACCCGCCTGAATCTGATCCTGGCAGTATTCGGTCAGCTCCTTGCGGGAAGCAAATTGTTCGATCGTGACCGGCTCATGAAAGGACACCGTGACGGTCAGACGTCCCAGCCCGATCAACTCGGCCGCATGCCCGACCAGGTCCATGTCGCCATACCAGGCATAGAACGGGCGAAGATGGCGGCCGATCGGTACCCCATCAACCCGGGAATAGGTCAGCGAGACAGGCTGCACGGTCAGAGGCTGGTCCTTCACCCGGAACTCGGCCACGGAGAGCAGCGCGCTCTTGAAGCTTTGGATATGGGTGCCGTCATTGCTGGTCCCCTCGGGAAACAGGATCATGCTGTCCCCGGCCTCGAGCCGTTTGCCAAGCGCGGTGGCCTGCAAATGGGATGTGCGCGTACGCCGATCCACGAAAACCGAGCGTTGCAGCTTCGCCAGCAGCCCGAAGAACGGCCAGTCACCAACCTCCGATTTCGCGACAAAAGACCCGGGGATGAGCGCGCCGTAGATCGAGATATCGAGATAGGAGGAATGATTGGCGACGAAGAGGGTCGGACGGATTTTCGAGCGTCGGCCAAACACCTCGAGGCGAATCCCCAGAAGGCGGCAACACACCGCGTGATACCAGAGCGGCACCCGCCGCGAGAGCGGCAGCCGGAGCAGCAATGCGACAGCCTGAAACGGAATCATCACGAGCGTGAAAAGCACGTACATCGTGGCGCGGCAGACCGCCGTCAGCCGGGAATGATAAATGGTCGGATCGCTCATTTCGCCAGCACCTCACGCGGTTGCTTGCCACTTGCACCGTTCTGCTTGCCCGCCCAGTCATCCGGGGCATCCCGCCCGTAATGCCGGTAGTACTTGTCGTTGACCTGATCGGTTTTCACGACCACGCAGACATCGGTCGTGTTGAACTGGTGATCGACAACAGCACCCTCGCCAACAAAACCACCCAGCCGCAGATACCCCTTCACCAGGGGGGGCAATTCGGCGAGCGCGCGTTTCCGGTCAATCTCGTCGGCCGGCAGGAAATCCATCGGAACATGCAGATCGGGCAGCGCATGGGGACGCAGGCCCTCGGGCGCCAGATGGAAATGGTGCAGATAGCTCAAGGGCAACGCCAGAGCTTCGGGCTCCACACCATGCAGGCTGGCACACCCGAACATCAGCGAGATGTCGTGATGAAAAACGAACTGCGCGATGGCGCCCCAAAGCAGTTGCATCGTCGGACGCCCGCGATAGGCCTGATCGACACAACTCCGGCCAAGCTCAAGGACTTCACCCTGATACGCGGCAAGCGGTGAGATGTCGTACTCGCCGGCCGTGTAGAACCGGCCGTGCTTTTTCGCAGCCCCGCCACGCAGCAGGCGATAGGTCGCCACGATCGAGTCCGGGCCGTCACCGCGATCGGTATCGTACACCAGAAGATGCTCACAGACGTCGTCAAACGGATCGATGTCGCGCTGCGCCGCAGCCGTTTCGGCGTCGGGGATGGCCTTCATTTCATCATAGAAAACCCGGTAACGCAGGGCCTGGGCCGCCGCCACATCATCAGCATCGCGCGACAATCTTGCGCCGAGCGTACCCGACCCCAAGGACGCCAGAGAAGCCGCCAGACCGGCGGCATCACGGACCGGGCTGCTCTGCTCAGACACGCCGCACACCAGGCGTGGGCACGAGCGCAGATATGATGACGCGTCGCTCAGTCACGATCGTCATCATCAGTCGAACCCAGCGGTTTGGCGAACAGTTCGAGCCGGTGATCGATCAACTCGTAACCGAGATCACGGGCGATCTTTTCCTTCAAAGCCTCGATCTCTTCATTGAAGAATTCGATAACCTTGCCAGTCTTCACGTCGATCAGATGATCGTGGTGATCATCCTGAACCTCTTCGTAACGGGCCCGACCATCCCCGAAATCATGCTTTTCGAGAATATTGGCTTCCTCGAAAAGACGGACCGTGCGGTACACCGTTGCAATGGAAATACGCGGATCAAGCTTCGTGGCCCGGCGATAGACCTGATCCACATCCGGGTGATCTTCAGCCTCCGACAGCACGCGCGCGATGGTACGCCGCTGGCCGGTCAGCTTCAGGCCCTGATCAACACATAACTGTTCGATGCGGGAAGGTATTTCCGTGCTCAAGCCCGACTCTCCATGGGACCGAAGGTCCCTCGGTTCAAATTCACAGATACAATATACGACAAATTCCGAATCGGGGCGACCTTCACCCCGTACAGCATAGCCTGTCGCGGCGCGCGTTACTTACCGCGCTTCCCCAGCCCGATCTTTTTGGCAAGCTGGCTACGTTTCTTGGCGTAGTTCGGTGCCACCATCGGATAATCAGCCGGCAAACCCCAACGTTCACGATATTGCTCGGGGGTCAGATCGTATGACGTCTTGAGATGCCGCTTGAGCATCTTCAGTTTCTTGCCGTCTTCGAGGCAAACGATGTAATCCGCCGTCACCGACTTCTTGATCGGAACCGCGGGAGACGGGCGCGGCTGGCCGCTGGGTTCGCCACCGGTCTCGCTCAGGCTCGCATGCACCTGCGCAATAAGCTGCGGCAGTTCAGCGGCCGACAGCTTGTTGTTGGACACATGTGCCGCAACGATATCGGCGGTCAACTTCAACAAATCTGATGAACTAACCTGTTCACTCATGATTTTTCCTCACCCAGAACTAACTGAAATAATGAATTCGCTGTTTATTTAGTCATATTCAGGCTGTTGTCCAGAACAATTCCTGATGTTTTTTACGTATTACTCGGTTCCGGCGTGCGCGCAAGCACAAGTGCGTCGACCCGGGTGCCGCCCCCGCTATAATAGGCTGGACGGCGCCCGATTTCCTGAAATCCAAGGCTTTCATAGAGCCTGATCGCACCGTCATTATCGACGGCGACTTCCAGAACAAGCCGGGCATCGGGCGCTATATCTGCAAGAAATGCCGCAAAAAGGTCACCTGCCAGTCCTTGACGGCGAACATCGGGAGCCACACAAACCGTCAGGATTTCGGCGTCCTCTGCCGTTTCCCGCCCGATCAGCAAACCACGCGGCGCTTCCCGTTCCTCACCGATCACGTATCCACGCGTCCCGGGCATGCGCAGAATCGTCCGCATCGCCGTTTCGGACCATGGGGTTTCGGGCAATGGATCAAAGCAGGTGATGTGCAGTCGCGACAGGACAGCCGCCATCTCCTCACCAACGGGCCATATCCGGGTCTGGGTCATCCCCGAAGCCGTTGTTTGTCGGCTGCGGGCGGTGAGGTGTCGGGGGCACACAGATAAAGCGGCTGTGGCGGTATATGTGAGGCTTGGGCGGCACGTTCGGCACCCAGCTCGGCAAGCACGCCGGCATCGGCGTGCTGCGGATTCAGCAAGGTCCAGCTCGGGGGCAGATCCGATGCCGAATCCGCAAACCGCACAACCGCATCCCCCGCAATCACCAGCGGCGAAGCGGTTTGCACAAACAACTCGACTGTCTGCGCGGCCGAAAGCACAGCAGGTGTATCCAGTGCCGTGCCGTCCTGGGCAAAGATCTGAACGTAGAAATCCGCGCGCCGCGTTTCCAGCACCACCCCGACCATTCCGTCCGGGCAAAGACGCCGGGCCATTCGCTGATGAATATCAGGATTGGCAATCCCCAGCATCGGCAAGCCGGTGGCCAGTCCCAGCCCCCGCGCCGCAGCAAGCGCAATCCGCAGCCCGGTATAGCCACCCGGTCCGACACCCACGCAAATCAGATCGAGGGACTGATAGCCATAGCCACGGACCACATCCTCCACCATCGGCATCAGCGCCTCGGCATGGCCCCGATTCATCGCGTCCCAGCGACGCGCCACAAGCGCGCCCTCATGCCAAAGGGCCGCAGAGCACGCACTGCCTGCGGCATCGAGTGCCAGTACCGTCGTTTTCGTTGGTGTTCCCATATCAGCCCGTTTCAGCGAATCAACGCGAGGCTCTAGCATCGCACAATCCGAACCGCAAAGCTGGGCCGCAAAGGATTTTGGGATGACCTATATCGAGATCGAGCCGGGCACCTATGGCGTCGAGATCGCGCTTGCCTATGGCACAGCGGAAAACTTTACCGGTACGCCGGTCTACCGAAATTCCCATTGCTTCCTGCACCCGGCCGCTGCGGAGAAACTCGAACATGCCGCCGAACTGGCCGCCCGGCAGGGGCTCCACTTCCTGATCTTTGACGCGCTGCGCCCCAGTGAAGCGCAGTGGGTCTTGTGGAATCACACGCCCGACCCCGATTTTCTTGCCGATCCGCGCCGCGGCTCGCCACACAGTCGCGGGGTTGCCGTCGATCTGACGCTGCTGGATGGGGATGGACAGGCGCTCGACATGGGTACGGCTTTTGACGCCTTTAGCCCGCGCTCCTTCCATGGTGATGGCGACATCCCGCTCGCCGCCCAGCGAAACCGTTTGCTGTTGCTCGGCATCATGTCCACGGCAGGGTGGGATTTCTATTCCAAGGAATGGTGGCACTACCAGTTGTTCGAGCCGCGGACCTACCCTCTGGTCGAAGATCACGAGCTGCCCAAACAGATGATGACGTGAAAATCAGTTGGATCACCGGCCTTGCGGCGCAAATCCCGCCAAAGGTAACGTTCGCGCAACATTTGAGCCCGTCTGATCCTGTCATCTGTTGGAAGGAAAATGCGGTGAAAAACAAATCGGTCCGCGCGCGTATGACCCATCCGCTACGAAACCATATGAGAAATCTCGGCGTCTGTGCGCTGGCTGCTGCCCTGTGGGTCACCAGCCCAAATCACGTACACGCAGCAGATTCCGCAGCGATCCTGATGTATCACCGGTTTGGTGAGAACAGTTTCCCCTCCACCAATATCCGCCTCGAACAGTTTGACGCCCATATCGCGGAGCTCGCATCGGGGCCCTACACGGTATTACCGATTCCCGAGATCGTGGCCGCAATCCGCGAGGGGCAGGATCTGCCGGACCGTACGGTGGGCATCACCGTGGATGATGGCTATCTGTCCATCTACGCCGAAGCTTTTCCACGCCTGCAGGCGGCAGGCCTCCCGTTTACCGTCTTCATCTCCACCGACCCCGTCGACCGGGGGTTTTCCGGGTTCATGTCCTGGGATCAGATTCGCGAGATGCGCGATGCGGGGGTGACAATCGGTGCCCACACGGCAACCCATCTTCACATGCCTGCCAACACCGAAGCCCGGAACCAGGAAGACATGGCGCGCGCGAATGCGCGCTATGTGGAAGAGCTGGGTTCGGTCCCGACGCTGTTTGCCTATCCGTTCGGCGAAGCGAGCCTCGACATCCAGAGTTTGGTGCGCGCGCAAGGCCATGAGGCGGCCTTCGGCCAGCATTCCGCACCACTCGACGCCTCATCCGACCCATTTTACATGCCCCGGTTCGCGCTGAACGAAGCCTTCGGGAATATGGACCGTTTCCGTCTGGTGACCAATGCACGCCCCATTCCGCACACCGACATCAGCCCGAAGGACCCGACCCTATCGGTCAATCCGCCCCTGTTCGGGTTTACCCGAACGGACATGTCGGAAACCTTGAGCGGTCTGGCCTGTTACGCGGCCGATCAGGGCAAGGTGAAGGTCGAGCAACTCGGGCCGCGCATCGAGGTGCGCATGAATGGCCCATTCTCCGCCGGGCGCGCGCGAATCAACTGCACCGCGCTGGGACCGGACAACCGGTGGCGCTGGTTGGGAATGCTCTACTACGTCCCCCGAAGCTGAAAGTTTGGTGACGCGCGACGCTAACGCGAAGCGACCTGGATATCCTCGACCGCAACAGGTTCGCTCGACAACTGGACCGTTTCGAACTGATCGAGGCGATTGCTCCGGATCAGACCTGTCAGGGTCTCCACATAGGCCTCGCGGCGCTCGGAATAATTGATCAGGGTGGCCGCCAGCGCCTCGCCATCGAGTTCGGTTTCCTCGGCGCGCATCGTGGCCCGCGCGGCCCGGTAATCATCATAGGCATGGTGCCGATTGAGGTTCACGACATAGCTGCGAACACTGTCGAGAAGCGTGTCGAAGGCACGGACCTCGAACTTCTCGCCCTCGGCGCGCGCGTCGGGCACGAATCCCGCACCCTTGCTCCAGGCGCGCTGGCCGTAAAGCGCATTCCCGTGGCGCGCAAACCGGGACCGGCCCCAACCACTTTCCTCGATCGCCTGCGCAAGCGCGAGTGTCGGCGACACCGTGTCCACCCGGCGCAACAGGCTGCTGAAATCGTTCGGTGCGGTCCGGTATTTGTCGGCGAGGTCCTCAAGCCATGCTTGGGAGGTTTCCGAAATTTCGCGTCCGGAGGAAATCTGCTCCTCCAGTGCGATCAGCCGCCGGCGCTCATCGCGCACTTCCTCATTGGCCTTGAGGATAAGCGGCAGCATGGTCCGGATGAAGGCTTTCTTGCGTTGTTCGACAACCATGCGGCTGTCAAAATCATCAGGTAGGCTTTTCACAAACAGCCGCGGCACCCGCGCATTGCCCCAGCGCACCGGCTTGAGTTCAAACGCAATGGCGGCAAGGGTCTGACGCAACTCGGCAACCGAGGACACCGCGACCATCGAATCATCAAGCTTTTCGGCGCGCACGAGATCAGCCTCGGGCGCGACCTGCGGCAGCGCCGTCCAGTCCCGGTCTGCCCGCTCGGGTCGATCCACCGGATATGCGATCGCGGCCCCGTACAAGGCAATGACACTGAGTCCCATCAGCGCGAGCGCTGCGCGTTTGTAGTCTCGTAAGAAGATGAAGCCACCCTGCATTTCGACACACTCCCCCGCTTGTGCCGCAGGCCAGGAGCATGACGATTGTTAAGAAAGTTTTAACTGTTCGGCAAGCCACTCTTTTTGATGGCTTGCGTGTTCAACCTCAATCGATCTGAAAACAGCGGTCAGGCGACGGCCTGAACCTCTTCAACTTCCGGGATGTAATGACGGAGCAGATTCTCTATCCCCATCTTCAGGGTGGCCGTAGAACTCGGGCAACCGGCACAAGCCCCCTGCATCGTCAGAAAGACAACGCCTTTCTCGAAACCGTGGAAAACAATATCGCCGCCATCCATGGCGACAGCTGGCCGCACACGGGTGTCGAGAAGTTCAACGATCTGGGAAACGACTTCGTCGTTCTGGCCATCACCGGCCGCATGCGCAGGGCCGGCTGCCTTGCTCATGACCGGGTCGCCCGATGTGAAGTGCTCCATGATCGCGCCGAGAATGGCGGGCTTGAGAACCTGCCAGTCCGCATCGGGAACCTTTGTGACGGTCACGAAATCACCACCCAGAAAAACAGCAGCAACTTCGGGCACGGCGAACAGGCGCTGGGCCAGGGGTGAATCCGCAGCCGTGTCGCGATTGGGGAAATCGGCTGTGCCAGCTTCCATCACGTCGCGGCCGGGCAGAAATTTCAACGTGACCGGGTTTGGTGTCTCTTCGGTCTGAATGAACATTCCGAACCTCGCTTGTCGTTTGATGCCTGAACCTGTGGCAGCCGGCGCTTTGCCCACTGCCACCAATGTCCCTGTTAACCCTTGCTGCCGGAATCCGTTAACGGATTTCCCGACGCCAAGATTCATTTGACGGGAATTTGGGCCGAATTCTCAAGAAATCAAGCTCAAAATCAGAGCTCTATGGTTAACGGAATTGGGGATTTGGTTAACGCAAACCCGCATATGTGGCCAATCTGGACCGATAATCCTATGTTTCCCACTCAAACACGGTCAGACCGACCGTGTTGATCGACGGAAAGCCCTGTGGATATCGAAACACCTGTGCCCGAAAGCCGCATGTCTCCGCTCGCGCCCACGGCGTTTCCGGCGGCCAATTACGACTGTCCGGTCCACGACTGGACGGAAAATTTCGGGCGCACAACCGGGTCAATTTCACGGCTGATCCATGAAGTCGGGACGCGGTTCCAGGCCTGTGGCCTGCCGCTGGCGCGCCTGAGCGTGATCGTGCGGACCCTCCATCCCCAGATTGCGGTGGCCGGATATATCTGGAATGGCGAGACAGGCGTGATGGATGAGTTCACGCGCGACCATCAATCGCAATCACGCGAATCCTATCAGCGCAGCCCGGTGCGGCAGATATTCGAAGGCTCGCCGGGGATCCGCCGCCGCCTGCTCGATCCCGACTGCCCGCGGGACTTCCCCATTCTCGAAGACCTGGATGGCGAAGGAATCACCGACTACCTCGTTCTCCCCGTGCCGTTTTCCGACGGACGATCCTATGCCTGCTCCTGGGCGACACGTGACCCGAACGGATTCAGTGACGAGCAGATTGCACGGATCGCGCAGCTCATGCCGACCTTCTCACTGGTTCTCGAAATCCTCGCCATACGCACGATCTCGCGCAACCTCATGGACACCTATCTGGGCCACAGCGCAGGGATGCGTGTACTCGACGGGGAAATCTATCGTGGTGTGAACGAAACCATCGAAGCCGTGATCTGGATTTCCGACCTGCGGGGATTCACCCGGCTCTCGGACAGTTTTGCGCCACCGGTCGTGCTGGGCATTCTCAATGATCACTTCGAGCGGGTGGTGGGCGCGATCAAGCAGCACGAGGGGGAAGTCCTGAAATTCATGGGCGATTCCGTCCTCGCGATTTTCCCCATCGCAAATTTCCAAAGCCCCGGCAGGGCTGCCGATGCCGCCCTGGCCGCCGCACGGGACACCCGCCGCAGTATCGCGGCCGGCAATGCGACACGGCGTGAAAAGCGACTGACCGAAATCGATTACGGCATCGCGTTGAATCTCGGGGAAGTCGTCTATGGCAATATCGGCGCGCCCGACCGTCTCGATTTCACGGTCATCGGCCCCGCAGTCAACCAGACCGCACGGATCGAGGCGCTTTGCAAAACCCTGTCACGCAAGGTTCTGGTATCGCACAGTGTCGCCGAGGTCGCGGACGAGAAGCTGGAATCGCTTGGCTTTCAGGTGCTTCGCGGCGTCCGCGAGCCGCAGGAAATCTTCGCCGTCCCCGACCGGCCCGGCCCGGTTACGAACCGATAAAACCGACGATCTCATGAACCTCGCGGATGATCGGGTCGGCGAGAGCGGCTGCGCGTTCGGCACCATCGGCGAGGATCGCATCCACATGCCCGGGATCCGCCATCAGGCGCTGCATCTCCGCCCCGATCGGCCCCAGTTTTTCCACCGACATGTCGACCAGTTCATTCTTGAAACCGCTGAACTGCTGACCGGCGAATTGTTCGAGCGTGGCCGGCATCGACTGGCCGGAAAGCGCGGCATAGATCGAGAGCAGGTTGAACGCCTCGGGCCGTTCCGTCACCGCATCCTTGCGCACACGCTGGCCGTCCTCGTCGAGCGCCTCCAGGCCCGGCAACTCGCCAGGATCGGTCTTGGCCTTGCGCACCTTGTTGGCGATATCGTCGGCACCGTCGGTCAGGTTGATGCGTGAATACTCCGACGGGTCGGATTTGGACATCTTCTTGCTGCCATCGCGCAAAGACATCACGCGGGTCGCTTCGCCAAAGATCAGCGGCTCGACCACGGGGAAAAAATCAGTGCCGAAATCGTTGTTGAACTTGATCGCGATGTCGCGTGTCAGCTCGAGATGCTGCTTCTGGTCCTCGCCCACGGGCACATGGGTCGCCTTGTAGGACAGGATATCTGCCGCCATCAGGTTCGGATAGACATACAACCCGACGCTCGCATTCTCGCGATGCTTGCCGGCCTTTTCCTTGAACTGGGTCATCCGCGACAACCACCCGACCCGGGCCACGCAGTTGAAAATCCAAGCCAGTTCGGCGTGGGCCGAGACCTGGCTCTGATTGAAGATGATCGAGGTCTTCGGGTCGATGCCCGAAGCCAGAAAGGCCGAAGCCACTTCGCGTGTGTGCGGCCCCAGTCGCGCGGGATCCTGCCAGACCGTGATCGCGTGCAAATCCACGACGCAATAGATGCATTCGTGTTCGTCCTGCAGGCCAACGAAATTCCGGATCGCGCCGAGATAATTGCCGAGATGCAGGTCACCGGTGGGCTGAACGCCCGAGAAAATGCGGCTCATGTTTTGGTTGCTCCTTGGGGTGTGGACGCCCACGGGTGTCGGATCAGAGGGTGCAGCGGTGGCGCGGGTTATGGCGCTGCGCGCATGCAAGGTCAAGCATCGCCCGGCGGCACGGTGCGGCGCAGCATGCCCCGCATTTCCGACAGCGAGGTGGCACGCAGAAGCTGGGCGCTGACGCCATAAATCACGACCCCGGTTGTCACCAGCACAACCAGCGCGAAAACCCCCGGCAGGTCGCTGCGCAGAAGCAACCCATCCAGCAGCCGCCCACCCAGCCAGAGACCCGCCGCCATGATGGCGGCCGCGAGCATGATCCGGACCAGCCGCTCAAGCAGACGTTTGTCGGGATCGAGCAGCCCGCGCCGATACAGAAACACCGCGAGAAGACTGGCGTTGAACCAGGCCGACAAGGCGGTCGCCAGAGCAATCCCGACATGTGCGAGCCAGGGCATCAGGGCGAGCGCCACGGCCACATTGAGAACCAGCGCCGCCGCCGCGATCTTGACCGGGGTGGCGGTGTCCTCGCGGGCAAAAAATCCAGGCGCGAGAGCCTTGATCAGGACATAGGCGGGCAGGCCCAAAGCAAAGGCCGAGAGCGCCCCGGCTGTTGCGGCGGCATCCATCGCATCGAAAGCGCCTCGCGCGAACAGCACCGTAATCACCGGCTGGGCAATCACCAGAAGGGCAGCGGCAGCGGGCACGGTCAGCAGCATCGCAAACTCAATCGCACGGTTCTGGCTGTCCCGGGCCAGATCGGTTTCCCCGGCTCTGAGCTGGCGTGACAACAGGGGCAGAAGCGCCACTCCGACAGCCGCCCCGACCACACCCAGCGGCAACTGGTTCACCCGGTCTGCAAAATAGAGGAACGACACCGAGCCTTCCGGCAGTTCCGAGGCCAGACGGACGCCGATCAGCACGTTGATCTGGTACACCCCAGCACCCAGAATCCCCGGTCCCATCAGAACGAAAAGACGGCGCACACGCGGCCCCATGACAAGGCGCGGCACACGCGGCAGCAGCCCGGCACGTCCGCAGGCAATCGCAAGCCAGATGAACTGACCGATACCCGCGATCAGAACGCCCCAACTCAGGGCCCGGCCCGGATCGGGCACCCAGCCCAGCGCAACGGCGATGAGCGCGGAAATCAGAACCAGATTCAGCAGGATCGGCGCGGCGGCAGCGGCCACGAAACGTTCGAGCGTATTGAGAATCCCCGCCAGCATCGCGGCGAGGGAAACGAACAGCAGATAAGGGAAGGTCAGCCGCGCGAAATCCACAGCGAGATTGAATTTTTCCGGATCGTCGGCAAACCCGCCCGCAACAACCAGCATCACCTCGGCCATGAAGATTTCCACAACGAAGGTGAGTGCGATCAGGATCACCAGCATGATGCCGAAGACCCGCTCGGCAAACTCGCGTGCCGCTTCACGGCCATGGGCGGTCAGTTCCCTGGCGAATAGCGGCACGAAGGCCGCATTGAAGGCCCCTTCGGCAAACAGGCGGCGAAAGATGTTGGGGAACTGGAGCGCGACGAAGAAGGCGTCACTAACCTGCCCGGCGCCAAGAAAACCGGCGATGAACATGTCGCGCACGAAGCCCAACACGCGGCTGCCCATGGTCCAGCCGCCGACCGTAGCGATTGCGCGTGCGAGCGACATGCGCCGCTCTTAACGGGAAATCAGGGCAAAGGAAAGGCGCGTCATGGGCTTGGATAGACCGGCCCGTATTCCCCCGATTCCAGGACCTCGGGGTCAATGCGGGGATCAAGCACAGGCGAGGTCGGCGCCGGCCCGACCGGTTCGAACGCCACCTGCTCGGAATCGGGTGTCGCGCTGCGCACAGTCAGTCGGTAAATGCCGAATCCCACCAGCAGGAACGAGACAAAAGAAATATAAAGGTAGAGGGAAAGCGGCCCGAAACCCTGCATGACCACGCCGCCCAGCAAGGGGCCAAGGGCGGCACCGACGCCGAACACCAGCAGCAGGGCCGCACTCGCATGAATCAGGTCTTCGTGTTCGATCCGGTCATTGATATGCGCGGCGCAAAGCGGATAGACGACGAGATTCATCCCGCCCAGCACAAATCCGAGCGCAAGCGTGCTCAGATGGTCGAACGGCGAGACAAAAAACAGCGCCAGACCTGCAAACGCCATGATCAGGCTTGCGCCGATGATCACGTGCCGCCGGTCGACCAGATCGGACAGCCGCCCGATGGGCCATTGGAACACCACCCCGCCGAGCACAATCACGCTCATCAGGGTCGCGATCTGTGGCGTGCTGAGGCCGGACTGGATGCCCGCCAGCGGAATCAGCCCCCACATGGCACCATTTGCCAGGCCGATCCCCAATGCCCCGATCACGCCAAGCGGGGAAATCGCATAGATTTCCGAAAGGCGCATGCGATCGGTGGGGACGGCAGCAGGTACCGTCGTTGTCGTCAGCGCCACGGGCACAAGGGCGACGGAGACCAATACAGACGACAGAATGAAAAGCGCATAGCCGGCCGGGTCCGCAAGGTTGAGCAATTGCTGCGCCCCGGCGATCGCGCTGAGATTGACAATCATGTAGACGGCAAGCAGGCGCCCGCGATGTTCGTTGGGAATCCGTTCGTTGAGCCAGCTTTCGATCACCATATAGAGACCGGCAAAGCAGGCGCCCGTCACCGCACGCAGCACGATCCAGGACACCGGGTCGAGGGCCACCGGAAAAATCACGGCGGTGGCGGATGCGATGGAGGCAAAAACCGCAAAGGCCCGAATATGCCCCACCCGTTCGATCATCCGCGCCCCGAACATGCAACCGGCGACAAAACCGGCGTAATAGGCGGTCATGAGGATGCCGATCACCAGCGGCGAAAACGCCTCGATCGAACCGCGTATGCCCAGCAATGTTCCCTGCAGGCCACTGCCCAGAATCAGCAGCGCAACCCCGAGCAACAGGGCAGCAATGGATGGCAATACAGTGATCATGACGTCAGAAAATCAATGGTCAGGGACTACTCGGCGGCCGTGCGAACAGGCGTTGGTTCTTCTTCGCCAATCGCCTCCAGCAGGGTCTTCCGGATTTTTGCAAGCCGCCCATCATGGGTGATTTTCATGCCGAAGCTGTCCTTCACATAGAACACGTCGACAGCCCGCTCACCGAAGGTGGAAATTTTCGCCGACGAAATCTGCAGCGACAGGCTGAACAGGGCGCCCGTCACCAGATACAGGAACCCCGGCCGGTCGCGGCCATTGATCTCGATGACCGTATGGGCGGCGCTCGCCCTGTTGTCGATGATCACCCGTGGCGGTACCTTGAAGACCTTGATGCGCTCGGGAACAAAGGTCCGTTGCGCCTGCGGCTCGGACCGCTTCATCTGTCCGGCCAGCGCCCGTTCGATCTGCACCGTCAATTTGGCCAGCGCCCCCGATGCCGAGAGCGCGGTTGCGTTGTTGTCCTGCAACCAGAAGGTATCCAGCGCCATCCCCTGGGGGGAGGTGAAGGCCTTGGCGTCGACGATATTCGCGTCCACGGCCGAGATCGCCCCGGCCACCCGAGAGAACAGGCCGGGGTGATCCTGGGTGAAGATCGTCAGTTCGGTGACATCGATATCCACGCGCACGCGCGTCCGGATCGAGAGCGGAAGTTTTTCCTGCTCGGCCTCGCGCATCATCCGTGCGTGATGGGCCAGGGTTTCGGTGTCGAAAGTCAACCAGTAACCGGCATAGCCGCGATCCATATGGGCTTCGATATCAGCGTCCGACCAGTCGGCCAGTGCGTCGCGCAGCCTCTCCTTGGCTGCCGCGACGCGGTCCGCCCGCGCATCGGTCAGCTGGCCGCCGGACATGACATCGCCGGCACCATGATAGAGTTCGCGCAGAAGCTGGGCTTTCCAGTTGTTCCAGACATTCGGTCCGGTGGCGCGCATGTCGACCACCGTGAGACACAGAAGCAGACGCAGCCGTTCGGGTGACTGCACCTTCTCGACAAAATCATCGATGGTCTTGGGATCGTTGAGGTCGCGCTTCTGGGCCACATCACTCATGATCAGATGCTCGGCAACGAGCCACTCAACGGTCTCGCTTTCCTCAGGATCAAGCCCCAGCCGCGGGCAGACACGCTTTGCCACCCGCGCGCCAAGCACCGAATGATCACCACCGCGCCCCTTGGCGATGTCATGGAACAGCACCGCCAGATAAAGCGCGCGGCGCGAGGAAATCTTGTGGATCACCTCACTGGAAACCGGGTGCTCCTTCTTCAGGTCCCCGCGTTCGATCTTGGCGAGCAAGCCGATCGCCTGGATGGTGTGCTCATCGACGGTATAGACATGATACATGTCATGCTGAGTCTGGCCGACAACGCGGCCAAAGTCGCGCAGGAACTTGCCGAAGACCCCGGCTTCGTTCATACGCGTCAGCACCACTTCGGGCGAATCAATGGACGTCGCCATTTCGACAAACATCCGGTTTGCTTCCGGATCTTCGCGCATGTTCTTGTCGATGCGTTTGAGATTCTGGGTCACCAGACGCAGCGCGTGGGGATGAATGTCCAGGCCTTCATTGTGGGCCACGTAAAACAGCCGGATCAGCGCGACGGGATCATCGGCAAACTGGTTCTCATCGGCCACGGTCAGACGGTCGCGATCAATCTCGAAACCCATGAGGTCGCGCGAACGGCGCAAACGCGGCAGGCGGATGATCGGCCGACTCATATTCTCGGCTTCAATGGCCGCGCAGAAAATCCGGGTCAGATCCCCGACATCCTTGGCGACGATGTAATAATGCTTCATGAAGCGTTCGACGCCCGAGGCGCCCGCGCGTTCCGCATATCCCATGCGTTCGGAAATCCGGGTCTGCACATCGAAGGTCAGGCGTTCCTCGGCCCGACCGGAAATGTAGTGAAGGTGGAACCGCACGCTCCACAGGAAGTTCTGATCCTTGGAGAAATTGCGCGCCTCGGCCTTGGTCAGAACCTCGCGGTCCACCAGATCGGCAACGCTGTCCACCTGATAGGCGAATTTCGCGATCCAGTAGAGGGTCTGCAGATCACGCAGCCCCCCCTTGCCGTCCTTGATATTGGGCTCGACGTAATAGCGGCTGTCACCCATCTTTTCGTGGCGCGCGTCCCGTTCGGCGAGCTTGCCGGTCACGAACTCCATGGTCGCGCCGGAAATCACTTGGTCGCTGTATGCCTTTCGCATTTCCAGGAACAGGGTTTGCTCCCCCCAGAGAAACCGGGCCTCCAGCAGAGCCGTGCGGATCGTCAGGTCGCGTTTTGCCAGGCGAACGCAGTCCTCGATCGACCGGGTCGAGTGTCCGACCTTGAGCCCCAGATCCCAGAGCATGTAGAGCATGTACTCAACGATCTGCTCCCCATGGGCTGTCTGTTTCCAGGGAAACAGAAACAGCAGATCAATGTCCGAATAGGGCGCCAGCTCACCGCGCCCATAACCGCCGACGGCCACCACGGCGAGACGATCCGCCGTTGTCGGGTTCGAGACCGGATAGGCGCGTGCGGCGGCGTCATGGACAATGCGAATAACCTGATCAAAGAGAAACGACAAATCCCCTTTCGCGCGATTGCCGTCGATCTCGCGGCCTTCGAAGCGTTTCTGGACGACGCCCTGTCCGGCCTCGATCGCCGCCTTGAGATGTGCGAGCACGATGGCCCGGCGCGCAGCTGCGTCCTCGGCAGCTGCACAGTCGGCTTCAATTTTGGCTTCGAGTTGCGCCCGGTCGATCAGGTCGCGATTTGTCAGTCGTTTTGTCATGGTGGAAGTATTTTACAACCTTCGTGCCCGAATGAACACGTAGAGCCGCCTATGGGGTTGGCCGGTCGGCCAACGGCGCGGCCTCGTCATCAGCGGCCGCCGCATCACGGGCACGCCGGGATTCCAGCGCAGCCCGCAGATTTCGGCGGCGCGACCATGCGTAAACATAGGCCAGAAGCCCCATCAGGGCACCGATCAAAACGGGCCAGGTCAGCCCCACCGCATCCCCGATACGCCCGATCACAAGCGCCCCCAGCGCCGGACCGGCGCGGAAAATCATCCCGAAGAGACCCAGGACGCGACCCCGCATCTCGTCGGGCACCGCAAACTGAACCACCTGCTGGGTGGCAATCCCGCCCGCCGTCATGGAGAAGCCCAGCACCGCCAGACAGACTAGCGCGAAGGGGAACCAGCTCACCGCGACCACGAGAAACGCGGCCACACCCCCGGTCAGGCCTGCCAGCAGGGCAATATCGGTAATATTGTCGCTGTTGCCCCGGCGCAGCATCCAGATCGCACCGATCATCGCCCCGATCCCGACCGAGGACGCCATCATCGAGTAGCCCGTGACCTCCTTGAGGAACACCGCCCCGGCAAGCGCAGGCATCAACTCGGTCAGGGGACGGATCATCAACCCCACGATCAACAGCAGCAGCAGCATCGGCCCGATCCCCTGATGGGCGGCGCCATAGCGAATCCCCGCAAGGGCATCGTCGAGGAAGGAGCCCTGCCCGCCCTTGCGCTTGGGGGGCGGCGGCGATTCGATATTGGCGAGTGCCCAGATCATGATGCTTGAAGCAAAAACGTTGAAGGCAAAGGCCAGTTCCGCGCCACCGAGTTTCAACAATCCCCCGGCCACGGCCGGGCCGATGAACTGCGCGGCATTGAAGGAGGACGAGTTCAGGGCTATCGCGGTCGGAATTTCCGCACGCGGCACCAGGTTCGGCATCAGCGCCAGGCGAACCGGCTGCCAGAAGGAAAACGTGATGCCGCGGGCCAGCGCGAAGGCCAGAAGAAACCAGATCGTGATGAGCCCGGCATAGGTCAGCACGGTCAGCCCGATGGTCAGCACACAAAGGATGGATTGGGTGACAAGGCTGATCGTTTTGCGATCAAGCCGGTCGGCCAGAACCCCACCAAACGGACCGAACAGAAGCACCGGCAAAGCATCAGCAGCAACCAGCGCGCCCACCCAGAACGCCGAATGGGTGAGCTCCCAGGCCAGCCAACCGATGGCAATGCGCACCACCCAGATGCCGACCACATTGGGGATATGGCCGATCAGGTAAATTCGGAAACTCCGGTGGCGCATGATGTCGCCCACCGCGCCAAAGCCGGCAAGTGCAAGCAGATGGCCCAGAGCCTCACGCATCGAGGGCCGCCTTCAGGCGATACAACAGATCCAGGGCTTCGCGCGGGGTCAGCGTGTCGGGCTCGGTCGCCACCAGAAGGTCACGCAACGGGTCGGCCTGGATGCGCTCCGCCGGATCGGACTCGTGAAGCGCAGCAGCCTGAAACAGCGGCAGATCATCGGCTAGGCGCGAGAGCGCACCGGCCTGATCGCCGGCCTCGAGCAGGCGCAGAACCTCTTCGGCCCGACCGACAACCTGAGGCGGCAACCCGGCAAGCTTGCCAACATGAATTCCGTAGGAGCGATCAGCCGTGCCTGCGCCCACTTCATGCAGGAAGACGATGTCGTCCTGCCATTCCTTGACGCGCATGGTGTGACAGGAAAGCTGGTCGAGCCGCGCGGCCAGCCGGGTCAGTTCATGAAAATGGGTCGCGAACAGGGTCCGGCAGCCATTGACCTCGTGCAGGTGTTCAACCGTCGCCCAGGCAATCGACAGGCCGTCGAACGTCGCCGTTCCGCGCCCGATCTCATCCAGGATCACCAGCGCGCGCGGGCCGGCCTGATTGAGGATTGCCGCCGCCTCGACCATTTCGACCATGAAGGTCGAGCGCCCGCGGGCCAGATCATCGGCCGCGCCAACCCGGCTGAACAACCGGTCCACAACCCCGATATGCGCCGCCGCTGCCGGCACGAAGGACCCGATCTGCGCGAGAATCACGATCAGGGCATTCTGGCGCAGGAAGGTCGATTTACCGGCCATGTTCGGACCGGTTACGAGCCAGAGGCGGCCCGCCCCCGCCCCGTCTCCCGAGAGGTCACAATCATTCGCGACGAAGGCCCCCGGGCCGTCGGTCAGAACCGCCTCGACGACCGGATGGCGCCCGCCGGAAATACGAAATTCGGGTGTATCGCTGAGGGTTGGGCGGGTATAGCGCGCAACGACCGCAAGCTCGGCCAGCGCGGTGGCCACATCGAGTTCGGCCAACGCACGCGCCGATGTCGCCACGGCATCGTCACGGGCAAGCACCTGCGCCACCAAGTCCTCGAACAGCTCCAGCTCGATGGCCAGCGCCCGTTCTCCGGCGCGCGAAATCTTGTCGTCGAGTTCCGACAATTCGACCGTGGTGAAACGGATCGCATTGGCCATGGTCTGGCGATGGATCAGCCCGTACCGCTCGGTCGCCGCTTCCTTGCCGTCATCCATGATCCGTTCGGCATGGGCGGCACTGATCTCGACGAAATAGCCCAGAACATTGTTGTGCTTCACCTTCAGGCCGGCCACGCCCGTCACCGCGACATAGTTGGCCTGAAGTCCTGCGATCAGTTGCCGGCTCTCATCGCGCAGCGTCTTCTGGGTGTCCAGATCGGCAGAATAACCGCGCGCGATGAACCCTCCATCGCGGGCGGCCAGCGGCAGATCATCGGTCAGCGCCCGCGACATGACCTCGATCAGATGGGCATCATCCCCAAGCCGCGCACAGGCCTGGGCGAGTGCACCGGGCAGCGCCACAAGATCAGCAAGCAAGCCATGCAGGCTGCGGGCCGCGTCCAGTCCGGCGCGAATTGCTGCCAGGTCGCGCGGACCGCCCCGCCCCAGCGCCAGCCGGGACAGCGCGCGCTCCATATCCGGTGCCCGGCGCAGCACGGACCGAATCTCTTCGCGCCGCGCGGCGTCCTCAACCAGAAACCCGACCCCGTCGAGCCGGTCATTGATCGCAGCAACATCGGTCAGGGGCGCGGCAAGGCGTTCGGCCAGCAGGCGCGCACCGGCGCCGGTCATGGTGCAGTCGATCACCGAGAGCAGCGAGCCCTTGTGCTCTCCCGACAGGGTCTGGGACAGCTCAAGGTTGCGGCGGGTCGCAGCATCGATTTCCATCACCGCACCGGCCGCGCCGGGCGGCGGCAGCCGGGTGGGGCGCGCCAGCCGGGGCATGCGATCAATCTGGGTCAGCACCAGATAGTCGAGCAAGGCACCTGCTGCTGCGATCTCCGCGCGCCCGGGGGCACCAAAGGCATCCAGCGTGCGCACGCCATAGGTTTCGGTGAGACGGGCTTCGGCATTGAGCGAATCAAACCGGCTGCCCGGCAGCGGGGTGAGCACGTCGTCCATATCCGAAACCAGCCCCGCCATGTCTTCCCGTGCCAGAAATGTGTCCGGCAGGAGAAGCTCTCCCGGTGCAATGCGCGCGAGGGCCGCTGCGAGCATCCCGACGCCACCGGATTTCGGCAGGGGTTGCATCCAGACTTCACCGGTCGACATGTCGAGCCATGCGAGACCCATCTCGCCCCGCACCTCGGCGCAGGCGGCCAGATAATTGTGGCGCCGCGAATCAAGCAGCGTGTCCTCGCTCAGTGTGCCCGGCGTGATCACCCGGACAACCGCCCGGCGGACAATCGATTTCGACCCGCGTTTCTTCGCTTCGGCGGGATTTTCCATCTGCTCGCAGACAGCAACCCGATGCCCGGCCCGGATCAGACGGGGCAAATACTGCTCGGCGGCATGGACGGGCACCCCGGCCATGGGCACTGGCTCCCCCTCGTGCTGGCCGCGCTTGGTCAGCGCAATATCGAGGGACGCCGCTGCGGCCACGGCATCCTCGAAGAACAATTCATAGAAATCCCCCATCCGGAAGAACAGCAGACAGTCGGGATACTCGGCCTTGGCGGCATGCCATTGGGCCAACATCGGCGAGCCGGCCGCTGCGGGCGGATCTGTGTTGGGGGATGCGGGGGTCGTGACAGACATGGCGAACCCCCATCATATACGCCCGCAGCGAAGCCTTCGGAACCCTTCACGCGCATCCCGTTCCCAAGACCTGCCGCAATCCGCACACCCGGTGCCACGCCCGGGTTGACGCACGCGGGCCAGAAGGGCCACGCTCATTTTCAGGAAACCCTTTGGCCGACCAGAAAACAGGCATATCCCATGGCAGACAGCACGAAAACCGGTGAGAAGAAGATGTCCCAGCTGGACCTCGATTCCCTGGAAATGCACCGCACCGGCAAGCCCGGCAAGATCGAGATCACCGCAACCAAGCCGTTGACGACCCAGCGGGACCTGTCGCTCGCCTATTCGCCCGGCGTGGCCGCCCCTTGTGTGGAAATCCATGCCGATCCCAACAAGGCCTACGATTATACCGCGCGGGGAAATCTTGTGGCGGTGGTCTCCAACGGAACCGCCGTGCTCGGACTGGGCAATATCGGCGCGCTGGCCTCCAAGCCGGTGATGGAAGGCAAGTCGGTCCTGTTCAAGCGCTTTGCCGATATCGACGCCATGGATCTGGAAGTCGACAGCGAAGATGTCGACGAGGTGGTCAATTGCGTGCGCTTCCTGGGGCCGACATTCGGCGGCATCAATCTGGAGGACATCAAGGCGCCGGAATGTTTCATCATCGAGCAACGCCTGCGCGAACACATGGATATCCCGGTTTTCCATGATGATCAGCACGGCACGGCCATCGTCTCGCTGGCGGGCATGATCAACGCCATGCATCTGACCGGCCGCGACATCAAGGACCTCAAGATCGTGGTCAACGGGGCAGGTGCGGCCTCGATCGCCTGTATCGAACTGATGAAGGCCATGGGCCTGCCCCACAACCAGGCGATCCTGTGTGACAGCCGGGGCGTCATCTATCAGGGCCGGACCGACGGGATGAACCAGTGGAAGTCTGCCCACGCCGTCAAGACCAAGGCGCGATCCCTGGAAGACGCCATGGTAGGCGCGGACGTGTTCTTCGGATTGTCGGTTGCCGGGTCGGTGACGAAGAAGATGGTCAAGTCGATGGCCCCCAAACCCATCATCTTCGCCATGGCCAACCCCGATCCGGAGATCACGCCCGAAGACGTTCGCTCTGTTCGCGGTGATGCGATTATCGCGACGGGCCGTTCGGACTACCCGAACCAGGTCAACAATGTTCTGGGCTTTCCCTATATCTTCCGGGGCGCCCTTGATGTGCGGGCGACGACCATCAATGACGAAATGAAGATCGCCTGCGCCGAAGCATTGGCCGAACTGGCCCGCGAGGATGTACCCGATGAGGTGGCCGCCGCCTATGCCGGTGAACAGCTGACCTATGGGCCGGAATACATCATTCCCGTGCCCTTCGACCCACGCCTGATCGAGCGCATCCCGCCGCGGATCGCGCAAGCGGCGATGGATACGGGTGTGGCCCGCCAGCCGATCAAGGATATGGATGAGTACCGCAAGATCCTCGGGCAGCGTCTCAACCCGACAGCCTCTGTCATCGAGGCCACGCTGGAAGCAGTCCGCACAAGCCCGCGGCGGGTCGTCTTTGCAGAGGGCGAATCCGAACGCGTCATCCGGGCCGCGATTTCCTACCGCAATCAGGGCCTCGGCGAGCCGATCCTGATCGGCCGTGAGGATGTGGTGAAACGGAAGATCGAAGAGCTTGGCCTGATCAATGCCGGCGAGCTGCGCATCCACAACGCCGCACTGGCCGAAGATCGCGAACGCTATATCGACTTCCTCTACGAACGCATGCAACGCCACGGCATGATGTATCGCGATTGCGCCCGGGTCGTGAACCAGAACCGGAATGTCTTTGCCGGTTGCATGGTCGCAATGGGAGATGCCGATGCGATGGTCACCGGCCTGACCCGACGGTTCTATACCTGCCTCAAGGATGTCCGCCGCGTCTTCGACGCAAAACCGAACGAGCAGATTTTCGGCCTGTCGGTCCATGCGATGCGGAACCGGACATTGTTCATCGCCGATGTCTCCGTTCACGAACGTCCAAGCCCCGAAGTGATGGTCGATATCGCCACCCAGGCTGCTGCCAAAGCCCGCCAGATGGGTGTCGAACCCCGGGTGGCCTTCCTGAGCTATTCCAATTTCGGCAACCCGCCGGTCGACCTGACCGAGCGTTCACGCGAAGCGGTACGCCTGCTCGATGAACGTGGCGGTGCCGATTTCGAATATGAGGGTGAAATGACACCCGATGTGGCGCTCGATGCCGCGCTGCGCGAACGCTACTACCCGTTCTCCCGGCTGACCGGTCCGGCCAATGTGCTGATCATGCCCGGACTGCATTCCGCCCATATCGCCTCGCGCATGCTGGAATCGCTCGCTGTCGGCACTGTGCTCGGACCCATCCTCATGGGTCTCGAAAAGCCGGTGGAGATCGTACATATGAATTCGACGGTCAGTGAACTCGTGAATGCCTCGGCCTTCGCCGCACATGAATCCATGCATCGCGAAAACGATGCCCGGGCCAAACCGGCGGGCAAACCGAAGGGTGGCGCACGAAAGGCCGCCGAATAAAACAGATGCGGGCAGAAGCCGGGGGTCACGAAATGATGCGTATGACATGCTAGTCTAGGCTGCACCTCGACCACCTGATCCTTGCACGGACCCGAATGACAGCCAGGCCCAAATACCTGTTCGCCACCACCGTACTTCTGGCCAGCCCCGGCGTGCTGGTTGCAATTGTATTGTCGGTGGCCGGGCATCTGGACCCCTGGATCGGCTTCCTCGCGGTTGTTTGCATACCCCTCGGGGTGATGGCGATCGTCTACCGACCGCTTCGGCGTCTGGGGGAAATCGAGCGCGAGATCGAACGGCTGAGCGCGAGCCCGCCCGAGGGGCAAACGACCCGTCCCACGATCGACGAGTCCGGCCCCATTGGCGACATTGCATCCGCCGTGACCCGGCTGGAACGGAACTGGGGACGTGACCGCAAGCAATTGCGCGACAGCCTGCAGGCGGCGCAGGTCCTGTTTGATGCCTTGCCGGACCCGCTCGTCACCCTCGACGGCCAGGCCCGGCTTGTCTATGCCAATGCCACGGCGCGTGAACTTCTTGTCGGCCGCAACGGGGTGCGCAATCTGGCCGGACGAGACCTTTCCGCCGTGATGCGCCAACCCGCCCTTCTGAAAGCTGTCGATGATGTCCTGAACGGCGACACCATGCGCACGGTGGAACTCACCTTCGCCGACCGGGTTGACCAGACATTCGAAGCCCGCGTCGAACCGATCATCACCGAAACCCAAAGCGATCAGGATGCCCGCGCCCTCATCCTGATGCGGGATGTCACCGCGTTGCGGCGCGGCGAGCAGATGCGGGCCGATTTCGTGGCCAATGTCAGCCACGAATTGCGCACCCCCCTGACGTCACTGGTCGGCTTCATCGAAACTCTGCGCGGTCCGGCGCGCGGAGACATCGAGGCCCAGGACCGTTTCCTGAATCTGATGGAGAGCCAGTCCACCCGGATGATCCGGATCGTGAATGACCTGTTGTCTCTCTCGCGGATCGAAATGAACGAGCACACGATCCCGCGCGATGCGGTGCTGCTGAAACAGACCATCACCACGGTCGCCGACCTTCTGGCACCACAAGCCCGCAAGCGTGACGTCACCATCGAGCTTGATCTCGATGCGCTGACCGATCCGGTTATCGGACACCCGGACGAATTGACTCAGCTGTTCCAGAACCTGATCGAGAACGCCATCAAATATGGCGGCAGTGGCAGCAAAGTGCGGGTCGAGGCCCGCGTGACCGGCGATGTTGCAGCAATTTCGGTGATCGACCAGGGCGAGGGCATCGCGCGCGAACATATCCCCCGCCTGACCGAGCGGTTCTACCGCGTGGATACTGCACGCTCGCGGGAACTGGGGGGCACAGGGCTGGGCCTGGCCATCGTGAAGCATATCGCCAACCGGCACCGGGGCGAGCTCACGATCCGGAGTGAGCAGGGAAAAGGCAGCAGCTTCACCATCACCCTGCGCCTGACGCCGCAATCCAGCCAATAGCCTTCCGGTACACCGGGCACAGCACTTTATCCACCGGGATGGGATATCCGGGGCCTGTGTCACGGAACTGAAACAAAAGTGTCATAGGTCTAACGCTTGAGAGCCATAGGTTCGTGTCCGTGATCGCGGTCGGGCTTCCGATGGACCGGACGCGGACGCGAAAACCACAGCAACCACGACTCACCCTCAGGAGGGGCATCCGTGAACATCAAGACTTTGACACTCGCCGCAGCCGTCAGCGTCGCCATGGTTGGCGCCGCTGAAGCCCGCGACCAGATCCGCATCGTCGGATCATCCACCGTATTCCCGTTCTCGACCGCTGTTGCAGAACAGTTCGGCAAGTCCACCAACTTCTCGACCCCGATCGTCGAAAGCACCGGTACGGGCGGCGGCATGAAGCTGTTCTGCTCCGGTATCGGCGAAGCATATCCTGATGTTACCAACGCCTCGCGCCGGATGAAGAAGTCCGAGTTCGAAGATTGCACCAAGAACGGCATCGACATCACGGAAGTGAAAGTCGGCTTTGACGGTATCGTGCTGGCCAACGCCAAGAGCGGCGCAGATCTCGACCTGAGCCTGGAGCAGCTTTTTGTCGCGCTCGCCAAGGAAGTCCCCCAGGACGGCAAGCTGGTAGCCAACCCCTATACGAACTGGTCCCAGATCGACCCGTCACTGCCGAACCTGAAGATCGAAGTCCTCGGGCCGCCGCCGACCAGCGGCACCCGCGACGCGTTCATTGAAATCGCCATGGAAGGCGGCTGCAAGACGCTGGCCGGTGCCAAAGACCTCGAGCTTTCGGGCAAGGCCTGCCATGCCATCCGCGAAGACGGTGTCTTCGTTGAGGCCGGCGAAAACGACAACCTGATCGTCCAGAAGCTTGAAGCTAATCCCGACGCCTTCGGCATTTTCGGGTTCAGCTTCCTCGACCAGAACTCCGACAAGGTGAAGGGCGCTTCGATCGCCGGCACCGCGCCCGAGTTCGAGGCCATTGCCGCGGGCGAGTATCCGGTCTCGCGTTCGCTCTTCTTCTATGTGAAGCAGCAGCATGTTGGCGTGATCCCGGGCATCAAGGAGTTCGTCACGGCCTTCACCAGCGACTCCGCCTGGGGCCCCGACGGCTATCTGGTCGACAAGGGTCTGATCCCGCTGCCGGATGCCGATCGTGCGGCTATGGCCAAGCAGGCGCAGGGTCTCCAGTCCCTGTCCATGTAGTACGGCGCGCGCCGGTCCAACGCATCCGGGATGCGAAACGACCGGCGCGCTCCCTTTCTTCCTGTTCCAGCAATCACCCCGATAAAACCGACCCGAAGATCGCAACATGAACTCACTCATCCTCGTCGCTGTTCTGTTGCTTCTTTCGGCAATCGGTTACCAGTTCGGCCGCAAGCGCGCGCTCGCGGGTACCGGCGGAGAGATCCGGGGCCTGCACTCGCTGCCCGGTTATTACGGTGCCTATGTTGCGCTCTGGTGCGCCCTGCCCGCCCTTCTCGTCATTGCAATCTGGCTATCGGCCCAAGGCGGCATCGTTGACAGCCTGCTGATCGCGGGCCTGCCCGCCAGTGCACAAACGCTTTCCACCGGTGAACTCAGCCTGCTTCTCAGCGACATTCGCAATCTGGCGTCGGGCGACATCACAAGCCGCACGCCAAGCCCGATGGTTCTGGCCGCCGCTGAACGGTACAACGATTTGCGCAGCACCGGGTTCGCCGCGATGGTCGTGGTGGGCCTTGCCCTTGGCATTGCCGGATTTTTCTTCGGCTGGCGCGCCATCAATCCCGAATTTCGCGCGCGCCCGCGTGTTGAGCGCATCGTGCACTGGGCGTTGATTGTCGCTTCGGCCATCGCCATTCTGACAACAATCGGCATCGTGATGTCCCTGTTGTTCGAGTCCATTCGCTTCTTCAGCCGCGTCTCCCCGGTCGAATTCCTGTTCGGTCTCAACTGGAGCCCCCAGACCGCGCTGCGCGCCGAACAGGTCGGGTCGACCGGCGCCTTCGGTGCGGTGCCGATTTTTGCCGGCACCTTCCTGATCACCATCATCGCCATGCTGGTTGCAGTCCCGGTCGGTCTGTTCTCGGCGATCTACATGGCCGAATACGCCTCCCCGAGATTCCGCGCGATCATCAAGCCGATCCTCGAAATTCTCGCGGGCATTCCGACCGTGGTCTATGGCTTCTTTGCCGCCCTGACCATCGCGCCGTTTTTCCGGGGCTTCGGCGAATCCATCGGGCTGGACGTGGCCTCGGAAAGCGCGCTGGCGGCCGGTGTCGTGATGGGGATCATGATCATCCCGTTTGTGTCCTCCCTTTCGGACGACGTCATCAACGCGGTACCGCAATCCCTGCGCGACGGCTCCTTCGCCATGGGCGCCACCCATTCCGAAACCATCCGGCAGGTCATCATCCCGGCCGCTCTCCCCGGTATCGTCGGCAGTGTGCTGCTGGCCACGAGCCGCGCCATTGGCGAGACCATGATCGTCGTCATGGCGGCGGGTCTGGCCTCCAACCTGACAGCCAACCCGCTCGAAGCGGTCACCACCGTCACGGTGCAGATCGTCACCCTGCTGGTCGGCGATCAGGAATTCGACAGCTCCAAGACACTGGCAGCCTTTGCCCTTGGGCTTGTGCTCTTCGTGATCACGCTTTGCCTGAACGTCATCGCACTTTCCGTCGTGCGCAAATATCGAGAAAAGTATGACTGATATCCCCGCCAACGACGCAACCAACGATGCCGAGGCGCGCGCCCGCACCCGCGAAGCTGCACTGATCCGGAAACGCTATCGCGCCGAACGCCGGTTCCGGATGTATGGTCTGGCCGCCATCCTGGCCGCGCTGGGCATGCTGACCGTCCTGCTGGTCAGCATCGTGTCCGCCGGCCTGCCGGCCTTCACCACCACCCAGATCGCGCTCGACCTGAATTTCGACGCCGGGGACATCGACCCCGATGGGTCCAGGGATCCTGCAAAACTGGCGAGCGCAAATTATCGCGGTGCGCTTCTGAAGTCGCTCCGCGCCGAGTTTCCAGGGTCCGAAACCCGCCAGGGACGTCGTGATGCGCTGAACATGATCAGCAACAACGTCCCGTTCGTCATGCGTGACATGGTCCTTGCCGACCCGTCCATCATCGGCACGACCCAGCGGGTCTGGGTCAAGTCATCCGCCGATATCGACCAGCTGGCGAAAGGCTCGATCGACCGCACCCTGCCGGAATCCGACCGGCGTGTGGACAACCGTCAGGTGGCCTGGTTCGAGAAACTGGAACGCGAAGACCGGATCCGGACCGTCTTCAACTCGACCTTCTTCACCACCGCCGACAGCCGCGAGCCCGAGCAGGCCGGCATTCTCGGTGCCGTCATCGGCTCGGCCCTGACGCTGATCATCACGCTCCTGTTGTCCTTCCCGGTGGGTGTGATGGCAGCAGTCTATCTTGAGGAATTCGCACCCAAGAACCGCTGGACCGACCTGATCGAGGTCAACATCAACAATCTCGCGGCCGTACCGTCCATCGTGTTCGGCCTTCTCGGTCTGGCTGTCTTCCTGAACTTTTTCGGCCTGCCCCGTTCCGCGCCCGTTGTCGGCGGCATGGTGCTGGCCCTGATGACCCTGCCCACAATCATCATCGCCAGCCGCGCGGCCCTGAAGGCGGTTCCCCCATCGATCCGGGAAGCGGCTCTGGGCATGGGGGCCTCCCGCCTGCAGACCGTCACCCACCATGTGCTGCCGCTGGCCATGCCCGGCATCCTGACCGGTACGATCATCGGCATGGCGCAGGCACTTGGGGAAACCGCACCGCTGCTGATGATCGGCATGGTCGCCTTCATCGTTGATGTCCCCGGTGGATTCACCGATCCGGCGACCGTGCTTCCCGTCCAGATCTTCCTCTGGGCCGATGCGCCCGAGCGCGCCTTTGTGGAGCGGACCTCCGCCGCCATCATGGTGTTGCTGACATTCTTGATTATGATGAACCTCTTCGCAGTCCTGCTGCGGAAGAAATTCGAAAGGCGATGGTAGGATGACGGACGCAGCCATGTCTGAAGACAACACACCAAAAGAACTGGAAGCTGCTTTGGAAAAAGCCCCCGAAACCGAGGCGGTCAAAGCGCTTCCGATCAAGGTCCGCGCAACCGATGTCAACGTGTTCTACGGGGACAACCACGCCCTGAAGGACGTGACGATCGATATTCCCGAACACCGCGTCACGGCGTTCATCGGCCCGTCGGGCTGCGGCAAGTCGACATTCCTGCGTTGCATCAATCGAATGAACGACACGATCGATATCTGCCGCATCGAAGGCAAGATCGAGATTGATGACCAGGATATCTATGATCGCTCCATCGACGTGGTCCAGCTTCGCGCGAAGGTCGGCATGGTCTTCCAGAAGCCCAACCCGTTCCCCAAATCAATCTATGACAACATCGCCTATGGCCCCCGCATTCACGGCATGGTCGCGGGCAAGACCGACACCGACGAGATGGTCGAGGCCAGCCTGAAGCGCGCCGGCCTCTGGGAAGAGGTAAAGGATCGACTTGCTCAGCCCGGCACCAGCCTTTCGGGAGGCCAGCAGCAGCGGCTGTGCATTGCGCGCGCCATCGCCGTCAGCCCGCAGGTCATTCTGATGGATGAGCCCTGCTCGGCCCTCGACCCGATTGCCACGGCCCGGATCGAGGAGCTGATCGACGAGCTGCGCCGGAACTTCACGATCGTGATCGTCACCCACTCCATGCAGCAGGCCGCCCGCGTGAGCCAGAAGACCGCGTTCTTCCATCTCGGCGTGCTCGTGGAACAGGGCAACACGGAGCAGATTTTCACCAACCCGGTGGACAAACGCACTCAGGATTACATCACCGGCCGTTTCGGCTGATCATTCGCACGCGCTTTCAGCAAGAAGGTTGAACCCCAATGCCAACCGAACATATTGTCACCTCCTTCGACGAAGAGCTCAGCCGCCTCAGCGACCTCATCAGCCGCATGGGGGGGCTGGCAGAGGTCCAGATCGAGCGTTCCATCGAATCCCTCCAGCGGCGCAACACCGAGGAAGCCACACAGATCATCGAGGCAGACAGGGCGATCGATCTCCTGCAAACGGAAATCGAGGAACTTGCCATCCAGATGATCGCGCGGCGCCAGCCACTGGCCACCGATCTGCGCGCCACCGTGGCCGGGCTCAAGATCGCCCCGCATATCGAGCGGATCGGCGACTACGCCAAGAATATCGCGCGGCGGACCATCGCCCTGAACCAGCACCCGCCGGTCAAGCCGATGTTCACCATTCCCCGGATGGGCCGGATGGCCCGCACCATGGTCCAGGATGTGCTCGACGCCTTCTCGAACCATGACCTCGCCAAGGCGCGCGCGGTCTGGGAGCGGGATGCCGAACTCGATGACATGTATGACAGCCTGTTCCGCGAACTCCTGACCTACATGATGGAAGACCCGCGCAGCATCACCTCCTGCACCCATCTGCTCTTCGTGGCGCGCAACATCGAACGGATCGGCGACATCGCGACAAACATCGCCGAGCTTGTTCACTATCAGGTGGAAGGTGAAGCGATGACCGAAGACCGGCCGAAGACCGATCAAGCGAGCATCACCGTTCTTGATTCAAACTAGACAGACCCTGAACCCGGTCGCGGAAGGCACGACACCGTGAGCAACTTGCAGCCCAACATCCTGATCGTCGAAGACGAGCCGCCCCTTGTGGAGCTGCTCTCCTACAATCTCGAAAAAGCGGGGTTTCACGCCCATATCGCACGCGACGGTGAAGAGGCCATGCTCGCTGTCGAGGAACGCAAGCCTGATCTGGTGTTGCTGGACTGGATGCTGCCCTATGTCTCGGGTATCGAAATCTGCCGCCGCATCCGGCGCAATCCCGAGACCCGGGATGTGCCGATCATCATCCTGACCGCAAGGGGTGAGGAAGATGACCGCATCCGTGGACTGGAAGCAGGCGCCGATGATTACGTGGTCAAGCCCTTCTCACCCAGCGAGCTGATTGCCCGGGTGCGCGCGGTGCTGCGCCGCACGCGGCCCGCCTTCGACAAGGACAACCTGACCTATGGTGACATCACCATGGACCTCACCACCCACCGGGTCAGCCGCAATGATGAACCCGTCGATCTCGGACCGACTGAATTCCGCCTGCTGCGCTTCATGATGGAGCATCCCGGTCGCGTGTTCTCCCGCGAGCAGTTGCTCGATTCGGTCTGGGGCCATGACGCCTATATCGAGCCGCGCACGGTCGATGTTCATATCCGCCGCCTTCGCAAGGCCATGAACCTGCCCGGCACCACCGACCTGATCCGCACCGTCCGCTCGGCCGGCTATGCGCTTGATCTCAAGGAACAGGCCGCCTAGCCGCGCAGGGCCTCCTCGACCGGGCTGTATGAGTCACCGAGCGCTTCGGCTACTGCGGCATGGGTAACCGCACCGCCCAGAACATTCAGACCGGCACGGAAATCCGGGTTCTCCTGCAGGGCCTTGCGATAGCCCTTGTCGGCGAGCGCCAGCACGAAGGGCAGGGTTGCATTGTTGAGGGCCGCCGTGGAGGACCGGGCGACCGCGGCGGGCATATTGGCCACGCAGTAATGCACGACCTCATCCACAATGAAGGTCGGATCATCATGGGTGGTGGGGTGCGAGGTCTCGAAACACCCGCCCTGATCGATGGCGATATCGACCAGCACCGCCCCGCGCCGCATGGCACGCACCATCTCTGCCGTCACCAGCTTGGGGGCCGCCGCACCGGGGACCAGCACCGCGCCCACCACCAGATCAGCGGCGAGCACATACCGCTCCACGGCGTCGACCGTCGAATAGATCGTGTTCAGGGTGGGACCGAACTGCATGTCGAGTTCTCGCAGGCGATCAAGCGAACGGTCGAGCACGGTCACCCGGGCTTCCATCCCCATCGCCATGCGCACCGCGTTCGTGCCGGCCACCCCGCCGCCGATCACGACCACATCAGCCGCCTCGACGCCGGGCACGCCGCCAAGCAGCACGCCCCGACCCCCGGATTCCTTCTCGAGACAATGGGCCCCGACCTGGATCGCCAGCCGTCCGGCAACCTCGCTCATGGGTGCCAGCAGCGGCAGGCCGCCATGCCTGTCGGTCACGGTTTCATAGGCAATCCCCACCGATCCCGACGCGATCAGCGCCTCGGCCACATCGCGGGCTGCCGCCAGATGAAGATATGTAAACAGGATCTGGCCCTCCCGCAGCAGCGGGAACTCCTGAGCTTGCGGTTCCTTGACCTTCACGATCATGTCGGCCGCGGCGAACACGGCCGCCGCGTCCGGTGCGATCTCGGCACCAACGGCCTGATAATCTGCATCATCGAAGTTTGCGCCCAGCCCTGCCCCTGTTTCGACAACGACCTGATGCCCATGGTGCACAATCTCGCGCACCGATGACGGGGTAAGCCCGACACGGTATTCCTGTATCTTGATTTCACGTGGCACGCCGATACGCATTTGGGTTCTCCGAGAAAGGTTTGTTGCAAGACGCCTGAGTTTCGACTCAATCCTGTCACTATACTTGGGGTGGAATGGTCCCGTCCGCCGCAAAGATCGATTGAACAATGCGTGATTATCTTTCGTTGCCCAAACTGGGCTGCCTGACCGTGCTTCTTGCCCTTGGTCTCGCGACCCCTGCGCCGGCGGCAGCCCAAGCCGAGCACGCCATCGCCATGCTGGGGTCCGTAAAATACGAGGCGGGCTTTTCCCATTTCGACTACGTCAATCCTGATGCCCCCCAGGGCGGCACCTTGCGCCTTCATGCACTGGGGAGTTTCGATACACTCAATCCTTATATCGTGCGTGGCAAGCCCGCAGCCGGGGTCCATCACGGATCGGGTATCTATTTCGAGACCCTCGCCAAACGCAGCCGGGACGAACCCTTCACCCTTTATGGCCTGCTGGCCGAGCGCATCGAAACACCTGCCGATCGTGCCTGGGTCGAGTTCACCCTGCGCGCGGAAGCGGCATTCTCTGACGGCAGTCCGGTCACGGTCGAAGACGTGATCTTCAGCTGGGAAATCCTCAAGACCAAGAGCCTGCCAAATGCGCGCGCGACGTGGTCGCGGGCACAAACGGTCACCCGGACCGGCCCCCGCAAGGTCCGCTTTGTCTTCGAGAACAACAAGGACCGCGAGTTGCCGCTGCTGGTTGCCGGGTTCATGCCGATTCTCTCGAAAGCCTGGTGGCAGGATCGCCCGTTCGACAGCACGACACTCGAACCGCCACTGGCGAGCGGGCCCTATGTGATCGATTCCCTTGAGCCCGGGCGCACCATAACCTATCGCCGCAATCCCGATTATTGGGGCAAAGACCTGGCCGTCAATCGCGGCCAGCACAATTTCGACCTGATCCGGTACGACTATTTCCGGGATGCCTCGGTCGCGCTGGAGTCGTTCAAGGCTGGCGACTATGACCTCCGCTTCGAAGGCGACGCCACCCGCTGGGCCACCCAGTACGGCTTTCCCGCTGTCAGTGAAGGCCGGGTGGAGCTGTCCGTTCTGAAAACCGGTATACCCTCGGGCCTGAATGCCCTGACCTTCAACCTGCGCAAGCCCGAATTCCGGGATGCCCGGGTCCGGGAAGCCTTCGCCAACGCCTTTGATTTCGAGTGGATCAACAAGGCCCTGCTTCATGACGGCTATGTTCGCACCACGAGCATGTTCACCGGCTCGGACATGGCGCCGGTCGGGGAACCGACACCGGCTGAACTGGCCTTGCTCGAACCCTGGCGCGGACAAATTCCCGATGCCGTGTTCGGTCCTGCCTATGCCCCGCCTGCAACAGACGGTTCGGGCCGGCCGCGTGCCAACCTGAAACGCGCGGCCGCCCTGCTCGATGCCGCAGGCTGGACCATCCGGGACGGGGTGCGGGTCGATGCGAAGGGAGCACCCTTTCGGGTCGAGCTCACCATCAGACAGCCCTCAAACGAGAAGATCGCGCTCGCCTTTGGCCGCAACCTGCAGCGCCTGGGCATCGAGGCCCCCGTCCGTCTTGTCGAATCCGCCCAGTTCCAGGGCATGATCGACACCTATGATTTCGACATCGTGTTCGGGTTCTGGGGGGTCACCCTGTCACCAGGTAACGAACAGCAGAACTACTGGGGGGCGCAAAACGCATCCCAGCCCGGCGGACGCAACTGGGCGGGCATCGCCGACCCGGCTGTTGATGCCATGATCGACGCTTTGGGCGCAGCCCGGGATCGCGATGCACTGGTGGCTGCCGCCCGCGCGCTGGATCGCATCCTGATGTGGAACCACTATCTTCTGCCGCTTTACCACGACCCGGGCCAGCGCCTGGCACGGTGGTCCTATATCGGCCTTCCGGCGACAATTCCCGTCTATGGTCTGCGTCTGGAAACCCTCTGGGACACGCGCGCGAACTAGAGTTTTTCGGCCACCAGATCGGCCAGCTTCACCTGCGGGCGCGGACCGACATGGGCGATGACTTCCGCCGCTGCGATCCCGCCGACCCGGGCGCAGGTCGTCAGGTCGCGGCCACGGGTGTAACCGTAGAGAAAACCTGCGGCGAACTGGTCGCCCGCACCTGTGGTGTCGACCACCTTGCCGACCGGTTCGGCATCGACGACATGCACCGCATCGCCGGCCACCACGACCGAACCCTTCTCCGAGCGTGTCAGGGCGGCAATCCGGCAATCCTGGCGCACATGCTGCAAAGCTTCGTCGAAGGTATCGACCTGATACAGCGACATGATCTCGTCCTCATTGGCGAACAGGATATCGACATGCCCGGAGACAAACTCCCGGAAGGACTCCCGGTGCCGGTCGACGCAGAACGGGTCTGACAGGCTCAGCGACACCATGCGGTCATTTGCTGCGGCAAGTGCGGCAGCGCGCAGGAAAGCCTCCTTGGCCGCATCACGGTCCCAAAGATAGCCTTCGAGATAGGTCACTTTCGCGCGCGCGACGAGATCCGCGTCAATATCCTCGGGCCCCAGATTGACGCTGGCACCCAGAAAGGTGTTCATCGTGCGCTGCGCATCAGGTGTGATCAGGATCAGGCAACGCGCGGTGGGCGGGCCGTCCGTGGCGGCCGGTGTCGCATATTCAACACCGATGGAGCGGATATCATGGGTGAAGATATCGCCCAGCTGATCGTCACGAACCCGGCCGATAAACGCGCATGTCGCATCCAGCGAAGCCAGCCCTGCAGCCGTGTTCCCGGCTGAACCGCCCGACGTCTCGATAGCGGGGGACATATGCGCATACAGGGCTTCGGCCTGTTCGGCATCGATCAGCGCCATCGTGCCCTTGACCATGCCGAATTGTTCGAGCGTGGCATCATCGGTCTGGGTCAGAACATCAACAATCGAGTTGCCGACGCACAAAACGTCGAGCTCTCCAGCCTGGGCCGCAGTGTCGGTCATGGGAACTCCAGTAAATCGGGATCGGGATTTGAATTTCAGGCGAGTATAGCGGCGGCGGCCTCTCAGACAATGGGAGTATCCCATCTGTGGCGATGCTACGAATTTCCATGGTCTTGGGCCCCCACGGACAGCTAAACTCATCCCATGATCACCGCATTCTTCAAGGCCCTGGGCGACCTGGGCAGCCCCCGATTTCGTTCCGTCCTCTGGATATCCTTCTTCCTCAGCCTCGTAACGGCCATCGTCATCTGGGCGGGCCTGAGCTGGCTGATTTTCAACACCCAGTTTGTCGGCGTCCTGCCATGGATTGGCGGGGCGCTTGAGACCTTCATCGATATCTTCGGTTCGGTCGCCGCGTTCCTCCTGATGATCCTGCTGTTGCCAGCCGCGCTGGGCATCTATGCCAGCCTGTATATCGAAACAATCTGTCGGGCCGTGGAGGCGCGCCACTATCCCGATATCGCGCCGCCCCGCGATCAGGGCATCTCGGAAGCCATCTGGGTCGGCCTCAAATTCGGTGCGCTGCTGATCGCGCTCAACCTGCTGCTGCTGCCACTACTGTTCTTTCCCCCGATCTACTTTGTCGCTGGCTGGGGCCTGAACGGTTATCTTCTGGGGCGGGAGTACCTTGAAATGGTCGGGTTCCGGCGCATGAGCCCTGCGGAACTCCGCACGTTCCGGCTGACCCACAAGAGCACCGTCTACTTCGCCGGGCTGGTCTTTGCCCTGATCGCCACCGTACCGATCGTGAACCTGTTGTTGCCCTTGTTCGGAACAGCGATGATGTTGCACGTTTTCGAGCGGCGTCGCCCGAGAAATGACGGCATAAACATAACAATATCAACGCCTTGATATAATTTATCGACAAATTGATGTAAATCGGCTACGCAAGGCTCTGGGAGTCGCCGAAAACTCCTGTAACGCGTGAACATTCACGTCCAGAATTCGGCGCAGGGGCGATACGGGGAGCGCAAGCATGAGCGCAGACGTAAAGGACGACAATGAACGCAAGGATCTCGACCTGAGCTTCCTGGAGCGGCAACCTGTCCGGGCCGCTGAAATTCCCAACCTCAATGAACGTGGCGAGCGCACCGAAGAGCGCGACCCCCGCCGTGGAAACCAGCAGGATGCCAAGACGCTCACCGTCGGCCGCGATATCTCCCTGAATGGTGATATCACCGAATGTGACACGCTTGTGGTTGAAGGACGAATTGATGCGACCTTGAACAGCGCACGCGCTCTGGAAGTGGCGCGCGGCGGCCGGTTTGTCGGAATCGCGTCGGTCGAAACTGCACTCATCAGTGGCCGGTTTGACGGCGATCTTGACGTTGCCCGGGCGCTGCGTATCACGGCAACGGGCAAGGTCACCGGCAATGTATCCTATGGCCGCCTGGAAATCGAACAGGGCGGCGAAGTTCTTGGAGATATCAAAATCAATGCCTAGTTCACGTCGCGACGGCCCGTCCCGGATCGCCATTTTCAGCGCCGCCATCATCACCTTGCTGGTCTGCGTATTTGTTTTCACCGCCTGAACAATCCATGGCACAGCGCATAGGGGCGGTTATTCTCGTCGCGCTGTTTCTGGCTGGCTGTTCGCTGGTTCAGCCTGAACCGACGCAGCCCTCTTCACGCAGCAATGCCGCGACGGGGGCAGGCGCCGTGCCGCAACGCACCGCCGCACCGCCGCCGCGACGCACGGCACCACGCGCCACGCTTTCAGACCTGATCGGCACCGCACCGGACCGGATAGACCGTTTTCTCGGCACTCCCGAACTTGTCCGGCGGGAAGGCGCGGGTGAGCTTCGGCTCTATCGCAGCAAGAGCTGCGTGCTGCATGTGTTTCTCTATCCTCGCAACGGAACCCCTGTGGCCACCCATATCGAGGCCCGGACCGAGACCGCGCGCCTCGACTCGCCGCAAACCGACCGCTGCATCGCCAGTTTTTCCTGAACGATACCCTTCGGCGGCTCAGGCGATGGTCGTGGCCTTGTAGGTACACACATCGGCAACAATGCAGGCTGCACATTCCGGCTTGCGGGCCTTGCAAACATAGCGCCCGTGCAGGATCAGCCAGTGATGGGCGTGTTGCAGGTAATGGGCGGGCACCCGCTTGAGAAGTTTGTCCTCGACCGCACGCACATTCTTCCCCGGCGCCAGCCCGGTCCGGTTGGACAGGCGAAAGATGTGGGTGTCCACGGCCATGGTGGGTTCCCCGAAGGCGGTATTCAGAACGACATTGGCGGTCTTGCGCCCCACCCCTGGCAGCGCCTCGAGCGCAGCGCGATCACGGGGCACCTGCCCGCCATGTTCCTTCACGAGGATTTCGCTCAACGCGATCACGTTCCTGGCCTTGGTGCGAAACAGACCGATGGTCCGGACATGCTTGATCAGCGCATCCTCTCCCAGCGCGAGCATCTTCTCCGGCGTGTCGACGGTCGTGAAAAGCCCTTTGGTTGCCTTGTTCACGCCGACATCGGTCGCTTGAGCCGACAAGACAACGGCCACCAGAAGCGTATAGGTGTTGCGGTATTCCAGTTCCGTCGTCGGGGTCGGATCCGCAGCCGAAAGGCGGCGGAAAAATTCTTCGATCGCGTCTTTATTCATCTGGGCCATAGCCGGGCCAACCTAACGTGTTTTGGAAAGCTTATCAGCCGTCATTCAAATCTTCGGCACTGCGACAAAGGGTTCCTTTTCGCCGCACGTCTTGCAGCCTAGACTTTCCCCATGAGCCACGCCGAGACCGAGCCACTGTTCGATGCCGTGCTGTACCCGCATCGGAGCCTGAGCCCGCGCGGGGTGCGCAATGTCATTCTCGGATTCGCTGCCGCGCTGGCCGTGGTGGCGCTGTATTTCACTCTGCTCGGTGCCTGGGTGGTCCTGCCCTTCCTGGGGCTTGAACTCCTGCTGATCTGGTGGGCCTTCCGCACCAATGCCCGTGATGGTCGCGCGTTCGAACGGGTCCGGCTGACCCGGGACGAACTGACGATTGCACGGGTACGACCATCGGGCCGGGCACAACACCATCGCATTGCACCGCCGCACTGGCTGCGCGTCGATCTGACGTCACGACCTGGCGGTGACAACGAGTTGCGTCTGGCCAGCCACGGAAAATCCCTGAAGGTCGGGGTGTTTCTGACCTCGGAAGAACGCGACGAACTGGCAACGGCATTGCGCGATGCCCTGCGGAAGCTGCACAGCCGGCCGGATGCGCCGCGCTAGAACGTCATCTTCCTAGTCGAGACCCAGAACATCCGCCATCGCATAGAGACCGGGTGCCCGCCCCGCAGTCCAGCGCGCGGCGCGCACGGCACCACGGGCGAAGATACCCCGGTCGGTGGCCCGGTGGGTCAGTTCGATCCGCTCACCGGCACCGGCAAAAATGACGCTGTGCTCACCGACCACATCCCCGCCGCGCAGGGTTGCAAACCCAATCGCGCCCCGTTCACGCGCGCCCGTGATGCCTTCGCGGGAAAGCACCTTCGCTTTATCAAAATCAACGTCGCGCCCCCGGGCGGCGGCTTCACCCAGGCTCAGCGCCGTACCGGAAGGGGCGTCGACCTTGTGCCTGTGATGCATCTCGACAATCTCGATATCAAAATCGGGATCGAGGGCGCGCGCGACCCGCTCGGTGATCGCAAACATCAGATTGACGCCGCTCGACATGTTGGAGGCCCAGACGACAGGCACCTTCTGCGCCGCCGCATCCAGCGCAGCCCGATGGGTCTCATCCAGTCCGGTTGTCCCTGCGATCAGGGCGCAGCCTGCCTGCGCCGCCATCGCGGCATGTGCTGCCGTCGCGGCCGGCACCGTAAAATCGATCACCGCATCAACCCCGGCGAACATCGCGGCAGAATCATCGGTGATGCGCACGCCGTTCTCGCCTGTCCCCGCGAGCAAGCCCGCATCCTGACCGAGCAGGCCCGAACCCGGCACCTCGCTTGCGCCGCCAAGAACACAGCCCTCGGTCTCGGCGACAACCTGCACAAGCATGCGGCCCATGCGGCCGCCCGCACCCACGATTCCAATTTTCAATTGATCGGTCATTGCATGATGGTTCCAGAAATCCTTGCTTCGCGGCGTTTATAGAGACAATGCGGCCTCACGAACAGTTACCAAGCATGTGCCCAAACCACATCTCAATCTTGAAACAGGGAGCTGATCGGCGTAGGCTCTTTGTATACATTGTAGACAAGGGGCGCTCAGACATGTCCGAATCCAAAACCCGGGTCCTTTCATTACGGCTGGACAAGGCAATGTTGTCCGATCTCGAAGCCCTCGCTGAACAAACCCAGCGTTCCAAAGCCTATCTCGTCGAGGATGCTGTCTCACAATATCTGCACGAAAACGTCTGGCAGGTGGCCGAAATCGAAAAGGCTGTCCGAGAAGCCGATGCCGGTGATTTCGCCAGCGCGGCTGAAGTCCAGTCCCTGACCGACAAATACAAGAATACCTGATGCCATGAGCGCCTTGCAGGTGCGATGGCTACGCCGGTCGGAGCGAAGCCTCGAACAGGCGGCAGACCATATCGCGGAAAGTGACCCGCAGGCCGCACATCGATTGATTTCCCGGATTCGTAAAGCGGCGGAGTATCTCGCAGCGCATCCCCATCTTGGCCGCGCCGGTCGGGTTGCCGGAACGCGTGAATTCATCGTCCCGGGAACGTCCTACATACTGCCATACCGGGTGCGGACAGATCACATCGAAATACTGCATGTTCTGCATGGCAAACGCCGATGGCCCGCTGAACTCTAGAACCCAACGCCCGTTCGGCTAGTCCTTCAGGTCGTCCCAGAATTCCTTCACTTTGGTGAAGAAGCCTTCGGATTCCGGACTGTGCTTGGGTGATCCGCCGCCGGACTCCTCGAAGGTCTTGAGCAGCTCACGCTGATCCTTGGTCAAATTCACCGGGGTTTCAATCTGGGCCTGGACGTACATGTCCCCGCGCGCGTTCGAACGCAGCACCGACATGCCTTTGGCGCGCAGCCGGAACTGCTGGCCCGTCTGGGTCCCGGCCGGGATGTTCACCCGGGCGCGGGCGCCGTCAATCGTGGGCACCTCGATCGAACCGCCCAGCGCCGCCGTGGTCATCGGGATCGGCACACGACACTGAATGTCCGCGCCGTCACGCCGGAAGAACCGGTGGGGCTGGATAGTCACGAAAATATAAAGGTCACCCGCCGGTCCGCCCCGCAGGCCAGCTTCGCCTTCACCCGCAACGCGGATGCGCGTGCCATCCTCGATGCCTGAGGGAATGTTGACCGAGAGAGTCTTTTCCTTGTTGACCCGGCCGGCACCCGCGCACGAACCGCACGGATTGTCGATCACCCGGCCCGCCCCGTGGCAGGTCGGGCATGTCCGCTCTACCGTGAAGAAACCCTGCTGGGCGCGCACCTTGCCCGCGCCCTGACAGGACGGGCAATTGACCGGCTCGGAACCACCCGAGGCCCCCGAGCCATGACATTCGTCACAGGCCGCCGAAGCATTGACCTTCACCCGGGCCTGTTTGCCGGCAAACGCATCCTCAAGGCTGACATCGAGATTGTAGCGCAGGTCCGACCCGCGCGAGCTCGCGCGCCGTCGGCCGCCGCCCCCACCGCGGCCACCCATGAACTCCCCGAACATCTCATCGAAGATGTCAGCAAAGCCACCGCCGCTGTTGAAATCAAAACCGCCACCGGCATTTCCACCGCCGCCGTTCTGGAATGCCTCATGACCGTAGCGGTCATAGGCCGCACGTTTCTGCTCATCCTTGAGGATGTCGTAAGCCTGATTGACTTCCTTGAAACGCTGCTCGGCCTTGTCATCACCGGGATTCTTGTCCGGGTGAAGCTCCTTGGCCAGACGGCGATAGGCGCTCTTGATCGCGGCAGCGTCAGCCCCGCGATCCACGCCCAAGATTTGATAATAATCGCTATCCGCCATCGACGACCCCTACCCCGACATGGACCCTTTGGGTATGCGGCGCTGGCAAACCAGTGTCACCAGCGCCGCACATATCCAACTGTGTCCGTTTACGAGGCTGACGATTTGCCCTTGGGCTCGTCATCATCGACTTCTTCGAAGTCGGCATCCACGATGGTTTCGTCATTCGGACCATCACCATCCATCTCCGCATCGGCCGGGCCGGCTTCGCCGTCACTCGCATCGGCCTGTTCGGACTTGTAGATGGCTTCCCCGAGCTTCATGGACGACATCGCCAGAGCTTCGAGCTTGGCCTGGATGTCTTCCTGATTGTCGCCCTCGAGAGCTGACTTCAGGGCCCCGAGATCACTCTCGATCGCGGATTTTTCGTCATCGCCAACCTTGTCACCATGTTCGCTCAAGCTGCGTTCGGTCTGGTGGACAAGCGTTTCCGCCTGATTCTTGATTTCCACCGCTTCGCGCCGTTTCTTGTCGTCCTCGGCATGGGCTTCGGCATCCTTGACCATCTGATCGATATCCGAATCGGACAGACCGCCCGAGGCCTGGATCCGGATCTGCTGCTCCTTGCCGGTACCCTTGTCCTTGGCCGACACATTGACGATGCCGTTGGCATCAATGTCGAAGGTCACCTCGATCTGCGGTATACCGCGCGGGGCGGACGGAATGCCGACGAGATCAAACTGCCCGAGCAGTTTGTTGTCGGAGGCCATTTCACGTTCGCCCTGGAAAACCCGGATTGTCACCGCGCCCTGATTGTCTTCGGCCGTGGAGAACACCTGACCCTTCTTGGTCGGGATCGTCGTGTTGCGGTCGATCAGGCGGGTGAACACACCACCCAGCGTCTCGATACCCAGCGACAGCGGGGTCACGTCGAGCAGCAGGACATCCTTGACGTCGCCCGCGAGAACGCCAGCCTGGATCGCCGCGCCGATGGCCACGACTTCATCCGGGTTCACGCCACGATGGGGCTCGCGTCCGAAGAAATTCTTCACGGTTTCCTGAATTTTAGGCATGCGGGTCATGCCGCCAACCAGAATGACTTCGTCAATCTCGTTCGGCTTCAGGCCGGCATCCTTGAGCGCGGCCTTGCAGGGATCAACCGTGCGGGCCACCAGGTCTTCGACCAGCGCTTCCAGCTTTGCCCGGGTCAGCTTCACATTGAGATGCTTGGGACCCGAGGCATCGGCCGTGATGAACGGCAGGTTCACTTCGGTCTGGGTCGATGAGGACAGCTCGACCTTGGCCTTTTCCGCGGCCTCTTTCAGGCGCTGAAGTGCCAGCTTGTCTTCCCGCAGATTGATGCCCTGGTCCTTTTTGAATTCATCGGCCAGGTAGCCAATGATCCGCGCGTCAAAATCTTCGCCGCCCAGGAAGGTGTCACCATTGGTGGACTTCACTTCGAAGACGCCATCACCGATTTCGAGGATCGACACGTCGAAGGTACCGCCGCCGAGGTCATAAACCACGATGGTGCCGGTTTCCTTCTTGTCGAGGCCATAGGCCAGTGCAGCTGCGGTCGGCTCGTTGATGATGCGCAACACTTCAAGGCCCGCAATCTTGCCTGCATCCTTGGTTGCCTGACGCTGGGAATCGTTGAAATAGGCCGGGACCGTGATCACCGCCTGTTCAACGGTTTCACCCAGAAATGCTTCTGCGGTCTCTTTCATCTTCTGCAAGATGAAGGCGCTGATTTCCGACGGGCTGTATTTCTTGTCATTGGCGCCGACCCAAGCGTCGCCGTTTTCGCCTTCGACAATCTCGAACGGGACGAGATCCCGATCCTTCTGGGTCAGCGGGTCGTCAAACCGGCGCCCGATCAGGCGCTTGACCGCAAAGATCGTGTTCTCCGGGTTTGTGACGGCCTGCCGTTTGGCAGCCTGGCCCACGAGTCGCTCGTTGTTCTCCGTGAATGCCACCATGGACGGCGTTGTACGCGCGCCCTCCGAATTCTCGATAACCTTGCCCTGATCTCCGTCCATGACGGCCACACAGGAGTTGGTTGTACCAAGATCGATACCGATTACTTTCGCCATAATTCCCTCGCTTCGCCAGCAGAATTGCCCGGCCCAGTCGGCACCGCGGCAAAACCCTGTTATTGCGGTTGGTGGTCCTGCGCTCAGGACCAGTCGTGTTCGAGCGACATATAGGGACCGCCAAGGCAGTACGCAACCTTCCGGGTGTGCGCGTCGATCACACAATTTTCGATATGTCCGCACAACTCTGGCGGCCGGGCGCCCCCATGTGACCCGTCTACCCCGTGCGGGACCGGGGTTCCGGGGCTTGCCGGAATTCGGTTCGCAACGGACACATGGCAGGGTTCCGCAACTTGCAAGGGCGGGAATACTAGCAAAATCTTATGGCATGCATGCGCATCACGGTGTTTGCTGCTATGCCGTCCATGGTGCCGTCACGACAGACGCACACATATTGACGACCCTTGCCCGGTACGCCCGCCGGGGCCGGGCGGGAGACCCAGAACCCATGACAACACCACCGCGTCCCATTGATATTCTGACCTTTCTCTCCGGTGAAGGCCTCACCATCCCCGCTCTCAAGATCGTCGATGTGGGGGCGATGGATGTGGGCGAGCAGGAGCCATGGACGCGGCTGGTCACAAGCGGTACGGCCTCGCTGATCGGGTTTGAACCCAACCCTGTCGAGTGTGAAAAACTGAACCGGAGCGGGCGCGCCAACTGCCATTTCCTGCCGCACGCCCTTGGCGACGGCAATCCCCAAACGCTCTACATCGGCAAGGAATCCATGACCTCCTCGCTGTTTCCGCCCGACCCGGAAATCATGCAGCGGTTTCACAGCCTTTGGGAATTATGTGAAACGGTGGGGGAAGAACAGCTTGAAACCCGGCGGCTGGACGTCATTCCCGACGCACAACCCGCCGATTTCCTGAAGCTTGATGTTCAGGGCGCGGAACTGATGGTGCTCGAAGGCGGCCCCGAAACCATGCGGGATGCGCTGGCCGTGCAAACCGAGGTGAACTTCCTGCCCATCTACAAGGGCCAGGCGCTGTTTGCGGATGTGGATATCAACCTGCGCGGCCACGGGCTGTCATTTCACACCATGGTCGGTGTCGGCTCGCGGCCCTATCGGCCCCTGATCAAGGACGCCAACCCGAACCGCGGTTTTGCGCAGGTGATCTGGAGCAATGCGCTCTATTTTCGCGACCCGGCCCAGTTTCCCGAGCTTGCACAAACGCGCCCGGAGGCCCTGCTGAAGATCGCCATCCTGGCGCACGAACTCTATGGGGCGTTCGACTTTGCCGCGGTCGCCCTCCAGCATTTCGGCGCGGCTCACAAACAGGGCCTGGCAACCGGCTATATCCGGGCGTTGATGGCCGCCGACCCGACGATCACCGCCCGCAAATAGTCACGCGAAACTCAGACCGTGGTGTCGACCTTCGGGTCACCGGGCGCACCACCGGGCGCCGCCGGACCGGCAGCCGATTTGGCCACCCCGACACGGGCCGGTCGCAACAGGCGATCATGCAGCGTGTAGCCGGGCTCGATCACCTGGGCCACGGTGCCGTTGGGAAGATCGGTGCCGGGGACCTCGAACATGGCCTCGTGCAGGTTCGGATCAAAAGGCTCGCCCACCGGCTCGATCCGCACAACCTTGTTGGAGGTCATGGCCTGCGCAAAGCTCGACTGGACCGCCCGGACACCATCGAGCAGAACGCCGAGAAGTTCATGTTCTCCGCGCCGCTCCTCGGGAACGGCCGCCACGGCGCGCTCCAGATTGTCGGCCACCGAAAGAATGTCCCGCGCAAAAGCCGTGATCGCAAATTTATGCGCATCCTCAAGCTGGCGTTCGCCGCGTTTGCGGATGTTCTCGGTTTCGGCCAGCGCGCGCAGAAGATGATCCCGCATCTCGGCGATCTGGGCTTCGAGTTCGAGTATCCGCGCCGGTTCCCCGGGGCCCTCTTCGGCCCCCTCTCCCGACAAGGCGGCAGACAGGGCATCCACGCGTGCGGCATCCGCAGCTGCAGCCTCTTCCGCAGCGGCATCTTCAGCGGCGTCGATGGCAGCCAGTTCTTCGTCGGTGGGATTGTTGTCGTTATCGCTCATTCTTCACTTCCTGCAGTCCCGGGCTTTGCGGGACAGTCTCAAGGGTTCTAGCTCATCAGGCGGCTGACAACCTGGGCCGTATAGTCGACCACGGGTATGATCCGCGCATAATTGATACGGGTGGGGCCAATCACACCGACGGCCCCGACGATTTCCTGGTTCGCGTTGCGATAGGGCGCCACCACAACCGAACAGCCGGCCACGGAGAACAATTCGTTCTCGGAGCCGATGAAGATCTGGACACCCTCGCCACTGCGCGCAGCGTCGAGCAGCTTCACCCAGGATTCCTTCATGTCGAGCGCATCGTAGAGCGTGCGCACACGTTCAAGGTCCTCGACCGCCTGCACATCATCTAGCAGCCGTTCGGTGCCGCTGACGATCAGCGCTGCCGCAGAACCCTTGCCGGTGGCCGTCGCCAGCCCGGCTTCGACCAGCTTATGGGTCAGGCTGTCCAGATCACGGCGATGGGTTTCCAGTTCTGCCGCGATCTGGCGCTGGGCTTGCTCGAGCGTCTTGCCGACCATGCGCGCAGAGAGAAAATTGGATGCCTCGACCATTGCGGAAGCCGGCATCCCGTGCGGCACCTCGACGATCCGGTTTTCAACACTGCCATCCTCGGTCACCAGCACGACAAGGGCGCGGCCGGGCGCGAGGGAGACGAACTCGATATGTCGCAGCGGCGAATCACTGGTAGGCGCCACAACGAGGCCCGCGCAATTGCTCAGGCCCGAGAGAACCCGTGAGGCTTCCGAGAGGGTTTGCTGCAGGCTGCGCCCATGGGTTGCGCATTGCGCTTCGATGGACACACGTTCGTCCTCGGTCAGGTTGCCGATCTCGAGCAGGCCATCGACAAACAGGCGCAACCCGGCATCGGTGGGAATTCGGCCCGCCGAGGCATGGGGCGAGAACAGCAAGCCTGCATCCTGCAGATCGGCCATCACGTTCCGGATCGTCGCAGGAGACAGTTCCACCCCCAGGGTGCGCGACAGGGTGCGTGAGCCTACCGGTTCCCCGGTCTGCAGATAGCCGTCAACAATCTGCCGAAGAATATCGGAACTGCGGGCATTCAACTGGGGAATCGTGCGGCTCATCGGCCTTTTGGTCCATATGGTTTGCGCCCGGTTCAATCAGGCGGGACACAGGGTCAACTTAGGCACGGCCCGCGCCATGATCAAGACGGTGCCCGCCATCGGGCGCAACCATCTATCAAGTGGACTCATGGGACTCAAAGCGTGCAGAGCCATTCGGCCCGAATCGTAGAAGAAAGAGCGGGCGGATTTGCGCTGGAATATTTCCAAATAACCGGCAAAGGCTTTAGGTTGCGCCAAATTCAAGAAACCGCCCGATTGGAACCCGCTCATCATGGCACAGAAATCCATCCGACCCTCACGCCGCGCGGCAAACCAGATGCGCAAGGTCCAGCTCAAGACCGGGGCGGCCAAATACGCCGAGGGCTCCTGTCTGGCGATCTTCGGCAACACCCATGTGCTGTGTGCCGCCAGTGTTGAAGAGCGTGTTCCGCCGTGGATGCGCGGGACCGGCACAGGCTGGGTCACAGCCGAATACGGCATGCTGCCCCGCTCCACCCATGAGCGCACGGATCGCGAAGCCGCGCGCGGAAAGCAGTCGGGTCGGACCCAGGAAATCCAGCGTCTGATCGGCCGCTCCCTACGCGCTGTCACCGATATGGAAGCGCTTGGCGAGCGCCAGATTCGCCTCGACTGTGACGTGCTGCAGGCCGATGGTGGCACCCGGACGGCCTCGATTACGGGTGCCTGTGTTGCCCTTCATCTGGCCTGTCAGGGGCTTGTCAAATCCGGTGCGATTGCCACCAACCCCGTCACCGAACTGGTCGCGGCAATTTCCTGTGGCATCTATCAGGGAGTCCCGGTGCTCGATCTCGACTACCCGGAAGATTCCAACGCCCAGGCCGACGCGAATTTCGTGCTCACCGAGCACGGCGGTATTGTCGAGATTCAGGGCACCGCGGAAGAGAAGCCCTTCTCACGCGCCCAGTTCACCAAGCTCCTCGATCTGGCCCGCGACGGCACACAGGATCTGGTCAAGGTGCAGCGCAAGGCGCTTGGCATCAAGTAGCAGACAACACGACAGGTGCAAAACATGGCACGCAGGTTCGAAGACAGCGAGCTGGTCATTGCCAGCCACAATTCCGGCAAGGTGCGGGAAATCGGCGAGTTGCTGGAGCCCTTTGCAATTTCCGTCACCAGCGCGGATGCGCTTGGCTTGCCCGAGCCTGAAGAGACGGGCGCAACCTTTGCCGAGAATGCGGCGCTGAAGGCCCATGCCTCCGTCGCGGGCAGCGGCCTGCCGGCGCTGGCCGATGATTCCGGGTTTTCGGTCGGCGCTCTGGACGGGGCGCCGGGCATTCATGCCGCCCGCTTTGCCCAGCGCGCCGACGGGGTTCGCGATTATCCCTGGGCCATGGAACAGCTTCACGAGGCCAGCCGGGACACAGAAAACGATCTCGCCTGGTTCACCTGTGCCCTGGCGCTGGCCTGGCCGGACGGACATGCGGAGATTTTCGAGGGCCGCGTGGCGGGATCACTGGTCTGGCCACCGCGCGGGGATCGCGGCTTCGGCTATGATCCGATGTTCGTTCCCGAAGGCTACAGCGAGACCTTTGGCGAAATGGTCCCCCATACCAAACACGCCATGTCCCACCGGGCGATTGCGTTCCGGGCGATGATCGAGGCCTGCTTCACCCGCCATGATGGCTGACAGCACAAACGACATTGCCCTTTACGTCCACTGGCCGTTCTGCCTTTCGCTCTGCCCCTATTGCGACTTCAACAGCCATGTGCGCGAGACCATCGACCAGGGTGCATGGCGCGACGCGCTGTTACGGGAATTGGAGCATTACGCCGCCCAGATACCCGGGCGGCGGCTGACCAGCATATTCTTTGGCGGGGGCACACCCTCGCTGATGCCACCGGACACCGCTGCCGCGATCATTGCCCGTGCCCGGGAGATTTTCGGCACCGACCCGACGCTCGAAATCACACTGGAAGCAAACCCGACATCCGCCGAAACCGGCGTGCTGGAAGGCTTTGCCGCAGCGGGCATCAATCGGCTGAGCCTCGGCATTCAGGCGCTTGATGATGCGGCGCTCTCGGCGCTTGGCCGGACCCACAGCACGGCAGAAGCGCGGGCCTGTATCGCGCGCGCGGCCGATCTGTTCGACCGGTTCTCCTTCGACCTGATCTACGCCCGCCCGGGCCAGACCCCCGAAGCCTGGAAGGCCGAACTGGACACCGCCATCAGCCTGACACGCGGACACCTGTCGGCCTATCAACTCACCATCGAACCGGGGACGCCGTTCTTTCTGGCACAGGCGCGTGGCGCACTGGAACTTCCCCCGGAAGACGACAGCGCCCGGATGTTCGAACTCACCCAGCAGATGCTCGCGGATGCCGGAATGCCGGCCTATGAAATCTCCAACCACGCCGCCCCGGGTGCAGAATCCCGACACAACCTGACCTATTGGCGCCACCGGGACTATCTGGGGATCGGCCCGGGTGCACATGGGCGCATTTCCCTGAACGGGGTGGTGCATGAAACCCGGCAGCACCGCGCGCCGGAAATCTGGCTCGAACGCACGCAACAGCAGGGACACGCCACCCAGCGCAGCACGCCGCTTTCAACCGATCTGCTGGTCGAGGAAGTGACCATGATGGGTTTGCGTCTGGTCGCTGGCATCGATGGTGCGGTTTTCGCCGCGCGAACCGGTCAGACCCTGGCGCAACGCTTTGCGCCCGACATCATCGCCCGACTGACAAAGGCGGGATATCTCGAGGCGCGCTCAGACCGGCTCATCGCCACCGCGCCTGGGCGCCAGCGGCTGAACGCCGTCATCGACACGCTGCTCAATTCGTAAGCGGCTGTTCAAAGCTCGTCGGGGCCGGGTCGACCTCGCGCGGGCCGTCACGACCGATTTCGAGAACCGACAGGCCGCGTTCGACTTCCCCGTTCGCCCCAAGCCGGAAGATGCCATCGACCCCGGCAAAACCTTCGGGGTTTTCGAGGTTTTCCGCAGCATAGGGTGTGCCCCTCGGCCCGATGGTCTGGGCCAGAACTGCGGCAAGCGCGACCCCGTCATAGGCAAGTGTCGCCAGACGGTCGGGCGTCCGCCCATAGGTGTCACGGAAGCGATCCACAAAACGCAGGCGCGAAGCGCGGGGTGGCGCGGCGAACCAGGCCCCAAGCATGGCGGGCTCTTTGCCCAGCGCCGGATCGTCCCAGACCCAGGTGCCGAGCAATTTCACTTCAGTGGGATCGATATCGAAAAACGCCAGCAAGGGCGCCAGCTGCAGAACCTGTTCGCCACCCTCGGGCAGCATCAGGGCTTCAAAACCGACATCGCCCAGCGTGTCGAGGGTTTCAAGCCGCTCGAGCGCGCGTTTGGAAATCGGATCCGTCTTCCCGGCCAGCCGCGCCTTCTCACGTTCGAGCTCGGCGGCGCGGGCGTCGTATTGCGCGAGGGAGCGCACGGTCGCCGTGATGCCGTCCGTGTCGAAGGGATAAAACCGGCTGGTCACAACCTCTCCGCCTGCCCTGCGGACCGAGTCCCCATAGGCTGCCGTCATGCGTCCGCCGAACGCATCGTCGGGCACCAGTGCAGCAAAGCGGAACATCCCGCGACGAACGGCATATTCGACGGTTCGCGATATCTGTGCCTCGGGGAAAAAGCCGGCCACATAAACGCCATTCCCGGCGACAAGGCGGTCGCTCGAAAAGGCGTAAACCGGAATGCCGTGGGGTCGCATGACATCGGCCGTGGCGGTGACCGCCTCGGAAAACAGCGGGCCCAGAAGAATCCGGACACCTTCGGCCTGCGCGCGCGCCGCCGCTGACGCCGCGATCACCGGGTTGCTCCCGGAATCATAAACCCGCAACTCGAACACCGACGGATTGAAATCAAACAAGGCAAGCTGGGCGGCATCCAGCAGGTCACGGCCCACAGCCGCAGCAGATCCCGAAAGCGGTACAATCAACCCGACGCGAACGATCTGGGAATCAACCGGCGGTGCGGTCACGGGCTGGGACACAACGGGTGCCGGTGTCGCCGGTGCCGCAACAGCGGGTTGCGTTTCAGCCGGGGGCGCCGCTAGGTTGGATTGCGCACACGCGGCGAGGGCGAATACGGTTGCGGCCAGCAACGCACGCGGTGCAAACGGGAAAACCGGTCGTGACACGAAAAACACCCTCTCAAAGATCGACTGAAAAACCCAGCGCGCCGAACCCTAGCCGCGCGGCGCGGGACGAACAAGCACAAGCACGACCACTCGCGCCGGGCCTGTATCCGGTGGCAACACCGATCGGGAATCTGCGGGATATCACCCTGCGCGCCATCGATATTCTGTCCGCCGCCGACCTGATCATCTGTGAAGACACACGTGTCACCCGCAAGCTCCTGACCCGCTATGGCATCGCGACCCGTTCGATCTCCTATAACGATCACAATGCCCCAAAAGTTCTGCCGGGATTGATGGAACGCCTCAATCATGGCGAATCTCTGGCATTGGTCAGCGATGCCGGCACACCGCTGATTTCGGATCCGGGATTCAAACTTGTGGAAGCCGCGACCGGGCAGGGGATTCCCGTGTTTCCGGTCCCCGGTGCCAATGCCGCCCTCGCCGGGCTCGTGGCATCCGGACTGCCCACGGACAGCTTCTTCTTTGCAGGTTTTCTGCCGCCCAAACAGGGCGCGCGCCGCGCGCGGCTGACCGAACTGGCCGAAATCCCGGGCAGCCTTGTTTTCTATGAATCTGCCAACCGTCTGGCAGCATCCCTTGATGACATGCAAACGGTCCTGGGCGACCGCCCCGCAAGTGTAGCCCGCGAAATTACCAAGCTGCATGAGGAAGTCATCCGCGGCTCGCTCGTCTATCTTGCAGAAAACTATGCCCGGCAAGGCGCACCCCGCGGTGAAATCGTCATCGTCGTCGGCCCACCTCTCCAACGAGATGCGAGCGACGAGGACGTACACGCCGCACTTCTGGAAGCCCTTCAGACCATGAGTGTACGTGATGCTGCGGCATCGATTTCGAGAGATTTTGGACGTGCGCGGCGCGATGTGTACGCGATAGCCATTGGCCTATCCCGCAAGGATGCCAGCGCTTGAGCAGTGAACGCATACACTCGGAACGCGCGGCCGGACGTCAGGCGGCCCAGAAACAAGGCGCGCTTGCCGAGCGCCGCGCAGCCCTGTTGTTGCGGCTCAAGGGCTTTCGCATCCGCGCCCGACGATACCGCACCCCGGTCGGCGAAATCGACCTGCTGGCCACCCGCAGGCGATTGCTCGTGGCCGTCGAGGTCAAATCGCGACCCGACCAAAGCACCGCCGCGTTTTCGATCACACCACGCCAGCAACAGCGCGTGGCGCGCGCAACCGAACATTATCTTGCCGCAAATCCACGCTATTCTGATTATCAAATACGTTTCGACGCAGTTCTTGATACGCCCGGACGATGGCCAAAGCACATCCCCGATGCGTGGCGAATGACCTAAGTCTCAACCCGAGTGCGAGATCACTGATATGGCAATGACGATACAACGAATTTCCAAAGCCGCCCGTCTGGCAGCGGCCCTCACGGCGGGTGCTGTCCTGTTGGCGGCCTGCACCCCGGCCGGTGTGGTTATCGGCGCGGGGGCCACGGCGGGTGTCGCGGCTTCCGAAGAACGCGGGATCAGGGGCGCCGGCAGTGATACGCTGATCCGGGTGGCGATCAATGAAGCCTGGCTCAACGAGGATTTTGACACCTTCAACCGCCTGAACCTGCAGATATATGAAGGCCGGGTCCTGCTTTCGGGCCAGGTGCCCGATCAGGCGCGCGCCGACAAGGCCGTCCAGCTGACCTGGCAGGCCGAGGATGTGCGCGAGGTCATCAACGAGATCGAAATCTCCAACGCCGGGGCGCTCGATGATTTTGCCAATGACGCGCTGATCAACGCACGACTGGATTCCGCGTTGCTGTTTGACGGCCAGGTCTCTTCCATCAACTACTCGACCCGTTCAGTGGCCGGGACCGTGTACCTTCTGGGTGTGGCGCAGGATCGCGCCGAACTTGATCACGTGTTCCGGGTTGCCCGCGACATACCCAACGTCAAGCGCGTGATCAGTCACGTGATCATGAAGGATGATCCCCGTCGGGTCGCTTTGCCGGCGGGCAAACCGGCCCAGACAACGCCCCCGGCCCGATAGAGACAAGCTGCGTGTCAGACGTCGAATTCCAGAACGCCCTGCGCCGGTTCGCCGGTACGGATGACACGCAGATCGACCTCGCCGAAGCCGCGCTCCTGCTGGCCGCGCGAGAGCACCCTGGCGTGTCGCTGGCGCCGTACCGCGAACACCTGGTAGCACTTGTCAGCGCGGTTGCCCAGGCCCATGACACGCTGCCGGACGGGATGTCGCGCAAACGCGATGCACTGGCTTCCGTGATCCATGACAGCTTCGGTTATACCGGCGACCGGCAATCCTATGACGATCTGCAGAACGCCGATCTGATGCGGGTGATCGACCGGCGCAAGGGCCTGCCCATCGCGCTCGGCATCCTGCACATTCATTGCGGGCGGGCACTGGGCTGGGACATTTGCGGACTGAACTTTCCCGGGCATTTTCTCGTCCGCCTTGAAGACGGTGCATCACGCACCATCCTCGATCCCTTTCATGACGGGGTCACGGTGACCCCCGCCGAACTGCGCAACCTGCTCAAAGCAACCCATGGCGCGGATGCCGAACTCACACCCGCCCACTACGCCATGGCCAGCAATCGGGAGATCCTGATCCGGCTGCAGAACAATCGCAAAACCCGGCTGCTTCAGGCCAACCAGGTCGCCGAGGGCCTGGCCACCGTCGAGGACATGCTGCTGTTTGCCCCCGGCACACCCGCCCTGTGGCAGGAGGCCGGTGTCCTCAATGCCCATCTCGGAAACTTGCGCGCCGCGCTGATCGCCTTCGACCATTGTCTCGACCTGACCCCCGATCCGCGTGCACGGGCGCAGATCACAGCCAGCATCACCGAAATCCGCAGCCGGTTGAATTAGCCAGCGGTGCGAACCTGCCCCGTTTGCCAAGACGCGCAAAAGCCTTAGATTGGCGGCAGACCAACCCCCTGCCGGAGCGGAACTTCCATGAGCCTAGCCGTCGCGATCCAGATGGACCCGATCGATGCGATCGATATCAATGGCGATTCGACCTTCGCCCTCGCGCTTGAAGCGCAGGCGCGCGGTCACGGCCTGTACCACTATCTGCCGCAGGATTTGTCCCTGCGCGAAGGCCGGGTGATCGCGAAGGCGCGCCCCCTGCAGGTGCGCCGCGAAGCCGGAAACCATTTCACCCTGGGTGACGCCGAGACCCTCGATCTGGCCGGGGTGGATGTCGTGCTGATGCGCCAGGACCCGCCCTTCGACATGGCCTACATCACGGCCACCCATATTCTCGAACACGTGCATCCCGGCACGCTGGTGGTGAACGATCCGGTCTCGGTGCGCAACGCGCCCGAAAAGCTCTTCGTCACCCATTTCGAAGGCGTCATGCCGCCGACCCTGATCAGCTCGTCGCGCGAGGAAATTCTGGCGTTCCGCAAGAAGTACAAGGACATCATCGTCAAGCCGCTTTACGGCAATGGCGGGGCGGGTGTGTTCCACATCAAGCCCGGCGATGAAAACCTGAACTCCCTGTTGGAAATGTTCACCCAGATGTTTCGCGAGCCGGTCATTGCCCAGCGCTACCTGCCCGAAGTCCGGCAGGGCGACAAACGCATCATTCTTGTTGATGGCGAACCGGTCGGGGCGATCAACCGCGTCCCCGCCGAGGGCGAGGCACGCTCCAACATGCATGTGGGCGGGCGCGCGGAGCGCAGCGACCTGACGGCACGCGAGCAGGAAATCTGCAAGGCCATCGGGCCTTCGTTGCGCGAACAGGGGTTGATCTTCGTCGGCATCGACGTGATCGGCGACTACATGACCGAGATCAACGTCACCTCCCCGACAGGCATTCAGGAAATCGACCGCTACGACGACGCAAACCTGTCGGCGCTGGTCTGGGACGCCATCGAAAAACGCCGGACCGACGTGGCGGACTGAGCACAGCAGGACAGAGCCCCACAAACCGAAGACCATGCCGCAGCTTGGTCTTCGGCTTTGCCGACGCTATTTCGCCAGAACGTCGTGGGTGAAGACAAGGTCGTCACCCGGTGCTGCAACGTGGCAGGCGATGCAGCCAACATCGGCACCCTTTGCAACGCGACCAGCCAGTTCCATCCCCTTCGGATTCTTGTCGAGCGTACCGTCGGGCAGGTACTTCGCCCAGAACCAGTTCTTGTGCTCCGGATCATATCCGTCCTCACGCTGGAACATGACCGTGACAGAATCAATTTGGCCAAGGCGGTCGTTAAGCACGGCGGCCAGAGCTTCATCCTCGCCGGTCTCGCCCCGGTAGTTCTTCTTGACCAGCATCGCGCCGGTGACTCCGTCGATCGTCATCTCCTGTTCGAAATATTCAAGCACGCCACCATGGGGCGGATTACCGAAATAGGGATGGCTGACGAGAGACTCCGGCCCCACCAGATTCACCTTGGCCAACGCGCCCCAGATTTCCTGCGCATAGGCGACATTGGCCGGCCCGCTGAAGGGTGGCATCACCTCGGCGTTGCTGTTGTCGCTAAGATCGCCAGCATGGGCCACGGACATGATCGAAACAGCGAGCACAGTGCCCGCCAGGCTTTTGAGAAAACACTTCTTGATATGCATAAAGTCCTCACATGGTCAGTTGGAAAACCGGATAACAACCGGGTGATCAGGGGTTCGCCGCGGTGGTCCGGAGATAGGCGATCAGCGCGTCGCGTTGGCCGACATCCTTGAGCCCCGGAAAGGGCATGCGGGTCCCGGGCACAAACTGTTTTGGCGCCGCAACAAATGCGGCAAGAGCCTGGGGCGTCCAGACGAAATCTGCTGCAGCCATTGCCTTGGAGTATCGAAACCCCTCGGCCCTGCCGGCCTCCCGGCCAAACAGGCCGGCCAGCGACGGGCCAACCTTGTTCTTTCCGGCCTCGAGTGAATGGCAGGCAGCACACCGCTTGAACACCTTCTCTCCTGCGGCGGTGTCTTGGGCCACCGCAGGCGCAACACCCGCGCCGAACGCGACCAGAAGAGACAGGCACGACAACGCGAACACGACACGAAACGGCACCGCAGAGAGTTTCAGAGTGGGCGGGAAACTGGATATCGACACAACAAGCGCTCCGGAAAAAGTTCACGCCTATCATGTATCGCGTAACTGGTCGGCTGCCGATTCACATCGCGTCACATCAACGTGTCTGGTGGCCGATCCGGGGCAAAGAAGAAGGGGCCCGAAGGCCCCTTCCTGAACTCTAGTTGACCGGGAATTCCCGCAAATCCGGCGGGGTTCCGTCGGGGCGCTTGAGCAGGGATTCCTCGGATTCGCCTGCCGCGAGCCGCGCGGTCATCTCGTCGGGATCAAACTTGATGCCGATGGGATTGTCGGTGAATTCGCCATTCGCAAAATATTCGGCGAATTGTTCCTCGGGCACATTGTCGACCTGCAATTCGATCTGGTTCTTGTCCGGATCGAAATAATACATCGACGTGGTCGGCCCGTGGTTGATGCAGAACTGCGGCGCAATGCCGTGCTCATCCTTGAGGCGGTTATAGGTGTGCATTAGATCGTGGAGTTTGTCATAGGTGAAGGCCACGTGATGCAGGCCGCAGGTCATGTCCACATGCGGCTGGACCCCCGGCAGTGCCAGGATCGCGATGCGGTGATGCTCGGTGTCATAGGTGACAAACGAGATCATCGGCGACTTCATCATGAACTGACCTTCCAGCACCTTGGCGTACCAGTCGGCGAGTTTTTCAACATTGCCCTCCTGGGTCCGCAGTACCACATGGGCCAGCTTGGCCGGCGCGACCTTCCCGCGCTCCCGGGCCGTCTTCGGCATTTTCGCAATAGCGTTCATCGTCATCTTCCCTGTGTTGCGTCGTTCTTTGTGTACGCACTCGTCAAGAGTGTTGCCCCGCTGGCGAAAAGATTCAATCGTATTGTGAACTGACAGGGGGAAAGCAAAATGACCGAACGCAAGAAATCACCGCCGCCCGACCGCAACACGAAGACGCCGAAACTCAAAACGCCGCCGGGTGCGACAGACACGCATTTTCATTTGTACGGCCCCCAGAAACGGTTTCCGTCCAACCCGGATTCCCCCTTGGTCGTCGAGGATTCAACCCTCGACGATATGCTCCATCTGCACAACACGCTGGGGATCGCGCGCGGTGTCATCGTGCAGTCGATGGTGCACGGTCATTGCTACGAATACATGCTTCATGCCTTGTCCCGTGAGCCGGAACGCCTGCGAGGCATCGCCATGCCTTCTCCTGACATCACGGACCGGGAGCTGGAAATCCTGACCAGCGCCGGGGTGGTCGGGGCGCGATTTGCCTATCGCGCGAGCCCCCATATCGACATGCAGATGATCCACCGCATTCACGAATTCGGCTGGCATCCGCAATTCTGGTTCCGGGGGCCCGACGAGGCCGCCGACTGGCGCGACCGGATCCTGTCCGTCCCGGGCAACTTCGTGATCGACCATATGGGCTGGCAGCCCGCCGCGACGGGCATTGATTCACCGGGCTTCCACACCGTGCTGGAATGCCTCGACACCGGGCGGTGCTGGATCAAGCTGTCGGGTCCGAACAGGTTCACCGCCGAGCCGGGCCTGCCCTATGCCGACACCCTGCCCTTTGCCCGGGCGCTGATCGAACGCAACCCGGACCGTCTGCTCTGGGGGTCGGACTGGCCCCATCCGGACCATTTCGAGGCGATGCCCAATGACGGTGATCTGCTCGACCTGATGCTCGACTGGGCACCCGAGGAAGCCTTGCGCAGGAAAATTCTGACCGACAATCCCGCCGAACTCTTCGGGTTTCCGGCTGTCTAGAACAGGCCGGATCAGGCGGCGCGGCGCAGGGCTTCAAGCCCCGGCATATGCTGTGCGGGTGCCCGCAACAGGGCGGCCATCAGATCGGGCGTGTCCAGGATGTCTGCCGAGGAGACATGGAGCGCCCGCAATTCGAGGCCGGTTTCGCAGGACCTGCGTAGATGATCGGGCATGACCTCATCAAGGTCACGCGCCAGCCGGCCCGTGATGATCCCGTCGCACGGCCCCGTCCCCGGACGTGGTCCGTAATAGAGAATCCCGACAGTGTCTGCATCGATGTGTCCGACTTCATAGGCGTCTGACAGCACAGATTTCAAAATCCGGAACAGCGCGCCGCGTTCCAGTCCCGGAACCGACACGGCAAAGACCGAGACCCGCAGGGAGCACATGGACAGTCTGCGCAACGCGCGTGAAAGCCTGTCTGCAAAGCCGTCCAGACGACCAACATCACCGAAATATCCCATGGGGCACCGACATCCGTTTCATGACATTTGCCCTATTTTGTAGGCGATTGTGGCGGGCCCGGGTTGTATCAACCCTGTGACATCGTTGTGTCATTTACCCGGGGCGGCTACCACTGTGCGGGTAACATGTGGTGAAACCTTCTATTGTAGCTGGCGGAAACGGGCCCCGCCGGGGCAATATCGGGGCACCGCCCGGCGCACAATCCCGGAGCACAATGGTGACACAGGTTCGTTCAGCAAGGGCACGCCAACTCCGCCATGCACGGCAGGCTGCAACCGTGCTTGCGCTGATTCTGCTGAGCGGCTGCAGCGCGCTGGACTATCTCGGCACGTTGGGACGGGACACAACCCGCGACGAGAGAGACGCGACCTTCGACCCGGATGCCGGTATCCGCACGCCATCCAGCCCGACCGGCGAGGCCACACCGCGCGCAAAGCCCGCACCACCCAAAGCACCCGGGCGAGCTGCGGCAACATCCACGACACCATCAGACGCACCGCCGCCACCTGTGCTGGACCCCGCCAACATCGTCGGTCTCGGAGAGAGCGACGCGGAGAAATTGTTCGGCCCGCCCCATTTCGTGATCCGTGAGCAACCCGCGATCCGCTGGCACTATGTGAGCAAAACCTGCACGCTGGACCTGTTCTTCTTCGAGGATCTTGAATCCCGGGCGCGCAAAATTCTTGCATATGATGTGGGCGATGCCTCCCCGGCGGACGCCGAACCCACCGGCACCCAGAGCACCCAGGCCACGCCCGAGCGCGATACGGCGGAAAAGAAAAAGCGGTTGAAGGCGTGTGCCACATCCATCCAGGCGGAGCGCAATGACAGCACAAGCTGAAATCATGTCCGAACCCTCGAACGGCCCCATCCATGTGCTGATCGTCGATGACGACGCGTTGCTGCGGGAATCACTTGAGCAGAATCTGATCGATTCCGGATTTGTCGTGAGCGGCTTCTCGAACGGGCAGGACGCGCTCGATCATTTCAGCGGCGCGGCCAGTGGTGATCTGATACTGCTCGACTGGAAGATGCCCGAGATGAACGGCATCGAAGTCCTCAAGCATCTGCGCGCCCGCAAGATCGATGTGCCGGTGGTCTTCCTCACGGTGCTGTCGGACCAGATTTATGAAGAGGCCGCCCTGCTCGGTGGCGCTGTGGATTTCGTGGAAAAGTCACGCAGCTTCGCCATTCTGCGGCGGCGGATCGAGCTCATCCTCGACCGGCAGATTCCCGACCGCGCCGGAGCGGGCAACGGTAGCAACGGCGAACTGGAAATCGGCGCATTGCAACTCGACCCGGCCTCGAGCCGCGCATTGTGGCATGGCGCCCGGGTTGATCTGACCCTGACCGAGTTCAAGATTGTCCACCACCTCGCCGCACGCGCGGGCACGGATATCCGCTATCGGGAAATCTACGATCTGGTCCATGGCGAAGGCTTTGTTGCCGGGGCCGGCGACGATGGGTACCGCAGCAATGTGCGCACCTTCATCAAACGCATCCGGCAGAAGTTCCGTGACGTGGATGGGAGCTTCGAAGCCATCGCCACCTATACCGGCTTCGGCTATCGCTGGGTGGCCGCCGACAAAACGGATGGCTAGCCGCCTGCCCGAAACCCTGCGCCGCGCGAGCATGGTCTGGCGGTCCTTCGCGACCAAGCTGGCGCTGCTGATCGCGATCCTGATCACCGTGCCTGCCGTCCTCTATGGCCAGTTCCGCAGCGCCGATATCGAGCGTACAGCTCTGCTCCAGCGCAGCGTGCAGGAGGAAGGCCGCCTGATCGCGGCAACCCTGACCCCCATTCTGGCAAACTTTGGCGACGGGGCTGCAGCGCGGATCGGCGAACAGCTTGCCGAGATCGGCGGCCCGGCCATCAACGTCAAGCTGCTGTTTCGCCCGGCCGAAGTTCAGGGTGCCGACGGGTTCTTCTATATCGCGGCCAGCCCGCAAGTGACCGCCGAGTATATCGAACGGGACCGCAGCGAATTGATGGCCACGGGAATCTTCCGTGCCCTGCCCGACACCTGCGCAGGCGGCGAACCGCTGGGCCGGCGGTACACCAACCCGGCCGGTGCCGAAGAGATCCTGACCTCGATCACGCCGATCAACCTGCCCGGCGGCTGCTGGATTGTCCTCACTTCCAACGACACCGAAAGCTTCCTCGGCTCGTCGATCGGCCAGCCCTACTGGAAGACGGCCGAAGCCCAGCTGGCATTGGCGATGTACCTTCTTCTCGTAGTGCTCGTGGTGTCGCTGTTTGCCGATATCTGGCGCAATGTCCGGCGCTTTGGTGCGGTGGCGCGCGCGATCCGGGTCCGGCGACCAGACAACCCGTCCTTCCGGGAACGCAATCACATTCCCGAACTGGACTGGGTCGCCGAGGAATTCGACCGGCTGGTCCGGGTGCTGAACGAATCCGCGGATTCGATCCGTCAGGCCGCCGAGGAAAATGCTCACGCCCTCAAGGCGCCGCTGGCCGTTATCTCCCAGTCGATCGAGCCGCTCAAACACGCCGTCCCCGCCGACAACGAGCGGGCCCAGCGCGCCGTCATGCTGATCGAACATTCGGTGGCCCGGCTGGATGCGACCGTGTCGGCCACCCGCCGCATGGAACAGGCGACCGCCGAACTCATCGACCCGCCGCGCGAAGCGATCAACATTTCCGCGCTGCTTCTCGGGATGCTCAAATCCCACCGCGACACGATGGAGAGCCATCGCCTGCATCTCGATGCTTCTATCGAGGACGGCATATTCGTGCGCGGCAGCGAGGAGCTGTTCGAGACGATCATCGACAACCTGCTGGAAAACGCGACCAGCTTTGCGCCGCAAGGCTCGACGATTTCCGTGGCGCTGGGCAACGGGCAGGGCCACGCGGTGCTGTCGGTGGGCGATCAGGGGCTAGGTGTTCCCGAAGCCGACCTCGAACGTATTTTCGAGCGCTACTTCTCGCGCCGCAGCGCAGAGACCGGCGCGGGCACCAATTTCGGCATCGGCCTTTGGATCGTGCGCCGGAACGTCGAGGCCGTGGGCGGCAAGGTCAGGGCCACGAACCGCGCCGAGACCGGACTGGAAGTCAAAATCACGCTGCCGGTATCAACGGGAACGCAGGACATATCTTAGGGCGAATCCGGCGCACAAGGGCGCCATTCATCCGCAGTCGCTCTGATGTTCGGGGTTGATGTTCTTTTTTTGTTCTCACGCATCCAAAGCCCCGCTATAGTCCTCGCAGAGCCGAACTTCAGGGCGGGACGCCATGGTCGCACATGTCAGCACGGTTGCCTTTCAGGGCGTCGATGTGGTCGAGGTCGATGTTCAGGTGCAGATGGGTCCGGGCCTGCCGGCCTTCACCATTGTCGGCTTGCCCGACAAGGCGGTGGGGGAATCCCGCGAGCGTGTGCGCGCCGCGCTGAACGCGCTGGGTCTGGCACTCCCGCCCAAACGGATTACCGTGAACCTCGCCCCGGCGGACCTCGCCAAGGAGGGTAGTCATTTCGACCTGCCCATCGCGCTCGGCCTGCTCGCCGCCATGGATGTGCTGCCCGGCGACACGCTCAGCCAGTATTCCGCCCTGGGCGAACTCGCCCTTGATGGCGCGCTGGCCCCGGTTGCCGGTGTCCTGCCCGCCGCGATTGATGCCTCGGCCCGGGACCGGGGCCTGATCTGTCCCGCCGCCCAGGTGTCTGACGTCAGCGCCTATGGAACAAATTAGCGGGATTGCATAAGAGAGGATTTCTGGTTCATCGGCAGAGACCGAAGGGAACGAAGATGAGACAGAAATCGCAGACGCGACAAACGGGCGCCGC